>Ga0310038_10004382_pt1 | contig 10070 bp, 8 predicted proteins | sample Sb_taG_6_FD_200461 | JGI IMG/M metagenome (GOLD analysis project Ga0310038, IMG submission 200461) | Peat soil microbial communities from Weissenstadt, Germany - Sb_50d_4_PS metaG (v2) (version 2) | ecosystem: Environmental > Terrestrial > Soil > Wetlands > Peat | place: Germany: Weissenstadt... | reverse complement strand
GACCAGCTCGCCAGCGAGACCGCGAGTCTGCGCTTCTTCCTGGATCAGCTCGGCGTCGCACTCGGTGACCCTAAGATCGCCCTCACTGGCCGAGTCTTCCTCGCGAGCAGTGCGGGCGGCGTGTACGGCGGGAGCGCGGAGCATCCGATGACCGAAGCGACTCCGCCTCGACCGATCTCCGATTACGGGCGTGCGAAGCTCGAACAAGAGGAGGTACTCCGAGATTGGGCGCGCGAACGGCCGACCGTGTCCACCCTCGTTGGCCGGCTCTCCAACCTTTATGGTCCGGGCCAGCACCTCGACAAGCCGCAAGGACTCATTTCGCATATCTCGCGTTGTCTAATCTTCGGTGTTCCGGTGCGGATCTACGTACCGCTTGACACAATCCGCGACTACCTATACGCGGAGGATGCGGCGAAGCGGATCACGGCCGGCGTGACCCGACTTGGGCGCGAGGCACCCCACGGAGGCCTGCATATAACCAAGGTCTACGGCTCGGGGAATGAGACGACGGTGGGCGGGCTCATCGGCGTCTTCCGCCAAATCGCCAAGCGACAGCTCCGGGTCGTGTCGGGACTGGCCCCTGTGCGGTCCCAGCAGCCCGCGCGTCTCCAGTTCCGATCCGTGATCTGGTCCGACCAGCCAGCCATGCGGCGCACAGAACTGCTCGACGGAGTGAACCGGGTGCACCGGCACCAACTCGCACTCTTCCAAGCGGGACGACTGCCCCTGCCTCGATAGCAACCCCGCGATGAGCCTCCGAAGAGGTTGGTTGGAGCCATTCGGTGTCAAGGAAGGTCAAAACGCTAGTGCCAAGTGATCTCGACGAGAAGGATGTTGGATCCGATGGCTGACCCCGATCAGGAGGATTCCTCGTTCTAGATGTGGGAGATTTTCGGCTCATGTCGCGTCGGTCCATCGACAGTCTCGGCGCCATGCGGGAGCCTCATCGTTTTTTGCGTGGGATGGTCGCTTGGGTTGGGTTTCCACAGATTTGTGTGCGTTATGAACCCCAAGAGCGCGCCGCAGGAGAAACGAAATATCCGTTACGTAAGATGATTCGACTTGCGTGGACCGCGGCGACTTCCTTTGCTATCCTTCCGTTAAAGGCAATTACATTGCTCGGAGTTATTGTGATGTTGATGGGGTTGGAGGAGGCGGGCGCTTCTGGCGAAGATCCTATTGGTATCTCGTGCCCGGATGGACCTCTCTAACGGTGCTGGTTAGCGTTATCGGTGGCGCGACGTTGTTGAGCATCGGAGTGCTCGGGGAGTATATCGGAAAATTATATGAGCAAACCAAGAACCGGCCCCTTTACGTCGTGTCCCAAACAGTCAATGTTAGCCCGGTGAGTCGGACTGACGTGGAAACTCGTTTGGAGGTGGTAGGGAAACCGTGACAGAACCCGAGTTTGACCATTATTCGCGATCCTACGAGAAGTTGCTCTCTGATCCGATTCGTGATCGTTTTGCGGCTGCGGGTTCGGAATTCTTCCACATTCGCAAGCGCGACCTGATTCGCAGCCACTTTCGTGAGCACGGGACAAATACGAGCGAGCTGAGCTATCTCGATGTAGGTTGCGGGCAGGGAAAGCTCCTGTCGCTCTTAAGCGGAGACTTCGCCCGCGTGGCAGGTTGCGACATCTCCCAGGGTATGATTGGCCACGCGTCGGGGCTCGAAGTCAGACTGCAGAAGGATCCCTACAACATCCCGTTTGAAGCCGCCGAGTTTGACGTGGTTTCCGCCGTGTGCGTGTACCATCATGTTCCCAAGACTAGCCGAACCGCCCTGACCCTCGAGATAGCTCGGGTGCTGAAGGCAGGAGGAACCTTCGTTATAATCGAGCATAATCCTCACAACCCAATAACAAGTCTCATTGTCAGCCGCTCGCCGATTGATCGCGACGCTCGACTTCTGAGCCCGCGAGAGGCAAGGGCATTTTTGTCGGATGCTGGGCTGGTTCAAGTGGCAACCTCATACTTTCTATTTTTCCCCGACAGTGTTTACAACAGCGGTGGGGCTGCATTGGAGCATTGGTTGTCGATGCTCCCGTTTGGTGGCCAGTATGCAGTTTTCGGCAGGAAACAGGCTGGCTGATTGAGTGCGGAATCTTTCCTTTGAGTGCTGCTCTTGCTTTGATTGCGGATGCGGAGCCGTCACCGAATGCTTAAACCTGATCATGACAGGTTTTCCGCTGGCTCAAAGACCGCTCGTCGTCACAATTTCGAGCGGAGGTAACGCTGGCAGCAGTCGAAGAGGTGATTCGCGCTTCAAAGCGAGAATTGCGAGGGAACTTCAGATACACCCCCGCACGCCCCAAACAGTGAAAAAGGCCTACCAGCCGATCGGATGGTTTGGAACCCATGTGCGGAGGGCGGCAGGGCGCGGCTGTTATTCAACGAGGAAATCACGATGCGACGTTGAGTTATGGTGAAAACCTCATTCGTTAGTTCAGGCCACAGTCTATTGAGCGTCACTAGTTCGAAATTCACGTCTCCCACCGCGGAATCGAAAGCGCTGCCACTTTTTCTAATTGGCATTGGATTCTTGTTGCGCCTAGCATTCGCTCGCTTCACGTTTCTGAATGCCGACGAGGCGTATCATTATTTTCTATCTGACCAACCGTCGCTAGCTCTTACTTACAAAGCAAGCCTGACTACGGCTCACCCTCCGCTGTTGCTGGTGCTTCTGCACTATTGGTCTCGGATCGGGAACTCCGAATTGGTTTTGCGCCTGCCCTCGGTGCTCGCGGGTACTGCATTCTGCTGGCTGATGTTCCTATGGCTAAAGCGAGTTCTGGACAGGAACGTTGCCGTCATTGCCCTAGGTCTGCTGCTATTTGCTCCTTCATTGGTTTGGCTCTCGGCAGAAGTGCGGCAATATGCCCTTTTGTGGTTTTTCAGCGCGGGGAGCCTGCTGTTATTCGAGCGTGGGGTCGTGGAACGTTCTGGACGACTGATGCTATTGTCCTCACTTTCACTTTGTCTGGCGCTCTTGTGCCACTATTCTTCGTTCATACTAGCGCTCGTATTCGGGGTCTATGGTCTCATTCGCTTCAACAGAGCCAAATCTCCTAAGGCGCTTATCGGCGCGTGGATGACTGGCCAATTAGCTTGCCTGGCGGTGGCTCTTTGGCTTCTAAAGACCCACGTCTTGAAAGTTAAGGCGGAGGGGATGCCGCAATGGATAGCAGACTCGTACCTCCGCACTTCGGTTTTCCAACCCGGTGTAGATAAGGCGATCCCGTTCGCGCTGAGGGCCAACGTTCGATTCTTCCACTATCTCTTTGCGCGAACTGGAGTGGGAATCTTGGGACTCCTTCTGTTCGCGTTCGGTATATTTCTGCTTGCCAAAACTCGCCCCGCCAAAGTCGACTCCCGTTTACCCTCCCAGCCGGTCCTGGCGCTGTTCTTGGTTTTGCCCTTCGTCATTAACTGCGGTTTGGCCCTTGCAGGTGTTTACCCTTACGGCGGGTCGCGCCACAATTCCTACTTGGCTATATTTGCGATCCCTGGAATGGCTGTCGCCTTGGCGCGTTGGAGAATTTCCCGCAACTGGGTTAAACCGGCCGCAATCGTGGCCGTACTTGCCTTCTGCAACTTCCTTCCGAAACCTCTTGGAGAATACATTGAGCCAAGGAATCAGAATCGGGCGTTGATGATTGGCGCAGCCGACTTCCTGGCCCAATCCCCCGCGCCCGATTCCGTCATCTTTACTGACCAGCAGGGATATGAGTTCCTTAATTATTACTTATGCGGCTCGCAGACATTCGATTTTGAGGAGCGGTTTCCAGAGTTTCTCGAAGCACACTGCCCAGGACGCCGACTTATTGTCCGGCACCAGTTCAATTTTAAGGCAGACACTTTTGCTCGACAATTCCATGAGCTCCAGCAAAAATACAACTTAGATTCAGGAATGAAGGTTTGGCTGTTTCAGGCGGGCTGGTACATTGGCAGAGATTCCAGTCTACGTGCTGATTTCGCAAACGCTGGCTGCACCACGCCACACGAATATGGGAGGAACATTCTTGTTTGTCCAGTCGTGCTTGGTCCACCGTAGCGAACCTAAACATCGGCAAATTCATCGACCGACATTGGCTTTGAGAGTTCGCAGGTATCGTTAGCTTGGGTTCCAGATGTAGTGGCCGGGTGATACTTTCTGAAGCTTTGGGAAGGGTCTCATTTCGTTTTGAGGGAATTCGTATAGCAGCAGGTTCTGCCCGGTCCAACGTAGCTGGGCTTTGCGCACGTATCGCAGGGCCGGATTCCCAAGCGGAACCAGTACATACCGAACCCCATAGGACTGCAGGAACGAGTCGGACTCTGCATCCGACAAAGTACCCTGAAAGAAGGATTGAGCTAGGGGAGCCTGCTGATCGTCCGTAAGGCTAAAAATCCAATGGGAGGCAAAGCTGTGCATCGGGACAGTCGCCATCCAGGGAGCATTCTCTAACGGTGCGAGAATAAGTTGTCTGCTTGCTGCATGGCCGCGGAGCCAAGCAATCGCCCGGACTTCGTCGGTGGGAGCTACCGCCGTGTTTTGCCCGAAGGCTTCGGTTGCTGTCGTTCCCATTTGGTAGGTCAAATATCGAAAGTAGAGGTGCGCTGCCAGACCGCCTGCAACCAGCAAAGCGACCAGGCCAATGCGCCACTGTGTTCTGCTTGCCCAAAGCCTTACCAATGTGGGCACTTGGTCCAACTTCCTGACTACCAAGATCGCGGCAGCATAATCTAGGCCGTCTTTGAAATGTTGAGGCCACGGAAGGAATGGAATATGAAGAGCAAAAGTTGTCACCACGACGTAACAGGCCAGAAAATCGTCTGCGGGTGAGCCAACCTTTGGCCTCCAGAAGGCAAACCCCACGCCCAAAAGCACGGGCAGGCCAAGTGCAAGGAAATCGTGGTGCGAGATGTGGATGCCGTGGAAGCGATTTAGATCCGTGGCGACCCTTAGCCATGGATGCCTGAGCGTTGGCAGGAAATAGAACAGAACCACGACAAAGGCCGGGAAACCAAGAATCGACAAATCAGTAAGAACGGATTGCAGGTTACGCTTTGTCCATAGAAGGGCGACAGCGGCGGCCGCTGTAACCGGAATGAACTCGAAGGGATGGAGGAACCCCGACAAGGCCACCACTAGGCTTGCCGCCCATAGATCGTTCCTTTTGCCCGAGCGGAAATAGCGACCCAATAAAGCCAAGGAAAAGAGGGCGCCAGCCGTGCCCAACGTGACGGTTGCTGTGCAAGAAGCTCCCTGAAACAGTCCTTCAGAGGCCGCGCCGCCAAGGAAGTCGTCGTAGCCACAGTGCATCAACGCCCAAGCCCTCGGCTTGAGTACCAGTGCAGGAAGCAAGGCAAATGATCTCAGAGGCACGGCGCAGATCATAAGCGCAACTGCCAAAACTGTTTGTCCGGGACCGACGGCAAACACCCGCAGCAAGAATGCTAGACCATAAAACCCAAGCACGTAGCAGCCGGCGTGCAGTCCCAGATAAGCGTAGACAGTGGGAATCTGTGTAAGCGACGAAACCTTGGCTAGAATCCACATCAGTGGAACGCGCAACGCTGCTTCGGTTTCCCAAGGTGCGTGATAGTCCGGTATCGTCCAGGCATTCTTGTAGCCTTCAATCCACGTTAGATATTGTGCGCTATCCTGGTTTCTCGGCATCAACAATGGAGCATATCCCGGGCGAGGATGGGAGAGCGCGGCAAGAGGCGCCAAGTTGTTTGCGACGAACAAGAGCAGCCCGAGTATCAGGGGTACAATGCTGCGCCATAATGTTGGAAGAGACCACAGATTGGGAACGATCGCACTCCAAGGCTTTTCGTCGGCAGGTTTGCTTATGGAACCAGTTTTCAAGGCACTCTCCTGCCGCAGGCTGGATACCGCATTTGAAGCGATGAACTCTCCATAGAGTTTAAGGAGTCTGCGCTGCTCAAAATAGATTGTCAAGAGGCTACTACAGAAAAGCCACGGACCTTCGTGGCGGATGAACAACGAAGAAGTTAGATCGCTTCAGGTAACTTCGGAGATACTCTCCCTTGAGGAGAAATACTGTCGGGAATCGGTTGTTTGCTTAGCATCGACTCAGAAAGTGCGATCTATCGAAACGGCAGCTACTGAGACACTGTGTCTCTTAGCACTTGGAGGAATTGCCCTTCAAGGTCGACACACGCCGCACATGCTGAAGCGACAAAATTTCCTCCTCGAAAGATTCACCGAGAGGAACATAGCCTTTATCCCAATCGTTAGGCAGTGCCATGAGGTATAACGGAACCCGTGAACATCACAGTCATTTTGTGCACATATAACCGTTGCCGGACCTTGGAAAAGGCCCTCAGGAGTGTTGCCGCTTCCACCCTTCCCAATTCAATTGAGTGGGAGGTCCTGGTAGTCGACAACAATTCGCGCGACCAAACCCGCGACGTAGCGGAAGACTTTTGCACCCGATACCCCGGTCGCTTCCGTTATCTGTTCGAGCCACATCAGGGCAAGTCGTATGCCCTCAACACCGGCATTCGTGAGGCTCGGGGCGACGTTCTTGCCTTTATGGATGACGACGTGACCGTGGAGTCGACCTGGCTGCAGAATCTCACAGCCGCTTTGGGCAGCGGCGAGTGGGCGGGTGCCGGAGGGCGTATCCTTCCCCAGTGGCCCTGCGCACCGCCATCCTGGCTTCCGGAGAAGGAGTGGTACGGGATGGCCCCTCTGGTGATGTTCGACCGGGGGCCGGAAGCAGGTCCGCTCACCGACCCTCCATTTGGCACCAATATGGCCTTTCATCGGAGGTTGTTCGAGAAGTACGGTATGTTCCGAACTGATTTGGGTCCTGGGCCGAACGGCAAGATCCGCAACAATGAGGACACCGAGTTTGGCCGTCGGTTGCTGGAGGCAGGTGAGCGTCTAAAATACGAGCCGACAGCTGTCGTTCATCACTCAGTGGCGCAGAATAGGCTTAGAAGAGGTTACTTTTTGACGTGGTGGTTTAACAAAGGTCGTGCTGACGTCCGCGAAACCGGCGTCGCAGCGGACACAAGATGGTTCGTCAGCGGCATTCCAATCTATCTCTTTCGCAGGCTTGCCGTCGGGATTCTACGATGGTTGGTCACACTTGATCCCTCGCGACGATTCAGCTACAGGCTCGCGGTGTGGTTGACCGCCGGGACGATGGTCGAATCCTACCGCCAGTCGAGGGACGTTCACAAACGAGAGAGACTCACGTGTGTATGAACGCGAATCTCAGATGCGGAAGCAACTGGAAGAATTCATTCGCGCACTAGCATCGGCAGCCTTCGGCACATCATATCCCGCGGCCTATAATATTTCTCGAGAAACGGGCCTCATCCTATCCAAGTAGTCTCACTCATAGCAATAATCGTTAGGAGTAGTTCTGTCGAGCGTGGATCCATGTTTCCTCTGTTTCCTCTAAGTATCCAAAATCCGAGTTTCCCTGGGTCGCGTTCACATCGCCGCAACTTGCCACGCGACTTATCATGACCTCGCCCTTTTATCACATCTGTATTCCGCGACAGGCCATAGGCGCCCTTGCGATGTTGACCTTATGCGGCATTCTGGTCGCCGGACTCTGGCCTTTTCATTCTCCCAAGAATCAGGTGTATTGGTTGGACAATGAGAACGGTCTCCGTTTCGGTGATTACGGCACCATATTGAGCTCGGGCATATTTGAGAGCGCGAGTTCGGACGAGCCATCTTGCAGCCTTGAGATTTGGTTGGAACCAGCTCTTCCTGGGAACGGCGGTACTCTGGCTGCCTTCTACAGCCCGTTCCCTCCCCGACAGTTCTCGCTGCAGCAAACTTACACCGATCTTGCATTGCAGCGCGACATTGAGGACCTGCATCATCGGCACCAGTTCGTGGTGATGTTTGCGGACGAGGTCTTTCGAAAAAAGCGATTGTTCGTGACAGTTACGTCAGACGGGTTGGGCACAGCAGTTTACATCGACGGCCATTTGGTAACCAAGTCTTTGGGATTCGGACTTTCCATTAAAGATCTAACCGGGGAACTCATAATTGCCAACTCGCCTTTGCAGAACAATAGCTGGTCCGGTCAGTTGCGGGGTCTAGCTATTTACAAAAGCGAGCTCAACGCGGCACAGGTTACCCAACATTATGAGGATTGGACGCAGAAGGGAAAGCCGACGGTGACCCAGAATGAGCGGGCGCTGGCACTTTACCTCCTTGATGAGCACTCGGGATCAATCCTTCATAATCAGGTTAGATCTGGCATCGATCTGTATATTCCAGAGCGGTATCTGGTTGTGCATCAGACCCTTCTAGAGTGGCCGCGGAAGGAATTTCACAGACAATGGAGCTATCTCAAGGACGTCTTGATCAACATTGCTGGCTTCGTTCCTTTAGGTGTTTTCTTTTATGCCTACTTCTCATCGGCGCGACGAATAAGATGCGCGGCAGTTGCAACAGCGATTTTGGGATTAATAGTCAGTCTCACGATTGAAGTCCTCCAGGCACATCTTCCCACGCGAAATTCTGGTGTCACAGATGTCATTACAAATACGCTCGGTACTTGTATTGGAGTTGTGATTTACCGCACTGCCGCTTTGCCGTTAACGAGAGTATTGGCCGTAAGACACTGGGTTGGTGCTCCTGCATTCTTAGGAACTGGAGGAGCCGGCAAAACGCGCGCGGATGCTGCGGGCAGTCTGCAACAAGTCCCCGCGCGGAAGATCCCGATCTCGAAGAGTTGATTCCGCCGGACGAGAAGGCTGGGTTGCTGCTCAGATACTATTGCCTTCTGCTCACGCTCAGCGGAGCTTGCCATGGCGGAGTTGGAGCCTCCGCCGGCTGCGTGGCTGAGGTGAACGCCTCGGCGTGGGTTCCCAGAATTGGCAAATACTCGATGCCTCCGGCTTGTCGATTGCACTTCTTTGAGGGCATTTTTGACCGTCGCGTCGAAGAAACCAGGAGTGTAAAAGACTCATAGCCACAACGCGGAAGCTCAGACTTCATTTTGCGCTGAAAGGGCTGCAAACCTTTGCACATCGCGGCTTTTGGCGTGCAGTGGCATTGACTATTGGCCCCGAAAGCGCATAAGATCACGTTCGGCCCCTCCCGGTATCCAATCACCAAGTTTTTTGTTTCGAGCCTTACACCAGGCAGGAATGCGCCATGACTGCATCGTCTCACTCTGACAAAAGAGAAGAGGGAGTTTCCTATTTGAAGCGATTCCTTATCTCGCTCTGTCTTTTCCTGTTCGTGGACATCACGACGTTTGCCCAGTCGGGAGTGACTACGCAGCATTACGATATCGCGCGTACCGGGGCGAATACCAATGAGACCATCCTGACGCCGACGAACGTCAACAGCAGCACGTTTGGGAAATTGTTCTCGTCTCCGGCGGATGGCTGGGTGTACGCGCAACCGCTATACATGCCCGGCATCACTTTGGGAGCGGGAACGCTACAAGCCGGCACCATTCACAACGTGGTGTTTGTAGCCACCGAGCATGACAGTGTGTATGCCTTCGATGCCGATAGCAATACCGGGGCCAATGCGAATCCGTTGTGGAAGGTCTCGCTGCTTGGTGGGGGCGAGACGACGGTTCCCTCCGGAGACGTTCTGACCAACGACATTGTCCCGGAGATCGGTATTACGAGTACGCCGGTCATCGATCCTACAACTAATACGATGTACGTCGTAGCCAAGTCCACCATTGGCGATACGACTTTCATCCAGCGTTTGCATGCTCTGGATATCACGACGGGTAAAGAAAAATTTGGTGGACCTGTGACCTTATCCGCATCGGTGCCAGGAAACGGAAATGGGAGCTCGGGTGGAACTCTCAATTGGGATTCCCAGTGGCAGAATAACCGAACCGGCCTTCTCCTTCTGAATGGCATTGTCTACATTGGTTTTGGCTCGCACGGTGACAACGGCCCGTGGCACGGCTGGATCCTGGCTTACAACGCGTCGACGCTGGCGCAGACGGGCGCTTGGTGCTCCACACCCAACGCATTGGCGGCGGGTATCTGGATGGGTGGCACTGGACTCGCAGCGGATGTACCTTCCGGCAAGCCCTATGGGCGAATCTT
>Ga0310038_10004374_pt1 | contig 10078 bp, 13 predicted proteins | sample Sb_taG_6_FD_200461 | JGI IMG/M metagenome (GOLD analysis project Ga0310038, IMG submission 200461) | Peat soil microbial communities from Weissenstadt, Germany - Sb_50d_4_PS metaG (v2) (version 2) | ecosystem: Environmental > Terrestrial > Soil > Wetlands > Peat | place: Germany: Weissenstadt... | reverse complement strand
AATTGCTTTGTGGTAACTCAATTCTCCCGGAAAGCGGGCCGTCTTTTAGTATTGACACGCCCTTGTGACGAGTCGGTTTGTCCCCTCCCTGAATAAGCTTCATCGGTTACCGCTATCGATCATGCATTCCTCATGGGACAGATAAGGTTGGTTTCTTAGTTGAAAGTCCATCTACGGCAGTGACATTATCGATTGCATGGCTACGCTCAGTCGGAGATAGCCAAGAACTGATCTTTGCATCCGACTCCCGCCTCAGATCAGGCCAAGCATGGGATTGCGGCCCGAAGATAATGACGTTGCCACGAACTGACTGTCTCATCAGTTTCGCTGGCGAGACTGACTATGCCTATCCGCTCATGCTGCAGATGGCGCGCGCTATTGAGTTCTATCCAGCCTCATTTGACAGGCGCGTTGACATTACCGCCGTGAAAGGCCATACAATTCGGCTATTCAATCAGATGCGCGGCCTCATCCACGACCTCCCTGGCAAAGAAACGACGCCGGGTGATCCGCGTACCGGCTTCCTGTTTGGCGGATATTCATGGCGCGAACAGCAGTTTGGAATCTGGAAACTGCAATACCAGCAACAAATAGATGCTTACACCTTTCATCGCATGAAAGCCTGGCGCGGCCAAAGAGAGGCTAAAATGATCGCGATGACTGGCGATGAAACGCTTGAAGCCCACCGACGTCTGATCGAGTTGTTGCGCATAAGAGGAAAGCTTTCCACTGGCGGCTTTGACATGGAGCCCTTTGAGGTTCTGAGAGACATGATTCGAGCGCCCGAGTACAATACAATTGGTGGTGCGCCGCAGGTGGCTAAGGTCTACAGGTACCTACAAACGCAGCACTTTGCGGTTCACTGGCCCACAAGCGAAGGCGCGCCTCATGCCCTTGGTAGGCCAGCATTGCCATATGAGAGGTTCGAGGCTCCCGTGATAGATCCTGATAATCCGGGTCACGAGTCGAGAGTAGGTAGTGCTGAGGCCGACCAGCCTGCGATTGATGCCTCGTTCCTGATGGATCGGAGTTCCGATCGCGTCACCTAGCAAGTTGAGGGCTCACAAGCATGGCCACTGGCGGACGGCACTCCTTCCTGGATCCCATGCGCCGGGTGCGGGGTCGGCGAAGTCCGTGCGCCAGCCGGCGGACCGGTGGGTGCTGTTAGTACGACGAGATGCTGGTCCGCGTCACGGGAAGCGACCGGGACCGCGGATCAGAAACGGCAGCCCGGCAGCGAAAATCGCTGGCGGGACGGACCGAAGCGCGCCGCCCCCGCAGTTAGACCTTCCCCGGTCTAGAACTGCTAAGGCCAGCCCGGCGGTAGCATCGCCCTTCCCTGCGCCACGACTTCACATGTCTGTACGCGTTCCTCCGCCGGATGCGATGCCATTACCGCCGCCGTGCAGACTGCCTGCAGGCCGTGGGCGCTGCTATTCTCAGCCGCTAGGTGTTGTGTTCGGCGAGCACATCACGGTCATGGTTTCGCCCAGATTACACCATTGTCGGTCAAGTTGGGCTGATACGAGTATCATTTCGTTAAGTGCCGGAGTCTTTAGGAGGCTCATATATGGCTGGCTATTATAAACCGAAACTTCATGAAGCGCTCAAGCGAGTTGCGCAGGATGCGCTAGCTCAATTTAAGGAACAAGATGGCAGACCTTTTCCGAACATATTGACGGACTTCGCCGGTTGGACGAGGCAGTATCAAGATTACTTCACTATGGCGACGAAAGTACTTTGGCAGCGACCACCGGGGCGGGGCATGCGTGGTGTTCTTGAGGTGCTGGATAGCATGCGAATCCTGCAAAACACAATCAAAGAAGATCCTGAGCTCGACATCCGGCTCGACAATCTAGTGGGCTGCGTATTTAGATATGGCCGCCGGGATCTGTATTTTGTGGTCGAATTCAACCTCCTCCGACCACTAATAGGGGAGCATCAGAGCTACGAATTCGATGATGCCAGCTTTGATAACCTCTACGCGACAATCGAACATGAGCTATTTCGCAAGACATATGAATGCGTCGCCCTAACTCCAATAATCGGGGTTGAGATCCCAGTACCGATTGAGCTTTCTGCCGGACTGATGCTCCGAAGAATGGATGATGAGGAAATCGGCGTCTGTATCTCAGCAAATGCTATTCCGATGGAACTCGGATCTAGTGCGGCGCAAATGCTTGTACTACCTCGCTGCCAATGTGCTGTAGTTCATGAAATTGCGGTTCCCGTTGAATATGGACAACCAGATCTTGAGCGATCAATTCCGCAGTTCGCCGATACCGCCGAGGCAGCTGATCGAGTCGTAATGGCGCTGCGCTTGCTGGGAGGCGGTTCAGTCAGCGCGACACGACCAGTCTCATTCGTCCGGCGGACACCTCTCGACCTTGGATTCGGGCACAGCTTCGGTCGGCGCCCCTACAGCACAGTAGATCTAGAAAATCCTTGTACACTCTCCACTGATCAGTGCACTCTACTCGCACCACTAGTAGATAATCTTGAAAGCCCTCGCATAATGAATGATGGAGGAATGCAAGTCGCTCTCCGTCGCTTGGTTAGCGCGGGCTGCAGATCTTTGTCCGAGGATAGTCTAATTGATCTTATGATAGCTGCCGAATCAATATTCGGCGCCGACACCGAGATCAGCTTCCAGATAGCGTTGCGGGCGGCCGTACTTCTCAAGAATGAGACAACCATCACGGTTACGCCGTCTGCCATTCAGAAGTTCTTTAGAAGCGCATACTCGCTACGCAGCATACTGGTACACGGATCAGAGCCAGCCCGGAGGAAGGAGTTCAGGAACGGTTTCCCGAAACTTGACGGCAGCAGAGTGCATGTCGTGGCACCGATTGTCGAGGAACTTGAAACTCTAATGCGCCATGCTATGCAGATGATTATTCGTGATCGGATGTCAGATAGCGCGCGAGAGTTGGATGACTGGCCTGCTCGAATCAGTGAACTGCTAGATACAGGGCACAATCAGATCACTCCGTCGTCACATGCCCCATAGGAAGCGAAGGGCGGGATCGTGCCGAATAGATTGCTGGCCCATTAAGGAAAAACCGAGTGCGAGCCTTCGGCAAAAAATAGATCGGCGGGCCGACCCTTGTAGGGGCGGGCAGATTCTCCTTTTCCGCAACTGCAACGTGGTCAGTCTGATCGTTTCATGGCATACGCCGAGGCCACTACGTTGACATAGGGTCGCCGCGAAGCAGCAGGAGGCCCGGTGGCGGTGGTGTTCTAGCTGATGCTCGCACCGACCTTGACCCTTGACCCTTGACCTTGACCTTGACCTTGACCTTGGTTCTTGTCTGGTCGCAGGCGGCCAGACGGCGCCCCGTCAGGGGCGCACAGGCCCCGCACGCGACTGAGTCGCCGTTGTGCGGCATTTGTGTGGTGGGCGTGAAGGCATGGTTCATCGCGCGAACCGCGTGAGGCTTGGGCCAGCGGCCGTGCTGGGTAGTCGGCCTGGCGTGTCCGCAGGCTCGGCCGGATGCGGTCCGTCGTGCGATTGCCCAGTCGCGGGCGCTCCGGGGAGAGCCGTCCGCTCGGCTCTGAACATCAGGTTTCCGATTGGCCAGGGTGTTTAGGCGTGTGATGTCGCCGCATCAGGTCGATTGATTGAATTGCTCGATAAGATAGAATTGCTAAGGGCGCTATTCGGATATGCTAAGCGGCTTCCTTGCTTGGTGTTCCACCCTGTTAGCAACGCGTTATGGGCTGAACCATGTCATGTTCCATATGTAAGTACTATTGCCCAGATTGGCAGTGCCGAGGGTCTTTCCGTTTGGGCTGAACGCTACGGATCTGATGGCGGAGAACAACAGCACATCTTGGACTCGGTAGTGGCCTGGGTTGGTGAGGGTGGCGGTGATGGTGCCAGTGGTTGTGTTCCACAGGTAAGTCTTGCCGTTGGTGTCGGCAGTGGCGAGGGTCTTGCCGTCCGGGCCGAAGGCTACGGATTGGGCGTGGCTGCCAGGGTCGTGGAGGCGGCCAGTGATGTCGCCAGTGGCGATGTTCCAGAGTTCGGTGGTGCTGTGATTGCCTGCGAGGACGGCGGCGAAGGTCTTGCCGTCCGGGCTGAACGCGGCGTCGACCACGATACCGCTGTTGCCTGGGTCGGTGAGAGTGGCGTTGATCGTGTCAGTGGCGGTGTTCCAAAGGTTGGTCGCGCCGTCGAATTCGCCGGTGGCGAGGGCCTTGCCGTTCGGGCTGAAGGCAACGTAAGTCACTTGGTTGTTGTTGCCTGGGTTGGTGAGGGTAGCGGAGATCGTATCGGTGGTGGTGTTCCACAAGTAGGTGGTTCCGCCGTAATCGGATGTGGCGAGGGTCGCGCCGTCCGGGCTGAAGGCCAGCCCGCTTACGACGTCTTTCTTGTGAGGATTGGGGAGCGTAGCGGTGATGGAGTCGGTGATGGTGTTCCACAGGTAGGTAGCACCGTGGATATCGGCGGTGGCGAGGGTGTTGCCGTCGGGGCTGATGGCGATAGCGGTTATGAGGTTGCCATTGCCAGGGTCGGTCAGGGTGGCTGTGCGGTTGCCGGTGGTCAGGTTGAACAGGTCGACGTTGCCGTCGCTGGTGGGGCCAAGGGTTGTGCATTCGCTGGTGCAGTTGGCGGTGGCGAGGGTCTTGCCGTCTCCACTGAAAGCCACGGCCGTGACTAGCTTGCTGCCCGGGACGCGGAAGGTGGCTAGGGGAGAGCTAGGTGGAGCGGGGTTGTGATGGCTGGCGGCCCGGTAGACGAGGAAGCCGCCCGCGAGGAGCGCGCACGTGGCGAGGCCCGCCGCGAGCCTGCGCGCGAGCACGTCTCTGCGGCGCAATGCGGGTGGTCGCGTACGGTAGCTGCCTTCGACGGGATCGTCAGCCGCAGATAGTGGCGGGGGTTGGTGCGGTCGGTCGGCGACGAAGGTTTCGTTTCGATGGTGCGCGGCTGGTGGGTCGGGCCGGCGGGCGGCTGTGGCGGTATATGGCTGAACCGTGGTCGCGGCTGCCGGTGCGGGTTGGTGTGCGTCGGGGTTCTCATGTGTGCGCTGATCGCGAATCTGGTCCTTTAACCAGGAGGACAGAGCGCTTAGCGCGGTTGCGAGCAAGGTACATAGCGCCGCTATGGTTACGACGAGGAGCGCTATGAACAGCGTGCGCTGCCAGAGCGCGGGCTCGTGAACGAGGAGAGCAGCCAGGGTTGCGCATGCGGTGCTGACGCTTGCCGTTATTGATACGACCGTGCTGCGACCTTCTGTCACAACGCTGATCGTATGGTGGGTGATAGCTTCACTGCCAGCGTCGGCATTTCCAGTGCCGATTCGTGTGCCTTTGGCCCATGTGCTGTTGGTTGTTCTGCAGTGCGGCTCGTGGCAGCTTTGGGCTGGCGCGGTGCGGCGTGCGGGCCGCTGGCGATGAGTCGGATTCGGGTCGGCAGGCGTGCGGGATGATTTGCATGGCTATGGCTGGTTATGCGTGAGAGGTGCGCTGTTCGCGGGTGATGTTGTTGCTGGCGGGCCTTGGCGGTGGCGAAGGTCCGCTCGGCGGGTTATGCGGCTGTGGCCTGCTGCTGTCCGGGTCGGCGGGTGATCGGTCGGAGGTTATGCGTGGCAGGGAGTGTGCTGTGCCTGGATGAGAGCTCAGGCGAGGGTGGCGGCTATCTCGGCGGGGGTGATGCCGGCCGCGGGATCGTGGAGTCGCGCTGGCCGCGCCGGCGGCGGGGCTGGGGACGGCGGCGGGATCGTCTGCGGCTGGGCGGTGCTCGAGGATGCCGGACAGCAGCTTGACGGCGATGAGCAGCGCGAGGGCCGGCCAGCCGGCGATGATCCGGCTGATGGTGCCGGTGTCGGCGTTGGCGATGTTGGCGGCCAGGCTGGCGGCGGTGCCGATTACTAGGGCGGCCCAGGGCAGCCAGCCGGACCGCCGGCCGGCGCGGCGGTCGGCGAGCAGGACCAGGGACGCGACGATCTCGACTCCGTCGATCGTGAGCGGGAAGGCGTGGGCGTGCCAGCCGGTGTCGCCGTGCGCGGCGGCGAGGATCCGCATGTGGCTGTAGCTGATAGCGCCGGCGATCCCGGCCAGCCCCGCTACGGTTGCGGCGGCAGCCCGGCTGACCCATCGATCTGCCCGGTTTGTTCTCTGCGAGATGTCCGGCCGGGGCACGGCGACGGCGCTCATTCCGCGACCTTAACGGCCCGTGACCTGCTGAGATGTACGGGGAGGGGTCGCCTTCGATGAGGATGGGGCGGTTCGCATGACGGTACGTTCGGCCCACTATTATGACCATGACCTGCACGTATGCGAATGCGGATGTATCACCGTGCGAACCATGCGTGGCTTCGGTAAGATCCAGCGCTGGGACAGCGGATCTGACCGCGGAGGCACTGGCCCGTCGTGTGGAGCGGGCCAGCATCTGGTCATACTAACTTGGTTTGAACAGTCGAATCCGTACTTCACAGCGCATCTGCGGCCGTTCTGGCAGACTCTGATCGTAGAGGCCTTGCCGGTCCCATCCAGAGTCCATTCCTGGCAAGGCGACCCAGGTCACTTTGCCGCTCGGAGCTGAGGATGCCAGAAGTAATTAAGCCGTGGGTAACTGTCACCAATCAATTGGCAAAACGTCTCGCCGGCTCAGGTGGCGGATCATCCGGGACTGGAGGGGGGTCCGGCGGACGCGGCGGAGGATCCGACGAAGAACCGTTCATTAGTCAAGCAATTGCTCGTCTTAATAGAGAACATATCGGAGCAGACGAGGATTTTCTTCGGGAGCTCAGTGATTTCGCTGCCACAGGAATCGCTCGTTCACGAGTTGAAGGCATAAGCGCTGAGCGATTCCAAGAGCGCTGGGACCGGGTTATCGGCGCAATGATCGACTATTCAAACGAGAACAGCCTGCGTCAACTAAATAGCCGAGCATTCGATGGAATCCGCACGCGACTGTGCCCAGGGTTCTGGCCGTTCTGCTAATGAAGCCGACAACCAGGCAGGACTTCGACCGCATCTGCAAGGCGTTCGATCTGGCGCAAGATGGCGCGAAGCAGCTCCTTGTGATATCTGCCGGAATAATCGTAGTTACAATCACATTCTTTAGTGACTTTGGGGATCATGCTGCGTTCGCGGCAAAGATATTGATGGTGATCGCATGGGTTCTCTATCTCCTTTCAATAATTGCCGGGATAGGAGTTCTTTACTCGCTGGCCGGAAACTTGCAAAAGGATAGGATGGACATTTACCTAGATCCCGCCAGGTTCTTCTCGCTGGCGCAATTCATGATATTCCTGTTGGGACTGGTATTCACAATAACTGCTGGCGGCCTAACATGGCTCTAGTGACGAGAGGCAGAATGTGTGTTATCGAATCCGGTACCGATGGAGTTCCGAGCCTTTCATTGGGTAATGAGATCTTCGGCTAAGGTAATAGTGAAGCGAGAGACTTATATCTGTCAGAACTGTTGGGCGACGGTCACAATCGAAGTAGAGGGCGCCGATATAACCTATTCTGCCAAGGGGTCGCGCATTACGATTCACAGGGAAGGGGCCGAGACTTTTCTCGGACGTCTAAAGTGGGCGTCAGTCGACAGGGTGACCGAGAAGATTTTCCCTCGAGAAAATAAGTGCCCGGCATGCAACCCATTTGGGCTCTTTCCATAGGACGCGGCGACTCCGGGGAATTTTCCCGGCGCGGGGCAGGCGGGGACTGCGGTCCGCCTAGGTGCTGACGATCGGTGCAGGCGAGGTTGTGGGGACGCAGGGGTCCCGTCGGCGGGTGCGGGTTGGGCCGTCCCGGACCATTGCGCCGGTCGGCGAGCGTGACAAGCGATGCGGAGATCTCCACGCCGTCAATTCGACAGTGGCAATGCGCGGGCGTGCACGCCGACGATGGTTGTCCCGGCCAGGCGGCTGATCCAGCTGTCAGAAAGGGCGGGAAGAATCGGCGCATCCGCGGGCGCGCGGGTCAACGCGGGCCCTGATGGCTCGTGATCTGGCCAGATGTATCGGGAGCGGGTCACCAGCTACTGCAAGTGGCTGAAGCTAGTCGTCCGTTGTAGGAGGAGGGTGGCCGGGGTGGTTTGCGGGATTGTGCGGCCTGTCCATGGCGATACAGGCTGCCGGCAGCAGTTCGGTGATGCCCGGATCCAGGCCCGGGGACGATCCCGGCGCGGGGACGGCCCCACTTCCCGCTGGTCCGTAAACCGTCGGCTCAGCTTGCGCTGGTTCGACCCCTGCCACGATCTGGCACTGCTCCGTGATCAAATGGGAGGAGTTTGGGAGGCCGCAACCGCGGTGAACTAGTGTCATCGTTGCCCAGCTGGGGCCGAATAGAGGCCCCTGAGCTGGTCATTTGCCATTTAGGCTGATCATGCAGGCGGTCGGACTTCGTTCACACCGAGGAGGTCACTGGTTCGATCCCAGTTTCAGTGGTTGCTTGTCGAACTGCCTCATTGCCTGCCCGTCGGCGGCATCGATCGCGGGCATCTGTCTAGTCGACAGGGTGCTGGATTTCTCTGGAGACTCCTACTTCGAGGCCGAGGACGGCGAGACCGGGGCCGTGACGACGAGCAGCGGAAACTGCACGTGATCGAGTCCAGATCATTCACGGAGGCCTGCAGCGTGATGGTTGCCACCCGGCTCGTCACGCGCCCGAGGTCGAAGCCACCATTACTACGTTGACGGCAAGACGCTCCTGGTGCTCTCTGTGGAGACTGGTCACGCCGCGACAGTGCCGCGTAAGCTTGATCATGGCAAATGCGCGGCCAAGTTGGCCATGCCACTGTTATATGCAATGGCTTTTCCGCAGGTCAGCGACTGTTGGGGCTTAAAGCTGCTGAGCGGACTCATAATCCGCCGGTCGTGGGTTCGATCCCCACCCGCCCCACTCGAAATTGTGTCGCTGACCTGCTGGTTTTTGATGGTCTTGCGCATCATGATCCTTTCTGGTTGCAGTTATGGTTGCAGTTGCATCGGGCGCTGGCCTTGTGCGGGCCCGGCTCCGGCACGGGCATGGTCAGCCGCAGAGGGCCTCGGACATGCGGTCGGCGGCGTCCTGGCTGAGCGCGGTGGTGACGTGGGTGTAGCGCTCGGTCTGGCTGAGCTGGGAGTGGCCGAGGATCTGCTGGACGACGCGGATGCCGATGCCCTGCTCAAGGAGGAGCGTAGCGGCTGTGTGGCGGGCGTCATGGACGCGGACGGGGGGCAGCGTGTCCCGACTGCCGGTGTCCACAGCACGCCGCCAACTCGAGGCGGCAGCGGTGAGGGGCGACCGGGCCATCCGAGTGGCGGCAGCCGTCGTCGTGCTCGTCGTAGCCGCATTCGCCGCCATCGTTTCCTACTCCCACATCTACGACCTCGCGCACGCTCACGGGCAATCCGGTACCACTGGCCGACTCCTGCCGCTGTCAGTGGACGGGCTGATCGTGGCCGCGTCATTGGCGATGTTGCACGAGGTCAGGAGCGGTCGGCGGGTGCCGCCAATGTCGCCTATGGTGCGGCCTACGGCGCGACGGGCGCCGTGATCTCGGCATAGCCGGCGGTGGCATTCGTCGGCTCCGCCGAGCTGCTCATCGTGATCATCCAGCGCACCCAGCCAGCATCCGCCCGGGTACCCGGCCCGGCAGCCGTATCCGGCGCTGTACCTGGGCCGGACGCCCTGCAAGTACGGGCTGCTACGCTGTTCGCCGCCCGACCTCGCTGCCGGGCGCACCCCGTCTATCCGCGCTATCCGCTCACACCTTCATGTGGGTCAGCCACGCGCCCAGCAGGGCCCGCGCGACGGCGCGGTCGCGGAACCCGCCGCGGCGGATCCGGCGGCGTTCCCAGCCCGGCCCGGCCGGCAGGTCGACGGAGAAGTACCAGCTGCCATGGCCCGACTGGCCCCGGCGTAGGCACCTGGCACCGAGCCGCCGTCCCGTCGGCAGGTCCCTGCATCCGCACCAACTGTAGACGCTGCCCTGAGACTCCACGATGATCTCCCCTGGTTCATGCCCGGTGATCAGCCCGGCGCGGTAGGCCGCGTGCCCCTGGGCCGCATCGGTGACGGAGAGCCGACATAATCGTTCTGTGAGGGCACCCAAGCGCAGAAGACCGCCGCGGCGAAGTCT
>Ga0310038_10004369_pt1 | contig 10084 bp, 8 predicted proteins | sample Sb_taG_6_FD_200461 | JGI IMG/M metagenome (GOLD analysis project Ga0310038, IMG submission 200461) | Peat soil microbial communities from Weissenstadt, Germany - Sb_50d_4_PS metaG (v2) (version 2) | ecosystem: Environmental > Terrestrial > Soil > Wetlands > Peat | place: Germany: Weissenstadt... | reverse complement strand
CAGCGACGATTATACCGGCTTCAGCCTGATCCTGATTTGCGTCGGGCTCGCGATCCTCGGCTGGACGGCATGGAAGCTGTGGCATGTGGAAATCAGCGCGGGCGCGCTCATCGTCGCCCATCGCGAGATGCAGGCGATCGCATGGGTTTCGGATCGCTTCTCTCAGGCCGACATCGGGGTCCAGCGCGCCGAACCCAGTGGGGTTCAATTCGATCAGCTCGTGCGGCTCTATCGCAATATCGGGACCGAATTCCTCTATCCGGCGATGGCGCTCGTTCTCGGGCTCGCGACTTCATGTTTCTTTCGGGCCGGAAACGCCCGGTTCACGCGGGCCTTTGACCTCGAAAAGCTCATGGCCGAACAGGCCAAGACCTCGCGCAGCACGGCGGCGTTTGTTGGTCGGAACCTGACACTCTCCAGCGTCCGGGCAGGAGATCCGCGCCCTGCCGATCCGGCGCTGCATGTTTCCGAATGGATCGCCAAATACGCGCAACGGGACGGCCGTTTCCACGAGGCGCGCGCCAGACGCGAACTCGTCCGCCAGTTGGGCGCGGAATGGAAAGGGCGCTCAAGCGCCTTGCCGACGGTGCGCTGCATGCTGGCGGCCTTCGCCCTGCATGGCGCTGAGCGTCGAGAAGAGGCGGCGGGCCTTCTCGGTCTCCTGTCGGAGGGCTTGCCCGTCGACAAGACCGATCGCGGCGACGGCCCTGAGGAACCGCTCGCCTTCGATCCGAAGACGCTCGCGGTCGCGGATCGGGTTCTGGCGGAGACCAAGGCAGCCGTTTGGGCCATCGAGATCATGGACGCGCATCATTTTGCCACGCCGGGCCTCATGTCGGTCCTGAACGCGGCGCGCCTTAAGAGCGGCGTTCTGGCTCCCGCGCAGTTCGCGTTTCTGAAGCTCATCGATCGCCGGCTCTGGTATGCCCTGCACGGGCTCGGGTTCGAAGCGGACGGCCTTATCGCTCATCCGCATCCGAGCCAGCGGATCGAGGCGATTGGCGCCCGCGCCCATTGGGCCGCCGAGCGCGCGGTCGGCGCGCCGATCCCAACGCCGGAATTCGACGCGGCGATCGCCGCCATTCGGCCGAAGACGGCCGCGAACGCGGTCAAAGCTTAGCCCGCTTCCCGTTCGCGCCGTGCGCCCTCACGCTCTGGCCCATGAGCGCCCCGCCGCTTCCTTGCCAAAGATGAGGTCACGCGATGCTGGTCAAGGACTATGCGAGTCTCGAAGCCGTGATCGACAAGGGCGAGCCGTCGCGGCTCCTGATCGAAATTGCGCTTCGTCCGGCTTTTCTCGCCGGACCTGCGCCCGCCTACGACCAGGGCGAAGTCCAGCGCGCGATTCGCGATGGTTTCCAAGAGGTTCTCACCCAAGTCGAGCTCGAGCGGCTCGCGAGGACGACGAAGCCGCCGAAATCGACGGCGAGGCGATGGTTCGGCCGGGCCTTTGCTTTCATGGTCTGCGCCGCGATCGGGAGTCTCGCGACCCTTCTTCTATCGGCGTCCCATACCGCGCCCCAATATGCCGTCGGATCGATGGCGCCCTCCGGTCAGGCGGCGCCATCGATCGAAGTCCCGGGCCCGGGTTCGCAATCGACCGGCGCGCCCGCGACGTCGAGCGCCGCGCCGCCCGCGCCGCCGACGGGTCCAGCTGCGTTCGGGCTGCACGAACAGTAGGGCCAAGCGGAGGACGAGGCCATGACGCAGCGGGAGATCGTCGGGCCGCAGGAACGGTTCGAACGCTCGGGCGCCCAACGCCTGCGCGACATCCGTCCGATCACGACCCGCCTCTGGTCGGCGATGATGAGCGAATTCTCGGGCGTGGTCCTCGCCGGGGGAGCTATGGCGATGTTCGTCGAGCCGGCGCTCGTCAATTTCGTGGCGCCGGCTTCGCTCCTTTACGCCGGCCTCGTCATGAGCCGCCGCGTGACCCTGCCGCTGCGCCTGCCGCAGACCGCAGGTATTAGGGACTGGAACTATCCCTCGCCGGTCGGCCGCCGCCCGCGCAAGGCGGCAGGGGCGATCTATCTCGGCAACGATCTCAAAGGGCGGGAGCTCTGGATTTCCCCTGAGGACGGCCGCCAGCACGCGACCGTGCCGGGCACGACCGGGGCGGGCAAGACGACCGCGCTGCTGTCATTCCTGACGAACGCGCTGACCCACGCCTCCGGCTTTGTCCTCGTCGACGGCAAGGCGGACAACAAGCTCTACGGCGAGGTTCTGGCGCTCGCTCGCCGCTTCGGCCGCGAGGACGACGTTCTCTGCCTCAACTTCATGGTGGCGTCCGGCGTCAAGGACTCGAACACCTTTAACCCCTTCGCTGTCGGCAATGCCGACGCGATCGGCGAAATGCTGTCAAGCCAGCTCGGGGAATCGGCGCCAGGGGACAGCAACCAGGTTTTTCGCGATCGCGCCGTCGCCCTCGTCGGCACGCTGGCGCCCGTCCTTGTCTGGATGCGCGACCATAAGGGCGTGCCGCTCAACATCGAGACGATCCGCCTCGCCTTCGAGCTCCGCTGCATCTGGAAGGTGGCGATGAAGCGCGCATTCGAGGTCCGGAATCCCTCGACCGGCGAGACGAGGGACATTCCGGTCCCGGATATGCCCGAGGACATCATCTACCCGCTGAAGGCCTATCTCGGCGAATTGCCCTCTTATGATTTGACCCTCGACTGGAACAAACAGAAGACCGAGGAGCCCTCGAAGCAGCACGGCTTCGCCCAGTTCTATTTTACGCGCACCTTCGAACTGCTCGGCGTCTCGCTCGGTCACATATTCAAGGTCGAGCAATCGGACGTCGACATGCGCGACGTGGTTCTGAACCGGCGCATCCTTGTCGTGAACCTGCCGGCGCTCGAAAGCTCCGACGAACGGCTGGCCGCGCTCGGCAAGATCGTCGTCGCTTCCCTTCGAGGCATGATGGCGCAGATGCTCGGCGCCCGCCTCGAGGGAGACTCTGAGCGAATCGTCGCCAACAAGCCGGGGATGGGCTCGGCGCCCTTCCATGTCGTCCTCGACGAGGTCGCCTATTACGCGACGAGCGGCATGGACCGCATGCTCGCGATGGGACGGGGCCTCAACTTCATGTTCTGGCTCGGCTTTCAGGAAGTCTCGGGCATTTGGGCGCGACTCGGGGAAAAGACGCAGTCGCTGTTCGGCAACGCCAACCTGACAATCGCGATGCGGCAGCAAGACGCCAATCGCACCCGGCAATGGATCGAGGACACGGCCGGCAAGACCTATGTGACCCAGGCGACCAGCTATCAGGGCGGCGGGACGGGCGAATATTCCGAAACCCGCTCGGCCGAGGTCCGCGAGGTCGCCGGCGTCGACTGGCGGGATCTGCAAAGCCTGATCGAGGGCGAGGCGATCATCCTGTTCGGCGGACGGCGCATCTACGCGAAGCTCTTTCACGCCGAGGTCGATACGCGCGGGCCGATGCGGTTGAACCGGCCCGTGGCGCTGGCGCCGCCGGACGTGGAATCCCTCAAGGCGACGAGCGAGTTTGTTGGCGCGGTTCTGAAGGCTCTGGAAGGGGGACTCGGGACGGGGAGACCCAAGCGTTCGGCGACGCTCGCCGCGATGCTGGGGGCCTTCCAGCACGCGGCGGCCGCGGGGCAGGGGGGTGACGCCTGCGTCGAGGCAGCGCTCGAGGCGGCGAAAGATCATCCGATGGCGCGCGACGAGATCGAGGCGCTGGCGCCGCCCTCGCCGCTCGAAGCCATGCTGACCGCCGCCGCCCGCCGTCCTCCGCAAGCCCCCCTCCGGCCCGCCCCGCCCTCAGCGCCGGTCGGCGGGCCAGCCGAGCCGGCGCGCGAGAGGCTCGAAAGCATCGAGGCGAGCGCGGGGGCGTCGCGGACTGGCGCCCGGACCGCAGCGACGGCGCTGCTCGCGGCGGGGCAGGCGATCGAGGCGGCCTCCGGATCGGGTCGGGCGCCGCAAAAGCGCGTGCGGGAGATCGAGATCGTGCGACAGATCGAGGCGCTCTCAGAGGATATTCGGGCTGATGGCGCGCGTCTGCCGGCGGGAGACGCGCTGACCGCTGATGCTCAAGTCGAAGCCGACGACGCGACGGCGCCCCGGTCTCGCGGAGCGGCGCCATGAGCGTGTTTCTCGACGCGCTCTCGGACGCCTGGAGTCAGATGACGGGAACGCTGGCGTACGTCGCGCAGGCGTTTGGAGAGAATTGGCGGACAGGGCTCGCCGCGCTCCTCGCGCGCCCGGCCGCCCTGTTCTATGTCGTGGGGGTCGTCGCGGTCCTCGCCCTGGCGCTCAGGGGCCTCACGGCCGAGAACCGGGTCGGCTATCGACGCGGCCGGTTCCTGAGCGCCAACGAGAAGATTTTGCTGCGGACTCTCGATGCGGCGCTCGGCCGCGACTATCGCGCGTTCGCGCAAGTGCGGCTGGCCGAGCTCGCGAACCCTGCCGACAGCGCCAACGTCCACCTTCACCGCCGGGCCCTCAACGCCGTCATGGCGAAGAGCGTCGACTTCGTGATCTGCGACGTCCTGACCCTCGACCCGGTCGCCGCGATCGAAGTGGACGACCGCAGCCATCTTCTGCCCGAACGCCGCGACCGCGACGCCTTCGTCAACGCCGTCTTCGCGGAAATCGGGTTGCCGCTGCTGCGGGTGAAGGCGCAGCGAACATATTCCGTCGCGGAACTGCGCGCTCTCTTCGCCCACGCCGATCTGTCTCCCCCGCCTCAATCTCAAGGAGCATCGTTGTGAGAATAATTGTCCTCGCCGGCTTGGCCGTCGGAGCGATAGCGGTCTTTGCGCCGGAGCAGGGCGCCGGCTTGATGACGTCCGTCGTGCATGGATTCGGCTGGGGGATCGGGCGCGAGATCGCGCACAACATTTTTGGCCATCGCCATTGGTGACGGCGATCGCGGAGTCGCCTGGAACGGTGGACGAGGACGGGAGAGCGGACCTCCAGCAGCGGCTCGGGAACGGCAAGGATCCGCCCTGAGCAGACCTCGGTCGAGGCTCCCCCGAGCATTGCATCGCTCTGCGCAAATAGCGGTCATCCCGAAGCGACGACACGACGGATCGTCGAAATTCGTATTCGGCCCGATGGAGCCGGACGACCAAAGGCAGGCATCGGGACAGCGCGGCCAATCATGCCCGCGACGAGGGTACGGATCGCCTCGGCTCCATCGATACAGGACGCGGCGACGATAAGTGGGGGCGCGGGGGCGGACGGATCAGGCAACGACTATGCAGTGTCTGACAACTACGAAGATTCACGTCCGGCGGCCTGGGTGACGTCGAAGCCGCAGGGTGGCCGACGGCGCCTCACCATAAACCGCGTGATACAGGCTCGCAAAGCGGCCAGGCTCGCCAAAGCCATATCGTTGCGCGGTCCTGGCGACGCCTGTTGCCGTGGCGTCCGGCCCCAGCAGCGCCGTCCGCACCAATTTTAGCCGCCGGAGCCGAAGATACCGTCCGGGGCTCATCCCCACGAACTCGGCGCAGCAAGCACGCAAGGTTCGTTCCGAGACGGCGATTGCCATGCAAAGCTCCGGGATGTGCAAGGGCTGGTCGGGGTGAGCCGCCAGCGCCTCTTCAAAACGGAGCATGACCGCAGCGCGGCGGGTTCCAAGCGGCCTGATTTGCGAGGGAGCGTTCAGGCTGAGGCAGTTGACCAGCGCGCGGATCAGCTCCTGCTCCAAGGCGCGTGTCACCTCAGGGTGAGCGATGGTGTCAGGGGATTCTTCGGCCAGCCGGCAAGCGGTGGAGTGCAGGCTCAAGAGACGTTTCGTGGCAGACGCGGAAGGCCGGACAATTCGGGCCGAAGGCGGCGGGAGAAGTTCCGCGTCGGCCAATGTATGGCTCCAAAAGGCCAGGCGCTCAGGCTTCAAGGCGACGAAGCCCTTTTCGCTGCACCCCGCTGTCCGCTGATGCATGCGCTCTCCGAGGCCGTGAAAGACGATGTCGCCCGGCCGCAGCTCTTGCCCGCCCCAGACCGGCGGCGGGGCGAAATGCGTCGGGAAGGTCACGAAAACCGAATCCGCCCGAAGCCCAACAAAGGCGACGCTCGCTTGATCCTCCCGACTGCGCAGCAGTTGCAGTTGCCCCAACTCCCACTTGGTCACAGCGGCCCTGAATGGGCGGCCGCCGGTGACGACAAGCTCGATCTTCTCATCGCGGACGCTCGCCTCGTAATCGCCGGGCTCGGTGAAAACGTATGCGCCGTTTCCGGGCATGTTTGCACGCCTTCTTCGACGACACACGCACCGGAATGCCCGGGACAAGTGCGACCAGGGACTTCAAACGAACGGCAAGTTTATGAGGACTGGTCTGCGCTTGACTATGCAAATACCGGCAGCGCGTTAGAATTTCGCGCCGCGGGCGCATCCTCAGCCGGACGGCGGAGCGACGCTAGGGGCGTTTCCCCGAACAGGCCGCGGTAGGCGGCGGAAAAGCGGCCGAGCTCCCAAAAGCCATGCGCCATCGCGATCGAGGTCACCGTCGCTGATCCATCGCCCGCCAGCAACAGGGCGCGGCGCGCCAGTTGCATCCGCCGCAACCATAGATAGCGGACCGGGCCCATGCCGAGATGCTCGCGACAGCACGCCTGGATCGTGCGTTCGGACGCGTTTGTGGCCGCGCAAATCTCGGAAAGATAGAGCGGGCGGCGCGGGTGGATCGCGAAGAACTCTTCCAGCCTCGCCATGACCATCACATGGTTGCGAAAGCTGCGATCCGTATCAACGCGCATGCCATCACTCAGGCACCTGATCATCGTGTGCGTCAGCGCTTCCTCGAGCGGCCGGGTCGCCTCGGAATGCGCCAAGACTTCGGGCGTGGTCGACGCCAGGCGCCCCGCGGCCGCGTGCAACCGCCGCAACCCAGCAAGGAGGGCAGGATCAGGCCGTACGCGATAGGTGTCGGCAGGCACGGAAATTTCGCGGCCGGTCAAGGCATAAGAGGCTTGCGCCAAATCTCCCGGAGAGAGGGACATAGCTCCCCAATGACATGCCGCTGAAGTTCTGTGGTGAATCGAGACGCCTGAGCCGTAAACGACGATATCGCCGGACGACACGTCGATGCCGCCATGATGGATCGCCGGCTGGGTCGGTCTCGTGAGAAAGAGGATCGGGGCCCGTTGCCGATGCACCGTAGAATATTTGATAAGCGGCGCGCTTTCCGTGACGCGCTGCATCCACAAGCGACGAAAGTCGACGCGCGTAAGCTCGGCGTTGAAAACGCCGCGAGCCGTGGGCACCACGGTCACGTCGGCGGCGCGGATCGTCGCCCCATACTGATCGGGGTCGGCGAAAGCGGAAACATTACTCGACTGCACTCTGCTGACCCTCGGGGGAAAGCGCTGGAAGGTCGGTCGGTTCCCGACGCCGACTCGCAAACCGACATCAACAATTATCCGTCAGAGCTGACGGATTGGCATGTCCTCTTCATGGCACCCGCGAGTCAAGGATCAGAGGTAGCCGGAGATGGTCGCGGTTGAAAGCACCAACACGTCAATTGAGGCAAGACCCGCCCAAATAAATCACCGCATTTGCCGGATTCTGCATAGCCGGTGGCTGCATCCGATGACATTCTTGCCCGCGCTTCGGTCAGGTCGCATGCGTCGCGCGCCTCAAGCGGCTGACTGCAAAGGCGGCGCGTCCGGAGGGTTCAGGGCGTTCTCAACTGCGGTCAGGAAACCATACTGGAGATATCAATGAGTTTGTGGCGAACAACTCTCACGGCCAGCGTGGCGCTCGCCACATTGGCGACGGCGTCGGCAGTGCCGATGTCCAGCGCGATGGCGGAGCAGAAGCGGCCCAACATCGTGATGCTGATGACAGACGACACTGGCTGGAACGATTTCGGCGCCTATTCCGGCGGCGGCAAGGGGCTCGGCCATCCGACGCCCAACGTCGATCAGATCGCCGAGGAAGGCGCGACCTTCACCGACTGGTACGGTCAGGCGAGCTGCACCGCAGGCCGCGCCTCGTTTCTGACCGGGCGCTTGCCGATCCGCTCGGCGCTCTCGATCGTAGTCGCGCCAGGCGATCCGAACTCCCTGCGCAAGGAGACGCCGACCATCGCCGAGTTCTTCCAGAAGAACGGCTATTCGACCTATTTCTCGGGCAAGTGGCACCTTGGCGATAAGCCCGAGGCCTATCCGATCGAACATGGCTTCGATGAGATGAAGAATTTTGCTGCCTACTATGCGGGCGTCTACGCTTACGACGACACCAGCAAGTGGTTCCATCCCTGGTTCCCTTCCTATAATCCTCAGTTCCAGAAATACTTCAGCGAAAACGTGAACCTGGGCGAATGGGAGGGCGTCGCCGGCCAGCCGGCCAAGAATGTGGGCAAGATCGACTACGCACGGATGGCGACCTTCGACGAGGATCAGGCCGCCAACGCTGTCGCCTACATCAAGGCGCACGCCAACGGCGACAAGCCGTTCTTCATGGACGTGAACTATCTCAAGATGCACAATCCGACCAATGCGGCGCCAGACTTCGCCGGCCGCTCGCATCTCGGCGACTATTCGGATTCGCTGATGGAGCTCGATTCCGACATCGGCAAGGTGATGGACGAGATCCGCAAGGACGCGCCCGACACCATCGTCATCGTCACGGCCGACAACGGCGCGTGGCTCGACGCTTATCCCGACGCCGGCACGACGCCGTTCCGCGGCGAGAAAGGCTCGCCGTTCGAAGGCGGTTGGCGGGTGCCTGGCCTCATGTGGTGGCCGGGCCATATCCCGGCGCGCGCCAGGTACGACGAGATGATGTCGCATATCGACGGCTGGGCGACGCTCGCCAGCATGGTCGGCCTAACGCCTCCGCCGCATGAATGGGTCGGCAACGACGGCAAGCCGATCTATTTTGATAGCATCGACAACAGCGCCTACATCCTCGGCAAGGATCAGCATTCAGCGCGCAAGTCGTGGATCTATATCGATGGCGAAGTGTTTCAGGGCGCTCGTGCCGACGTCGGCGGCGATCCAAAGGAGCCCTGGGTGAACATCGCCTGGAAGTACCTCTACACCGCCAAGGACTCCTGGCTCGGGTCCGAGGCGAATCTTGGCTCGATCGGCGCGACATACAATCTGACAATGGACCCGTATGAGAAATACGACATGACCTTCAACGGCGCCGCCCCGACACGGGTGCTATCGTCGTCGCCCGGCAAATATGCTGGTCAGGACAACGGCTGGGTGCTGGCGCTAATCGAGCCGGTCATGGTTGAGTTCGACAAGTCGATCATGAAGTTCCCGAACATCAAGCGCTTCGTCGGCGGCGCCTCCAACGACTTGGTTCCGAACCTCCAGAATCCGGACAATCCGGTTCCGCTCTTGAAGCAGCAGATCGAGCAGCAAGGGGAGCCGCATGTCGGCGGGGGCGGCGGCTGACCGTCGCTTGCGTCAACGACCAGGGGCGGCTCCGGCCGCCCCACTTTCTAGTAATCTCCCAACCCTTGTCATGCCCGCGCACGCGGGCATCCAGAGTCGCTATGCGCAAGCCCGCTCAACGACAATTGTTCGCACGGACGCTCTGGACCCCCGCGTTCGCGGGGATGACACATTGCGGCGTCGCCGTGCTGCGCCGCATCGGCCTCGCCCTGCTGGTCGTGCTGCTTGCGGTCGCCCCTGTCGCCACCGTCCGCGCCGACGAGACGCCCGTGGTGGCGACGCCGACGGGCGCTCCTCTGACGACCTGGGCGATGCAATGGTTCGCCGAGGCGATGACCGGACGGACCGACCGCTCGCAATATGCGCCAGCCTTCGCGCCGCAAGTGACTGACGAGGCGGTCGCACGAATTTCGCACGACCTGAACCACTACGGCGCCGCGCCTCTGCGCGCCGAAATCGTGCAGACGAAGAAAGAGGGCGATCAGACCTTCACTGTTCTGAAATTCGTCTTCCCGCGCGGCGACGCGACGAGCCTCCTGTTCGGCTTCGACGCCGCGGGCAAGATCACTGGCATCGCGGTCGGCGGCCTCGCGGGGGACTGAAGAGATCGGTCCAATGGGAACAAACTGAGGTACTTTTCGCAACGTATCGGGGGAATTCGAGCTAGAAAGCCTCCCGGAGGAAAACGCGGCCACGGAAAGAGCCA
>Ga0310038_10004367_pt1 | contig 10086 bp, 10 predicted proteins | sample Sb_taG_6_FD_200461 | JGI IMG/M metagenome (GOLD analysis project Ga0310038, IMG submission 200461) | Peat soil microbial communities from Weissenstadt, Germany - Sb_50d_4_PS metaG (v2) (version 2) | ecosystem: Environmental > Terrestrial > Soil > Wetlands > Peat | place: Germany: Weissenstadt... | reverse complement strand
AACGGGCCGGGGGCCGAGATCGGCAAGGCGCTGGCCTCCAACAAGCGGATCGCGAAGATCGGCTTCACCGGCGAGACCGTCACCGGACGCCTGATCATGTCCTACGCGGCGCAGAACCTGATCCCCTCCACCACCGAGCTGGGCGGGAAGTCTCCGAACATCTTCTTCGAGGATGTGATGGCGGCCGACGACGCGTTCCTGGACAAGGCGGTCGAGGGACTGGTCCTGTACGCGTTCAACAAGGGCGAGGTGTGCACGTGCCCGTCCCGCGCACTGATCCATGAGTCGATCTACGACGAGTTCATGACGCGGTGCCTGGATCGGATCGCGAAGATCAAGCAGGGCGACCCGCTCGACCGCGAGACGATGATCGGCCCGCAGGTGTCGACCGCGCAGCTCGAGAAGATCGAGAGCTACGTCGCGATCGGACTGAACGAGGGCGCCGACGTGCTGATCGGCGGTCATCGCACGCCGATGGAGGGTGCGCTCGCGGGCGGCTATTACTTCCAGCCCACGGTGCTCCGGGGCCACAACAAGATGCGGGTCTTCCAGGAGGAGATCTTCGGCCCGGTGCTAGCGGTCACCACGTTCCGCGATGAGGCGGAGGCGCTCGAGATCGCGAACGACACGATGTACGGCCTCGGCGCCGGCGTGTGGACTCGCGACGGGAGTCGGGCGTTCCGGATGGGGCGCGCGATCAAGGCCGGGCGCGTGTGGACCAACTGCTACCACCAGTATCCGGCGCACGCGGCGTTCGGCGGGTACAAGAGCTCCGGCGTGGGTCGTGAGAACCACCGCATGATGCTCGAGCACTACAGCCAGACCAAGTGCCTGCTGGTCAGCTACGACCCGAACCCGATGGGGTTCTTCTAAAGATGGGGCCCCACCCGCCCGCCCGCCCACCCGCAGTTCAGGCCACTCCGGCGGCCCTCGAGGCGACTCGTCGCCTCGAGGCCGCCCACGGCCGGCTGATGTTCTTCCAGTCGGGGGGGTGCTGTGACGGCACCTCCCCGATCTGCCTGAGGGACGGCGAGCTTCCCGTCGGTCCAGGTGACGTCTGCCTGGGAGAGATCGGCGGCGCCTCGTTCTATATCGATCGAGACCAGTACGAGCGGTGGGGGCGTCCGGAGTTCCTGATCGACGTCGTGCCCGGCGCGGCGGAGGGCTTCTCGCTCGAAGGCCTCGACGGCGTTCACTTCGTGACCCGGACCCCAGTAGGTTCGTCCGAGCAGAGCGGATAGGTTTCGTCCGTGCCCGGCACACCGTCTGTCACCGAGTCGGGTGAGGCCGATCCGCGCTCCGCGCCGATCGCGCGGATCGCCGTCGGTGTGGACGGCTATCGAGAGGGTCGGGACGCGGCCACGCTCGCGGCCATGATCGCCCGCGCGGCCGGCGCGGAGCTGATGCTGGTGGCCGTCCACCCCGATCCGATGGTCGTCCTGCCCGCGGAGATCGGGTGGACCGGAATGCGCAAGGAGGCTGAGCGCCTCCTGCGGGAGACCCGCGATGCCGTGGCGCCCGGCGCTCGGATCGTCGTCGAGACCGACTGGTCGGTCCCGCGCGCGCTCGAGCGCGTGGCGCAGCGAGAGCATCGCGATCTGCTCGTGGTCGGCTCCACTCGCCAGGGGCCCGAGGGCAGTGTGCGCATCGGCAGCCGCACGCGGCAACTCCTCAGCGACGGCCGCTGCGCGCTCGCAGTGGCACCACGAGGGCTCGCCGAGCATCCCGCTCAGCGACTCACGTGTATCGGCGTCGGCTACGACGGCGCTCCGGAGTCCGAGGCCGCGCTCGCGCTCGCCGGATCGCTGGCGCTCTGCACCGGCGCCGCGCTGCGGGTCCTAGGCGTCGTCGACGACAGTGTCCCGATGATCGGCCGGAAGCCGGCGCTGCAGGATCGGGTGCTGGCGATGTGGGAGGAGCTTCTGAAACCGCAGGCCGCGGCGCTGCTCGAGCGAGCGCAGAGCGCGTCCGAGGCGACCGGCGCCGAACTCGCCGAGGTGGACGTCCGGCGGGGCCGCCCCGCCGACGCGCTGATGGAGCTGTGCGAGCAGGTCGACCTGCTCGTGATCGGTTCGCGGCGCTGGGGCGACGCCGCGCGGGTTCTCCTCGGCGGCACCGGCGAAGCGCTCATGCACGGTGCGAGCGCTCCCGTCCTGGTCGTGCCGCGACCCAAGGTGTGATGGAGTCATGCGCAGGACCATTCGATCGCTGACCCTGGCATTGGTGGGATCGCTCGCGCTCGCCGCAACCGCGTCGGCGAACACGTCCGTGCCGAACTCGCCCGTCACGAAGTCACTGCCCGGCGTTCCGTGCTCGGTCACGGCGACGTTCACGCTGAGCAGCAGCACTCGGACCATGACCTACGGCGGTGGCGTCAGCTGCGCCGGGGGCGTGGGCGCCAAGACGATCGACGTCGTCCCTCAGGTCTACAACGTCGTCAACGGCAAGCCGTTGTGGTTCAGCATCAGCCTGGTCGGCCTCTACCAGGGTCCGACGCCGGTCAACCCGCTGCGGCTTACTGGAACCACAACCTACGTTCCGAGCCACACCTACCGGCTCCTCGTATACGGGAAGGTGACGATGCCAGACGGCCGATCGTCATCGGCCACGGTGTGCTCGGCATGCACCGGCTCACCACAGTTATCGATCGGCGCCTCATCCACCTACAACGCACAACCGCCCACCGCCGTGCAGGTCAACGGGGTCCCCTGCACGCTCGGCCAGAACGGCCTCGTCTTCACCCTGGTGAACAGCAGTTATGTCATGAACTACGGCGCCTTCAGCGCTTGTGGTGGGATCAACACCGGCAAGCGCAGTCTCACCATCTGCGCCCAGGTCGTGAACCGCATCAATGGCAAGGACGTCTGGTTCACGATCAGCGGCTCATGCCTGTCGCAAGGACCGGGACCGCCCGACCCGCTCGGCTTGCGCACCGCGAGAACGGCCTACCTGGGTCACGGGTACCGGGTCATGGCCTCGACAACGGTCCAGTATCCGGGTCAGCACGGCACGCTCACCGGATCCGCGACCGTCTACAGCGCAGGGGCGGCGCCATAATGAGCTCTGGCGAGCGCCATCCGTCGACGGACGAGCTCGTCCGCGTGGGGGCACCGGTCACGCTGCGCGACGGCTCCCGCGTCCGCATCCGTCAGGGCCACCGCTCCGACCGCGAGCTGTTGCTGCGCGGCTTCGAGCGTTTGAGCTCGGAGTCCCGTTATCGCCGCTTCCTGGTACCGATGGCAGCGCTGACCGACGAGATGGTGCGTTACCTCACCGAGGTCGACCATCACGACCACGAGGCGATGATCGCGCTCGACGAGGAGACGGGCGAGGGGATCGGGGTGGCGCGCTACGTGCGCAGCCGAGATCGACGCGACGTGGCCGAGCTGGCCGTGACGGTGATCGACGACTGGCAGGGCAAGGGGCTCGGCACGGTGCTGGTCGAGGTACTCAGCGCTCGCGCCCGCGCGGAGGGCATCACGACGTTCAGCGCGCTGATGCTCGCAAGGAACGAGGAGATGATGGACCTGCTCAAGCGTCTGGACCCGGTCCGAATCATCGATCAGGAGCTCGGCACAGTCGAGATCGAGGTGCCGATCCCGGAGATCGGGTTGGCGCCGGCGCTGAGGCGGCTGCTGCAGATCGCCGGCCGCCACGACGTGGTGGTACCGCTCGCGGGTCGCGCGGTGCCCTCGCGCCTGGCGGCGTACCTGGACCCTGAGCCTAGGTGAGAGCCGGGGTCTCGCCCGGCATCTGGATACCGGCGGCTGCGTAGGCCTCGTCCTGCTCGAGCGTCTCGCGCTCGAGCAAGGCGTCCACGAGCGAGTCGAGCCGCTCGCGGTTGGCGCTCATCACCTGGGTGACCTGTTCGTGCTCGTCCTCGATCAGGTGCCGGACTTCCTCGTCGACGAGCTGCTGGGTCTGCGGCGAGACGTCGCTGGCGCCCGGGAACGGCAGCTGGTCCTCGGAGATCACCGTCACCGGACCGATCACGTGGCTCATGCCCCACAGCCCGACCATGTTGCGGGCCAGCTCGGTGGCCTGCTTGATGTCGTTCTGGGCCCCGGTGGTCACCTCGCCGTAGACGAGCTCCTCGGCCACGCGGCCCCCGAGCGCGACCTTGATCTTGCCCAGCAGGTACGGGCGGTCGTAGCTGAATCGGTCGGCGTCGGGCGCCGAGAACGTGATCCCGAGCGCGATCCCGCGCGGGATGATCGAGACCTTGCGGACGGGATCGGCCCCGGGCGTGAGCATCCCGACCAGCGCGTGCCCCGCCTCGTGGTACGCGGTCCGCCTTCGCTCCTCGCCGGACATCAGGATCCGCCGCTCGCTCCCGAGCACGAGCTTCTCGAGCGAGTCGTGCAGATCGGCCATCGTGACCACGTCGTGGCCCCGGCGCGCCGCGGTGAGCGCCGCCTCGTTGACGATGTTGGCGAGATCGGCGCCGACCATGCCCGGGGTGGTGGCGGCCAGACGGTCGAGATCGACGTCGGGGGCGAGCGGGACCGAGCGGGTGTGCACGTCGAGGATCTTCCGCCTCCCCACCGTGTCGGGCGGCTGGACCGCCACCCGACGGTCGAACCGCCCCGGGCGCAGCAGCGCGGGGTCGAGCACTTCGGGGCGATTGGTCGCGGAAATCACGATCACACCGACCGAAGGGTCGAAGCCGTCCATTTCAGTCAGGATTTGGTTCAGCGTCTGCTCGCGCTCGTCGTGGCTGCCCCCCAAGCCACCCATCGCGCCGGCGCGCGAGCGGCCGATCGCGTCGAGCTCGTCGACGAAGATGATCGCCGGCGCTGCCTGCTTGGCCTGCTGGAACAGATCGCGTACCCGCGAGGCGCCCACGCCGACGAACATCTCCACGAACTCCGAGGCCGAGATCGAGAAGAACGGCACCTGCGCCTCGCCCGCCAGCGCGCGTGCGAGCAGCGTCTTGCCGGTCCCGGGAGGGCCGGTCAGCAGCACGCCTCGCGGGATTCGGCCCCCCAGGCGACGGTACTTGTTCGGGTCCTTGAGGAAATCGACGATCTCGGTCAGCTCCGCCTTGGCCTCGTCGATCCCGGCCACGTCGTCGAAGTCGACGGTGTGATCGGATGGCTCGATCCGCTGGGCTCGCGAGCGCCCGAATGCCGCGGCCCCGCCGACCCCGCCCGAGCGGCGCATCCACACGAAAATGAGCACGATCAGGAGCACCGAACCCAAATACAGCAATAGGGTCACGAGCAGTGGGGTGCCCGTCGACGGGGCGGTGGCGTTGATCTCGACTCCCTTTGACTGCAGCAGCGCCATCAAGGCGTTGCTGTTGGCGAACTCCGGGATCTGGGTCACGAACGACGTCGTGGCCGTGGCCGCGTCACTCGGGTAGCGCACGGCCGTCCGGAACGTTCCATGGACGGTCGCGCTCTTGGACGAGACCGCGCTCACGTTGCCCGCGTGTACCTGCGCCAGGAAGGTCGGGCTGTACGGGATCCGCACCGTCGGCTGGACCTGCTTCGTCGGAGTCACGAACACCAGCAACAGCACCATTGCCAGCAAGACCACGACGATCGACCCGGCAGCGAACAGATCACTCGTCGGCCGTTGGCGAGTGCTGCGGGGTCCGGGTTCGGGCATGGAGCTTCGATCGGGCATAAGTCAGGCTATGCGTCAACCGCAGGCCCCGACCACCGGCAAATGCCGCCGTCCGATGCGGAAAAACACCGACTCCCGTCAGGTCGGCAGCGCCAGCCCCACGAGATAGGTGGCCCCGCCGACGATCACGCCGGCGAGCGTCATCATCAGGGCGCACCCGCCGCGCTCGTTAACGCTGCCCGCGCAATCGTGATACCCCGCGCCGGCGAGCTCGGTGGGAGCGCAGCCTGCGAGGATCAACCTTGCCGAGCACGCGAGTCTTCCGGCTTGCCTGAAGTCGGCGTTTGGCCAGCAGCCCGCCGCCGACGCCGGCCGCGGCGAGCGCGGCCGCGATCAGTCCAGGTCTGGCCGCGAGCCGTCCGTACTCCTCCTGCACCGCGGGCCACACCCGCTCGTCGATCACCTCGGAGGCGGAATCATGACCGGCGACCGGCGGCGCCGGCTCGACCGCGGGGAGAAAGGCGATCTGGACTCTCCTGAGCTTCGGGAGCGCGCCGCGCCACAGGTGCGACGTGCCGGTGATCGCCGCCGGGACAATCGGCACGCCGGTCGCGACCGCGAGGCGGCCGGCGCCGTGTCGCGGCGCGCCGAGCGCGTCGGGTTCCTCGACTCGCGTCCCTTCCGGAAACACGACGACGAGACCACCTGAGTCGAGGATCGCGGCGGCGGTGTCGAGCGCCTCGGTATCGGACTCGCCGCGACGGATCGGGAACGCGCCGAGGCGTGTGAACAGCCATGCCGGCGGGCCTTTGAACAGCTCGACCTTCGCCATGAACCGAACGTGTCGGCGCGTGACGATCCCGATGAAGAACGGGTCGAGGAAGTTCTTGTGGTTGGGGGCGACGATCACGCCGCCGTCGGCGGGGATGTGCTCGACGCCTGAGACGCGCACGCGGAACCACGTCCGCAGCACGGCCCTCGTGAGCGCTCGGATGGTCGCGTACAGCGGCCCCGAGAAGCCATGCTCGCGGGCGTAGGCGTGTGCCTTGCGCTCGGCTTCGAACACGCGATCGGCGTCGCTGGGCACGCCGACCAGATTGGCAGGCGCAACACGTCGGGTCCTGGCCGTAAGGCCGTACCACCGGTTCGGAGAAATACGGATTCTCCGCCGGCGAGGCGGCCGTAGCCTCGCCACGCGGGTGAGGAGACCACCGATAGGAGGACGATGACCGGTGCGATCACCAAGCGGCTGCTGATCGTCGCCGGGAAGGGCGGCGTCGGCAGATCAACGGTCACGGCCGCGCTCGCCGTCGATGCGACTCGGTGTGGGCTCCGAACGATCGTCGCGGAGACCGCCGGCCGCGCCGACGTGGCGCGCATGCTCGGAGGGCGCGCGGCGGACCCGGTCGTCGAAGTCGAGCTCCAGCGAGGCCTTCACCACGTGACGATCGAGCGGCGGGCCGCGCTCGAGGAGTATCTGCGCCACGAGGTACCGGGGCCGTTCCCCGCCGCGACGCTCGCGCGCAGCGCCGCGTTCCAGGCGTTCGTCGATGCGGCACCCGGGATGAGCGACCTGCTCACGATCGGCAAGGTGTGGGAGCTCGTCCAGCGACCGCGGCACAAGCCGCACGCCCACGAATACGACCTGGTGATACTCGACGCGCCGGCGAGCGGTCAGCTGGTCGGGCTGCTCGGCGCGCCGCACACGTTCAGCGCGATCGCACGGGTCGGGCCGGTGGCAAGGCAGGCCGGCACGGTCGAACGCACGCTGCGCGATCCGCACACAGTCGGCGTGGTCGCGGTCGCGACGCCGGAGCAGATGGCCGTCAGCGAGGCGCTGGCGCTCCAGACCTCGCTCGCCGACAGGTTCGGCATCGAGCTCGACGCCGTGATCGCTAACCGCGTCCTTCCCTCCCGCTTCACCTCCGCGGACGCGCTCGCGCTCTCCCGCGCCGCCGAGGATCCGGCCGTCCGGTCCGCGCGGTGGTTCGCGGCTCGCGCGAAGGCGCAGCGGGCGCAGCTCGCGCGCCTGCGGCGGGGGGTCGCGCCGGCGCGCCTGACGACGCTGCCGTTCCGGTTCGAGACTGAGCTCGATCGCGCCGACGTCGAGCGGTTCGCCGATCTGCTGGGATCGGCCCGGACGTGAGCCGGCTGGCGCAAGCCCTGTCGGGCAAACGCGTCGTGATCTGCGCGGGCGCCGGTGGGGTCGGGAAGACCACCTTGTCGGCGACGGTCGCGCTCGGGCTGGCGGTGCGGGGCCGCCGCGTGGCCCTGGTCACGATCGACCCGGCCAGGCGGCTGGCCGAGGCACTAGGCCTGGATGCGCTCGACAACCGTCCCCAGCCCGTCGATCTGGCCCGACTCCAGAGGTCGGGGCTCGAGGCGCGGGGCGAGCTGTTCGCGATGATGCTCGACTCCAAGCGGACCTTCGACGAGCTCATCGAGCTGCTCGCACCGGATCCGCGAACGAAGGAGCAGATCCTCTCAAATCCGATCTACGGCCACATCTCGACGGCCGTGGCCGGCTCCCAGGAGTACACGGCGATCGCGAAGCTGTTCGAGATAGAGCACGAGCAGGAGTACGACGTGATCGTGCTCGACACGCCGCCGTCGCGCCATGCGATCGACTTCCTGGAGGCGCCGGACCACCTCACGGCGTTTCTCGAAGGTCGTGCGCTGACCGCGCTGCTGCGACCGTCCGGTCATGTGATGCGCGCCGCGGGCATCGTGTTCGCCGCGCTGCGCCGCATCACCGGCGTCGAGCTGCTCGACGACCTGACGACGCTGTTCCGGCTGCTCGCGGGCCTGCTCGACGGCTTCCGTCGCCGGGCCGCGGATGTCCACACGCTGCTCGGCGACCCGCACACCGGCTTCTTGATCGTCACCTCGCCGGAACGCTCGGCGGTCGACGAGGCGGTCTTCTTCGCCGCCGAGCTGGACCGCGCCGGCCTTCACCGGTGCGGGGTGATCGTCAACCGCGTACACCCACTCGATCGCGCGCCCCACGACGCCGTCACCGTCGCCGCCAGGCTGAACGACGAGCTCGGCGCCCCCCTGGCGGAGAAGGTCGCCTCTACCCATGTCGAGGTACAGCGTCTGGCCGACCGAGACGCCGGCGCAGTCGACCGGCTGCTTCGCGCCCTTGGCAACGATCCGATCCGCGTGCCCGACCGGGACACCGACGTACACGACATCGGGTCGCTGGTCGAGCTCCACAACGACCTGTTCGCCGCCTGACTGCGGGGTCCAGCGCGATCTGGGCCCGCGCAATCAGCTCAGCCGCCGACGTCCGGATCGTGTTCGATCCGGATCATCGTGCGCACGCCGTCGGGTCCGTCGACCGCAATCGTCATCGGCGCCAGCATCGTGTGGTTGTCCACGGCGACGCGAGCCGGGTGGTCGACCATATGCCGAAGAACGCTCGGCAGGTGCGGGCCGCCCTGAGCCACGGCAACCTCGAACACGTCGTCCCGGCGGTCGTAGGTCAGGGCGTGAAGAGCCAGGTGCCTCGCCTCCACGATCGCAGGCCCGGACGGCTCGATCACCTCGATCGACGTGGGCGCGTGCAGCAGCTCCCGACCGAGGGCGTCGAAGTACTCGGCCCATGTCTCGCTGGCGAGCTCGCGAGTAGTGGTTGTCATCTCAGCCTCCTGTGCGTCTTCGGGAGTGCCAGCCGGGCCGGCGCTTAAGAAACAGGCTGATTGACTTGTACTTGGCTCCCGGTGGCGCCGCGACCGTGACGAGCGGCGGATCCGCTTCGGCCAACTACGGAGGAAAAGAGAGGATTGGCGCGGATGGCGCGAGCGCCCGGCCGGCGTACGGTGGGAGTGCACACCTCAGGATCGAGAAAGGAGGTGAGTCATGCCTGGAACACTGACGCGTTGGGATCCGTTCGCCGAGCTCGGTGAGCTGCGTTCGCGGTTTGATCGCATGTTTGACGAGTGGCTGGATGGTCGCGAGCGTGCGTGGACGCCGGCAATCGACGTCGTGCGCGACGACGGCCACCTGGTCGTGCGCGCTGACCTGCCCGGGATCAAGCCCGAGGAGGTCAAGATCGAGGTCGACGACGACATCCTCACGATCTCCGGTGAGCATGAGGAGCGTACGGACGAAAAGGACGACAACTACGTGCGGCGCGAACGCCGCTACGGGTCGTTCGCGCGGTCGATGGCGCTGCCCGGGGGCATCGATGCCAAGAAGATCACGGCATCGACGCGCGACGGCGTCGTCGAAGTGACCGTCCCGCTCCCCAAGGAGGCCACTAAGGAACCGGTCAGGATCACCCCGACAGTCGCCTGATGGCTCCTCCCGTCCCCAGGGCCCCCGGCCGCGTGTTGGTCCACGCGGCCGGGGCTGGCGTTGCTGGAGTCGACCGAGGCGGGGGCCGAGCGAATCCGGATTCCGATCGCCGTACTCAGTAGTTCGTCACAGTTCGGCTGTGGTCGTCAACGGATGGACCAGGGGAACGGATGACCGATTCTCCACGTGGAATGGGCCACCCTCACGGAGAGCGCC
>Ga0310038_10004366_pt1 | contig 10086 bp, 10 predicted proteins | sample Sb_taG_6_FD_200461 | JGI IMG/M metagenome (GOLD analysis project Ga0310038, IMG submission 200461) | Peat soil microbial communities from Weissenstadt, Germany - Sb_50d_4_PS metaG (v2) (version 2) | ecosystem: Environmental > Terrestrial > Soil > Wetlands > Peat | place: Germany: Weissenstadt... | reverse complement strand
CCAACAGAATCTGGCCCGCTCATCCGTTCTTTGCGACTGTCGCACTCGCCGCCATTTGCGGGATCGAAGTCCAGTTGGTCCTGACCTAAGAGACTGCCGGCCACAAACACTGACCCCCGTGAATACGGAAAACTGCGAACAGATTGTGTGCGAGACCCGAATGAATCTTTTTGCATCCACGCCCACGCACTCGCAACGATGTCGGTGAGATCGCGCTGGGCGGTCCATCCCAGCACTCGTTGTGCCATCGCCGGATCGGCGACCAGAACCGGAGGATCGCCCGGCCGCCGTGGTCCGATCGTTCGTCGAACCGGTCGTCCAGTGGCGCTTTCCGCTGCCTGGAGGACTTCGAGAACGGAATGTCCTCGGCCTGTTCCGAGATTGATAGCCAGCGCGTCGCCGCCATGTTCGTCGCCGTCCCTTTCAAGGTATTGCAAGGCTCGGACGTGCGCATCGGCAAGATCGCTGACATGAATGTAGTCGCGAACGCAGGTGCCGTCCGGAGTCGGGTAGTCGGATCCATGGATCTGCAACTCGGCGCGGTTCGCGGTGGAGGCGGCCAGCGCCAGTGGAATCAGGTGAGTTTCCGGGTCGTGGAGTTCGCCAATCTCGCCGCTTTCATCGGCTCCCGCGGCGTTGAAATAGCGCAACCTCACCGAGCGCAGTCCGTAAGCGCGGCTGTAAGCATCGAGCGCGTTTTCGAAAAAGAGCTTCGATGCTCCGTAGGGATTCACCGGCTCGCGCGGTGCCTGCTCGGCGATCGGAATTCGCTCGGGGATGCCGTATACGGCACAACTGGAAGAAAATATGATGCGGCGGACACCGGCGTCGAGCGTAGAGTTAAGCAGGCTGAGCGCCCCGAGAACGTTATTCCGGAAATACTTGCGCGGGTTCTCGACTGACTCTCCCACGTAGGCGTAGGCGGCAAAGTGCATCACCGCGTCCACGCGCGCGAGCGCTGGCCGGAGCCTCGCTTCGTCGGCGATGTCGCCCTCCACCAGTTCGAAGCCTTGCGCCAGGCGGCGAAACCCGGTCGAGAGATTGTCGTAGAGCACGACCTCATAGCCGGACCGCCGCAGAGCGCGCGCCGCATGACTGCCGATGTAGCCTGCTCCGCCGAATACCAGGATCGCCAAGAAAAACCTCGCCTGCTTCCACGGCCTGAGCTTTTCCAGTGATTATGTTGCCGCAGGAAGCAGTCGCCGTGAGGTGATCCTCATCACACTCCGTTTGTGACAGAAGGGTCGCTGGGCGGCTGGTCGATCCGAAACGCGCTCGAAAGGAATTTTTTAATGGTGGAACGGGCGGCCTCGCCCGTGGCTGCCGACTGGTGTAGAATTTGAAAGTCAAATCCCACGCTGTCCTGCTCGGCAGCGGATTCCATCGGGACGTAGCGCAGCCTGGTAGCGCACTTGCTTGGGGTGCAAGGGGTCGCGAGTTCAAATCTCGCCGTCCCGACCATTTATTTCACCCGGATATCCGCTGGTACCGGCCAATAGCTCGGGCTGCTTGCAATTGCTGAGAGCTAAACCACCCTCGTCTGCAAGTTCATTTCCGTGTGATCCGCGCCCTTGCATTTTTCCTGCGTTTGGGGCAACGTTTTCACTGCGAAAGGAGTGCCCCCGACATCATGATCTACGTTCTCATCCACCACGAAGTCGCCGACTATACGGCCTGGAAAGCGGTGTTCGATTCCGCCTTCGACTGGCGGCGCAAAAACGGCGAGTGCAGTTACCGTATTTTCCGCGGCGCTGGAAACGTCAACGACCTCACACTTTTCTTCGAATGGGAGAGTCTGGAGAAGGCGCGCGCCTTCATCGCTTCCGAGGAACTCAAGGCCAAAATGGCGAGTGCAGGTGTCAAAGGCCCGCCTCGAGTCGACTTCCTCACTGAGGTGCACAGCGTCCGGCGCAGCGCCGCCGACTGAGCGTGCGGGGGACACTACTGTCCACCAACTAATTGGCACCCTTGGGTAGATTTTCCGCTTAGGAAGACTGGGAACCGATTTCCGGCGGTTCGCATCCAATGAGGTTGAAACCGGCAAGCAGGACCGGAAGCAGATACCCCCGTTATGGTAATTTGCTCCTCTTCTGGCTTGCCCCCAAATTTGCAGTTTCAGGAGAACTTCATGGCTAAGAAACCAATCTCCAGCAATTCGCGCGAAGCTTCAGCGCAACCCCGCTACCACCAAACAGCCCGCGAACTCCAGGCATTTGGCACGGTCACCAGCGTGATGCCGTTGCAATTGGAAGAGCCAATCCGGCTGGAAATGACCGAGCAACTCAACCAACTGTTAGCCGACACCATGACTCTTCGGGATCTCTACAAGAAGTCCCATTGGCAGGTGTCCGGAGCGACTTTCTACCAACTCCATCTTCTCTTCGATAAGCACTACGGAGAACAGAACGAGATCGTCGACACGATCGCGGAACGAATCCAGCTTCTGGGCGGAATCAGTGTCGCCATGGCGGCCGACGTCGCCGAGTTGACCCGGATTCCGCGCCCGCCCAAGGGCCGCGAAGAAGTTCCCGTGCAATTGTCCCGCCTGCTGGACGCACACGAGATCATCATCACCCATTGTCGTGAACTCGCGGAGCTTGCCACCAAACTGGGCGACGCCGGCACCAACGATCTGGTGGTGAGTGATGTGCTTCGCCTGGGCGAACTGCAGGTCTGGTTCCTGAGCGAACACCTGGTCAATGCGCCGCTGGTCGAAGCCGAGCCGCTGCGGCAATCGGCATAAGACAAAATTGAATTGGTGATGGAATGCACGCGGGCTTCACGGCCCGCGTTTTCGTAGGGACAGCCGCCCCCGGCTGTCCAGGCAAGCGCAGCTCGCGTGGGTTTTCGTTTATCAACCGCGCACTCAAGAGCGTGGCGGGGCTTCGCCCCGCGGACAGCCGGGGCGGCTGTCCCTACGAGGGATAACGCCGTGCGGAAAGGATGTGCAGGATCTGCTGCAGTTCGTGCCGGAAGTGCGCCACACTCACGGAGGGATTCATCGGAAACGGAAGCGCGGTCTGACTCCGATCGGATTTGGTTTCCTCGCGCAACTGCACCCGCGCACCCGCGATCGTGAAACCGTCTTCATAAAGCAGCCTCTTGATTCGCACTACCGACTCCACATCGCGCTTGCGGTACATGCGTTGCCCCGTGTTGCTTTTTACTGGCCTGAGCTGCGAAAATTCGGTTTCCCAGAAGCGCAGAACGTAGGCTGGCAGACGGCACAAGCTGGCGACTTCGCCAATGCGGAAATAGAGCTTGTCCGGAATGATGACTTCGGCGTTGTGGGCTTTCTTCGACGCTTTCTTGCGGAGGCTCATGGAGGCCGCTTCCGTACTCCTGTATACGCGTTTCTAGCACGAGCCGCGCCGCGGAACAACTCCCAAAAGTACACGTGGTCCGCCGCAAGGGCGTTTTGACGCTCTGCTCTCCGTTGCGTCGCGAACGTCAAGTTGCGGAAACGCCGCCGGAGTCCAGCCAGCGCCTGGATCACCGGAGGCGCGTATCAGTCGGTTCGGCCAGATGAGTTGAGTGCGAATCCGCGCGGCTAATAGCTGTCTTTAATTTCCGCGATCACCTCCGCGAGCCAGACTTCTCCGAGTTGGGCATTGAGGCAGTGCTCCGCCGCGGGCCGCAAATGGAAAAGCCCCTCAAGAGGTGCTTCTCCTGAGAGGCTTTGAAGAATTTCTGAACGAGCATCCTTCCGCTTAGTGTTTCTTTTTCTTGGCGGCTTTCTTCTTGGTTGCCATGAAGTGTTTCCTCCGTTTGAACGATTTGTTCTCCCAAGGTTCTCGACAGGGCACCTTGATGCCCGGGCTACTCAAGTTCTAGTATGAGCAGCTGTCCTACCACAAGATATTGCCATTCGTATGTAATTTGTCAATAGAAATTTCACTCCGCCGAGCGATTTTGGTGGAGCACGTGCCTGGCTCGTTCGGGCGAATCACGCAGAATTTCACCATCACGGCACAGCCTTTTCTGTCGGAAGCCAGTGAAGACGCGACGCCTGTGCGATAATTTCAGAAGAAATTTATGTCAGAACACAAAGTCTTCTGCGCAAAATTGAAACAGGAATTGCCTGGGCTCCCCGAGCCTCCGTTCGACAGCGACTTGGGGAAAAAGATCTACGAGCATGTCTCGCAACAGGCATGGGGCCAGTGGGTGGAACACTGCAAAATGTTGCTGAACGAGTATCGCCTGAACCCGGCGCGCAAGCAGGATCAGGAAGTCATCGTGAAGCAAATGGAGCAGTTTTTCTTTGGGGAAGGATCCGCGCGTCCAGCCGAATACGTTCCCCCGGCGCACTGAGCGCATTGAGGCTAAAAACGGTGCGGGGCAAGCCACCTGCGGTCGTCAGCCGGTTCTACAGGCAGGATGGAGGCAGGTTACTGACAGATTACCCCTGGCCTCGCAGTCGTTTCCCAATTCATCACCTAGTAACACTCCTCGGCGACAATGGAAGCCGTGGCGCCGCAGGTCTATGACACGCTGATCCTTTCGGATCTGCACCTCGGCGCGGACATGAGCCGCGCGCGCGAGGCGTTGCGCGTTCTCCGGGAAAAGCAATATTGCCGCCTCATTCTGCTGGGCGATATCTTTGCCGACCTCAATTTCGGACGCCTGAAAAAAGAGCACTGGAAATTTCTCGGCTTCATTCGCAAGCTCTCCAATCCCAAGCGTCACGTCGAAGTGGTCTGGGTCGAAGGCAATCACGACCACGGCCTGGCCGAAATCATGTCCCATTTGGTGGGTGTCTGCGTGTACCAGGAATATCAATGGGAATACCAGGACCTGCGCCACATCGCCGTGCATGGTCACCAGTTCGACGGCTTCGTGGTGAGCAATGTCCGCGTCAGCTATTTGATCGGGACGCTGCTCTACCTGCAACTGCAGAAGTGGGATTCGAAAAACAAAACCCTGACCCGTTTCCTCGACCGGCTCAACACGCGCTGGCTGCGCTTGTCGCCAAAGGTCGCCGAGGGCGCCATGGCCCATGCCCGTCACCATCACGCGTCGCGCATTTTCTGCGGCCACACCCATGCCGCCATGCACAAGCACGAGCACGAAATCGACTATTTCAATTGCGGAAGCTGGATTGACGCGCATCCTACATATATCACCGTTGGTGAAGAGGGAGTCCAGATCCATGAATACGTCGAGCGCCCTGACGATCGTCATCCCGGCGAAGAACGAAGCCCGGCCGATTCCGAACCTGCTGAATTTGCTGGCGAACTACTCGAAGATGGCGCGTACGAGGGTGTCGGTCGCTGAGGCTAGCTCCAGCGGCAGTACGGTCTTCGGAACGTCTCATTTAGCACGATCGGCAGGGGACTCTTGCGCAAACTGACTATCGTTTTCCACCACGCCGGCGGAGGACATCAAAGTGCAGCGGACGCTCTCCAAGCCACTCTCGCCCGGCAAGAACATCCTTGGGACGTCAGCCTTCTCGACATTCAGGAATTGCTCGATCCCCTCGACCTGCTTCGTCGCGCTACCGGCCTGCGCATTCAGGACACCTACAACCTGATTCTCCGTCGAGGCTGGACGCGTTTCACGCCGCAACTCCTGGTCGTTCTGCAGGGCACCATCCGTCTTTACCATTCTCCGATCGTGAAAGCACTCCGAGCTTACTGGGCGCAACATCCAGCGGACTTGGCGCTATCCGTAATTCCGCATTTCAATCGCGAGATCGCCGACAGCCTTCGCACCGATGGCGCAAGAACGCCTTTTGTCACTCTAATAACGGATTTGGCAGATTACCCGCCACACTTCTGGATCGAGCGAGAATCGGAATTCATCATTGTCGGTACCGAACGCGCCCGACAACAAGCTTTAACCATGGGCCACCCCGCCGATCATATCTTTCAGACATCCGGAATGATTCTGAAGCCAAGGTTCTACGAAAAGACCACCGTCGATCGCGTTGCTGCAAGGAGGCGGCTCGGCCTGGAACCCGATTGCCCAACTGGCATTGTCCTGTTCGGAGGCTATGGCTCCCAGGTGATGGTCGACATCACCAAGCAACTAAACGAAGCCGGCAGCGGCGTCCAGTTAATCTTGATTTGCGGGCACAACCAGAGGCTCGCCGCGGAGCTCAAGAACCTGCAGACCAGGAAGCCAATCCTCGTCGTCGGATTTGCTCAGAATGTTGAATACTACATGGCTTTGGCCGATTTCTTTATTGGGAAACCAGGTCCGGGCTCGATAAGCGAGGCACTGCAGTTCCACTTGCCCGTCATCGTGGAATGCAATTCCAGAACCCTGCCGCAAGAGCGATACAACGCGGAATGGGTGACGGAGAAGGGTTACGGGATCGTCGTGCCGAACTTCAAAAAAATGGCGCCCGCCGTTCAACGCTTACTCCAGAGCGCGACTTTCAATGAATTCCGTCTCAAAGCAAACGAATACTCCAATCGAGCGCTGTTTGAAGTCCCCATAATCCTGGAACAATGCGCGGAGCACACGGCGGCAACTCAATCTCCGGCTGCCGTCTAACTTTAGTTGCCGCAAGAGTTGTGATCCAAACCACTAGAAATGCACCGCCACTCCGGTTGAGAATCGCACGCCATTCTGGCCCTCGCCATAGAAACGAGTGTTGATCCAATCGAGCTGTCCGCGGACCGTTACCGGCCCGAAGATCCGATAATCCAGCCCTCCGCCGACCGCATTGACGAACGAGGTATTCGAGTCCGAAATTCCGTTGCTTCGGCTGATGTGCCCCGCACCAACCAGGAACTCGGCGAACGGGCGTAAGCGGTGGTACTGCACCGACACTCTCGGGCCAAACAGAACGTTGTGTGCGGTGACGTCGGCGCTGGTGCCGCTGAAATTGTGGTTGCCATAATGCCCGTCGACATCGGCCACCAAGCCAATCCACGGCAGGAACCTCCCTTCCAGCGTGGCCTCCCATCCATTCAGATTTGTGGTGTCGTTCGAGACGACGGGAGTGCGGTCATAGGAGTAGCCGAAGAACACGTTACCCTTTGTCGGAATCTGCGCCCAGGCGGCGCTAGCCAGCATTGTCAATAACAAGACAAGAGTCCACGGTCTTCGCATTGTTTTTTCTCCCTGCGCGCGGTTTGAAGCATGCGATTTGAAATGTGCAGCCCAATATAGATGCAAGCGCGCCAGAAAACTTTGCCTGACTTCGCGGCACACTTGGGCAGGTCAGTGGAACAGCCGGGAAAACACTCCGCCGAGTTTTCTGAAGAAGCCGCGCGCCGGCGCGTGATTCGCAGATGTGGTTTCAGTGCCAGCCGGCTTCGGCGTTTTGCTCGCGGGCGGGGAAAGCGGAGTGGCCAAAGCCGGTGCTACCCGTGGACGCGAATCCAGGGGCAGGGCACGCACATCCTCAACCGGCGCAGGCGGAGGGCCTGTCCCGCGGAACACGAACGGCGCCGCTACTTGCACGTGAAGTTCGTTCGGTGCGACGGAGGCGTCAGGTGGAGCGGCCGCTGCCGGCACTCCCGTCGAGGGCGTGCTTTCCGGGTGAGCCGTCTCCGCAACGGTAGCGGCGCTTGCGTTCAGGGACAGCACTGCTGGGTCCTGCACTCGGCTCTGCGTGGGCAGATTGTTTGTCGCCCGCAGCGGGGCTTCCCGCGGTGGCGGACATCCGCACTCCAACGGCACCGCCATATCCACACGATCGAGTTGCCCGGAACGAAACACGAGCTGGTCGGTTGCCTTGACCTGGTACGTGCGATTGCCGAGCAGTTCGGTAACAATCGCCGATGCCGTGTTGCCGGGCAGCGCCCGCACGCAGGTATTGCCCTGATTGTCTACTGATGGCATAGTGAAATTCTCCTGGCCCCACCAGAAGGATGCGGAAGTCTGGCGTCATCACAGAATCCGAAGAAGCGTCGAGCGCGAAGTGCGCTTCCAGTGCGCCCGTATTCATGCTGAGCATCAGGTTATGCCGGTTCTGCGACGGGGTAACCGACACGGACGTTCCCGGACAGACATGCACCTCGCCGCCGCTCGACAGGTTGAGAACGGCGGTATCGGGCCCGGCCGTAATCGAAGAACCCGCACCCCCGTCATTTTCAGCCAGCGCCAGCGGGCCGGCCGCGCGCACCGCTGCCACTACCGGTTGCGGCGCGGGCATCAGGCTGGGAACCGTCGATGGCTGAAATGGCGAGCTGTTCGTCTGGTTGGGATTGTTCCCGAGATGCACGACCAGGCGGTTTCCTGCGGCATCCCAGGTGTAGGCGCGCGGCTCGAGCAGATCCACGACCAGGCGAGCTACCGGCGGATTTTGTTGAAACTGGTCGGCGCGTATCGAGCTGATCTGATCGGCTTGTACGCTGATCCGCTTCTGCTTCTCCAGGCGCGCGTTCGGCAGATCGATCACCAGCCGATCAGGGTCGCTGATCGCCTGGATCGAAGGAACCAACGGCTTCGTCGAAAGAATTTCAACTGCCGGGCCATTTTTTTCCTGCACCATCCGAACGCTCACGATCGCAGCGCTCTTGCTCACAGTAGAAGAAGCGGCAAGCTTGGAGCCAGGCGTAGCCGGTGTCTGGGAACGAAGCGAGGGTGCTCCGAGCACGAGCATTCCCGCCGCAATAACCGCGCACAAATCCGCTCGCAACCTGCATCGAGACCACGGTTGCCGGAACGCAAGATTCGCCGGGAAGTCTTTCACAGAAGCACTCGAGTGTTACAGCAACCATACCACTCGGGGGTTCATCAAAAAAAGCGCATGGAGAGTGACGATGAAGAAAAAGCGGATGGAGAGAGGGCGCAGTGTTACGAGTCGGCCAGGAACTCGTACTCATCAATGACGGCTGCCACCGCCAACTTGCTGGCGGGACCGCCACCTTCGACTCGTACCACACGGCCCTTGCAGCGGACCCGGATGCTTTCCGTCAGCGTGATCTCGGGCGGCAGGGTCAGGGTGAAATCAATCGCGGAGCCGGCCTGGATAGCGGAATCGACATAGAAGCAGATTCCACGCGCGCTGACGTCGCGGGTCTGCGCTGCGTGCTCCGGCTCATTTTCGCCGTAACGGACGCTTACGGGCAGACGAAGCGCGAAGCGCCGCGTGGCCCGCTTGTCATTGTCCTGGTCCTGCGTCTCGGCCATTGAACCTCCTCAAAAGCAAGGTTTCAAAGTTTCAGGGTTTCAAGTTTCAAAGATTTGTCGTAAATCGCCTGTAAGCATGGCAATTAGCGGCCAGCCTGTCAAGGCTTTCGATCACACAGCGTTTGCTGGTTTCCTTGAAACCTTGAAACTCTCAAACCTGGCTTTTGAAAGCAGCTACAATGAACGCGTGGTCTTCGTCCTCGATAACTACGATTCGTTCACTTATAACCTCGTCCAGTATCTGGGCGAACTGGGCGCGAAGGTCGAGGTTCGCCGCAACGACGAAGTGACCGTCAGCGAGATCGAGGCGATGCACCCCGAGCGCATTGTTGTTTCTCCCGGACCCTGCACTCCGCAGGAAGCCGGCATCAGCATCGAACTGATACGCCATTTTGCGGGCAAGGTGCCGTTGCTCGGCGTCTGCCTCGGACACCAGGCGATCGGCGCGGCCTTCGGCGGCCAGGTGGTTCGCGCCAAGAACCTGATGCACGGCAAAACCAGCCAAGTCGAGCACGATGGCAAGACCATCTTTCGCGGCCTGTCTTCGCCGATGACCGCAACTCGCTATCACTCGCTGATCGTTGCCGAAGACGGCTTGCCAGGAGATCTCGAAGTCAGCGCATGGACTCGCGATCCCGATGGCACGCGCGTCGTCATGGGTTTGCGGCACCGGAAGTTTCCCGTCGAGGGCGTGCAGTTCCATCCTGAGAGCGTGCTGACGGACGAGGGGAAGAAACTGGTGACGAATTTCCTGCGGAGTTAATTCCACTCATCGCAAAAAAGCACGAAAGTGGGCACCCTGTGTCCTTACTGTTTCCCTATGTTTCCGCCTATTTACTCTGAAGATAATAACCAGTATTTTATGGGTATCCCCTTCCCCCCCGGTCTATTGGAATCATGGAGTTAGGAGGAAATTCCCGCCAGGTCTTTGGGTTTAAAGGACTTATAGGTAAAGTATTCCAGAATCAATGACTTAGCTCGTCAAAAAGCGCTGAAAAT
>Ga0310038_10004365_pt1 | contig 10087 bp, 8 predicted proteins | sample Sb_taG_6_FD_200461 | JGI IMG/M metagenome (GOLD analysis project Ga0310038, IMG submission 200461) | Peat soil microbial communities from Weissenstadt, Germany - Sb_50d_4_PS metaG (v2) (version 2) | ecosystem: Environmental > Terrestrial > Soil > Wetlands > Peat | place: Germany: Weissenstadt... | reverse complement strand
CCACGTTCTGGAAGAACACGATCCAGGGCAGCACCGGGTGCGACCAGTTGACGTTCTTGGATTCCTCGTGGTGCTCGCGGAAGTTGCCCGCGGTGTGGAAGAACTTCTTCGGGACGATCGGCGCCCTCAGCCGGACGTCCTCGAGCGCCAGCGCCCGGCCGGTCTCCCCCACGTCGCCGCCGAGCTCGAAGTATCGGCGCATGTCCGGGACGTCGAGTTCAAGCACCTTGCCATCGACGACCTTCCCCACCCGCCCGCCGTCGAACGTCACAAGCTTCATAGCTGCTCCTTTGCAGACACCACGGTCACTCAAGCACTCGGCGTCGCGAATTATAGACAGAAGCTGATTCTGTATGCAATTCGTGGAACTGAGTGCCGCTGCGCGAGCGGCTCAGCCCGGAGCGCGCCGGACACGGAGCGCGCGCGAGGTCCCGAGCGCGGCCGCCCGGATCGCGGGAACCAGCCGCGCCGGGTCCGTCCCGTCGGCCTTGCTGACGATCGACAGCGCCGCCAGCACCGCGCCACCGGCGTCGAAGATCGGCGCCGCCACCGACAGGGCGTCGTCCGTCACCTGCCGATCGCTGACCGCGACTCCGTCCCGGCGGATCTGCGTCAGCATCCGTCGCAGACGATCCGGGTCGGTGATCGTGTGGTCGGTGAACCGCTGCAGCGGTCCGGAGAGAACCTCGAGCTGCACGGCCTCCGGCGCATGGGCCAGCAGTACCAGCCCGATCCCGGACGCGTGGAGCGGGAACCGGCCACCGACGCGCGTGAGCACGCCGACCGCCTGGCGACCCGCAATCCGCTCGATGTACAAAACCTCGTGACCCTCACGGACCCCGAGCTGGACGTTCTCGTGCGTGACCTCGTAGAGATCCTCGAGGAACGGCAGAGCGGCTTCGCGCAGCGGAACCCCCCGCGGAGCGAGCGAGGCGATCTCCCACAACCGCAGGCCGATCCGGTACGTCCCGTCGCCGTCGCGCTCAAGGGCGCCGGAGGCGCACAGCTCGCCGACCAGGCGATGCGTCGTCGTGAGCGGAAGGGCTGCCCGGCGGGCGATGTCCGAGAGCGTCAACGTGGGCCAGGCGGGGGTGAACGCCTCGAGCACGGCGAAGCCGCGGGCGGTGACCGACCGGCGGTCGACTCGGTTCCGGGATCCTCCCAAGACGCGACATTCTCGCGCTTCTTCCGCTCAGCGGAAGCAACCGTTGCAGTGGGTCGTCCGCGGTCCTACGCTGAGCTTTCCTTTGGAGAGGCGATAGGGCTGAGAAAGACCGCGTGAGTTGACGTCGACGCCGTTTCGCGAGTGCCTGCAGGCGCCCGGCGCGTTTGCCATCGCGGTCGAGCTGGTGACGGCCCGCGGGGTGGTCACCACCGAGCGCAGCCGCGCGCTGGTCGAGAAGGCGCGCGCGCTGGCCGACGATCCCCGGATCGACGTGCTGTCGATCACTGACAACCCCGGCGGCAACGCGATGCTCGCGCCCGACACACTCGGCACCGACCTGGTCTCGCGGGGGCAGGAGGTCATCATCCACCTGGCCTGCAAGGACTGGAATCGGAACGCGCTCGAGAGCCGCGGCTGGAAGCTCGCCTCGGAGGGCTTCGGCAACGTCCTGTGTCTGTCCGGCGACTATCCGCTCGGCGGCTACGGCGGGACGGCCGCGCCGGTGTTCGACATCGACTCGGTCGGACTGCTGAAGCTGTACAGCGACATGAACGCCGGGCTGCACATCGGGCGCACCGGCGAGCGGCTCGACCGGACGAACTTCTTCCTCGGCTGCGTGGTCACCAACCACAAGCTGCACGAGCGCGAGGTCGTCCCGCAGTACCAGAAGCTGGCCAAGAAGGTCAGGACCGGCGCGCGCTTCGTCATCAACCAGATCGGCTACAACGCGCGCAAGGACGACGAACTGCTGCGCTACGTCGCGCACGCGGATCTCCAGGTCCGGGCCCTCGCCAACGTGTTCCTGCTGTCGCGCGGGGCAGCCCGCGCCTTCAACGCGGGCAGGATCCCGGGAGTCATCGTCACCGACGAGCTGCTCGCGCTGGCCGAGCACCATGGGGCGAGCGCCGACAAGGGCCGCTCGTTCTTCATCGACCTCGCGGCCAAGCAGCTCACGGTCGCCCGCGGGCTGGGCTTCGACGGCGCCTATCTGGGCGGCCACACCACGGCGGACACGTTCTTCGAGATCCTCGATCGCGCGCACGCGTATGCCGACGGTGACTGGCGCGAACTGTCGCGCGAGCTACGGTTCGGGCGCGCCGGCGAGTTCTACATGTTCGAGCCTGACCGCGACACGGGTCTCTCCTCAGACGAGCTGAGCCCCGACTACCTGAAGTCAAAGCGCAAGCGCCGGACCGATCTGCGCGTCCCCCTCACGTACCGGCTCAGCCGGCGCGTCCATCAGACCGTGTTCGACCCCGACGGACCGCTGCATGATGCGGCGCGCTCGCTGTACGAGAAGATCGACGCCGCGCCGCGCCCGGTCGGTCGCGCGGCTCACGCGCTCGAGCAGGCGGCGAAGGTACCGCTATTCAAGTGCCGGGACTGCGGCGACTGCTCGCTCCCCGACATCGCGTATGTGTGTCCGGAGTCGATCTGCGCCAAGAACCAGCGCAACGGCCCCTGCGGCGGCACCCGCGACGGGCTGTGCGAGGTGTACGACACCGAGTGCATCTGGTCCCAGGCCTACGAGCGGCTCAAGGCCTACGGCGAGGAGGAGGACATGCTCGCCAACCCGGTGGTGGTCAAGGACAACGCGCTCGCCCGTACCAGCGCCTGGGCCAACACGCTCCTAGGCCGTGACCATCAAGCCAAGTCGGGTCAGTTCAGTGGATAACGCCTAATTCGAAGGGAAAGAGAGACGATGGCAAGCAACCTCCAGGAAGTCCTCGACGAATCAGGAAACATCGTCGAGCGCCTGCGCAACTCGCAGATCGGCGCCTACATCTATCCGGTCGTCCCGTACGAGTTCACCAACTGGCGCCGCGAGCAGCGCGCCTGGCGCGAGACCGCGGTCCTGTTCGATCAGTCGCATCACATGGTGAACTTCTTCTTCAAGGGTCCCGACGCGCTCAAGCTGGTGTCCGACACCGGTATCAACACCGTCGCGAACTTCGAGGTCAACATGGCCAAGCAGTTCGTGCCCACGACGCCGGCCGGCCACGTGATCGGCGACGGCATCCTGTTCCACCTGGCCCAGGACGAGTTCGTGTGGGTGGGTCGCAATCCGGCGGCGAACTGGCTTAGGTTCCACGCGGAGACCGGCGGATACAACCTCGACTTCGAGTACGACGACCGCTCGCCCTCGCGGCCGTACGGCAAGGCGGTAACGCGCAAGGTCTGGCGCTTCCAGATCCAGGGCCCGAACGCCTGGCCGGTGATCGAGAAGCTCAACGGCGGCCCGCTCGAGCAGCTCAAGTTCTTCCGCATGGCCGAGATGAACCTCGGCGGCATGCACGTCCGGACTCTCCGTCACGGGATGGCCGGCGAGCCGGGGCTGGAGCTGTGGGGACCGTATGAGAGCTACGATGAGGTCCGCGGAACGATCCTCGAGGCGGGCAAGGAGTTCGGGATGGAGCCCTGCGGCGCGCGCGCGTACGCGTCGAACACGCTCGAGTCGGGCTGGATCCCGTCGCCGCTGCCGGCCATCTACACCGGCGAGGGGGTTCTCCGCAAGTATCGCGAGTGGCTCGGCGCCGACAGCTACGAGGCGAACAACGCCCTGGCCGGCAGCTTCGTCTCGGACACCATCGAGGACTACTACCTCAACCCCTGGGAGCTCGGCTACGGCCCGTTCGTCAAGTTCGATCACGACTTCATCGGTCGCGACGCGCTCCAGCAGATCGAACCCGAGGCCCAGCGCAAGAAGGTGACGCTGGCGTGGGCTGACGAGGACGTCGTGCGCATCCTCGCCTCGCTCCTCTACACCGACGAGGAGCCCTACCAGTTCTTCGACCTCCCGATCGCCAACTACGGCTCGTCGAACTTCGACTCGGTGCTCGACGCCGACGGCAACCTGTTGGGCTACTCGATGTTCACCGGCTACAGCAACAACGAGAAGCGGGCGCTGTCGCTGGCCACGGTCGACCCGTCGGTCGAGATCGGCAGCGAGGTCACGGTGGTGTGGGGCGAGCCGAACGGCGGCTCGCGCAAGACGACCGTCGACCCGCACAGGCAGATCGAGGTCCGCGCGATCGTCAGCCCGGCGCCTTACTCCGAGCCGGCCCGCATGCAGTACGCGGAGGGCTGGAGGACCGCGGTGAGGTAGCGCGACCCCGCGCACTCAGCGCGGGACCGATTCGAGCTCGGCCAGGCGGCGCTGAAACAGGCGCCGCTCGGCGTCGTCGTGTGCAAGCGCGATCGCCCGCCCGTAGGCTTCCCGGGCTTCGCGCGTGCGCCCGAGGCGCCGGAGCATCTCGCCGCGGCTCGAGTGCAGGTAGCGGTAGTCGTCGAGTCCGGTCAGGCGGTCGGCCAGCTCGAGGCCGGCCTCCGGCCCCTCGGCCTCGCTGACCGCGACCGCCCGGTTTAGCTGCACCACCGGCGAATCGGTGAGCCGCGCGAGCTCGCCGTACAGGGCGGCGATCTGAGGCCAGTCGCGCGGCTCGTCGACGTGCAGGGACGCGATCGCGGCCTGCACCACATACGGGCCGTGGCCGAGCAGCGCCAGCGCGCGGTCGAGGGACGCCCGTCCCTGCTCGATCTGCTCGGTGTCCCACAGCGACCGGTCCTGATCGCCCAGCAGCACGATCTCGCCGTCGCGGAACCGGGCCTGGCGGCGGGAGTCGTGCAGCAGCATCAATGCGAGCAGCCCATGCACCTCGGCCTCGTCGGGCATCAACTCGGCGAGCGCCCGCCCAAGCCGCAGCGCTTCGTGCGCGAGGTCGCCGCGGGTGGGCGGGGTCGAATATCCCTCGTTGAAGATCAGATAGACGACCGCGAGCACCGCGGCGAGCCGGTCGGGCAGCAGGTGGGCGGGGGGCACGCGGAACGGAATCCCGGCGGCCTTGATCTTGCGCTTGGCCCGCACCAGGCGCTGGGCCATCGTCGCCTCGCCGACCAGGAATGCCCGGGCGATCTCCTCGGTCGTGAGACCGCCGAGCGTCCGCAGCGTCAGCGCGACCTGCGCGTCGGTTGCGAGCGCCGGATGGCAGCAGGTGAAGACGAGCTCCAGCCGCTCATCTGCAAACACGTTCTCGTCCACTGTGTCCTCCACCGCTTCGGCTGAGGCGCCGCCGTCAGGCGCCGCCGACAAATTCAAGCTCTCGAGCAGGCGGGTCTTCGCGGCGAGCACGCGGTCCCGGCGGATCCGGTCGATCGCCCGCCGGCGCGCGGTCGTGATCAGCCAGATGCCCGGGCTCGACGGCGTGCCGTCACGTACCCAAGTTTCGGCGGCGGTCGCGAACGCCTCCTGCGTGGCTTCCTCGGCGAGGTCGAAATCGCCGAGGAAGCCGATCAGCGCAGCGAGCACGTACGCCCACTGCTCGCGGAAGACCCGATCCAGTGCCGCTCCCGTCAGGATTGCGTCCAATCCTGCGTCGGGCGGATCTCGATCGCGCCGCCCAGGCTCGCCGCCGGGACCTTTGCCGCCACCTCGATCGCCGCGTCGAGGTCGTCGGCCTCGAGCGTGAAGAACCCGTCGAGCGCCTCCTTGGTCTCCACGTACGGCCCGTCGGTGGTCAGCGTCTTGCCGTCCTGCACGCGCACGGTAGTCGCCGTCTCCGGAGGGGCGAGCCCGATGCCTGGCGTGACGCCGGGCGTCTGGTTGAGCGCCTGGAAGCCGGCCTGGAGCGCGTTGCGCTCCTCCTCGGTGAGGCTCTGCCAGTCCCGGGCCTTGGGGCCGAGGTTGATCAACATCATGTACTTCATCGCTTCCTCCTCGTTGGGGATGGTCGCGCTTAAAGACGAACAGGTCGACCCGAAATCGACACGTGCTCCTCGGAGACCACAGGTAGACGATTGATGCCCCGGACGGCGGTGGCACCGGCGCCTCCCGGTCGCCGGCGGCTTTACGGCGGCACCTGAGGTGGGTGCGGCGTCCCTGGTCCGTTCCGCGGTGCCGGCAGCATGCATGACCTGACAATCGCCGAGCTTCGGCCGGACCGTGGCATAGGGCGCATGCCCCACATGCCAGATACGCCTAGGCCGACGGAGATCGCGTCAATTGGCATCTTTTGGGCTCTCCGGGGATGATCGTAGGTGAAGTCACGCGAACGATTGTTCGTGTGGAGGGGTGAGTGTGACCGGCCCGCACGTGAGGTGAACGAGCGCGAGCGCGGCGTTCGCGGAGTGAAATCCGTAAGCGCGGCGGACGATCAGCTTCACCTTGTTGTTGAGCGCCTCGGCCCGCGCGTTGCTGAGCTTTAGGCGTCGGGCGGCGAGGATGCCCTCGCGGTGCTTGCGGATCGTGCGGCCGAGCCGGATGAACGGTTTCAGGCGGCAGCGGCAGAGACGGCTCAGCAGCCGATCGATCAGCTCGGCGACGGCGTCGACGGTGAGGCCTGGGACGAAGATCGCTCTGACCATTTCCTTCATCGCCCAGGCGCGCGGGACCTTCCCGCCGCCGGTGCGGATCGCGGCGAGCGTGGCGGCTTGCTGGTCGGTGAGATCGTCGGGGTTGCGCAAGAGCGCCCAGCGGTCGTGCTTGAACTGCTTGGCGGCGCCGGTCCCGCCGGCGTGGCGCAGCTCGTTCCAGTGCTCGCGGCGGACCTCGTCCAGCGCCTTGGTCGCAAGCTGCACGACGTGGTAGTTGTCGATGCAGCTGACTGCCTGCGGGGCGTGCTCGCGGACCGACTTGGCGTAGCCGCCGGTCATGTCCATCGAGACGGCGCGCAGCCTCGAGGCGCGCGCGAGGATCGCGGGCTCGATCTCGCTGCCGGGCTGGAGCCATGCGCCCTGGATGCCGTGGCCTGCCGGGACGGTGGGGCACGGACCGAACGGAACCATGATCGCGGGCTCGGGCGGCTGCGCAGGCCGCTTGGCCGGCTCGGGTCCCGCGGGCCCGGACGGCGGGTCGAGCTCTTCGAAGAACTCATCGGCGGCGGCCTGCCCCTTGCCCTCGGTGCCCCACACCACGCAGCGTCGACGGTGATCGCCGACCAACGTGAGATACCGATGTCCCTTGCGCCACGCGACCTCGTCGATCGAGATCTCAAACAGACCTGTGAGACGATCGGTTTCGATCAGCTCCTTCCCGACCCGTTCGATCACCCTGCCGATCGTCGCCCAGTCGATCCTGGTCAGCCGGCAGGTCGCGCTCTTGTCGGTCTTCGTCGCGAGCCACGCGACGAGGTTGTCGAAGTCACGGGTCAACCGCGCGCCGTCGCGGGCGAACGGGACGCCCTCGACATGGACGCCGTGCTCGGGGCAGCGCAGCCGCCGCAGCCGGGCGTGGACCTCCAGCCGCCAGACCCCGAGATCAAGATGCCGCCAGGTCGAATCGTGGTGCTGGCGGCTCTCGCGACTCCACGTCACGTACGTGCACATCGGACACTGAAGGCGACGACGACGCAACACGACCGTGACCACCACCCGGCCGGGCTCGAAGCAAACCTTGCGGACCCACACCCCCGGCAGGGACAGCAGGCGAGAGAATGCAGTGCAGACGCGCACGGGCGACGACCTCCAGCTCGAGGACACAGAACACCCGCGAGCCTACGTCCAACTCGTGCGCGTCTCCCAACCCGGGCCTCGAACCCCGCAAGCGGCGAAGAAAGCCTGCTCAGGCTCGGAACCCAGGCCCGGACGACAAGCCACACTCACCTACGATCATCCACGGAGCCTCATCTTTTTTGCAGGTTCTCTCGGCGGTCGATCCGCGCTGAACCGGCCACACCCCCTTTCAGATGCCCGCCGTTCAAACATCAGCCCCACGTCCGCCGTGGAATGAAGCATCTACGCCACGTAGGCCAAGCTGTTGGGCGCCCGCTCGCTAACGGTTCCCGGGGTGAGCCCGGCCAGGATCTCCACCGCGCGCTCGAGCTGAGCCGGCGCGAGCGTGAACGGGAGCCTCAGGTGGCGCTCGAGCACGCCGGCGGCGGCATACCGGGGTCCGGGCGTGAGCTGCAGGTCCTGCTCACCGGCGGCGAGCGACAGGCTCGTGCTGATCGGCTCGGGCAGCTCCGCCCACAGGAACATGCCGCCGGCCGGGATCACATAGCGCCACTCCGGGAGCCTCCGGTCGAGCGCACCCGCGAGCGCGTCCCGCCGGCGGCGGATCATGGCCCGGCGCTCGACCAGGATCTCGTCGAGGTGCCGGAGCACGTGCGTGGCGACAAGTTGCTCGAACACCGGACCCGACATGTCGCTGGTGGCGCGGGTGGCCATCAGACGGTGGATCAGCGCGGGCTCGCCGCGAGCCCACCCGACCCGCAGCCCTCCCCAGACCGCCTTGCTCAGCGAGCCGACCGTGATCGTGCGCTCGTCGCCGAAGCTCGCCGCCGCCGCCGGCATCTCGACGCCGTCGAGGTTGAGCTCGACGAACGTCTCGTCGATCACGACGACCGTGCCCGCGGCACGAAGCGCGCGCAGCGCACGCCGGCGGGATGCTTCGTCGATCAGCACCCCGGTGGGATTGTGGAAGTCCGGCATCAGGTACGCGAGCGCCGGCCGGCGGCTCCGCGCTGCCGCGACGAGCGCGTCGAGATCCCACCCCTCGCTCGTCACGGGCACCGGCGTGAGGAGCGCGGCGGCGCCTCGCAACGCGTCGAGCGCGACCGGGTAGCTGGGAACCTCCACGAGCACGTGTCGGCCGCGTGGGAGCGCCGCTCTGATCGACAGATCGACCCCGTGCATCGCCCCATTCGTGACGAGGATCTGCTCGGGCCGCGTGGGCAGACCACGGCGATCGAACCAGGCGGCGATCGCCCGGCGCAGCGGCGGCAGTCCGAGCGGGTCGTAGCCGTGGTGGTCGAGCCAGCGCGGTAGCTCGCGAGCCGCCTCACCGAACAGGTCTTCGAGCACCGCCGGCGCCGGCAGCGCGGCGATCCGCATGTCGAGCCCGGGACCTCCGACGATCGCATCGGGCGCCGCCCGGTGGCCTCCCGGGAGCGTCACCCAGCTCCCCGACCCCTGCCGGCTCGCGATGTAGCCCTCACCGCGCAGCTGGTCGTACGCGGCGGTCACCGTGGCCCGGCTCACGCCGAGCGCGGTCGCGAGGGTCCTCTCGGCGGGCAGCCGGCTCTCGACCGCGACCTGGCCGTCGAGGATCAGCGACCGCAGCGCCGCGGCGAGCCGCTCACGGCTCGTGCCTTCCCGCCGCCACGGCCCGAGGAGCTCGGTGAGACGGCCGACTGGGGTGATCGTCACAAGCCACTTCTAGCAAATTGGCCTGCGCATGCATAGGCCATTATCTGCCAGACTCGTGGTGATGATGCGGATGCAGCCACCTCGGGTGCGACGCCTGGTGCAGCTCTACCTCGGCCTGGTGTTGTTCGGGGTCAGCAGCTCGATGCTGCTGCTCGCGGGCCTCGGCGTCGATCCCTGGGACGTCTTCCACCAGGGCCTCTCGCGCCGGCTCGGGCTCGGCGTCGGGACGTGGGCGATCATCGTCGGTGTCGCGGTCCTCCTGCTTTGGATCCCGCTCCGCCAGCGGCCAGGGTTCGGCACGCTCAGCAACGTGCTGGTCGTCGGCCTGGTGATCGACCTCATGCTCGACATCGTGCCCCCGGTTCACGCCCTCCCCGCCCAGGTGGTGGTGATGGTCGGCGGCGTCGTCCTGAACGGGATCGCCACCGGCGCGTATATCGGCGCCGGCCTCGGACCCGGCCCGCGCGACGGGCTGATGACGGGCCTCGCCGCCCGCGGTCATTCGATCCGGATCGTCCGGACCTCGATCGAGCTCACCGTCCTCTGCACGGGCTGGCTGCTCGGCGGCACCGTCGGGGTCGGCACGGTCGTGTACGCGCTCGGGATCGGGCCGATCGCGCACGTCACGATCCCGCGGCTGCGCATCCCACTCGGCGATCCAGTGCCTGCCGGCAGCGGTGAGCCGGCGCTCTTCAGCGCCGGCGACACAGCCACCTGAGCATCCCGAATCATTCGCAACTCGGCGCGCCGGGCGGTCGAGTGCGCCAAAACTCGCGCATA
>Ga0310038_10004360_pt1 | contig 10099 bp, 9 predicted proteins | sample Sb_taG_6_FD_200461 | JGI IMG/M metagenome (GOLD analysis project Ga0310038, IMG submission 200461) | Peat soil microbial communities from Weissenstadt, Germany - Sb_50d_4_PS metaG (v2) (version 2) | ecosystem: Environmental > Terrestrial > Soil > Wetlands > Peat | place: Germany: Weissenstadt... | reverse complement strand
CGGGATACTGGCATGGCCTGACTGTAGCGCAAAGGGTTATGTAAGCCTAGTTAGGCGACGTAGTTTTGCCTACATAGTTTCCCGACGCTGTGACTTGGCGGGCGTAGTGCGGCGCCGCGGTGAACGGCGGTGTAGGGCTAATGGTCGTTTCCCCGACACCGGGATGACCCGGCGCAGTCTGGCCAAGGTCATCGCTGGCGTCGGCGGCTGCGCGGTTCCTCCTTGAACCCGTTAGGTCCCGTCCCGGTGCGCCGTCAGTACCAGCTGTAGGCGAGTTCGTGGGCCCATGCTGCCTGCGGGGTGCCGTACGTGGCGCGGATGTAGCCGATGCCCCAGATGATCTGGGTGTCGGGGTTGGTTGCCCAGTCCGGCCCGGCTGATGTCATCTTCGCGGCGGGCAGCGCCTGGGGGATGCCGAACGCGCCGGAGACCGGGTTGACCGCGGCGGGGTTCCAGCCGGACTCCCGGTCCCAGAGCAGGTTCAGGTAGGGGAACTGGCCCGGTCCCCAGGTGGTGCCGGCGAGGGTCTGGGCGAAGCTCTGGTACTGGTTCAGGCCGGCGGGGGCGGCCAGGTTGCCGATGGTAAGGGCCGGCGCGGGGACGGCGGCGGCGGGCGTGGCGGCGTACGGGTCTGTCGCTCCGACGTACCCGCTGATGCCGGTGACCGGGTCGAAACGGACGTCGGCCCCGGGGTCGGGTGCGTCGATGATCTTGCCGTCGCCCACGTAGATCCCGACGTGGCCGGGAGCGGTGAGGGAGCCGCCCGGGCCGGCGTAGAACACCAGGTCGCCGGGGGCGAGCTGGTTTCCGGCGACCGGGTGGGCCCTGGTCTGCTGCCACTGGGCGTCCGCGTTGTGGGGCACGGCGATCCCGGCCTGGGCGAGCGCGGCCATGGTCAGCCCGGAGCAGTCGAAGCTGCCCGGCCCGGCTGCCCCCCACTGGCAGGGCTTGCCCAGCTGCTGCTCGGCCCAGCTGACCACCGTGCGGGCCGGTGCCGGGACCGACCCCAGGCGGTAGGCGGTGGAGGCGTAGGCGGCCACCATCGTGGCTGTCGCCAGCGCGCCGGACGGCGACCAGCTTCCGGCGCTGGCTGCCGGTGCCGTCTGCGCCACGCCGTTCCCCGCCGGGGCGTTCACGGCTGCCAGGGCGGCGGGCAGGGATTCGACCCGGAATCCGGGGCGGGCGGCGACGATCGCCCGGTAGGCCGCGGCCTGCCCCGGCGTGGTGCCGGGCGGGGCGACCCACAGCAGGTCACGGCCGGCGGGCAGCCGTGCCGCGAGCGCCGCCGCCTGGGCCGGCGTCCCGTCCGCCAGGACCACGACCACCAGCCGCCCTCTGCCTGAAGCGGCGATCCGCCGGGCCGCGCGAGCCAGACCACCGCGAGAACGGGTGTCGCCGACGGCGCTGGCCTGTACCGTGACCATCGGGCCGGCCATGGACTTGGCCAGGTCGGTGGCGGCCGTGCCCGCTCCCGCGCCGGTCACCAGCAGCACCTGCCTGCGGGCCGGCCCGGCCGTGGCCGGGGTCATGGTGGAGGGCAGAGCGCGGACATTGGGACTGAGCCCCGCCGCCCACGCCTGCAGGGCCTCGCCGGCGTCGACCGCGCCGCGCACGTCGGGCACGGAGATCGAGAACGTCAGACCGCCGGGGCCGCTGACGCCGATCTGCGCGCCGGCGTTCACCGTCGTGCGCGGTGCCCTGCTGACGGTCACATCGCGGTAGGTGTAGGCGGCGCCGTCAGCGCCGGACAAGACGATCGTCGATGGTCCGCCGCCCGCCGGGATGACCGTGAGTGTTCCCGCCGTGACCGCGTCGACCGCGGTTCCCGGCGCGACCGGGAGCGTGACCGGCCCCGCAGGCTCCGTCTGACCCAGGCCGGGGCTGCCCTCGCCGATAAGCCCGGGGTCCGCCGCCACCACGCCAGCGGGAACCGGAAGGGCATACCCGAACGCGATCGCCGGCGGGACCGGGACCAGCCACGCCGGCGGGACGGAGACCAGCGGCGAGGACACGGGTCCCGCCGAGACTGCGGAAGGAAAGGACAGGCCCGGCGACACCGCCGGATGCGGGCCCGGCCGTGGCGGCGCCGCGGTGTGCGGGCTGACCGGGGCCGTGCTGGCGGTCGGGGTCGGGGCCGTGCTGGCGGTCGGGGTCGGGGCCGTGCTGGCGGTCGGGGTCGGGGCCGTGCTGGCGGTCGCGGACGGGGCCGTGCTGGCGGTCGCGGACGGGGCCGTGCTGGCGGTCGCGGACGGCGCCGTGCTGGCGGTCGCCATGTTCGCGAGTGCGGAGTCTTGCATGCTGGCTGACAGCCCCGAGCCGAGGAAACCCCCGGTCACCAGGCCGACTACCACCACCCGGACGCGCGCGGAACCCATGTCAGCCCCCCCATCTCCGCCGCGTGCCCGAGTTGGCCGGTCCAGCGGCGACCAGCGCCGCTGGTTCCGGTACCAACGCTCTCGCGGGGCCGCGCCAGCTATGGATGACGAATGCCCCATCGCGGCCGGCCGCCACGGCGGGTCTGGCGGTCGGCCGCGTGGGATGTGACGGTTTCAGGTTCCGGATCGGTTCCGCCGGCGCCCGCCTGTCCCGCCCGAGTGACGCAGGTCACACGCAGGCACCGGTCTGCTCCCGGACGGGGCCATGAGCCGCGGCAGCCGTTTGCGCTAAGTAGTCACGAGCTTTCTGCTCCCTAAGTACCTGAGTATCTAGATGCGGCGCCTTAGCTTTCTGATACACGCCACGGCCGACCTTCCCGCCCGGCGGCTGGGCAGGAGGCCCGTTGAGGGCCCAGCCGGCACGCCGAGACCGTTGGCGGCCGTCTCCCCGCCGCCGTGCTCAGGCCACCCCGCGACACCGGTGAGCTGGCCTCCTCTTGGCCAGTGCGTTTCCCTTGTCCCGGCCGTCCTCAAATGGGCGCTCAGCACGGTCGCGCCGTCAGCGGGCGGCGCGTATCTCGGCGTCGGCGACCTTCAGGTGCCGGGCTGCCGCCAGCAGCGTCGCGGTGCGGCGCGGGTCGGCCAGCTCGCGCAGCAGCGGGGCCTTGGCGGTCAGCCCGTACCGCGCCACTGGACATTCCATTGTTCCAGTATCAAGCCCCGACACGTGCGTGTAGCTGGTGACGCCTTCGTTGAGGAAGTAGCGCGATAGATGCGGGCAGTCAGCGACTTGCCGCGCATCGGGAACCGCAGCCCGTCGGAGGAGGACAGGGTGCCGCCGCCCCAGGCCTGGGCGAAGGGGTGGTGGAAGTGCTCGTTGACGACCGCGGCGGAATGGCTGGCCGCGAAACGTGTGCGAGAAGGAGCGCCAGGCCGGCCAGGTCCGTGAGGAGCTGCTGGCGCACCTGAAGGGCGAGCAGATCGAGCGGCCGACCTGGGACCGGGTCCGGCGGATTATCGGCACGGCGCTGCGGCAGGCTGAGCAGGCGCTGACCGCGCGGATCGCCAGCCGGATCCCCGCTGAGGCTGCCGCCCGGATGCTTGCGCTGATCGCACGGGCGGCCGACCCTGGCGACGAGGAGGAGGCCGCTCCCGAGGAAGCTGGTGCCGTCGTGGCGCGCGAGTAAAGTGACATAAAGCCACCTACGGGACTAATGCTCACAGTGTCCAGTAAGGGCTTGAATAGGTTACCCCGCGCGGGGTAACCTACTGGGCGAGTCACCAGTGCCCCACATGGGTTACTGGTCAGATGCATAAAGGGACGCCCGCCGCACCCGGGCCCTGGTAAGCAACGAGCGCGGACAAGCGTCCTGTAATTCGGTCCCTGGACGTCTCCCCTAGAGGAGGCGTCCGGGGCCGGTCCCGTGTAGCACGTGCTCATGCACGAGAGTCCACACGATTTCCCAGAGGATCATCACGACCCTTATTGCTGTGCTGATCTCGCGAGTACGCTCACTGCGTTTCGTGCTTTCCCGCTCGCGGCGCTCGGTGTCTTCCCGCGTGGCGGCGGTGCGGCGGCACTTCTTGGAGCTGGTCATTTCTGTCACCTCCTCTCTGCTCTTGAATCTTTTTGAGCATCCCTTTAGGGTGCCCTGTAGGACTCTGCCACCTGAATGTCCGACTATACGAAGTTGGCCGACGAAAGCTTGTACCGTTCCTACAAATAACGTTCATCCAGATATCATCGTGTCGTTACCCCACGCGTCACCCGCGCCGGGGCCCGCCCGGCGCGTCACGTCGGCAGATCCCCAGCTCAGCTCCCTGCCTCCCCGCAAACATCCTCTCCTCGGTCGCGCTCAGGCATGGGCATCTCTACTGGACGGTAACCACCGGGCCAGGCAGCATCAGAAAGCACTGACGTCACATACGGCATCCGTGGCCCCAGCCCCAGGTGACCTTGATCACATTCCAGCCAGGCCAGGCGCAGGACGAACGCGGCCAGGCCGAGCGGCTCGGTATGAAGCCGGGCCAGGTGATGCAGGAGATCGGTTACGACGATGATTGTGACGAGCAGTTGCGCGGCGCGATCAGCAAGGTAGACAGCGGGGAGCTAGTCGACGAGGACTACGACGACGTGGTCGACGTGGTGCTGCTGTGGTGGCAGGACGGGGACGGCGACCTCGTTGATGCGCTGATCGACGCGCTTACGCCGCTGGCCCGACGGGGGGTACATCTGGCTGCTCACGCCGAAGGTGGGCAGGTCAGGCCATGTCGAGCCGAGCGACGGCGAGGCCGCGCTGTACGTCTGGAACTGGCCGTCCGGTCCGGCACGGCCTTGATCCAGTCCGACACCGTCACCACCGGACCGGCTGCATCAGAAAGCGCTGAGGTCACATAGGGCACCCGCGTCGGCTCGTCGGGGTGCAGCATGTTCCACGACTCGCAGGCCAGCGCCTCCCGGCGCAGCTCGGTCCAGGACGTAGCCGACCACACGTCGGCCGACACCCCCCAGTCCGTGGCCAGCAGCTCCTGGGCCCGCAGCGCCTCCCGCACCGACACCCCCGAGGCCAGGACCTAGGCCCGCGGACCCTCGGCTCCGCCCGAGAGGGCGGGCGAGGCGGCGGGCGCGTACCGGTACAGCCCGCGCAGGATGCCCTGCTCGAGCCCGGCCGTCCCGCCTGGGAAGGCGGACGGCTCCGGCGGCTGCGGGTACGGCTCGTTGTAGGCGGTGAGGTAGTAGAAGATGTTCTCGCCGTCCGGGTGCTCCGGGGTGGCGTCGTACATCCGGCGCAGCGCGTCCCGCATCACGTAGGCCAGCTCGTACGCCCACGCGCAGTCCCTCGCCGGCCAGCGTGGTCCGGCCCGCCGTCGCGCCGAGCAGGAACCCCCGCCCGAGCTGGTCGCCGAGCAGCCACATCTGGTCCCCGGTCCGCTGCCAGCCGAACATCGAGTAGAACACGTACACCGGGATCATGTGCGTGCCGTGCGTGGCGTACGAGGTGCCCGCCGCGATCACCGAGCCCATCGCGCCGGACTCGCTGATGCCCTCGTGCAGGATCTGGCCCTTCTCGGACTCCTTGTAGGACAGCAGCAGGTTGCGGTCCACCGCCTCGTAGGTCTGCCCGTGCGGGGAGTAGATCTTCGCCGTCGGGAACAGCGAGTCCATGCCGAACGTCCGGGCCTCATCCGGGATGATCGGCGCGAACCGCTCCCCGATCTCGGGGTCCTTCATCAGCTCCTTGAGCAGCCGGACGAAGGCCATCGTGGTGGCCACCGCCTGCTTGCCCGAGCCCTTGCGCAGTTCGTCGTAGACCGAGTCCGGCGGCTGCGGCAGCGGCTTGGCCCGGACCACCTGCCGGGGCAGCACCCCGCCGAGCGCGGCCCGCCGCTCGCGCATGTACTGGATCTCGTCGGAGTCCTCGCCCGGGTGGTAGTAGGGCGGAAGCTCCGCTTCCAGGGCCGAATCGGGGATCGGCAGGTACAGCCGGTCCCTGAATTCCTTCAGCTCCGCCACGGTGAGCTTCTTCATCTGGTGCGTGGCGTTGCGGGCCTCGAAGTCCTTGCCCAGCGTCCAGCCCTTGATCGTGTGGGCCAGGATGACCGTGGGCTGGCCAGTGTGCTCGCGCGCGGCCTTGAACGCCGCGTACACCTTGCGGTAGTCGTGCCCGCCGCGGGACAGGTCGCGGAGCTCGTCGTCGGACAGGTGCGCCACCATCGCCCGCAGCCGGGCGTCGTCGCCGAAGAAGTGCTCCCTGATGTACGCGCCGGACTCCACGCTGTAGGTCTGGAACTGGCCGTCCGGCGTGGTGTTCATCTTGTTGACCAGCACGCCGTCGGTGTCGGGGTGCCGGTAACAATGGACCCGTCAGCACCATCGCCACGAGCAAAATCGCCGTGATCCCAGCGATGACCGTGATCAGAACGGAGTGCGTGCCGACGTAGACGCTGCCGACGCCAGCCAGCACGCCATTCACGAGGGTAAGAAGCGTCCCAGCACCTGGGTGTCGCCCCGGCGGCGTTGAACCGGCAGGCGGCGCCGACGGCGCCCTGGGAACGGCATTGTCCACGGTAATCCCTTCGAACTGAAGAGCTGGCCTGGTGCCAGCTCTTGCCAACACCCAGCCTTGCGGGTCTCCTAAGCGGTTGGGACACCGAGAAACCGCAGGTCATAAGGTTGACAGCCGCGTGACGCGGACGGGTTTCGGCGCGCCTCCGCGTGACAGGAGTAGTCAAGGGTTAGGCTCCGTGTGACAAACGGAGACACGCGAAGGAATGCCAATGGCGCGGATCATGCGGATGCCCCCCAGAGCGACCTGCCCGATGGCCCCCACCGGAAGTTCGTTGAAGAGCTGCGCCGCTACTACCGGGCAGCTGGCCGCCCTTCGCTGCGCCAGGTAAGCCGGGCGATCGAGGGCCGCGCCGACCTCAAAGAGGTAACGGCCAGCCAGGAGACTGTCCGCCGGATGCTCAAGGGGATCGTTCTCCCGACGGACTGGGACCGCGTCTACGCCGTCTTCTTCGTTCTCTGCGAGATGGGCAACATCGACCCCGGCGCCAACCGCTGGAGCAATGAAGACACCCGTTACGACGACGAGCCCGAAAGCAACTCCGAGTGCCTCAATCGGCTATGGGACGACGCCCTGGAAGCAGAGCCCAACCCTCCGCCCATCCCCGGCCGTCCGTGTCACAGCAAGCGCACCAGGGCTACGGCCAAGACGACCCGTGGGCAGCGGACGCGCCTAGCGGCTACAGCGACGAGCCGCCGTTCTAGTGACCATGAAGGCAGCTCTGACGCACGCGATCAGGCGCGGAGGTCAGGCGGTGGCGGGGATGCTGCACGCGGTCGCCCTCGTCCGGCTGGGCATTTCGGCACTCGCCGCGGTGGTCTTCCTTGCCGTGCTCGTACTCGCGGTGATCTGCTGGGTCATCAGCAGCGCTGATCGTACGGACCGGGTGAACCGGATGATGCTCGCCAGACAGGGGAATGCAAGATGCTTGACGCGGACGTCCTCTGCTCCGTCAGTGCCCGCCTCCCGGTCGCACCGCCAGAGCATCGGCTCGGAAAGAAGCCCCACCAAGGCACCCGCCGCGTAGCCGCCTGCCGGTCGCCGACAGGGGTGTGCTGGCCATCTCGAAGCCGTGCTTTTATCAGAGGCAATGGCGCATTATCTCTGATAACATGCTGCCTCTCCTATCGGAACAGCACCTGTGGCGGGACCTGACTGCTGCACATTATCTCTGATAAAGCCTCGCCGCCCTGCCGCTCCGGACGGCGGGTCTTCGGGCTGCACCGGCCGGTACACCTCCAGCGCGAACGGGTCCGTCACCTCATCCAGCGGCCGCCCCGCAGCTGTCGCTGTCGTCGGCCAGCTGCCCAGGCCGGGGACAGCTTGCCCGGCCGCAGCGATCTGGACCGTGCGGGCCCTGATCGTGCCAACCCGGACCAGCGGGCCGCCGGGCCGCTCGCCACCGCCCGGCGAGCGTGCCTGAACCACGGCTACCGCGACGGCAGCCAGCACAAGACCCGCGGTAATGCCCGACAGCAGCACCCAGTCATGCGCCCACTGCCAGGACCTGGGCACAGCACCCACCGCCAGGCCAGACACCACCGACAGCGAGGCGGCGAGCACGGCAGCCAGGCCTGCCCGCACCACCACAAGCCGCTGTCGGCCCACGCAGCCCATCCCCTACGGCAGGCACCCAGCCTCCCGCACAGCCCGCAAGCGGACCAATCAGAACAGCGCCTCAGCTAAGGGAATCTTCATCCGCCACGCGCATCGTGGCGGTCCGCCGGCATACTGCGCATCGCGGCATGGCACCACACGCCACGAGACTCCATGTGATCGACGTCACACAGATGTGCTAACCAAAATGCTAACCAAACGGTTAGCGAAAACTTCGGGCCCTCGTCAAACCCGCAGGTCACCCGCTATATACGATGGGGTGAGCGAGGGGACTCGAACCCCCGACACCCAGGACCACAACCTGGTGCTCTAACCAACTGAGCTACGCCCACCATCGTCGCTGGGTCATCCCGCAGCGACAGCAGAACGCGCGCTGCCCCGAGGGACATCGCGCGGCCACTCAGAAGTATAGCGGTCCCGCGCACCGGTGCGTCATGTGCCGGCTTCGCCGGAGGCCCGGATCACGTCGGCCACGCTGGGCTCGGTGTACCGGGCCGCGATCTCGCGCGCGGTCATCGAATCCGGCCCCGGCTGCGGCACGAACACCGCCTCCCGGTAGTACCGCAGTTCCTGGACGCTCTCCTTGATGTCGGCCAGGGCCCGGTGCCCGCCGTGCTTGGCCGGGGAGGCGAAGTACGCGCGCGGGTACCAGCGCCGCGCCAGTTCCTTGATGCTGGACACGTCGACCATCCGGTAGTGCAGGTAGGCATCGAGTTCCGGCATGTCACGGGCGATGAACCAGCGGTCGGTGGCGATGGAGTTGCCGCACAGCGGCGCCTTCTTGGCCTCGGGGACGTGCCCGCGCACGTAGCCGAGCACGATGTCCTGCGCCTCGGCGACGGTGATTCCGCCCGCCAGTTCGGTGAGCAGTCCTGAGGTGGTGTGCATTTCGCGGACTACCTCGGGCATCCCGGCGAGCGCCTCCGCCGGAGGCTTGATGATCACGTCGACGCCTTCGTCGAGCAGGGTGAGTTCGGCGTCGGTCACCAGGCAGGCGATCTCGATGAGGGCGTCCCGCGCGATATCGAGCCCTGTCATCTCGCAGTCGATCCACACGAGCCGGTCATTCACGTTCACAGCCTATGGCCTCGGCATGCGTGTATGGCCAGCAGCCAAGCCAGCTAACCGGCCCCGCTTGACGATGTGCGGCGGAGTAGCGATGCCCGGCCGCAGCGCGGTGTCCGGTTCTGGTTCCCCGAACCCAGTCGTCACCGGCACCACACCCGCCCAGACGTCCAGCGCATAGTCCTCCGGCTCGTCCGACGGGCCGTCGGCCCGGACCTTCACCGAGGCCTCGGTGAGCGGCAGCGCGAGCCCGGATGTGGCGGCCAGTTCCTTCGTGCTGGGCTGCCGCGCGTAGGACCACTGCCCGGGGACGAGGTGCTCGGTGATGGTGCGCAGGGCTAGGAGCTTTTCGTCGGGATCGGTGACCAGCCGGGCCACGCCGAAGATCACGGCGCTGCGGTAGTTCATCGAGTGGTTGAACACCGACCGGGCGCAGACCAGCCCGTCCAGATGAGTGACGGTGACGCAGACCTGCTGCCCGTGGCCCGCCATGATGCTCGAGTTCGCCGACGACCCGTGCAGGTACAGCAGGTCCGCAAGGCGGCCGTAGCCGGTCGGCAGCACGCGCGGCGTACCGTCGACGACGACCCCGAGGTGGCAGATCAGCCCGGCGTCGAGCACGGCGTACAGGTCGTCGCGTTCCGTCCGGCCGCGCTCGCGGTGCCGTCCGAGCGCGGTGCGCGGGGTACTGGAGAGGTCAGGCAGGCTCATGGTTCCTCACGGTATCTTCCCGCCCGCCCGGTCGGCACCAGTGGATGTGGCACTCTACCTGTAAGAACCGGTACGGTGTCACAACCCATTGAGTTCCCCGGCGCCCGGCCAGGCGCCGCCGTGCTGGCGCGCCACCCCAAGGGGCGCGGGATGGCCTCGTCGGCGGGCGAGCCGCGACAGCAGGCATTCAGACCACGGCGGAAAACACACAGACCACGGCAGCACGCAATCAGACGGCAGCGCTGAGCGACGGGGCGGACGAGA
>Ga0310038_10004359_pt1 | contig 10099 bp, 13 predicted proteins | sample Sb_taG_6_FD_200461 | JGI IMG/M metagenome (GOLD analysis project Ga0310038, IMG submission 200461) | Peat soil microbial communities from Weissenstadt, Germany - Sb_50d_4_PS metaG (v2) (version 2) | ecosystem: Environmental > Terrestrial > Soil > Wetlands > Peat | place: Germany: Weissenstadt... | reverse complement strand
CACTTCTCCCCGGGTCGAGTGTTCTCAAGGCAATAACTCATCCTGCCATAAGCATCGGACAAAATTCGTTGGAGAAAAGCGGCCAAATTTGGTTGGAGATTACATTGGAGATTACAAGCAAACTCACATGGTTAGGGCGGATCGTCTATTTTTGTAATCTTGCTCGATAATTTGCACTGATTCTTGCACGATATTTTGCACTCTATCCCGAGTCATGGGCTACGCCCCTCCTATGACAAGACTCTCTCTTGCCGCCTCCACGATCTCAACAGTCACCCTGTGCGGTGCGTTGAATTCCAGGATTCGCGCTATCTGGGCAAGCAGTCGGCCCAGCAGACGAAAGTTGCCACCGCTGACTCGGATGATCGCAGCGATGGCTTCTTCATCGGCAATGGGCTCATCCAGGGGCCTGTGAGCGTTCCACTGCTGCTGTAAGACCCGGCGTGTCTCGGTTTCTGCGAGCGGGCGAAACTGGTGGACGAAGCCAACTCTGGAATAGAGCTGCGGGTATCTGGCGAGTCGCTTCTCAAGTCCGGGCATGCCGATGAACACAAGCCCGATCCCGCCCTGGTCAAAAATGGCGCGCAACTGTTCGAGTCCCGCCATCTTCAAGCGGTCCGCCTCGTCGATGCCGATGAGCCGAGTGGGGTCGGGCCGCTCTTCAAAGCGTGGCTTGAACTCCGCGCGGATCCGTTCCAATGCTTCCGTTCTCCTCATCGCTGCCCCATTGTCCGTGCGGTACCACGAGCCCTGCCGCAACGGCGAGTTCAGCTCTGCTCGTTCGCGCCGGTACACCTCGGCCATGCGGGCCTCTTGCTCTTGGTAGAGGTCTTCGAGAATGAACGCGTGGAGCTTGTCACGGAGAAGACTGATCTCACTTTTAAGTTGCTTGGGTGAATTCACCACCGAAACCGTGTAGAAGACGACATTGGAGCCAATGACTTCGCTTAAGCCAACGACCCCTCCGCCGTTGTCCTTGCTGTACGCCTCCACCTTGTCCCAGTTGGCATAGCGCCGGGCTGAAAGAGTCTTTCCTACTCCGGGCGGCCCGTAGCACAGACCTATATATTCGTAGCGCCTGCATGCGTCGGAGAACTCCTGGAAACGGTCGTATTCGCTTGTCTCAACAAACGTATTGTCAGTCATTCATTACGGTATCGCTTTATTTTATTGGTCTTCGGTGGTTGTTCTCGTGGTTCTGGTTCCGGCGCCTCCGGAATACACCACCGCTTCACTTCGAGAAGAGAGTCAACCACGCGGCGGCGTTCTCCGAGCGTCTGGCGCAACTCTCGTCGCCGGCGATTGCGGGCGTCGACGATCTCGCGTAGCGCCACGGTCTCGCCCGCGAGCTCCTGGCAGATGGCCCGGCAGATGAACTGATCGCGGTGGAAGACCCGGATCTCGGCCATGTCTCTGGGATCGTAGCGCAGGAGCACTTCTTCGCCCACAAACGCGGCCAGCGTTGGATCGATGTAGCGCAAGGTGAGGAACCGAATCCCGTCCGAATGTACCTTGCGCGTTGTCGGAACCGTGAGCAGCAGCAGGTCGAGCTGCTCTAACGAGTCGGGCATCTGGGGAAGAAAGCCTCCCTTCTCCCAGCGGGCCTGAGGGGGCTCTTTGGTCGTGCTGTGAGGCGTGAGGTGGTACTCGCCGACGAGGAATGCCTCCAGCTCTTTGGCGAGTTGCTCGAGCGTGAGCAGGGGGCCCCGGGGCGCCTTTTTGCCCGGACAAAAGCCGGGCAAGCGGGGGAGAAACACCTGGGTGATGGTTTCAAAGAACCGCTCGATCTTTCCCCGGCCTCGAGGCTTCCCGGCCGTGGAGAAGATCAGGCGAATCTTGAGATCCGCCGCCACCTGCTCAATGTGGCGCGAGGTGAAATCACTGCCGTGATCGGTGTACAGGATCTCAGGAATGCCGCAGATATGCCATCCCGGCGCTGCTTTTCGCCAGATCGCCTGGCGAAGGGCGAGCGCGGTTTGAATCGCGGAGGGGGCATTGAAGAACAGGAAGTAGCCCGCCGCTGCGCGGCTATAGTCGTCAAGAACAACCGTCAACCAAGGCTTGCGGGCCTTTCCCTTCTCGTCTCTCAAGAAGATGTCGAGCTGTGTGTGATCCGCCTGCCAGATGGCGTTGGGCGCTTCAGCCTCCCTGCGGTGGACCAGGTCGAAGCGGTTGCTGTACGAGTTCGTGCCCTCGTGCGCCAACGTGAGCAGGGCGGGTTCGAGCTTTCGGATAAGTCGATAGACGACGGTATAGCTCGGGACACGCTCTCCTCGATTCGTTGCCGTCTCAGCCAACTTGCGATGGATCGTTGCCACTGACGGGCGGGGTTTCTGTAAAGCGAGTCCTTCGATGAACTGCTGAAGGGTGGGAGAAAGCTTTCGCTGATCCCGATCGCAGCGGCTCTTGCGAGCCAATCCCACCAAACCTTCTCGGTGGTAGCGCCGAGCCCAGTACCACGCTGTTCGAAGTGAGATCCCGGCGCTGTGTGCTACCTCTGGTAACGGGATCTGTTCTTCGAAAAATGGTCTGAGGATCCGGAACCGTTCCAGCGCAAGTGATCGTTGAGCCTCCGAGAGATTGCTGAGGAGAGGACGGGCAGGGTCCAGAAGGTGTTTCATCAGCTCATTCGCATTCAGGGTCCAACCTTAATCATAACATAAACAGTGCAAAATATCGTGCAAAGATTGGTGCAAGGTAGCTCGCAAGCCAACAAATCTATTTTGCACTTTTGCTGGACGAGAGGAGAGAACATAAAGCAGATTATGTTCCATCCTCGGAGAGGGCCGCAAGGGGGAGAAATTCAGCCCTGGTAGGGGGTTATGTCGAGTCGTGGCAAGGGGTTACGGAGCTGGGGGAGGGCGGGGGATCCGGTCTAAAGTCTAGTCTCTTAAGAAACGCTGGACGATCGAGAGACCCCTGAAAAGCCTTTGCTCTTGCCAGATTGACGCGATCGGTCTAAAAGTCTAACGGAAATCGAGCCGCCTTGGATGGGCCGGAGTTGGCCCTAAGGCGCCGCGCCACGTACACGAGGGTAAGACCGTGACAACAGAAGAGAAGACCGGTGGAGACGTCGCCACGCGGGCGCGGCAGGGGCAGGGCGGCAAAAATCAGGCGGCATGCAGTAATTCAGTAACTACGGAATTACTGAACGCGTCCCCTGCCCCTGCCGCACCCGCGAGAAAACGCCGCCGCAAGGGGAGGGCGAGGTCTAAGTCAAAGGCCCCCCACAAGGTGCTGCGGCTTACGACCTACGAACGGCTGGACGAGTACCTGCGGGCCTTCGCCAAGGGGCACTTCCATCTCATGATCCTGGTCGGCGCCGGGGGGCTGGCCAAGAGCCGCTCCGTGCGCGCGGTGCTCAGCGACGGCGAGGCCTGCTGGATCGAGGGCAACGCCACCCCGTTTGGCATGTACGCCAAGCTCTACCGGCACCGCGATCAGTTTGTCGTGATCGACGACGTCGATGCCCTCTACGCCGACAGATCGGGCGTGCGGCTCCTCAAGTGTCTCTGCCAGACCGAGGAAGAGAAGGCCGTGGCCTGGCACTCCGATGCCCGCAGCCTCGAACGCCAGCGCATCCCGCGCGAGTTCACGACGAAAAGTCGCGTCGTCATCATCTCCAACGACTGGCAGACGCTGAACAAGAACGTGGCGGCGCTCCAGGACCGCGGGCACGTGATCTTCTTTCAGCCGAGCGCCTCGGAGGTTCACGCTCAGGCGGGGAAGTGGTTTGAGGACGAGGAGATCTATGGGTGGTTTGCCGCGAATCTGCACCGGGTGCGCGAGCCGTCGCTTAGGCACTATGTGCGGGCCAAGGAATTGAAGGCGGCCGGCATGGACTGGACCGAGGTGCTCGCCGCCGAGGAGGAGAACCCGCGCGCTCGGCTCGTCACTGAGATTTTGGCCAGCCCCGCGTACGGCAGCACCGCGGCGCGGGTCAAGGCCTTCGTCCAGCAAGGGGGAGGGTGCCGGGCAACCTTCTTCAACTATCGCCGGCTCGGCAACGGGAATGGGACGGGGCGGGGACCCAGTGCCTGAGCCGAGAGGATGGGGTGCGGGAGCATGAACAGGTGCTACCGCTATCCGGGCACCAAGTTGTCCTAATCTTCGTTGAGTACCTTGGGTGAGGGATTGCACATGGCAACACGATAGACCCCCGACCCTTTACGCTCTCCTGTCTGCCGATCCGCGTATAGGCGCAGCCGAAGAGAATTTGTGTCGTTCCGCAGGCTTCTTATGCTCTAAACGTGTCCTAAGCGTGATTCTAAACGCGGCGTTGGCGATGACGCCGGACGGCGAGCTCAGGGAAAAGGCCCCGCATGGTGGCGATCGGCGAGTACAATTGAACCTTTTCGCGGGGATATGCTATCATCTTAATAGCGTCATCTGTTTTTGATTGGCACGTGGCTAAAGAGGCAAGTCCATTGGAGCATGAGGGCCACATGGAACAAGAGCTTGAGAACGAGTCATCGGCAATAGTCGAGGTATCAAAAGCCCAAGTGGAAGCGCTCGGCGAGCGCCTGGCTCGCAAGTTATTGGACGTGTCATGGGAGGAGGCGCTGCGCAAGTACAGTACTGGAGAACTGCAGGGTTCTCTCGCCGAGATCGAAATATCCTCGATTGTCCACCTCCTGAACGGCCATTAACGACGGGCTTCAACAGATGGCTATTGAAGGTCGGACGGCGCGCGAATGCTTCGATGGGTTCGAGCGGGAACTGAAGACCTTCATACCGAAGGTATTAACTGCTGTTCCATTCAAAATTTTTGTCCGGGACAGTGAGGGGGATCTAAAATTTCCCCAAGGTGATGACGCAATCTCGGTGCCGGTAGAGACAAAGCTGGGCACTTTATATTTGTATCTGCGACAGCAACTGTCTGCGGAATGGATAGAAGAGAAAAACCAATATCGACTGACTACCAAGCGATACTGGTATTGCCTATATAAGAATCAGAACAGCCAAGAGCTAATCCGCTGGGAATACCTCAAGCGAGATCGCGAGATAAATAACAGCGCTTGTCGTAATCATGTTCATATTCATGGAGGCGGAGCTTTCTCGCTTGAATCAAACCAGGAACTGCCCATTAGCAGGCTCCATCTTCCGACGGGCTGGGTAACAATGGAAGAGATTTTGCGCTTTCTAATTGTAGACCTTGGCTTCAGCCCCCTCTGCGGGGACGAGTGGCCTCAAATTCTGGGGGCATCCGAAGCGCGCTTTTATCGTGACTTTGGAGCAAAACAACGAGGGAAAGCGTAGTGCGTTGCCCGCCGAGGCCGGCCCGGCGCTAACACTGATGGACCAACGATGAACGTCAGCTTCGATATACCGCAGGACATCGAGCAGCAGATTCGCTCCGAGGGGGTGGACCCCAATTGCGAGGCTCGTGAAGTCTACCTGGTCGAACTCTACCGCCAACACAAGATCACGCACCACCAGCTCGGCGAGGCGCTCGGCCTGGACCGCTTCGATACCGATGTGCTGCTCAAGCGCCACGGCGTAGAGCTGGAACTGTCGCTCGAGGAATTCAACGCCGAGGTTGCCTCGCGTGAGGTGAAGCCGAGTAGATGATCGTCGTTTCGGATACCTCGCCAATCACCTACCTGAACCTCGTTGGGGCCATCGACGTTCTGCCGCAGCTCTTCGGGCGCGTGTACGTGCCAGGCGCGGTCTTGCAAGAGATCAAGGACTCGCGGAATCCGCAGCTTGAACCGGTCCGCGGCTGGGCCATCACCGGGGTAACGGAACTGGACGACTGCCCAGAGGAGGCATAACCTAGAACCATGAGCGCACCAGAGCCAAACCACGAGAAGAGTAGTCAGAGACCACCCGGCAGCGGGGAAGCTGCGGGCAGCGCGGCCGGCGCCCGGGGCGAGACGGACAAAGGGGTTTCGGACTTAAGCCAGCTTGTACCGCCTGCCACCGAGGTTGCACCCGAACGGCCGACACCCGCCGAGGTGAGATCCGTGACACTTCGCGATCATTTCCGCCCGCCGCTGGGCACCCAGCGGCACTGGCATTCGTTCCATAGCGCTTGGGCTACCGCCATCGCGGCGGGCTTGAACCAGCGGCTTCCCGAAGGTTATTTCGCGGAGCCGAACGTGCAGTTCAGCATCGAGATTGACGTAGCAACCTTTGAAGAGACCGGGCCGAGCGCGCCTTCCGGGACGTCGCCCCTTGCCGGCGGCCTCGATTCGGGGTGGTCCGCCCCCGCCCCGGTGCGCACCATACCGCTGGCCCTGCTGACGGACGTGGTCGAGGTGCAGATCTTCACCAAGGAGGGTGGCCCCACGCTGGTCGGAGCCGTGGAGCTGGTCAGCCCGGCCAACAAGGACCGTGCGGCGCACCGGGATGCCTTCGTGTCCAAATGTGCGGCGTACGTGCAACAGGCGGTGGGGCTTGCCATCGTCGATGTGGTGACGGAGCGGTTGACCAACCTGCATGACGAGCTGCTGGCGCGTGTCGGGGAGCCGGTGGCCTCAGGCCTCGGCGGGCTGTATGCGGCTGCGTACCGGCCCGTCGAACGAGACGGGCAGCCCCGGCTGGAAGTTTGGCAAGAGCCGCTGGCGGTGGGCCGCCCGCTCCCGGTGCTGCCGCTGTGGTTGCGCGGCGGGCTGTGTCTGCCCCTTGACCTGCCCGCGGCGTACACCCGCGCCTGTCAAGACGTGCGCCTTCCCCTGGGTTGACCGGAGATGTCGACGTGTGGCCCCCGGTAATGCCCACTCCATGTCGCTGGCGATACCGGCATTCTGGCGAAGGGGGCGAGAGTCGCCGGTCTCCTGGCCGGGCGCGGCATCGTGATCGTCAGTGGGCTTGCCGAGGGGGTCGACACTGCCACCCATACGGCTGCAATCAGCCGCGGCGGGCGGACCAGGACTGCGGCAAGGAAGGGATTGCGGGAAAATGAAGGAGGGCGGAAAAAGGCGGTGGTATGGGGTACCGTGTTTTTCGAGTCTTAGGAGCCCGTCGTTCGGGACATCACGCCATCATTACCTGGCTCATCCGCCAATCGCCGGGAAAGGTCATCTTTCTAAACAACCTCGAAGCCATCGGATCCGGCCGTCCCTACCGCATCGAGGGAGAGGAGGCAGTCGAAGCCGACGAGTCTTATCTGCACTCGCAAGGGAGCCCCGAGGTGTTTCAGAGAGAGCAACGGCTTCGAACGGTCATTTACAACTTCGAAGACTACGGCATCGCGGAGCTGCTGAATCTAAAGGCCCGCATGCCGACGCCGGACGACAAGCCGACTCAGAATATCCTCGTGCTGCGCGATCCGCTCAACCTCCTGGCGAGCCGCGTGAAGAAATACAGGCGCACGGGCGCGCTCGGCATGATTAGTCAGCCTTTCATCGAGCATTACCTGGAATGGTGCAGGGCCGCGGCGGCGGGAGAGCTGCCTTTCGAGAATGCGATCGTGGTGAACTTCAGCCTCTGGGTCATTTCGAAGACATACCGTGCAGATCTGGCGGCGCAATTGAGCCTGCACTTCACCGATGAAGGGCTGAATGAAGTCCGCTGTCGCGGAAGCAGCTTCGACGGCTTTCAGTATAACGGGAGAGCGCAGGAAATGAAGGTGCTGGAGCGGCATGAACAGATGATGGCTGACAAGATCTTCTTGAATATCGTCTGTACGTACGAGAAGGAGATACGGGTCGTGATGGAGACTCTTTTCTCCGCGTTCCCCGCGAAGAGTACGTAGTCCTCGGTTTAGACCGGAGCTGAAACCAGGCGACGGGGTACGCACCCGCGACTCACGCACCAAGCGCGATGGTGGGAAGGGCGTGCCCATGGGTCTCTTTCCCCATACACGCTATGCCACCAATGCCTCCTTGACAGCCATGATCGCGCGCACCGAGTAGTTACTCCGCACACGCTGGCTTACGCCCCGATAGGTGGGAACGTGCACCGAGCAGTGAGTTGCGGGGAGTTCCGGGAAGACATCCAAGATAACTTCGAAGTACAGTGAACGCGTTTCCTGGTCCAATTCGCCGAGCACGGAACACATCTCCTGGAGCACCCCGCGGCTCAGCGAGGCAGACGCTCCTGATTTTTCCAGGCGTGCGACCTGGCTAAGCTGAGCAGCGATTTCACGGACGAGCAGCCGCAGAGGAACCTGCAGGCGCACCCGCGAACGCTCCTTTTTCATTTTTTCCGCAAGCCGGCTGATCGTATGCAACGACTCAACGGAGTAGGGCTCGATGAGGATGGCGTCAGCTCCATCCACCAGGGTGCGGGCTATCTCGACCGAGTTTCTGCGGCCCTCGAGCAGGAGCACGTACGCCGCGTCACGCCCGACAAGCTCTTGCTTCAGTCTTTTGATGAATCGGTTAATGGCCTTTCCGTCCTCGCGCATGGCGATGAAGACGATATCAATCGGCTCTTCCGAAAGGCAGCGCTCAGCCCCCTGGAGTGAATTAGCAACGTGAACGGTCGGGAAAAGCAACGAGGCACGCATCGCCAATCTCAGGCGCGCCCGGTGTTCAAGGTTCCCATCGACTATCAGTGCGCAATACTCGTGTTCCATGCTGCCAGTCACCCCCAGTGTGAGCAGTTGCCCCGCAATGCTCGGCAGGTTGCAAGGGTTGCAAGAAGAGGGCCAGCCCGCGGAGAGAGGCGAGCCGATGCGTGGTTACCAATCGGGAACCGAACAACGAAAGGGAGCAGCGAGATCCCGGCTTGCGACGCCGCGCCCGATCCGGGAATTTCTCAGATCCGGATCAGGGGCGACAGATCGACCGCGAGCGGCACGATCCAGGCCTTGGCTGACGGCGTGCTCAAGGGGTCGTCGTCGTAAGCACGGCGGGACTGCTTGACGGCCAAACCGTAAATTCCTGTTCCGTTACTCCCTAAACCCCATGTAGAAGGAGAGGAAACTTTCTCGAGGCGGAAGCAATCTAAGGAATAAGAAAGCAGCGTAAGCGGTGACCACGAATGGCAGGTTGCTACGCGAAGGGCCTGAAGCTGTAAAAGCACCTTCTGCTTGGCTGACTCAAGCGCACCACCGGGGTTCTTCCGGCACCATCGTTAAGCTCGAAGCTCACGCCGATTATTGTGTCAGTTTGTGCTGGGAATTTTATGGGTACCACAAGAAATTTCCTCATCAAAGCGGACCTCGCCGACGCCATCTACGTTGCGCTCCCCGTCGACAAACCCAAAGCTACTCAGATCGTCGAAGACTACATTGAGCTTATCAAGGAAGCATTGGAGAAAGAGGGCAAGGTCGTGCTCGCCGGTTTTGGCACCTACGAGGTGAAGTTCAAGCTACCGCGGAAGGGCAGGAATCCTAAAACCGGGGACTCGATCATCCTGCGGGCCCGCAAGGTCGTGAAGTTCAAAATCAGCAAGCCGTTTCGTAAGACGATGAACGGCCAGCAGGTCACCGCGGAAGACGAGGCTGATGAGGATGGGGACAATTCTGACATCGATACGCCCGCCATGAGGTGATTCGGACGACACGCTTCAAGATTTGGTCGACGGTGCTTTGATCAGTCCGCGTTCTCAGAACCTGGTCACGGTCTCGATTCTCGGCTTGCCATCGACGATCGGCGTGATGCAGCTCAACGGGTCCGGTGGGCCATTGAAGTGGGCGAAGATCTCCTCGAAGACTTCGAGACGCTTCCCCAGTTCGGCGAGCCTCATATACCCCTCATAACGCAACCCAGGCTTCAAGCCGGAGGAGGTCGCGAGCTGATACCTGCCCGGCACCGGGAAGTCGACCGCATTCGGCAAGTCGTCGTTCACGTTGGCCTGGAGGAACGAAAGCTTGTCACGGTCACTGCCGCTCTTTTCGTGGCAAACGCTCCCGAGCTTCGTAATCAGCTCGCCATCGACGAACAAAAACAGGTTGAATATCTTTTCGCTCGCCTGGCCCTTTGACTCATTCGCTTGAGCGGGGCGCCGTTGGCTCGATGGTTTGCTGCGTGGTGTCTGTTTTTCTCTGCCCATCGTCGATTTCCCGGTGGATGGAAACACGGAAAGAGCGTGAACCCTTCAGTATACGGGGACAGACCGAGGCGTCGCGAGGCATCCGCGGCGAAGAGTACGATCTGCGGGTCACGAGTGTCGAGCCGAAGCGACAAGGGTTGCGGCAACGCACCTT
>Ga0310038_10004356_pt1 | contig 10101 bp, 7 predicted proteins | sample Sb_taG_6_FD_200461 | JGI IMG/M metagenome (GOLD analysis project Ga0310038, IMG submission 200461) | Peat soil microbial communities from Weissenstadt, Germany - Sb_50d_4_PS metaG (v2) (version 2) | ecosystem: Environmental > Terrestrial > Soil > Wetlands > Peat | place: Germany: Weissenstadt... | reverse complement strand
GATCAGCGCCACGACCTCTCCGGGGGCCACCGCCAGGGTCAGGCCGCGAATGACCGCCGCCCGGTCATACCCGGCGCTCAGCTGGTCGAGCTCGAGGGTGACGGTGGTCCCGCGACTCGCCTTGTCGGTTGCGCTCCTCACGCCACCGGGCTGGCCATCGCTGGCGCCCGTCACGCCACCGGCCTTGCCATCGTTCTCGCTCGTCACGCGAGCGGCCTTGCCATCGTTGTCGCTCGTCACGCGAGCGGCCTTGCCATCGTTGTCGCTCGTCACGCGAGCGGCCTGGCCGTCGTTCTCGTTCCTGCCGCCGCCCACGGCTCACCCAGCTCCAGCGGCCAGCGTGCCGGTGGCGCCGTCGGGATCTCCTCGAGCGCTCCGTCGGGTCCGACCGCCACGGCGGCGTCTCGCCGGAACTCGCGGGGCGAGCACCCATAGGCCTGGCGGAACAGGCGGCTGAAGTGGGGGGCGCTCGGCAGGCCCCAGCGGCTGGCGATCGCCGAGATCGGCTGGTCGGCGAACGCGGGATCGAGCAGGTCGCGGCGGCAGCGATCGAGCCGGGCCGAGCGGATGAAGTCGCACACCCGCAGGCCTTCAGCCTCGAACACCCGGTGCAGGTAGCGAGTCGAGATGAAGCACGCGCGCGCCAGCTCCTCCGGGTTCAGGCTCGGATCGCCAAGTCGCGCCTCGATGTATGCCTGAGCGTGAATCAGGAGCTCGGCCGTCGACCGCGGGCGTGGCACCCGGGAAGCGTCGAGATCGACGTACAACCGCCGGACGAGGTCGATGACGTGCTCGGCCAGTCCGGTGTCGCCGCTCGCGATGCTGCCGTCGGCGAGGCCGTTCGCGGCCTCGCAGAAGAACCGGGCCGCCAGCCGGGGAAGCCCCGCCTCGCCCGGGATCGTCACCGCGGTCAGGCGCGAGACCTTGCCTGCGTGCTTGCCCAGCGTCGCCTTCGGCAGCCGCAGGACGAGCAGGTCGAACGGCGCGTCGGCGCGGAAGATCGCCGGCTGGGAGGTGTCGTAGCTCGTGATGTCGCCCGGCCCCAGCGCGGTCGCCCGGTGCTGCTGGGCGCCGTACAACCGGCCTCTCAGGAGCAGCGAGACATGCAGGCATTCCGGATCGCCGGCGGCGATGTCTCGGGGCGTGCGCCGCATCGTGTTCGGTCCCGCGGCGATCCGGTACACGCCGATCGAGCCCAGGTGATCGGCCCACATCCGCGCCCAGAACCGCTCGCCCCGGTCGGTGCCGATGTGCAACGGGTGGTACGCATCGCAGGACGACTTCGTCCAGAAGTCGACCCGGTCCGGTGCCGGCACCGCATTGGTGTCGATCATCAACGTCATCGTGCGCCAGAACAGCACCGTGGCGTTTGCAGCGGCCTGTCTCTCCCTCGACGATATGGGCAGCCGGACGCCACTCTACTACCGCCCGCGGGCCCTTTCGATGAGTGCACGGTTTGCGTTAGGTGAGCGAGCCCCCCTGACGGCGGAACGCCAGTTGTCATTCAGCGCACAGCACGGCCCGGCCCGTTGCTTCTGCGCGCACTGTTCGCCGGACCCGCTGCGCCCCGACACCGCGGCGCGCCTAGCATCGCCCCGACTTTCACAAGCAACGGCGCCCATGCCAGGGAGGAGGAGTGGACATGGACCGAATCCTTGCGACCCACACCGGGAGCTTGATCCGGCCGCCGGAGTTGCTGGCGTTTCTAGCGGCCAAGGAGCGGGGGCAGGATTACGACGAGGAGGCCTATCAGAAGTGCCTGCGCGAGTCGGTGGATGACGTCGTCCGCCGGCAGGTCGAGGCGGGGATCGACGTCGTCGACGACGGCGAGATGGGCAAAGCCAGCTGGATCACCTATCTGTACGAGCGGGTCAGCGGCCTCGAGGTGCGCCCGATCCAGATCGAAGGCGCCAGCATGCTTCCGCCCAGCCGCGATCGTCAGGCGTTCCCCGGCGCTTACGCCGCGCTCGACGCGCTCGACGAAGCGGCGGTCCGCGAGAGCAACGCCGCCGCGTCCAGTGCGCTGCCCGACGAGGAGGCGGCGTCAGGCGCGGGCGTGGCGTGGGTGTGCACCGGCCCCCTCACCTATGACCGGGCGGCGCTCGACCGCGACATCGCCAACTTCAAGGCGGCGCTGTCCGGGCACGACGGGGTCGAGGGATTCCTCCCGGTGGTGGCGCCCGCAAGCGCCTACTGGCTCCAGAACGAGTACTACCCCAGCGACGAGGAGTTCGTATTCGCGCTGGCCGACGCGCTCCACGAGGAGTACAAGGGCATCGTCGATTCCGGCCTTCTGCTCCAGGTCGACGACGCGGTGATGATGCACGAGGCCGACACGATGATGTCGCGGGGCGAGTCGTGGGACGACTACCGGCGCTGGGCGGACCTGCGCGTCCGTGCGCTCAACCACGCGCTGCGCGGCCTCCCCGAGGACCGCATTCGCTATCACGTGTGCTGGGGCAGCTGGCACGGGCCGCACGCGTTCGATCCCCCGCTGAGGGACGTGGTCGACCTGATCCTGGCGGTGAACGCCGGCTCCTACGCGATGGAGCAGGCCAACGCCCGGCACGAGCATGAATGGCGAGTGTGGGAGGAGGTGGCGCTCCCCGAGGGCAAGAAGTTGATCCCCGGCGTGGTGACCCACCACACCAACGTGGTCGAGCATCCCGAGCTGGTCGCACAGCGACTGACGCGCCTGGCCGGCGTCGTCGGCCGTGAAAACGTGCTCGCGGGGACCGACTGCGGCTTTGCACAGGGGAGTTTCATTCAACGCGTGCATCCCGAGATCCAGTGGGCGAAGCTCGCGGCGCTCGCGGAGGGAGCACGTCTGGCATCGCGGGAATTATGGGGTCCCACCCACCGCGCGGCGGCCGCGGTCTGAACGACGCGGCGGTGAAGCGCATGACTTATCCACAAGGAGGAGAACGTGACCATGCAGGCGCGTAGAGGGTGGCTCGGAGTGGCGGCGCTGGCCGCCACCCTGATCGTCGCGACAGGCTGCGGCAGCAGCAGTAGCTCGAGCACATCGAGCGCGGCTGCGGCGCCCAGCTCGAGCTCGACCAGCGCGACGACCACCACGCCGGCAACCACCTCCGGCAGCGGTGGCGCCGGCTCACAATCGGTGACCAACTACCTGACGTACGTCGACGGCAAGGCCGGCGCGGCCAACCCGTCGCTACCACCGGTGACGATCGGCTTCGTCAACCAGCAAGGCGGTTCGCAGACAATCGGGCCGCTGGCGACCACCGGAGCACAGATCGCGGTCAAGTACATCAACACCGAGCTCGGCGGCATCGATGGCCATCCACTCAAGCTGAGCACCTGTTTCATCCGCTCGGCCGAGGAGGAAGGCACGACGTGCGGACAGCAGTTCCTGGCGAACAAGTCAATCTCGGTAATCGACGAGGGCGCGGTGGCGATCGGCGACCAGTCGCTCCAGTCCACGATCGGCTCGGCCAAGCCCGTGATCGTGGGAGTCGCGGTGACCCCGCTTGACGGGGCCAAGGCGAGCAACGTGGTCCTGTTCGGCGACGCCACCCACGTGCTCGGCCCGTTCGGGACGTACGCCCAGCAGGTCCTGCACGCCAAGACCGCGGCGCTCGTATACCCGAACATCGCGGGTATCACCGAGGGGGCGACTGCGATCGCCGACTCTCTGCAGCAGGTCGGGATCAAGGTCAAGAAGGTCGGCTATGACGAGAGCCAGACCGACCTGATCGGACCGCTGACGAGCGCCGGCGCCACCAGCGCGGACCTCGTGATCCCTTACAGCGACTCGTCGGGCTGCGTGAACCTCGCCAAGAGCCTAAAGCAGCTGGGCATCACCGATACGAAGAAGATCCTGTCCGCACCGCTGTGCCTGAACGGCCAGGTGGCGGCCGGCCTGGGCGGTGACTTCCCGATCTGGACCTACGCGATCGCCAGCTCTCTGTTCGGCGATCCGACCGACCCCGGGATGCCGGCGTACATGAAGGTGATGGCCAAGTACGGAACCCCTGCCGTGGCCCCCGACCCGTGGGTGATCGTCACCTTCGGTCAGATTCTCACGACGGCCAGGTTCCTGAACCAGCTCGGCTACGGCAACATCACCCCGTCGACGGTCCTCGCCAAGGCGAAGGCGTTCAAGGGCCCGGTGGCGCTCGGCGCGCCGGCCCTGGATTGCGGCAAGTACCCGTCCGCGCCGGGAATCTGCAACGACAGGACGCAGTTCTTCCTGTACAAGGGAAAGCACGTCTTCGTCAAGACCGCGGGATGGCTCCAGCCTCCGTCATGAGCGACCAATGGTGGCCCCTCGGCGAAGCCTGCCAAGGTTCGTGAGGGGCCACTGACGTGCAGCAGATCCTGCTGTTCACCCTGCTCGGGCTCGGCTCGGGTGCGCTGGTCGCTGGCATCGCGCTGGGCGTGGTGCTGACCTACCGCGGCTCGGGGATCATCAACCTCGCCACCGGCGGCATGGCCATGTTCGCCGGCTATGCGTTCTGGGCGCTGACCACGGATCTGCTTCACCTGTCGACCGTGCCGGCGCTGCTGATCAGCCTGGTGATCGTGCTAGCGGTCGGCGCGGCGGTCGAGCTCGTCGCGTTCCGGCCGCTCCGCACGGCGCCGCCGCTGGCGAAGCTCGTCTCCTCGCTAGGGGTGCTGCTCGTGCTGCAGGCGTCGATGCTGCTCGCGTTCGGCACCACCGAGCAGCCCGAGCCAAACGTGCTGCCGCAGAACACGGTGAAGCTGCTGGGCGCCGTGATCCCGATCGACCGGTTCATCCTGACCGGGATCGTGATCGTCCTGGCCGCGGCGCTGGCGGCGCTGTACCGGTTCACGCGGTTCGGGCTCGCGACGCGGGCGGCGTCGGAGAACGAGGTCGCGGCGATGCTCGGAGGGCTCTCGCCGAACCGGCTGTCGATGGTCAACACGCTGCTCGCCTCGGTGATCGCCGGCGGCATCGGGATCCTGGCGGCATCGATCACACAGCTCGACACGGAGACGCTGCCGCTGCAGATCGTGCCCGCGCTCGCGGCCGCGCTGATGGCCGGCTTCACCTCATTCGGGATCGCGTGCGCCGCTGGAATCGGCCTCGGAATCATCGGCTCGCTGATCCAGTACGTCACGAGCCTTTCTTGGTTCCCGACCTCAGGGGGCGTCGCGTTGCCGGGCGTGTACGAGCTCGTGGTGTTCGTCCTAATCGTTTTGTTCATGTACCTGCGCGGCGCCAGTCTGCCCAGCCGCGGGGAGCTCGTCGAGCAGCGCCTGCCCGAGGCGCCGCGCCCCCGTAAGCTCGCCGTGACCGCGCCGGTGGTGGCCGCGGTGTGCGCGGTCGCCCTCGTCGTGCTCCCGTTCGACTTCCGCGAGGCGCTCGTGAACACGATGATCGGGACGCTGATCGCGCTGTCGCTGGTCGTGATCACCGGGTTCGTTGGCCAGATATCGGTCGTGCAGCTGACGCTCGCCGGCGTGTCGGGGTTCGCGATCTCCCATCTCGCGGTGAACGCGGGCATCGCGTTTCCGATCGCGCCGCTGCTGGGAGCCGGCGCGGCGCTCGTCCTCGGCCTGATCACGGCGGCCTCGGCGCTGCGCGTACGAGGGGTGAGCCTGGCCGTGGTCACACTCGCGGCGGTCGTCGCGATCACGAACTTCGGGTTCATCAACACGACCTGGGGCGGCGGCCAGACCGGCTCCCCGGTGCCCGAGCCGAGGCTGCTCGGACTCGATCTGGGGCCCCGCGCAGGCTTCCGCGGACTGGACGGGAACCTGCCGAGCCCGGTGTTCGGCTGGGTTGTCCTGGCGGTGGTCGTGGTCATGTGCGTCCTCGTTGGGCTCCTGCGCCGGGGGATGCTCGGACAGCGCATGCTCGCCGTGCGCTCCAATGAGCGCGCCGCCGCCGCGGCGGCGATCGACCCGCGCGCCGTCAAATTCGTCGCGTTCGGGATCAGCTCGGTGATCGCCGGTCTCGCCGGCGCGCTGTACGCGTACAACTTCAGCTCGGTCAGCGCCGACCGGTTCGATCCGTTCACCGCGCTGAGTTTGATCGCGTTCGCCTATGCCGGCGGGATCACGCTGATCTCCGGCGCCGTGTTCGCGGGGCTGATCTCGACCCAGGCGCTGTTCCCGTATGCGCTCGACAAGTGGTTCGGCATCAACGGCAACTGGTTCCTGCTCTTCGGCGGCGCGATCCTGATCATCACGCTGATCCAGAACCCCGAGGGCGTTGCCGGCGCGTTCTACAAGCGGACGCACAAGCGCCCACCGATCCATCCGCCTGAGCCGGTTTCCGGGGGCCTCGCTGCGGAATCCGGCGCAACAGGCGTCACAGCTCGAGGTGTGGACGAGCCGGATTCCGGTAAGGGAATTCGGCGCCAAAGCCTTACATCGGGCGACCGTGTTGGAGCCGAATTCCCCGTGCTCACCGTGCGCGGGCTGTCGGTGGCGTTCGGTGGCGTGCACGCGCTGACCGACGTCGATCTCGAGGTCCGCGAGGGCGAATTGGTCGGGCTGATCGGACCAAACGGCGCCGGCAAGACGACGCTGATCGACGCGATCACCGGCTTCGTCCCGTTCACCGGGAGGGTCGAGCTCGACGGGCAGGACATCACTTCGCTGCTGGCGTACCAGCGAGCCCGCCGCGGGCTGGCGAGGACGTGGCAGAACACGGACCTGTTCGAAGACCTCGAGGTTGGCGAGAACGTCGCGGTCGCGGCCGCCGGCCCTCTCCGCGCGACAACCCGCGACCGCCCGAACGGCACCAGCATCCCACCGGAGCACGCCCTGGAGCTGGTCGACCTGGGCTGGGCGGTGGACGCGATGCCCGATGAGCTGTCCGAGGGGGCTCGCAAGCTCGTCGGGGTCGCGCGTGCCCTCGCCGGGCATCCGCGCCTTTTGTGCCTGGACGAGCCGGCGGCGGGGCTCGACGCGCGCGCGAGCGACGAGCTCGGCCGCGCCCTGCGCGAGCTCGCCGATCGCGGTCAGACGACCCTGTTGATCGACCACGACATGGGGCTGGTGCTGGGCATCTGCGACCGCGTGGTCGTGCTCGAGTTCGGTCGAGTGATCGCCGACGGCCCGCCCGAGGTCGTGCGGCAGGACGAGCGCGTGATCGCCGCGTACCTCGGAGGCGGCGCCGCGGAGCATCCGCCCGCGCCAGTTGAGACGTCCACAGGAGGAAGCCATGAGTCACCGTAGCCTGGAAGAACTGCTCCGCAGCATCGCCTCGCCGGTCGAGATGCTGCGCAACGCGCAGGTAGGCCCGAACGTCTATCCGGGCGTTCCCGCCGAGTACACGAACTGGCGCGACGAGCAGTGGGCGTGGCAGCACACCTGCGTCCTCTACAACCAGTCGTTCCACATGGCCGAGCTGGCCGTCGAGGGGCCGGATGCGATGACGCTGCTGTCACGGCTGGGCGTGAACACCTTCAACAACTTCGACGTCGACAAGGCCAAGCAGTTCGTGCCGTGCACCCCGGACGGCTACGTGATCGGCGACGTCATCCTGTTCCATCTCGCGGACCAGGAGTTCAACCTCGTCGGCCGCGCGCCGGTGCTGAACTGGGTCACCTATCACGCCCAGACCGGCGGCTACGACGTGCAGGTGACGCTCGATCAACGGTCCGCGCTTCGAACCGACGGGCGCCGCAAGCACTACCGCTTCCAGGTGCAGGGACCCCACGCGATGGACGTGATCGCCCAGGCAATGGAGACCCAGCCACCCACCCAGCCACCGGAGCTCAAGTTCTTCAACCTGACCACGACGCAGATCGGCGGGGTCACGGTGCGAGCGCTTCGCCACGGCATGGCGGGCCAGCCGGGATGGGAGCTGTTCGGGCCGTGGGATGACTACGACGCGGTGCACTCGGCGCTCGTCGACGCCGGCGCGGAGTTCGGCATGCGCCTGGTCGGCGGCCGGGCGTACTCCTCGAACGCGCTCGAGTCGGGTTGGATTCCCTCGCCACTGCCGGCGGTCTACACCGGCGATGAACTCCGGGCCTACAGGGAATGGCTGCCCGCGAACGGATACGAAGGCTCGGCATCGATCGGCGGCAGCTTCGTGTCACCCAACATCGAGGACTATTACTTCACCCCGTGGGATCTGGGTTACGGTCACCTCGTCAAGTTCGACCACGACTTCATCGGGCGCGAAGCGCTCGAGCGGATGGCCGAGGGCGACCATCGCCGAAAGGTGACCCTGGCGCTCGACGACGAGGACGTCGCGGACACGATCGCCACGATGTTCGGAAACACGGATCGCGCGAAGTTCATCGACTGGCCGTCGGCCGTTTACGCAATGCACCCGTTCGACAGGGTCAGCGTGAACGGTGACACCGTCGGCGTCTCGACCTGGATCGGCTACAGCTTCAACGAGGGCAAGATGCTCACGCTGGCAGTGCTCGACTCGCAACACGCCGAGCCCGGGACCGAGGTGACGTTCGTATGGGGCGAGGAACGCGGCGGCACGTCCAAGCCGACGGTCGAGCCCCACGTCCAGCGCGAGCTCCGCGCGGTGGTCGGCCCGGTTCCCTACGTGGAAGCGGTGCGGAGCGGCTACGCGCCGGACAGCTGGCGATCGGCGCGGACTTGATCGCCGCTCACAACCGGATCGCGACCAACACCACCGCGCCCAGCGACACGAACACGGCGCCGGCCGTCAGCCACATCACGGTCGGCGAGGACAGCTCGGAGTAACTGCCCTGCCGGAGCGCCTCGTTGGTTCGCTGCTGGCGAACCGCCCCGATCACCAGAACCGCGATCGCGATGAACCCGTAGGCGATCCCGAGCACTCGGAACGGCCAGCGCGCGCCGTGCGTCAGCTCCGGCACGATCCGGCCGACGCCGATCGCCACCGCAGACGCGCCGATCCCGGTACGCCACCAGGCGAGCCATGTCCGCTCGGCCGCGAGCCAGGTGCGCCGGGTGACATCCGAGTTCTGGCGGGTGGCGGGTTCGGCCTCCTGCGGCATCGCCCGTGAAATCTCTCACACCGGGTCGGGCGGCGCGGGATGTAGCCGGCGCCCGGCAGTCAGGCTCGCGCTCATCTTGATCGCCCTGACCGCCCCGGTGGCGCCCGCCTGGAGCGTCACCCCGATCGCGATCACGAAGATTCCCGGGATGAACAGGATCTTCGAGCCGAGCATCAAGAGGCCGAGCCGCCCGAGCAGGTACGGCGGCGTGCACACGGTCGCGCCGATCACGCCACCGACAGCGCTGGTCGTGAGCTTGTCGCGCCTCGACTGCCTTGGCTTTCCTCCGAGCAGCCGGGCCGGCACGGCCACGTAGCAGACCATCATCAGCCCGACCACGATGCTGAGCGAGATCCCGAACCAGGGGTGCCCCCAGCGCGTCACGATCAACGTCGCGAACGCGAGCAGCGCTCCGACGACGGCACCCGAGGCCAAGATCGGCGTCAGATGCCGCCGGGCCTCCGCGACTCCGGGCCGGACCTCCGGGTGACCCGGCTTGGCGATCGCGAACGCGAACACGGCGTTTAGCAGGAAGCTCGCCATCGTCAGCGCGATAACCAGTAGGCCGAGCGGAATCAGGATCGGCCCGCGTAGTACATGTAAGGACTTGCCGTGCAGGGTATGCACCTTGAGGTCGAACATCGCCAGCCAGATCCACATCGCCGGGAGGATCTGCACGAACGTCAGGCGCCAGTTGGACACGAGCAGTCTTAGGCCGTCGAACAGCAGCACGAACGCGCCCACGGCGAATCCGAGCGGCGCGAACGCGCGCCGTGACCGGCTCAGACGGAGGAGCGCTTCCTCGATCCTCGCCTCGTCGTTCTCCTGGATCGCCTTGATGAGCGAGCGGATGCGGGTCGAGAGCGAATCCAGCCGCCGCCCCAGGCTGACCATCGGTACTCCTCGAGGCCTTATCCGGCCGGGTCCGAGCGCCCCGCGGACCGCGGGCTCCGCAACAGCAGCAGCGAGCGGCCGGTCAGCCGCACGGGCGTCGCCGGGTCGACCGTGCCTCCGGCGCCGTCCGGGGCGTTCGTGTCGACCTCGACCTGCCACGCCATCCGCCGCAGGGACTCGGGGATCGTGAAATCGAGCGGATCCCACCATGCGTTGAGCAAGATCAGAAACGGGTCGTCGGGACGGGTGTCGTCTCCGGTCG
>Ga0310038_10004352_pt1 | contig 10105 bp, 9 predicted proteins | sample Sb_taG_6_FD_200461 | JGI IMG/M metagenome (GOLD analysis project Ga0310038, IMG submission 200461) | Peat soil microbial communities from Weissenstadt, Germany - Sb_50d_4_PS metaG (v2) (version 2) | ecosystem: Environmental > Terrestrial > Soil > Wetlands > Peat | place: Germany: Weissenstadt... | reverse complement strand
CATCGGTAACCCAATGCGGGTCTGCCAGCATGGTCTTAGAGAAGTATTCAATGCTCTGCTCGCAAATGGCCGAACGTGCAGCCTGCTCGGGTTTCGCGCCTAGCAGGGCGTCAACCAGAGCTGGACGGGACTCTTTCGGGACATCGTAGTCGAAATTGCGGGCGTGGTTGAGGATGTGGGTGATGGCCGGGGACTCCGCCATGCGGTCAGCCAGCTTGGGATCGTTTGATCGCAAGTACTCGACCGCTTGACGCGCAAAGCTTGCGTCAAAGCTGAGATCGTGCGCTGCGAGTGGGTCGCTCGGAGGAACGAGGTCAGGTAGTGCGACCGGGCCCGTCCTTGCGGAAGGCTGCGTTGCAGCGACCGTTTGAAAAAAAATGGATAAAAGGCACAAAAGCACAGGCTGACAACGCAGAGGTTGGCTCATGACAAAATCACCTCGCCTTCGACAACGAACTCGTCGCCCGCCTTCATGAGGGAGCCTTTCGCGGAAAGTTGCTCAAGAGCGTGCCGGATCGTCCGGGCATCCGAGCGGTTGACGCGTGCCTTAAGCATGAGTTTCATCTGGGATAGTCAATTCTGCCGCCGAGATTTCGACAGGCCTGCGGGGCGTTTGGCACTAGATCGGATCGCTTATCCACCGAGTCACCGCTCGAAGTCCTCTTCGCAGTGAATGCAATACGGCGTCAACGGTACGGCTTTCTAGTCGCCTTCCGGCAATTTGTTGGCCGCAAGACAGGCACTTCCCGTAAGTCCCGGCTCGAATGCGACCAAGCGCCGAATCGGTTGCCTGAAGCAAATGCTGCTCTTGGTTTCTTCTTTGGAGCAATGACTCCTGCTCAGACACGCTGGCAGCTTGATCCAAAACATCGGGCTCTGGCTCCACTCGGCGTGCGAATTGCTGGTGATGCTCGATACTGAGGCGCAGTTCATGCTGGCGGACTTCCAACAGCGTCTTGAGTCGCCGCATCTGCTGCACGTTCATGCGGTCCATGCTATGCCGTGTGTCGCTGTGGTGAAAGTGATGCAGGTCACAATCTGCTTAAAAAGGAAAGCCGCCGCGCCCCGACGTTATTGACAAGGCGCGTTCAGCGCCACATACTGTCTGCGAGTGGTTTCCGACCATTAGTAAGGTGACTATCGAACGCCACTCCCTCCCCCTAAAGCTGGAATTCAATTTAGACATATCTACGTGATCGGAGTTTCGACCGAGAGGATTCCGGTCACAGGAGAACGCCAATGTCCATGGCTCCGAGCACCAACGGCTTTTTGCTGCTAGACGGTGGATGGAATCTGATTGCAGCGAATGACCCCGCCCTTCAAATCCTCTGCTTCCCCAGCGAGGCGGGTCGGATCAAGCAGTCCAAAGTTTTTCTGGCGGATCGGGTCCGCACCACCCTCCTAGACCATAACCGTGAGAGCGGAACGGCGTTCGTGAAAGAATTCACGTCAGGTAAGCGTCGTTACATCTGCAAGTGCCTTCCAGTCGCCTGTAACGGAAACGATTCCCCACAACCTGCTTTCGCCGTGTTACTGGAGCGGAATACAGGGAACAGCCATTCGGCGCTTGCAGAAATCTCTGCACAGTTTGGTCTGACGCAGCGAGAAGGCGAAACCGTGGAGTTCCTCCTCCAAGGTCTCACCAGCAAAGAGATCGCCACCCGCATGAACATCAGCGCCAACACGGTAAAGGCGTTCGTTCGATTGATCATGGTCAAAATGAACGTTTCAACACGTTCTGGAATTGCTGGGAAGGTCGCAGGATCAGGGGCAGGACGTTCGCCTGTAATCCGCCAGCCAATCGAGGGTGATGTCATAAACGGAGGACGAGAACTTTCCGAGATGAGGATGTTCGCCCAACATCGACCCTCCTGACGGTTCACTCAAGCCACAGCCGCCAATGCGAAAATGAACACATTGGGCGGCTTCGCAGCATTGCTAAATCGTGCTACTCTCTCCTGCGTTTACCCGGAGTTTCTCGTCTCGTGTTCGCTTTCTTGCGCTCAGCCGTCGTCGCCGCTCTTCTGCTCATCCCTCTGCAACTCATGTTTGGCGACGACACCAAGGCTCCAGCTATCAGTCCAGCACTTGCGACTGCGGACCAGCTTTATCGAGCGGGCAAGTTCGTGGAAGCCGAGGCGAACTATCGGGCACTACTCAACACCGACTCGAAGTTGGTGCCTGCGCAAGTTGGGCTGGTTCGGGCGATGTTACGACAGCAGAAGATTGATGAAGCGTTGGACGCCGTAAACACCGCACTGACCGCGCAGCCCAAATCGGCGGCGTTGCTGGCGGCGAAGGGCGATGTCCAGTTTCGTCGCGCTGAGATGTCAGATGCGGAGTCGTCCTACCTCGCGGCAAAGAGGCTCGACCAAAAGGAAGTTCATGCTTATCTCGGACTGGCACGGTTGTACCGCTCCTACTCCATGTACCGTATAGCCTATGGCGAGTTGCAGATCGCGCACCAAATCGCCCCTGATGATATCGAGGTACAGAGGGCGTGGCTGGGCATGCTTCCGCGAAAAGAAAGACTGGCGGCATTGGAAGCGTATCTTGCTGGCTCCCATCCCGATAATGAAGAAGAAACAAGTAGGATGACCGAATATTTGGAGTTCCTGAAAGCGACAGCCGACAAACCCGCTCATTCGTGCAGGCTGATCAGCAAGGTGGAGCAAACCGAGACGAAGCTGGAGACCATGTATGCGGAGGACGGACGGCGCATGCGTGGAATCGGCCTGACGGCAAAGCTCAATGACCGGAATACCCGTTTGCTGCTGGACACGGGAGCAGGCGGGATCATGGTAAGTCGTAAGGCTGCGGAAAAGGCGGGATTGACTCGTGTCTCTGCCTTCTACTACGGGGGCATCGGTGACAAAGGGCTGCAAGGCGGTTACACGGCGGTAGCAGACCACATCCGAATCGGAGAACTGGAGTTCCAAGACTGCGTGGTCGCCGTAAGTGATCAACGCTCGTTGACAGAGGAAGAGGGGTTGATCGGTGCCGATGTGTTTGGAGGTTATCTGATCGACATCGACCTTCCGGGAATGCGGTTCAAACTGTCTCCGCTGCCAAAGCGCCCGGAAGATACAGTGGCTCCGAAATCGCTGAACAGCGAAGGGGAGGAGCAAGCGAATGCGGAGCAGAAGGAAGACAGCGCGACCGAACCGACTCCAAAGCAGCAGAAATCCTCCGCGCCCGGTTCCGAGACCCCACGTCGCCTGCCCAGAGATCGCTACGTTGCGCCGGAGATGGTCAACTGGACGAAAGTCTTCCGCTTTGGTCACGCCATCTTGGTGCCGACAAGCGTCAACGATTCTAAACCCATGCTGTTCGGACTCGACACGGGTGCGTTCAGCAATATTCTCTCGCTGCGTGCTGGGCGGGTGGTCGGCAAGGTAAGTTCCGACTACCGTGACCGAGTCACTGGACTGAACGGCGAAGTGAATAAGGTCTATAGCTCGAAGAAGGCGACTTTGAGTTTCGGGCATTATCGTCAATCGAACCAAGGCATCATCACGCTCGACCTCTCCACCGTGAGCCGTCACACCGGGACGGAGATTTCCGGTTTTCTGGGATTTGCAATGCTCAGGCTGCTTGAGTTGAAGCTGGACTACCGCGATGGTCTTGTAGATTTCGAGTACGACCCTAAGCGCGTGCCTTTCGCGAGATAGCCACCCCTGATGTGAATTCTTTGAGTGAACAAATCACAGGCTTTTTACAGAGCATCCAGCGGTTGATCGCTCTAATCAGACCGAAGAAGAAGGCACATGGCGCTTGGCGCGGAAATGCAAAGCGGCAGAACCGTTATGTTCCGCCGCTTTCTTGTTCCACAGGTTGAGAAGTTCAGCAGTTACCGTCTAGTGATGTCCGCCGCCACTATGCGAACTGCCGCCATGCGATCCGCCGCTGCCGCCATGCGATGCGCCACCACGCGCTGCTGCGGCATGGGAGGCACCATCGGACGCGCCAGCATGGGACGCTGTTGAACGGGAAGCACTATGGGACGACCCACCACGCGCTGCTGCGGCATGGGAGCTAGTTGCGGAAGCACTACCACGTGACCCGCTAGTGCGGCTCGCGCTTACTGCCGATGGCCCACCTCCGCGATTGGATGCATAAGCACGTCCACCGCCGTTTCCACGACCAGCGACGTACCTTCCGCCTCCACCACCGCTGAAGCGATGATCACCCCAGCCGTGGCTATAGCCCCAACTTGCCCACGGACCCACCCCGAGAAAGATGCCGTTATAGAAATAGCCCGGTCCATAGAAGCCCATGGGTGCGCAGCCGTATGGTGAATAGTCGTAGTAGCCGTAGGAACCGACAGGCGGATTTATGCTGATGACGACTTCTGCGTTGACCGTTGGCACCAAGGCCAAGGTCGCGAGCAAGGTTGTTGTACCAACCAGAAGTAGACTACGCATTGCGAACTTGTGAACCACGTTCTTGACTTGCCACATTTTGCTATCCTCCGGAACTCCCACTTTCGATATCGAAAGTTACATCTCCAGTATCAGTCCCTTGCCCGTAGATAACTGGTCAATACAGACCATCGTAGGCAGTACTCGCCTCAATGCAAGGGCGGTAAGGCTGCGAATCGATCCGGAAGTGGATCACTGGCTTACAGTTGGAGCACCTGGGAACAGTCGCATTACTGGTCCTGATGGCTGGAATCGGGATATTCGGAGAGGGCGTATTGGGCGGTTTTACTGGAGACCGGCCGAATGTTGCGCTAACTGTGCAGAAGGTCCTGCGGTATCAGTTGGCTTGCTGTCCCGAGTTCCTATCCCGATGACCATGGCCATGTCTTTCGGATAGACCACATCGCGCCCTCGCGCCAGAAAGTGGTAATAGATCGACATCGCGGCTCCATACGATCCAAACCCGGCGGACACCACGCGCGAATGTGCAGCAATCCCCGCAACCATCCCCACCAACTTAAATCCCGATGCCCCGCTCGCCGCGCCGCCTCCCGCTTCACCTACGCTCTGTCCCCCCTGTCCCGCATCTCGATCCGGAGAGGCCTGCGAGGCCGCCAGCATCACCTGGATTCCGGTGACTAAATATCTAGTTCGCGGCGTCGTCACTTGCGCCCCACCTTCCGAATCCAACTTCAGATGTTCGCCCTTGGCCACGGCCACGCCTTCCAGGGTCGTCTCGACTCTTTGCTCAATTCCATTCGGAGGTGCAACCTGATGAAATAAGATTCGCAGTTGCCCATTTTTTCCCAGCCGCCGCGCCGGCACCACCTGTACCACCGAGCCTTTAATCACACTGCCTTCCGGCAAAATCAGGTGATCCGACACCACGAGTGGCTCCGTGATCAGCGCCTCCACCGGATCTCCCTTGTTCGCCGTCGCCGAGCTCAATGCGGTCTCCAGCCGCGCATGCACCACGCTTCCGGTCGGTGGTGGCACTCCAATATCAGTCAATGCTTCTGGCTTCACCTCCTCCGTTCCAAAATCCAAAGGTTGTAACAAGTTCGCATTAAAGCTCGTTCCCGCATCAATGTATTGGGGATGCACTGGCCACTGCCCCAGCGCGATCCGTTCCAGTCTGTGCACCTTTCCCGGCTCATGAATCTGCTTCTGTAAATCGCTCCACTGCTGCCGGATCGCCTGCCGCGTTGCACTCACTTTTTTCGACGTCGCATCCTGCGCTTTATTTTTCTGCGCCGCCTTCTCGTTCGCCGAGACAAACCGAAGAACTCCATCCGGTGCTGGAGAAGCCACGGTCGGCAGCGCCACATGCGTCCCGTCGCTCATCACCAGCTCATCAAATCGCACATGAACCTTACGCACTGGTGAGAAATTTCCATTCGCCGCCTGCATCGTTCGTGCCATCTTCCGGACTGGATCAATCGCCGCCACTTTCCCGTTCACCACCGTCCCAACCGGAATCAGCAATTTGTCGAACGCATACACCGGTTCCATCGTCCTACCATGAATTGTCTGACCCACTGCGCGAATCCGTACCTCCGAGTCGAGCACCACCTTGATCGGAGTGCCCTCCTCAACGGTCATCGGCATCATTATCGGCGAGCCGTCCGCGCTTTCAGACTCCTTCTGCGTGGCAGGCTTATCCTCGTTCTGCTGTGTGACTACGGGAAGCCGCGGCTTCAGGGTCTGCGCGACACCCAGCCCAGACAATCCCACCACCAACACTGTCAGTGCGAATACACTTCGTCGCATTGCAAGAAACTCCAGATTGATCTTCGCGTAAGAAGAGTTGCCATTTAAGGCTGCTTAAACTGCAGGGCCAAGGTTGCGAATGCCAGATGCCAGCGAAACGAAGGAAGCCGTGTCTTCTATGAAGCACCCAACACGGAAAATGGTTGCAACTGCGTAAAGTTCGTCGAAGAAAGCCTAACCCTAAAGCGCGCAGAATGCTGGAAATACCGGCTGGATGAACAAATTGTCATCTTCCGGGAAGGCTCCGGTAATGTTTCGGTCGTATCGTGTTGTTGGTCTTCGTGTCTTAACGGACACGCGGAAGTTTGAACATGCCCGTCTACGTGCCCGATAGGAGTAAGTGCTGTCTTTTCGTTTTCTTGTTAGTAGCAATCTTGCAAGGGGTCCCGGCGTTTTCTCAGGAATTGCCAGACGCTCCGTCAGTGGTAAGGAATGCGAGCTTTTCCGCTACTGAACGCTCAGATACAGCTTCCGATCCACCAAAATCGCCTGACACGGGATCGCTCGACTCAAGTGATGGCAAGTTTCTCAGTAGATGGGCCAAGCGCGGACTCCGCGATCAGGCCGATATCTACACGGCTCCGTTTCATCGTTCTGAACTGAAGTGGGTGATTGGGTTGCCGGCTGTGACTCTAGGGCTAATTGCGATCGACAAGCATGCTTCGCGCGCACTATCGAGAAACGGCACAAGTGCGAGCACCGATATTTCCGATGTGGGCCTGTTCGCCACGGCGGGAGCGGTGGGGGTATTACTCCTGGATGGAGCAACACGAGGCAGTTCTCATGCCTTCGAAACTGGAGTACTGGGAGCCGAGGCTATGGCCAACAGTGGCGTGGTGTATGCGGCGCTCCAGTTGATCACTGAGCGTCAGCGCCCTCTGCAAGGGACGGGGAGAGGAAATTTCTTCCAGACCAGCGGTCTGGATAATTCGTTTCCCTCTGGTCATACGATCATCACGTGGACGGCTGCGAGCACAATCGCGCATGAGTACCCAAAGCCGTGGGTAGAATGGCTTACTTATGGAACGGCGACGGCTGTTTCCGTTACAAGGTTCATCAGTCTGCAACATTTCCCCTCCGATGTTGTAGTGGGAAGCACCATCGGCTATTTGATCGGACGGCATATTTTCCACGAGCACTGTAAGGCTGGACTCAGCCCGATATGCAAAAAGCAATAAGCGAACGAATATCGCCTTCAAAAGCGTGAGGTGAATGATGCCGAAGAATTGGCGGCACAATCAACTTAGTTCTTTCCTTGGGTTGTTTGCGGTTTGTTTTATTGTTCAAGTAGCCACGTCTTTGATGGCGCAGACTGCAACAGGAGTATTGAGAGGTACGGTCAGCGATGAATCCGGTAAAGCGGTTGCAAATGCTTCCGTGACGGCAACGAGCATCGATACTAGGCAGAAACAAACGGCGAACACGGGGCTTAATGGTACGTACCAACTGGACTTGCCTGCAGGCAACTACCGGCTGATGTTTGAAGCCGCGGGGTTCAAGACGTTGGAGATTTCAGCAACGGTCAGCGGGACCGTGCGTTGGAAGGAATTCACGATGCCTTCATCATCGATCTTGGCCTTCCAGACATGGATGGATTGGACTTGATTGCCCGCTGTCGTGCTCAAGGTAGTTCGGCGCCAGTTTTAATTCTGTCTGCCCGGCGTTCTGTGGACGAGCGTGTCCGGGAACTAGAGCAAGGTGGAGACGATTACCTCACGAAGCCATTCGCCCTGCCGGAACTGCTGGCAAGGCTGAGAAATCTCCTGCGCAGGTCTGCGGTTCCACAGAATGAATCGGTGCGTCTGCAAACTGGCGACTTGCAGCTTGACCTGGTGCGTCGTGAAGCACGACGGGGCGATCACTTGTTGCAATTGACCCCGCAGGAGTTCTCTCTACTGGAATATCTTTGCCGCAATGAAGGTCGAGTGGTAACTCGCACCATGATTCTGGACCACGTCTGGCGGATGCGGATTGATCCCGCAACCAACGTTGTGGATGTCCATATTTATCGTCTGCGCAGCAAGGTGGACCATGACACCCCACGGCCGCTGATTCAAAGTATAGGAAAATCAAAATCTCGTGTTCGAGGCATTGTGGCGGGTCGAATGGTTGTCGCCTGTTGGAAGAAGCAATTCAGATCGTTCGACCATTCCACGCGGGCGCAGTTGTGGCTGTTTGCTGTTTGGGGTTAGGCGAGGGCAGCACGCGGAAGCTTGTATCTCCCATCGCGAAATTGCGGGCAGTAGGGCGATGGCATTTTCGGCTAAGTTCTGATTAGCGAGATGCCTTCGGCGCTAGTCGTCCTACCCGTTTCATTCTCTTACCTGTGTGGTCGAGGCGCGGATCATGTCCGAAGTCTCGCTCTATGGACTCTGCCCAAGGGCGAGGCTTGGGGCGTGGCCTTCGTTTCTGTCTCAGAATGGCGAATATGGCAGCGGAGGTTTGACTAAGCGGCCGCGGAGCAAACAGCCCAAAGCTCCGAACGGTGTGCTGATAGGGTTCCGGAATGTGTTGGGCCCAGCGGTCAATGAACTCTTCCAGTGAGCACTGCACGTAAACCCTATGACGCAGCTTTTTGTCTTTGTACCAAAACCTGACGGTTCGTTCCACAATCCAGGTGATCCGACGCTGTGCGATAGGCGGCCGCCTTACGTAGCGACCTGCGTATTGCAGGAAATGCCCTTTGTCTTCGAACGATTGAATCTTGATGCTCCACCAGCGTCTCCCCAGATGAGTGAGCAGGTATTCCATCTGGTCAGCGGTTAGCTCCGTCCGGAGCTGACCCGCTCGCAGGGCTGCACGGAGGAGCGCGATCACGGCCTTCCGCCAAGCCTCCATCAGCAGGTTGCGCTCGTAATAAACACGAGAAACCCACATGTTGGACGACCCGTGCAACCCACCCCCGGTGACCATTCTGTGGACATGAGAGTTGAACTCTAGTTTCCCGTTGAAGGTGTGGAGAATGGCAATGACGCCAACCCTCAAACCATACTTCGCACCCATCCGCGCCTGTATGAGCTCCGCAGCTAAGGCTGACAGGGCCTTAGCTAAGGGCGGGTTGTCGCAGAAAAAGGGCCAAAGTAGATTCGGCATTGTAAACGTGATCCCCTTATAAAGCACGTCTGGCAACGCAGCCCACCGCTCGCGCAGCCACTGTACGTTGGCTCGGTGGCCACAACTTGGGCAGGCTCGCGATTTGCAGGTGTGATAGAGGATGAGTTCCTGGTTCTCCGAAGCGTAAACTTCGGCGCCCAGCTCCGGAGTGCGGCACTGCAATGCTTTGCCGAAAACCTTGCGAACCGCGGGGCGTGTCTCCTCCCGGTCCCAATATGTGCTGGTCCGAGACAGAATCCGTTGGAGCGGATGGTGGTATTTCATGTCAGTTTCAGATCCTCTTGAGAACGCGGTCCGGTCGACAGATCTTGACTGATAAGTACAATCGTGCGGTTATGCCGACCGACACGTACCTCAACCGATCCTGGCTGGCGCACCTCCTGGCGCCGTAGGTCATCGAATACCGCGACGACATTGAGGCTGGCTTTTTCTTCTTTCGGCCGGGCGATAGTGCGGCGGATCACCTTGTTCGTTGCGCGTTCCTCGCTGTAACGGATGAACTGCTCCAACTGCTCGGCCCGGGGCAACTTGCAGAACTGGAGTGCGCGGTTGATTGTCAGCGTCCCGTCTCGCAAGGCTTCTTTCAGTCGCGGGTGCGCGATCTCGCGGATGGTCTTGACGTTGCTGACGCTACGGGCACCAACCCCCGCGACGCGGGCAATCTCTTGGCATACATTGATGTGCTGAGCTTCCGGCAAATTTACCAAACCCTTGTATTTGCCCCCGACGCGCATGTTGTCGCGCGCCCTCTGCTGGAAGTAGGGCTCCAGTTTCAGCGCCAGACAAATGCGGATGTACTT
>Ga0310038_10004341_pt1 | contig 10118 bp, 8 predicted proteins | sample Sb_taG_6_FD_200461 | JGI IMG/M metagenome (GOLD analysis project Ga0310038, IMG submission 200461) | Peat soil microbial communities from Weissenstadt, Germany - Sb_50d_4_PS metaG (v2) (version 2) | ecosystem: Environmental > Terrestrial > Soil > Wetlands > Peat | place: Germany: Weissenstadt... | reverse complement strand
TCTCCGCCGGGCGCGTGCAGACCGTTGCCTTGCGCGTGATCGTGGACCGCGAGCGCGAGATCAAGGCCTTCCAGAAAAAAGAATACTGGTCCATGGACGCGCACCTGGCGGGCGCCAAGCCGCCGGCGTTCGACGCGCACTTCATCGGCCGCGGGGACGAGAAGATCGAGATCTCCAACGCCGAAGAAGCGGAGAAGATCCGCGCGGCGCTGGAGCAGGCCGTTTGGACGGTGCGCTCGGTGGAGAAGCGGGAGCGCCGCCGCAGCCCCGCTCCGCCGTTCACCACCAGCAAGCTGCAGCAGGACGCTTCGCGCAAGCTGCGCTTCAGCGTCAAGCGCGCCATGATGCTGGCGCAGCACCTGTACGAAGGCGTGGAGCTGGGCGGCGACGAAGGCTCGGTCGGCCTCATCACCTACATGCGCACCGATTCCACGCGCGTCTCGAATGACGCCATCGCGGAGTTGCGCGAGCTGGTCGGCGGCCAGTACGGTCCCGAGTACCTGCCGGAATCGCCTAACGTCTACAAGGAAAAGAAAGAGGCGCAGGCGGCGCACGAGGCCATCCGTCCCACCTCGGCGGCGCGCACCCCCGACAGCATCAAGCAGTATCTAAAGGAAGACGAGTTCAAGCTCTACAAGCTGATCTGGCAGCGCTTCGTCGCCTCGCAGATGAACCAGGCGGTCTTCGATCAGACGAGTGTCGACATCGACGCAAAATCCAACGGCGACGCGTTCCTGTTCCGCGTCACCGGTTCGGTGCTGAAGTTCGACGGCTTCCTCAAGGTCTACGAGGAGTCGAAGGAAGGCCGCGACGAAGAGGACGAGGCGCTCAAGCACAAGCTGCCGGCGCTCGAGCAGGGCCAGAAGCTCACGCTCAAGGGCCTGAAGCCGGAGCAGCATTTCACCGAGCCGCCGCCGCGCTACAACGAAGCTTCGCTGGTGAAGGAGTTGGAAGAGCGCGGCATCGGGCGGCCGTCCACTTATGCCACCATCCTGAGCACCATCCAGGAGCGGCAGTACGTCAACAAGACGGGCGGCAAGTTCGTGCCCACTGAGATCGGCCTCGTCGTCACCGACCTGCTGGTGGAGAACTTCAAGGACATCTTCGACCTGGAGTACACGGCGCGCCTGGAAGAAGAGCTGGACGAGATCGAGGAAGGCAAGGAGAAGTGGACGGACGCGCTCGCCGGGTTCTACAAGAAGTTCGAGAAAGACCTTAAATATGCGCAGAAGCACATGGAGAACATCAAGCGCATGGAGAAGCCCACCGACCAGGTGTGCGAGCGCTGCGGCTCACCGCTGGTCATCAAGTGGGGCAAGCACGGGTCCTTCTACGCTTGCAGCTCCTACGATAAGGACGATCCCAATACCTGCACCTTCACCAAGGAAAATCCCATCGACCTGCCGGACTTGGATTCGGCCGACGTGCAGGAGACCGTCCAGGAGGAATATTGCGAGAACTGCGGGCGGGTGATGGTGCTCAAGCGCGGGCGCTTCGGGCAATTCATGGCCTGCACCGGCTATCCCGACTGCAAGACCACGCGGCGGCTCGATCAGGGACGCAAGGTGCCGGACATCCCGCTGGATGAGCTCTGTCCCAAGTGCGGACGCAACATGATGCTGCGCCACGGCCGTTACGGCGAGTTTACCTCCTGCTCCGGATACCCCCAGTGCAAGTACATCAAGCAGAATTACATCGGGATGAAGTGCCCGCAGTGCAAGGACGGCGAGCTGGTGGAGAAGAAGGCCCGCCGCCGCGGCAACATCTTCTACGGCTGCTCGAATTATCCCGACTGCACCTTCACTTCGGCGTACAAGCCGCAGCCGGAAAGCTGTCCGGAGTGCGGCAGCCCCTATCTGGTGTTCAAGAACCTGAAGTCAGGACCGGTGATCGTCTGCCCTAACAACAAGCGCACGGGTGAGGACGAGGAACCGAAGCGGCGCCGCAAGAAGGGCGACGATGCCGCGGAGGCAGCGCCGGTGGTGCGGTGCACCTACTCGCGTCCGGCGCCGGTCGAGGCGGAACCGGTCGAGCAGGTTACCAGCTAACCCGAGTGGCTCGCCAAGTGCCGCTTTTTCCGCATGATAAACTGAACCCCGGGATGGCAAATATTCAGCGTCGAAAAACCGTTACCGCGAGTGTAGGCGGAGTGCGCCTCGGCAGCGAGGTGCCGGTGGTGGTGCAGTCGATGACCAACACCGACACCGCCGACGTGGCCGCAACCGTCCGCCAGGTCGCCGATCTGGCGCGGGCCGGCTCCGAACTGGTGCGGGTGACGGTGAATCACGACGCGGCCGCCGCCGCCCTGCCCCGCATCGTCGAAGGACTCGAGCAGCAGGGCGTGCGCGTGCCCATCATCGGCGACTTCCACTATAACGGGCACCTGCTGCTGAAGAAGCATCCCGATTGCGCCCGCGCGCTCGCCAAATACCGCATCAACCCTGGCAACGTTTCCATCGGCAAGAAGGACGACGACAATTTTCGCACTATGATCGAGGTGGCGATCGCGAACCAGAAGCCGGTGCGCATCGGCGTGAACTGGGGCTCGCTCGACCAGGCGCTCCTCACCCGCATGATGGACGAGAACTCGCGCCGCGCCGCGCCGCTCGACGCCCGCGACGTCACGCTCGAGGCCATCGTGGTGAGCGCCCTCGATTCCGCCGAGCGCGCCGAGAAGTACGGGCTGCGCCCCGATCAGATCATCCTCAGCGCGAAAGTCAGCGGAGTGCAGGACCTGATCGACGTTTATCGAGCGCTGGCTTCTCGATGCCGCTATCCGCTGCACCTCGGGCTGACGGAGGCCGGCATGGGCGCGAAGGGGATCGTGTCGTCAGCAGCCGCTCTTTCCGTGCTGCTCCAGGAAGGCATCGGCGACACCATCCGCGTCTCGCTCACGCCCGCGCCTAACGGGGACCGCACCGAAGAGGTCGTGGTCGCGCAGCAGATCCTGCAATCCATGGGCATCCGCAGCTTCACGCCGCAGGTCACCGCCTGCCCCGGCTGCGGGCGCACCACCAGCACCTTCTTCCAGGAAATGGCGGAGCAGATACAGTCCTACCTGCGCCAGCAGATGCCGGCGTGGAAACAGCGCTATGCCGGTATCGAAGAAATGAAGGTTGCGGTGATGGGTTGCGTGGTGAACGGGCCGGGCGAATCCAAGCACGCCCACATTGGCATCTCGCTTCCGGGGACGTTCGAGGAGCCGAAGGCGCCGGTGTTTGTCGATGGCCGGCTGATGACCACGCTGAAGGGCGACAGGATCGTCGCCGAGTTTATCGACATTCTGAACGAGTACGTGGAGTCCCACTACGCGGAGCGCACCGAAGCGACCGCGCGCGCCTAGCACCGAGAGTTCCACAATACATATGTAACTTGTGAAGGGGCACGCCTTCAGGCGTGCCGTAGAGAACCTCTAAAGAGTCAGGCTTTAGCCACTGAGGGAAGGCTCAGGGCCTAAAGGCCACTTCAGAGAGGCACTGATGTTGGCACGGCTGAAGCCATGCCCCTTCACCTGTTTTTCGATTGGGATGAGCGGCCATTACGCCAGCTTCAGCAGAGCGAACGCCGCCACCGCCCATACCGCGAACAGCGCCAGGTTGAGGGAAATCCTGAATGCCATGTTGTCCATCAGGTTGTTGTATTCCGGTCCCATGATCCACCTCTGAATTTTGTTGCTGCTCTTTGGACGTAGAGCGCGCGCCATGGTTAGCAACGCGTGTTCCCGATCTCAACCACAGATACGGCGGGTGAGAGAGAAAAGTTCCATGAGGAACGATGTTGTCATTCTTCCGCCGAGCGACGCGAGGCGGGAGAATCTGGTGAGCCGCCGGGTGCGACCTGTTCTGGCGGTGGAAGCGTTTACGGTCAGATCCTCCGCTCGCCTTCGGCTCGCGAAGGATGACACTTCTATCTCACGACATTATTCGACGTCTGTGATCTCCCTTAGCTCGGGATAGCGCTCCACCAGGGTCTCCGGCGCCTTCACTTTGCGCCCGGTGAGCATGTGCTTCAACTGCAGGCCGTTCACCGCCGCCTTGCCTTCGAAATGATTATTGGCAATCACGTAGGTGACTTCGGTCTTTTGCGCGATCTCCTCGATGCGCGGCTTCCATTTGGCGAGCTCGCCTTCGCTATAAAGATAGTTGTAGCGGTCGTGGGGAGCTTCGTGCTCGAACCACTGCTCGTAATTGCGGCCGTGCAGACGCACATAGCCGATGGGCGCGGTGGCGTGGGTGGTGGGTGCGATGGCGCGTCCCAGCAGTGGTTGGTCGATATTGCAAAAGCTGACACCCTTCTCGCTGAAGTAGCCCAGAATGCCTTGGTTGTTCCAGCTCGCGTGCCGCACCTCGATCACCCGCGGATACGACTCGAAACGCTGCAGCAGATGGCTGAGATAGTCGCGGTTCTCCAGCGTGTTCTTGAAGGAGATGGGGAACTGCATCAGCAGCGCGCCCAGCTTTCCGGCTTCCGCCAGCGGGTCGAGGCCTTCTTTGACGTCGCGCTCGTCCTTCTCGGTGGGCGCGAGCGTGGCCGCCGAGGTGGGCTGCACGGCGCCGCCGGGCGCGTGCGTGAACGCCTTGTAGAGCTTGGCCGTGAACTTAAACTCGGGATTCGCACCCGCAACTTTGTGGCACCAAAGCTTGGCCAGGTGCGGCTTGATGGGCCCGTAGAACGAGGTGTTGATCTCGATCACGTCGAAGTATCGCGCCAGGTACTCGGCGGGATGCTGGTCGCGCTTGAGACGCGCGGGATAGACGATGCCTTCCCAGTCCTTGTACGACCAGCCGGCGGTGCCGATGCGGATGGCGCCCATCGGGGCGAGGGTAGCATAGGTATCCAGAAGCGCTCTTGGCTATTGGCTCTTGGCTTTTTGGCCAAAAGCTAAAGGCCAAGAGCCAAAGGCCGCACTGGCGATTCCGGCGATCAGTAGAACGCCACCACCACCCAGTTGGTTCCTTCGGGATAGGTGTGGGTGCGGGCGAAGCAGGCTCCTACGGCGAAGGCTTTCGAGGTCGCAATGTTTGCCAAGTTGCGAAAGTGGGAGCCGAAATTCGCCGGATCGATATCGTTGAAAGCAAGGCTGGCACTGACGTTGGGGCGGCCCAGGACCGCGTTGGCATTCACGCGGTCGTTCTTGGCCATCTCACAGGCATAGCGCCGCAGTTCGGGATCCTGCCGGCGGGCAAGCGGCGACAGCTTCTTTTGCGCTCGCGCCTGGTCGACGGCGGTCGCGACCGCGCCTTCCAGGTCGCTGGCCGAGAGGGCGGGCACGCTGTGGGCGAAGTCGGTGACTGCATACAGCTCGTCGCCGTTGCGTACCACGGCCACGCCGATGGCGTTGTACCTGGGCTCGAGGATGTTGGCGCGGTGGCCGGGAGAAAGCATCCAGTCGTCGTTGATTCCAGCCGGCGTCGGTCCGAGGGCGATATTCTCCGCCGAGGCGTTGAAACGGAGACTGGTGGCCGCAATGCGGTCGCGCAGTCCGGGCTCGCCGGGGAAGTGGTGTGAGAGCTGGCCGCGACGCGCCATCTCCGCCGCGTGCTTGCGCGCCGCCTGCGCCAGCCACTCGTTCCACTCCAGCTCGGGCACGCCGGCTTCGGCGCGGTCGCGGTTGGTCATGCGGAACAGCTCCTGCTCCGCCGCCGCCGACTCGGAACCCGCGTTCTGCGGCCGGGCCGCCGCGCACAGCGCCATCAGCGCAATGAGGGCGGCCATCGCCATCCTTGATTTCGATCCGCTCATCATCTGGGCCATCTTACGTGAGATTGAAATCAGAAGAAAAAGGACCTCCGCCATGCGGAGGCCCTTCTCCCCTGTGATTCGATTATTGGTGCGCCGCGTTGTGCTTGTCGCGGTAGATCGCCTGCGACGTCCGGTTCTGCTCGCGGTTGATCTTGGCTCGGTCTGCTGCGGTGAGCCCACCATTGGCCTTCATGCGAGCTTCCTGGCGGTTGATGTGGGCTTCCCGGGCTTCCAGCCGAGAGGTTTCGCCCGCGGTCAACTGCCCGCTCTTCACGCCCTGCGCGATGCGGTCCTGCTGGTTCTCCTTGCGTGCGTTGATCTCCTGGTTCGACTGCGCAACCGCCGGAAGCGCCAGCGCGCCGAACAATACAACTGCCGTGAGTCTCCCTGTCCAGTTCATCCATCGTCTCCTTGTGATTGTTAACTGCGCGGCTGGCGTTTGTTTCCGCAGCCTGCTGTCATTGTCGTGAACCCAGCTCATCCCGGGATGTCGCGAGACGCGGAGAATTTCGTGATGACTGTGGGACATCGTCCGCGCGAATTTTCAGAGCAACTTTTTCGGAGGAGAAGGGTTGGGGCGGGCTTCTACAGGCCAGCTTCGATGCGGGAGCGCGGATCGAGGTAATCCCGCAGCGCGTCGCCGATAAAATTGAACGACAGCACCGCGATCATCACCGCGGCGGCGGGGAACAGCACCAGGTGGGGAGCGTCGAAGAGGTGGGCGCGGCCGTCGTTGAGCATCGAACCCCAGCTCGCCGTCGGCGGCGGCACGCCCAGGCCGAGGAAGCTCATGGTGGCTTCCGCCAGCACCGCGCCGGCCATGCCGATGGCGCCCTGCACGATGACCGGCTGAATCATGTTGGGCAGGATGTGGCGGGTGATGATGCGCCAGTCGCTCGCGCCCAGCGCCCGCGCTGCCTCAACGAATTCGCGCTCCCGCGTGGCCAGCACCTGCGCGCGGACCAGGCGGGCGTATCCCACCCAGCCACCGATCGAGAGCGCCAGAATCAGGTTGAAGATGCCTGGCCCGAGAAAGGCCACGAAGGCGATGGCCAGCAGGATTCCGGGGAAAGAGAGAAATGCGTTCATCAGGATGACGTTGACGAAGCGGTCCACGCGCCCGCCGTAATAGCCGGCGATGCAGCCGACGATCAGGCCGATGGAGAGCGATGCCGCCACCACGCTCACGCCCACCAGCATCGAAATGCGCGCGCCGTGGACGATGCGGGACAGGATGTCGCGGCCGAGCTCGTCGGTGCCGAACCAGTGCGTTGCCGTCGGACCCATAAGGCGGGCGGGCAAGTTGATCTGCGCGGGATCGTAGGGCGCGAGCCAGGGCGCGAAGATGGCGCACACGACGAAGACCGCGACCATCACTACGCCGGCCGTGGCCAGCGGGTTGTAGCGGGCGGCGCGGGTCAGTTGCCAGTTGCCAGTTGTCAGTTGCCAGGTTTCAGTTGCCATGAGTGCTTCGACACAATGCAAATAAGAAAAAGATTGTCATCCCGAGCGAAGCGCGACGCGAGCTTGCGAGCGGAGCGCGAGTCGAGGGACCTTGCGTTGTTTATGATGGCATTTGCAGAATTCAAGGTCCCTCGACTCGCGCTCCCGCGCTTACGCTTGGTCGCGCTTCGCTCGGGATGACAATTCATTCTTATTTCTAGACAGCGCGGCTGAAGCTCACTTCCCAATTCCCACTTTTCACTTTCCACTTCCTCACTGCCGTATCCTCGGGTTCGCCACCGAGTACAGCAAATCCGTCACAAAATTCACGGCTACGTATGTCAGGCCGATCGCCAGGATGCATCCCTCGACCAGGTAGTAATCGCGATTGGAGATGGCCTGAATCGTGAGCCGGCCGATGCCAGGCCAGGAAAAGATCGTCTCCGTGACGATGGCGCCGGCCAGCAGCGCGCCGAACTGCAGCCCGACCACGGTCAGCACCGGGATCAGGGCATTACGCAACGCGTGGCGATAGACCACGGTGTGCTCCGGCAGGCCCTTGGCGCGGGCGGTGCGCACGTAATCCTGCCCCAGTTCTTCGAGCATCGAGGTGCGGACCATGCGGGTCAGGATGGCGGCCAGCGCGCCTCCCAGCGTGATTGCCGGCAGCACCAGGTGCGCGAGCGTGCCGCTTCCGGAAACCGGCAGCGCGCCCAGCTTGATGGCGAAAAACAGAATCAGCACCGGGCCCAGCGCGAAGTTGGGAAACGACAGGCCGAGCAGGCTGACGAAGCTGATTACGCGGTCGTCCCAGCGGTTGCGGCGCCGCGCCGAACGCACGCCGGCAGGGATGGAGAGCGCAAGCGCCACCGCCAGCCCCGCGAGGGTCAGTTGCAGGGTGAACGGATATCGCTCCGCGATCACCGCGGCGACGCTGCGGTTGTAGCGCAGCGATTGTCCCAGGCTCCCGTGCAGCACGCCCCGCCAGTAATTCACGTATTGCTGCCCGATGGGAACGTCGAGCCCGTAGGCATGCCGCACCGCTTGCAGGTCGGCGCTGGTGGCGCCCTCGCCCAGCATCTGTTGTATGGGATCGCCCGGCACCAGGTGAATCAGCAGAAAAACGATGGAAACCACCAGCCAGATCACCGGCAGCATGTAGAGCAAGCGGGTGGCGGTGTAGCGGAGCATCAATCGCCCGCCTGCGCCTGCCTGGCATCGGCCGGTTCGACCTTCACGCTCGCAATGCGATGCCCGTCCACCTGCAGCACGGTGAAACGGTTTCCCTGATACTCGAACGACTCGCCGCCCTTGGGGATCTTCTGCAGCCGCGCCATCACGAAGCCGGCCAGGGTTTCGAAGCCTTCGTCGCGCGGCAGCTTGAGTCCCTGCTCGATCTCCAGCTCATGTATGTTCTCGGATCCATCCAGCACGGCGGCGCTGGGACCGACGACGGCCAGCGGTGGTTCCTTGGCGGCGTCGTACTCGTCTTCCATTTCGCCGACGATCTGCCGCAGCACGTCTTCCACGGTCACCACCCCGACGGTCGAGCCAAACTCGTCCACCACCACCGCCAGGTGGCGCTTGCGTTCCTTGAACTCCACCAGCAGATCGGCAACCGGCTTGGTCTCCGGCACCACCAGCACGTCGCGCATGATGTGGTGCAGGCGGGTGCTGCCCGGGCTCAGCGGCGGCAGCGATCCGTGCTTCATGCGCAGGTGCATCAGCCGCACCAGGTCGCGGACGTACAGCATGCCCACGATGTGCTCCGGACCGCGCTCAGGGTCGTAGACGGGGATGCGCGAGCGCTTGGCGTCGACCACCTTGCTGAGGGCTTCGTCGAGCGGCAGGTTGGCGGGCAGGGAGAAGATGTCCGGGCGCGGCACCATGATTTCGCGCACGGTCACATTGCCCAGCTCCAGGGCGCGGTGGATCATGTCCTCCTGCACCTCGGGCAGGATGCCACCCTCGCGGGCCGAGGTGACGATCAGCTTCAGCTCTTCCGTCGAGTGCACGGCGGCCTGGCGAACCTGCGGCATTCCAAAGACGCGCAGCACGGCCTGCGCCGAGCGGTTCATCAGGTGGAGGAATGGCCGGCTGATGGTGATGAACGCGTCCAGGGGCCGGGCCACGGCGATGGCCACGCGCTCCACGCGTCCCAGGGCCACCGACTTCGGCACCAGTTCGCCCAGCGTGACCAGCAAGTAGGTGATGGTGGCAAACGCCAGCCCGATGCCGATGCCGTGGGCGTACAGGGCGGCGTGGGGCACGTTGCCCAGGACCGCCTGAATCAGGCGGGCGATGGTGGCTTCGCCCACCCAGCCCAGTCCCAGGCTGCACAGCGTCACCCCAAACTGCACCGCCGCCAGCAAGTCCGGCAGATTGTGGTGGAGCTTGAGGACGGTGCGAGCGCCGATGCGGCGGGCCGCGACCATCTCCTGGATGCGGGTGTCGCGGATGTTGATCAGGGCGAATTCAGCCGCGACGAAGAAGGCATTGGCCGCCACCAGCAGGACCACGACAAACACCCGCAGCACGACCAGCGAGAGCATGGATTCCTGATTTTACCATTCCTGCGAGGACAGCCGAACTGCTATGGAAACAGGGTACTGGGCTAAAAGCCTGTTGCTGGGTTTCTGCCTAGTTTTCTGGGCAGTTGTCTTTTCTAGCAAACCAGCGGAAGCTGCCGTCGCGTTGCAGTTCCACTGCATCAATTGGCCGCCTACTTCGCCACTGGTGTCATACGCGATAGTGAGGTCAACAAGGCGGATCGTCTTGTGCAGTTCAATATCTTCCGTCGGCCACTCTTGCTGACCCCACTGAATCATTTCTTGTTTGGCTCGGCCCGTCGTTTGGTCTGTGAATTCGCCGACAATTTCAATTCTCCCTATCGCACAAAAGGAATGTGGGCACTCGATTGGTGTGGTTGTGGC
>Ga0310038_10004328_pt1 | contig 10127 bp, 10 predicted proteins | sample Sb_taG_6_FD_200461 | JGI IMG/M metagenome (GOLD analysis project Ga0310038, IMG submission 200461) | Peat soil microbial communities from Weissenstadt, Germany - Sb_50d_4_PS metaG (v2) (version 2) | ecosystem: Environmental > Terrestrial > Soil > Wetlands > Peat | place: Germany: Weissenstadt... | reverse complement strand
GCGCACACCTTAGGCACGCGCGGGCGCAGAACGGAGCCGAGTCAAGGCACGAGATGGAGAAAGGCCGCCGCCATGAATCCGCACCCCCAGACGAGCCAGAACATGCCGGCGATCCGCCTCCCACGCAGCGACGGCGACGGCTCGCCCTCCCCCCCTGGTCTGCTCCTGGGGTTCGGCCTCGTCCCGAGCGCGTTCAGTCCGACGATCACGGAGATGCCGCCCAAGAGCACGACCACGAGACCCAGCAAGCGCCGATTCCTCCCTGTCAGGTCGGATCGCGGCGCATGTACCACGTCGGGACTTCGAGGATCTCCTCGTGGTCGACGACTTCGAACCCGAGACCTGCGTAGAACCGCACGTTGATCTCCTTGTCCGTCTCCAACCAACCGACGGCTCCTCGCTGGTCGAGCACGGCGCACAGCTCGCGCATGATCGCCCCGCCGATCCCCCGGCCCTGGAACCCCGGCTCGACCCCGACCGGGCCGATGTGCCAGTGCGCCTCGTCGAGGTCGTGTAGCGCCCATCTCGCCCAGAAGATCTGCTCGCGCTCAGGCTCACCGAACGCGGGAACCGGCCGAGCCAGCGTGGCGCTCGCGTACGGGCCGAACAGCGCACCCACACAAGCGCCCGGAGGTGTCGCCGCCGCGATGCCGACGGGGCACGACCCGCACAGAGCGCCCATCTGCGGCTCGGTCAATTGCTCGAAGAGGTTCACGAAGGTTCGGTGAGTACGCGCCATCCTCGCCAGGAGATCGTCGCCGTGAGAGGCGATGGTGGTCGGGGCGTCACGAAGTGCACGAGCGGCCACCGCGGCTGCTTCTGGGTGCTCTCGGGGATCGAGGGGTCGGACGACTAGAGGGTTCACGCGATCATCATGGCTCCTCGACCGCATTGGCCTGACGGCGGCTCTCGCCCCTACCATCGGCGCCTCTATGACGCCCTCTGGCGACGAAGGCGCGAAGCGTCCCCCACGACAGCATCCGATCGTCGCCGGGGCCGAGCCGATCAAGCTCGGCTCGATGCTCTTCACGTTGGTGGAACCTCACCGGGGGCACGAAGTCGCGTACAACCGCTGGTACGAGCGCGACCACTTCTACGCCGGGTGCATGATCGGCCCTTACAACTTCGCGGGAAAGCGCTTCGTCGCCACGTCCGACCTGAAGGCGCTGCGCGACCCCGACCCTTCCCCCGTCACGGGGTCTCCTGAGCGCGGCAGCTACCTGGCGGTGTACTGGGTGCTCGACGGTTATCACGACACCTGGAACCGCTGGGCGGTCGACCAGGTGAAGGCGCTACACGCTGCCGGGCGAATGTTCGCCGAGCGGGACCACGTCCACACCCTCTTGTACCGCTACGCATGGGAGGCAGGGCGCGACAGCGATCCACTGCCCTCCGAGCTCGCTCTCGATCATCCTTCAGCCGGCCTCGCTGCTGTGTTCGTCGACCGCGCAGAGGGCGTCGAACCCGCCGCGTTCGAGCGCTGGCACCGCGAGGAGATGCTCCCCACCCTGCTCTCGGGCACGAGCGCGAGGCTCGTCGTCGCCGCCGATCCGCTGCCGCTCTTGATCGACGCACCCGGTGACGTCCCGCGCTCAGAAGCCGACGACCGCCGCCAGCTCACGTTGTGGTTCTTGGACTCCGATCCCTCCGAAGACTGGGAACGGACGGTTCTCGCATACAGAAAGGCGCTCGAGACCTCGGGCACCGGTAACGTCGTTACCGCCCTCGCGTTCATCCCGACGATCCCGGGTACCGACACATACACCGACAGGCTGTGGGCCCGGACCACCGATCAAGGCCCGCAAGGATGAACACGCCTTCCACCTCCACATCGCCCATCGTCCAGCCGGCGCGACGGTTCGAAGGCAGGACGGCGATCGTCACCGGGGCCGCGTCGGGCATCGGCCGCGCGACTGCGGTGCGGCTCGCGTCTGAGGGCGCTCAGGTCGCATGCCTCGACGTCGCCGCGGACGCAGTCCAGGAGACAGCCCAAGCTCTCGTGACGCTGGGTGCGAAGGCGATCTCCTACTGCTGTGACGTCACCGACGAGGAAGCCGTAAACGAGACGGTGGACGACGTCGCTTCCTCGCTAGGCAGGCCCAGTGTGCTGTGCAACGTCGCCGGCATCGGAATGTTCGCCCACACGATCGACATGCCCCTGAGCTCTTGGCAGAAGATCCTGTCGGTCAACCTGACTGGTCCCTTCCTGTTGTCGAAGGCGACCCTCCCCCACATGCTCCATCCGCTGGGGGGGAACATCGTGAACGTCGCTTCGAACGCCGGCCTCATGGGTGCCGCCTACTCGGCGGCATACTGTGCCTCCAAGGGTGGCCTGGTCATGCTGACGAAGGCGCTTGCCGTCGAGTACCTCGGTCGCGGGATACGCGTCAACGCCGTGGCTCCGGGCGGTGTGGACACGCCTCTCGTTGCCAATTTCTCGTTGCCGGAGGGTGCGGACCCGAAGCACCTGCACCGAATCATGAGCCGGATGGGGTTCTGCACACCCGACCAGGTCGCCGCAGCGATCGCCTTCCTTGCCTCCGACGAGTCCGCCTACACGACCGGAGCTGTGCTCTCGGTGGACGGCGGCATCACTGCGTAGCAGGAGCCGTTTCGCCTGAGATCCTTGGTTGAGCGGTCGGCACCTTCTCGTAACGGCCGCGCGTCCGGCGAAAGAGCCCGTAGAGCAAGATGACGGCGACCGCCCCGAGAACCGAGAGAACGGTCTCGACGTTGCCGACGTTCACGAGCTTCAGCGCCGATCCGAGCAGCACGACGGCGATGGTCGGACGGACGAACCAGGTAGGAAGCGACGCCGAGAGCCTCGCCCCCAAGTAGACGGCGGGAATGGACCCGATCAAGAGCGAAAGGGTGAGTCCGAGCTCGACATTGCCGAAGATGGCTTGCCCGATCGCCGCGGCGCCCACCAACGGCACCGACTGGACGAGGTCTGTCCCGACCAGCTGGCCGCCGCTCAGCTCGGGGTAGAGGAACATCAGCGCGACGATCATCAACGAACCGGACCCGACCGACGTCATCCCCACGATGAAGCCACCGAACACGCCGACCAGGAGAGTCGGGACGCGCTTCACCGGGACCCATCCTCCGACCCTCGGTCCTGCACCTGCCCCGGCTGATTCCGAGCCCGCACCGCGCCGGCTGGTGAGCGAGCGCAGGACGATCCCGCCGACAGCGACGAGGAGCGCCGCCCCTAGGCCCAGCTTGATGTCGTTCTGGAGTGCGTTTCCCTTGGCGAAGACGTGGAGCAGGGAGGCACCTGCGAAGGCCGCTGGCGCCGCTCCGGCGACGAGCCACGCCACGAGCCTGAGATGCACGGTGTGACGGCGGAGATGGACGGCGGAGCCGACGGGCTTCATGAAGAACGAAGCCACGAGGTCGCTCGAGACCGCTGCGCTCGGCTGTACGTGCAGGAGCAGCACTAGCACCGGGGTCATGAGGGCCCCGCCACCCATGCCCGTGAGCCCCACTGCCATGCCCACGATCGCCCCTGCGAGGACGATGAAACCGTCGATGTGCACCGGACACCTCCAACCGCCGCTACCCAATCCTTATTACATAGCTATTCTATCGATCAACTAGAAATAGTCAACTTTGCGGGCCCCAGGCGGGACGGCGGGCGAGAGACGTCCAGGCCAAACCCCTGGTCGAGCAGGTGTCACCTCCGTAGACTTAAGCTTTCAGGTCACTAGTCATACGAGGAGGTCAGGCCAATGCGTGTTTCCAACCTCCTGACGGCGAAGGGGTCGTCGGTAGCGACGATCTCCCCCGACGCTTCGGTGGAAAGCGCCGTGAGAGAGCTTCGCGGCCATGGGATCGGGGCCCTCGTCGTCTCCTCCGACCAGCAGCACATCGAGGGGATCGTCTCCGAGCGCGACATCGTGCGTGCCCTCGCCGACCGGGCCACCACCCTGCTCGAGTCACCGGTGTCCTCGATCATGTCCAGGACAGTGACGACCTGCTCCCCCGACGATCAGATCGAGTCGCTCATGTCGACGATGACCAATTTGCGCATTCGGCATGTGCCGGTGGTGAGCGACGGGGTCCTGGTCGGGATCGTCAGCATCGGCGACGTGGTCAAGAACCGAATCGGCGAGCTCGAGAAGGACCGCAACGAGCTGGTCGACTACATCAACGCGCGCTGAGTACTCCCGGTTTCGCCGGCGGAGGGGCCGGCGCCCAAGGCCCGCCGGCAGGTTGGTACCCGGACCCCGGCGGGAGCGGGGGGTGGCGTTGGTGGGACGGAACCAGTTGGAGCCATGCCGTCCATGGCGGGCCGCTCCAGCAAGCACCGGGACCGCAGGTACCGCACCAGCAGGTACCCGCGCCTGCCGCACCGATGCCGCCTGCCGCACCGATGCCGCCTGCCGCATTGGCGCCGAGCACCACCTTCCCAACACCCCAAGGCCAGTGGATCGTCGTGTCGATAGCGGTCCTCGTGGTTGCCACCGCACTGTTCGTCGTCTCGGCCGTGATGATCGGCACGAAGCTCTACGACCAGTTCAGCCACACGCCCAACGTGGCCGTCCCGGGGACGACGTCGATCCACCTCGAACCTGGCGACTACCTGCTGTGGCAGGAGAGCGGGCCGGCCTCCGGCTCGTCGGGCGCGGGGTTCGGCGCGATCTACGGGAACCAGATCACACCCGACGAGGTATCGGTGACCTCCCCGGGAGGGCAGAGGCTCCCGCTCTCGCTCCCGTCGGGGACCGAGACCATCACCACCGGATCGTTCACGTACACCGGCGTGATCGGTTTCCATGCTTCGTCGTCCGGCTACTACCAGATCGTGGTGCACGGCCACTCGAGCACCCAGGTGATACTGGCGCTGTCGTGGGGCGGCCTGTTCTCCTCCATTGCCGGGTGGATCGGGGGAGCGATCGTCGCCTGCGTGCTCGGCGCGGGCGGGATCTCGTTATTGATCGTGATGCTCGTCCGGCGCGGGGACGCGAAGCGCAGGGCACAGAGGTCTGCCTACATCCGGTACTAACCACGACCGGGTGCGTGTCGAGGCGCCGGCGAGTCTCAGCCTGCGAAAGGCAAAGCCGAGAATTGATCGCGCAACTTGTACTTGAGGACCTTGTTCAAGGTCTCGTTTCGAGGCAGGGCGTCGACAACCTCTAGTTGCTCGGGGATCTTCTGGGTCATCAGTCCCTCGGCCTCGAGGTAGTCGACCATCTCGCCCATGGACAGGGGTGCCGCGCCGTCGGCGGTCTCCACGATGGCACAGACGCGCTCGCCACGCGAGGGGTCCGGAAGCCCTATCACCGCGACATCGGCCACCTTGGGGTGCGCGTAGAGCAGGTCCTCGATCTCCTTGGCCGAGATGTTCTCGCCCTTGCGAATGATGATGTCCTTGAGACGCCCGGTCAGCACCAGATGGCCGTCGGCACGCATGTGCCCGATGTCACCGGTGCGGAACCAGCCGTCGGAGTCGAAAGCCTCGTCGTTGTATGCGGGTTCGGTGTACCCCTTGCACACCATCGGGCCGCGCACACGGACTTCGCCGTCGACACCGACCGGCGCCACGTTCCCGTCGGCGTCGACGAGACGAATCTCCGCGCCGTGCACCGGCATTCCGACCGTGTTCGCCAATTGCTCGTCCGAGTCCTTCGGGGAACCCATGGTGATCATGGGGATCTCGGTCATCCCATAGCCGTGGGCGACCTTGACCCCGATCTCTCGGCCCACCTCCGCGAATATCTCGGGCGGCATCGCCGCGCCGCCCCCTGACAGAAGGCGGAGGCTCGGGATGATCTTCTCGCCCGGTTGCTTGCGTTGTTCGTTCAGGTACGCCTGGTAGAAGGCAGTGCTCCCCCCTGCCATCGTCACGCCGTGACTGCTGAAGACCTCCACCGCATCAGAGGGGACGAAGGCCTCCATGAGGACGGCGGGAAACCCTAGGGAGAGGATCATCACCAGGTAGTCGGGGCCGGCGATGTGGGCGAACGGGAAGGCAATGGAACCGACGTCCTCCTCCGTCAAGTCCACCGCCATCGCCAAGCCTCGCCCCCCGGTGATAAGTGTGAGATCGCTGTGGCGGACCCCTTTCGGCTCTGAGGTCGTTCCTGAGGTGTAGTAGACCCACCTCACCTCGTCGGCGGCCGCCGGCGGTGGTGGCGGGGGAAGCGTGGTCACGTCACCTCCTGGCAACCCTGCGTCCGCTACGACCACGGCAGGCGGTTCGTCGAGATCCTTGGCCACCTTCTCGGCCATTGCAGTGAAGTCGAAACCCTTGAACGTGCTCGCGACGAAGAAGAAGTCGGACTTGATCTGAGAGAGGACGAAGGAGACTTCGCGTTCTCTGTAGAGGTGGAGGATCGGATTCTGCACGGCACCCAGACGCGCTAGCGCCATCGAGAGCAATACGGTAGGGATCCGGGTGGGGAGCTGCCAAGACACCACGCTGCTCTGTCCTATGCCCAGGAGGTGCAGCCCGGCTGCGAGCTCCTCGCACTTCTCGGCGAAACGGCCGAAGGTGATCGTCCGCCCCGACTGCTCGATCAACATCGTGCGGTCCGGCGTCGCCTTGGCCCGGCGCCGTACGAGCTCCCACATCGAGGAGGCGTCGTAGATCGGTTCGCTCACCTTCGTGCCGCCTCCCCCGGTGTGTCCGGCTACGAGAGGCGCTCGACGATCATCGCCATTCCCTGCCCGCCGCCGACGCACATCGATTCGAGCCCATAGGTCTTGCCTTCGTCCTCGAGCGCGTTGAGCAACGTGGTCATGATCCGCGCTCCCGTCATGCCGAACGGGTGGCCGAGGGCGATAGACCCGCCTTTCACGTTGAGCTTTCCCCAGTCGATGCCGAGATGCTTCGCCGACGGGATGATCTGCGCGGCGAACGCCTCGTTGATCTCGACGAGGTCGATGTCGTCCATCGTCATGTGCGCCCGCCCGAGTGTCTGGCGGCATGCTTCGATCGGGCCGAGTCCCATGATCTCAGGATCGAGGGCGGAGACTCCGCTCGCGACTATGCGCGCGAGGGGCGTGATGCCGAGCTCCGAAGCCTTGGTGTCGGACATCACGACGACCGCCGCCGCACCGTCGTTCAACGGGCACGAGTTCCCTGCCGTAACCTTGCCGCCCTCCCTGAAGGCGGGCTTGAGCTGGGCCAGCACGTCGACGGTCGTGTCGGGGCGCGGGCCGTCGTCTTTGGTGACGAGCGTGCCGTCCTCGAGCGTGACCGGGATGATCTCGCGCTCGAAGAAGCCGTTTCTCTGCGACTCCACGGCTCGGTTCTGACTGAGCGCGGCGAACTTGTCCATATCCTCGCGGCTCACGTTCTCGTACTCCGCAACGTTCTCGGCCGTCTGGCCCATCGCTATGTAGACGTCCCCGAGTCCCTTCGGCGGTGTCCAAGGCTCGGTCACCGCAGTATTTCGCGCCGTCGTGCGAGCCTCTGCGTCTGCGAAAGCCGGATTGTGGCTTCCGATGTCAGAGGCTCCGAACTGGAAGCGACTGACGGTCTCGACGCCTGCCGCAACGAAGACGTCACCCTCACCAGCTTTGATCGCGTGCGCTGCCATCCGGATCGTCTGGAGAGACGACGAGCAGTACCGGTTCACCGTCACGCCGGGAACCTCGAGACCGGCCAGAAGCGCCGCGACCCGCGCGACGTTGTATCCCGCCTCACCTGCCGGCTGGCCGTTCCCGACCATCACGTCCTCGACCTGCTGCGGGTCGAGTTGAGGGATCTTCGCGAGCACCTGCTTGATCACGTGCGCTGCGAGGTCGTCGGGACGGCAGCTCACCAGCGAGCCTTTCATCGCTCGACCGATTGGGGTCCGCCCGGTTGCCACTATCACCGCTTCTGGCATCAGCTCAGCTCCGTCTGGGGTTTGGGAGGTCTCAGGTTGGCACACTGGGCGTGTGCGGCCCAAAACTGTAACCTGTTCCATCGCCGGGGGCAGCCGCTTGCACCGCAGTGCGCGCCGAGTGCTGCGAAGAGCCACGCCAGAGGCAGGAGCCCGAGGGGAGACCATGGAGATCGGTTACACCGAGGAGCAAGAAGCGCTGCGCAAGGAGCTGCGCGACTACTACGCGACGCTGCTCACCCCCGAGGTGGAAGAGGAACTCGCCGCCAGCCACGGCATCGGGCCCGCCATGCGCCGCGTCGTCAAACAGATGGCGTCCGACGGTTGGCTGGGCATCGGTTGGCCGGTCGAATACGGAGGGCAAGGACGCTCGGCCATCGAGCAATTCATCTTCTTCGACGAGTCGATGCGTAGTGGCGCTCCCGTGCCGATGCTCACGATCAACACGGTGGGGCCGACGATCATGAACTTCGGGTCCAAGGAGCAGAAGGACTTCTTCCTTCCGAAGATCCTCGCCGGGGAGATCCACTTCTGCATCGGCTACTCGGAGCCGGACGCGGGAACCGACCTGGCCGCGCTCAAGACTGCCGCCGTGGTCGACGGCGACGAGCTCGTCATAAACGGATCGAAGATCTTCACCAGCCTGGCTGGCGACGCCGACTACTGCTGGCTCGCCGTTCGCACGGATCCCGAAGCAGCCAAGCACAAGGGCATCTCGATAGTCATCGTTCCGATGAGCACCCCCGGCGTGCGCGTCGTGCCGATGCAGCTCCTCGGCGAGCACAACATCAACTACACCTTCTACGAGGACGTCCGGGTCCCGCTGTCGAACGTCGTCGGCGAGCTCAACCAGGGCTGGACGCTCATCACCAACCAGCTGAACCACGAGCGGGTGACGCTGTGCTCCCCGGGGATCATCGAGCGCGCGCTCGGCGACGTTCGCGCCTGGGCGCAGCAGACGAAGCTCGCCGACGGCCGACGCGTCATAGACCAGGAATGGGTGCGGCTCCATTTGGCACGAGTGCACGCCAAGCTCGAATTCCTGAGGCTGATCAACTGGAAGGTCGCGTGGACCGCTACGCGCGGACACTTGGACGTGGCCGATGCCTCGAGCATCAAGGTGTTCGGCACCGAGTTCTACATGGAGGCCCTTCGCCTGCTGTCCGAGGTCGTCGGGCAGGCGGGTTACCTGAGACGCGGGTCGCCCGAATCCGTGCTGAAGGGCCGTCTCGAGATGTACTCGCGCAGCTTGATCATCTTGACCTTCGGCGGCGGGACGAACGAGATACAACGAGACCTGATCGCGATCTTCGGCCTGGGAATGCCGCGGTCGCTTCGCTGACACAGCGCGCCCCGAAGCGGCGCGTCGAAACATCCGGCAAAGGAAGCAGGAGAGTCGAGTCACATGGATTTCTCGTTCACAGAGGAGCAGGAGGCCCTCCGAGGGCTCGCGGCGCAGATACTCGGCGACCTCTCGACCTCGGAGCGGCTGAAGGAGGTGGGCGCCGGCGCCGATCGCGTCGACCGGAAGCTGTGGAGTGAGCTCGGCGCCGCCGGAGTTCTGTCGGCGGCCCTGCCGGAGTCGAGGGGCGGGGCCGGCCTCGGGTTCCTCGCCGCGGCGATCGTCGCCGAGGAGGTCGGACGCGTCGCGGCGGCCGTGCCGTTCGGCCCTTCGGTGGTCTGGGCGGCGATGTCGATCGCGCGTTTCGGTACCGACGACCAGTGCAGCCGGTGGCTCGGTGGACTCCTTTCGGGGGACACGATCATCACCGCTGCCCTGAGCGAGCCGGGTGGAGACCCGTTCACGCCTGCGGTCACCGCCAAGAGGGACGGGACGGGCTGGCGCCTCGACGGGACGAAGAGCTACGTGCCGGTGGCGAACGTCGCCGACGCGGTTCTCGTGCCCGCTCGGATAGAGGGTGACGAAGAGGGGATCGGGCTCTTCGTCGTCGAGACGGGTGGGCCGGGCGTTGCGATCTCGAAGCAGGAGGCGACGGACTGGCGGATCGAAGGTGAGCTCGAGCTGTCTGCGACGCAGGTGTCGCCCGAAGGTGTGCTTTGCGCAGGCCCCGATGGACATGCGGCTCTCGGCTGGTTGATCGAGCGTGCTCAGGTGGCGACGTGCCTCGAGATATCCGGGGCGTGTCAGTCGGCGCTGAAGCTGACAGCCGAGTACACCGCCGAGCGCCATCAATTCGGAAAGGCCATCGCGACCTTCCAAGCGGTCGGCCAGCGAGCTGCCGACGCTTACATAGACAACGAAGGCGTGCGGCTGACGGCTTGGCACGCCGC
>Ga0310038_10004327_pt1 | contig 10129 bp, 8 predicted proteins | sample Sb_taG_6_FD_200461 | JGI IMG/M metagenome (GOLD analysis project Ga0310038, IMG submission 200461) | Peat soil microbial communities from Weissenstadt, Germany - Sb_50d_4_PS metaG (v2) (version 2) | ecosystem: Environmental > Terrestrial > Soil > Wetlands > Peat | place: Germany: Weissenstadt... | reverse complement strand
ACCCCATCCCCTCACGGAAACGGAGGACAAAGTGTCAGGGATGTGCCCGGTCTAAAATGTCAGGGATGCCCCCGGCCATTCACCAAACAGTACACATGGGTACCAATATGGGAATCATGCCCCACATATTCGGGCCTACGATTCAAAGCCTCACACCTCTCCACAATTGTGCAAACAATTGCACCATCGTACGATTCGGTTGCATCTCTAAAGCCCCGGTTCCTCAGGCTTAGCGGGTTGGTACGATGCCTGCTCCTATCATGGCGGAACCAGAAACCACGGCGGAAGACTTCAGAATTTCTCTTGCCGGGTGACTGATCGATAGGTTCCCCAAGTTGGAGATAAACACGATGAAAACTGCATTCTTTGCGTTCTGTCTTCTTTGCGCCACCGCGGCAGTTGCCCAATCGGTTGGCGGTGCGGCGCTGAGCGCTGCAACCTTGAGCAATACGGTTCAGATGACTAGCCATGACCAACATGCCTCTCAGCACCCTCTGGCTGAGGAGAAGAACCTGCTGGAACATTTTGCCTATGTTTATGCCCAGGGCGAGAGACCGCTTTGGGAACTGGGGACCGTGCCCCAAACAGCACCACTCGGGGATGTCGCACGCATGGTGAGGAAAGAGCACAAAACGGCCAAGAAGGCCGCCACCGTTTGGAATAACTAACTGGACCGGCGCCGCAGTCCGCGCTGCAAGCGAATCTACTATTGCAGCGCCTGGCTTCCTGGCCCCATCTCTTGCCGGCCACCAATGTTATAGCGCTTGAGCTTGCGATACAGGGTGGCACGGCTGATGCCGAGCATCTTCCCCGCCAGCGCTTTGTCGCCTTTCACTTGCTCGAAGACGCGCTCAATCGTCGCCCGTTCAATGTCCTCCAGATCGGTGGAGGAGACCGTATCTGTAATCATCCCTGGCGCGGGTTCGGGGGAAGGCGAGGCCGTAGCGATGGTGGGCGGCAGATCGCTTAGATCGATGGTCTTGCCATCGCCCAAGGCCACGGCGCGCTCGATGCAGTTTTCCAATTCGCGTACGTTTCCTGGCCAATCGTACTGCATCAGGCATTTCATCGCTGCGTGGGTGACCTGCATCGAGCTGTCGGGCGCGTGGCGGTCGAGAAACCAGTGTGTCAGCATGGGAATATCGGAGCGGCGCTCGCGCAGCGCTGGCAAATGGACGGTGACCACGTTGAGGCGAAAGTAGAGATCCTTGCGGAAGGTGCCGTTGCGGTACTCGGCCTCGAGATCGCGGTTGGTGGCGACCACGACGCGGACATCCACTTTCACTTTCTGATTGCTGCCCACCGGACGAACTTCTTTCTCCTGCAAAACCCGAAGCAGCTTGGCTTGCAACTCCAGCGGCAACTCGCCGATTTCGTCGAGGAAGATGGTCCCGCCGTTGGCCGATTGGAACAATCCTGTCTTCGACCTCAGCGCGCCGGTGAACGCGCCCTTTTCGTAGCCGAACAGTTCGCTCTCAATGAGCGTGGGGACGAGCGAGCCGCAGTCCACGGCGACGAAGGGACGATTGGCGAAAGTACCGCGGAAGTGAATGGCACGCGCAACCAATTCCTTGCCGGTTCCGCTCTCGCCGGAAATGAGCACTGGCGTACGCGTATCTTTCAGCCGCGAGATCATGCGCAGCACATCCTGGATCTTGGCAGAGGAGCCGACGATGCCGTGCAGGTCGGATTCCGTGTCGACACGCTCGCGCAGAAATTGATTCTCCTCTACCAGATGGACTTTTTCGGCCATCCGGCGCAAGAACAGGCGCAGTTCTTCCAGCGGAGAAAATGGTTTGCTGATGTAATCGTAGGCACCGAGTTTCATGGCCTGCACGGCAGTCTCAATGGAGCCGTGGCCGGTCATGACGGCGACCTCGCTGCGCGGGAGCAACTTCTTCGCCTTCTCCAGAAACTAGAGGCCGGACATGTTGGGCATAACCATGTCGGTGAGAATCATGTGCGCGGGCTGTTCCTCGAGCAAGGCCAGCGCGGTCTCGCCGCTGTTGGCTTCCATGCAGGTAAAGCCCAGCGCCTCGCCTACGGTCATGCACAGCCGGCGGATGCTCTGCTCGTCGTCCACAATCAACAGGCGGATTCGTAAATCTTCACTCACGGTGCCTTCCCTATTGTCTTTTCGATGACTGAAATGAACTGTTGAACCCGAAAGGGTTTCTCTATGCACGGCGCGCCGGTTTTGCGCAAGGTGGCAGCAGTGTCTTCATTGGCAATATCGCCAGTAATGAAGACGATGCGCGCAGCGAGATCGGGACGGTGACGGCTCAACCAGGCGTGCACATCGGCGCCGTCCACGCCGCCAGGTGTGCGCATGTCGGAGACCACCCCCAGAAACTGCTCCGACTCGAGTATCCGCAGAGCCGCAGCTCCAGATTCTGTGGACACGACGGCGTAGCCGCTGCGCTCCAGAACGGCTCGGACGTAGGCCATCACGGCGGGCTCATCCTCGATGAGCAGCACGGGCAAAGTCGGGGGCTTCATTACAGGCGGGCTGGTTGTCATGGCTGGATAACTCCTGCAGTGGCCTCAGCGGAAGCCGTTTCTGAGACGGCGGGCAAGTGCACGATAAACGTCGCGCCTTCCCCGTCCGTATTGTTGTGGCAAACAATCTCGCCTCCGTGTTCGTGCACGATGCCATAGCAGATGCTCAGGCCGAGACCAGTGCCCTTGCCAATTTCCTTGGTGGTGAAGAATGGGTCGAAGATACGTTCCGGAAAAGAGATCCCGCAACCGTTATCACGAAATAAGACTTCTACAAAACGGCCCCGGTTTGTGGTCTTGATTTCGATACGTGCGGGCCGCCCGGTATCGCGCACGGCGTCGTAGGCATTGTTGAGAATATTCAAGAACACCTGTTGCAACTGCTGCGCGTCGCCAATCGCCTGAGGCAATTGCGGGTCAAGTTGCTCGACAACCTCAACCCCCCGGCTGTGGAGGTCGTAGGCGCGCAACTGCACCGTGCGACTGAGAATGGTATTCAGTTGCACCAGGCGGCGTTGCGGCGGCATCTGACGAGCGAAGCTCAGCAGGTTCTGCACGATTTGCTTGGTCCGTTGGGCTTGCTCCAGGATGATGCGCAGATCTTTGCGGGCGCTCTCCGGGATTTCAGGATTCTCGATGAGCAGGTCGGAAAAACCGAGAATCGCGGTAAGCGGGTTGTTGACCTCATGCGCGACCCCGGAGACGAGTTGGCCCACAGCCGCCATCTTCTCCGCGTGCAGCATTTTGGCCTGCAGCGTAGCGGCGTCGGTGACGTCACTCATGACCACGACAATGCTGGCAACATTGCCCTGCTCATCGCGCATGGGACTCAAATTCATGGAGAAGTATCCGACTCGCCCTTCGCCATGCACAATCTGCACTTCCAGGTTGTCGACCTGATGGCCGGCCACGGTTGAGGCAAATGCCTCGTTAAGAACCTGACGCCGGGCAGGGACGATGAGCTCTTCCAGGGGCCGGCTCAACAGTTGGTTCTGTTGATATCCCATGTCATACCAGCGCCGGTTCGCGTAACTGACCAGTCCGGCAGTGTCCGCCACCAGGATCAGGCTCTGGGTATTGTTTAGAATCTTGCTGGAGAAATCGCGCTCGCGCTGCAATTCGGATTGAAATGTCTTCAGGCCGCTGACATCCAGCATGACGCCGCGGATCTGCACTATGCGTTGCTGGGCATCGCGCACCGCAAAAGCATTGATCAACCCGTGAACCGGCGACCCATCCCGGCGGCACAGACTTTGCTCACGATTCCGTACCACACCGTACTGTTGCATTTGCTCGGCAAGTTCCTCGTATTGTTCGGCGGAGAAAAATACTTGCGTGCGAAGGTCGGCTTGGAGAAGCTGCTCACGGCTGCGGTACCCGAGCATGCGGACCAGGGCGTCGTTGACTTCGATGAAGCGCCCATCGGGGGTTGAGAAGAACACTCCTTCCTGAATATTGTCGAAGAGCTCGCGATAGCGCCGCTCTGCTTCGCGGCGGTCGGTAATGTCCTTGAGCACGTGGATGGTTTGGAGACCTTCGCTATTGGCCGCATGAACCCGCGAAGTCGATACCAGATAGGTTCGGTCCAGAACGGGGAGAACGTATTCGTCGGTGGTTACATCGGTAGTCGAGCGGCAGAAGGGACAGGAGCGTAGGGGCGCGTCCTTTCCCATCGCCAATAAGGCGCCCATGTTTACGCCTATGAGTTCATGCGGCTGGACCCCGATGAAATCAGCCAGCGAACGGTTCACCCGCAGAACGTGATCGGATGGATCGTGGGCGACGATGAAGTCGGTGATGGCGTCGAAGATCTCAATCCAATGCCGGTTCGCCTGGTCCATGCGGGTGAACAGCCGCGCGTTCTCCAGGGCCACCGAGGCGTGGGTCGCAATGGCCTGGAGGAGTGGTTCGTCCTCTTCCCCCAGAGGCTTTGCGCGATTCGCCAGACACAAGACCCCCACCAGATCGCCCGCCGAACCCAGCAGCCGCACCAGGTTGCAGTCCTCCCAACCCAGGAGCGCACTCATCTCAGAACCGAACAGATCGGCGGCGCGCGCAGAAACGATTTCCGCAGGATGCTGTGCCAATGCGTCGATCAGGGCGTGATCAAAGCGGCGCAACAACGAGTTCAGTGGAGGACCAGTCGCTGACGCCCCGTGGAGCACAAGCGTTTCCAGAGCGGGGCCTTGTTGGACAGCGAAAGCAGCGGCTGGCGCCCCCATCAGGTCCGCGGCACGGATCACAAAATTCCTGGCGCACTCCGGAAGCTGAAGATGGGAGTTCAACTCCAGCGCGAGACCCTTCAACGATTCGGCACGGCGCCGGTGTTGTTCGGAGAGATACAGATTGCGAGTCGCCTCGAGGGTTACAGCGATCTGAGCCGCCAATGCCTGCGCCGAACGTACGTTCTCTTGCGAGATTCCCAAAGAGTCCAAGCGGTCAAGCATTCCGAGCAGGCCCAAGAGGCGTCCTCCGGCCCCCAGCAACGGTACGGCCAGGAACTGGTGCACCTTGAACTTTGCAACCATCTCCAGATCGGCACCCAGAGTCTGGGCAAGATCGTTGGCCCAGAAAGGCTCTCGGTTGAGCAGGGCGCGGCTGGCGACGCCTTCCCCTAGAACCTGGTCCACTGGGCGGGGCTGGCCGTTTTCGGCTCCCCAGCGAATCCGAAACGCCCCCGCTTCGAGGAATCCGACGAAGGCCCGGCCAAAGCCCAAAAAGTTGGCGGCGCGAACCACAAATTGCCGCAAGAACTCGTCGAGATTTCCGACCGTGCTTAGTTCCGACAGGATGTTCAGGAGTTGATGCAGTTCATGAGCCTGAGCGCGGGCGGTTCCGTATAGCTCGGCATTGGCGATGGCGACGGCTCCAAACCCGGCCACTGCCGAGAGCAATGACTTCTCCTCGTGGTTGAAAGCGCCATCCTTACGCGGATAGATGAGCACGGCTCCCTCGGCCCGCGAAGTGGATATGGGAGCGGCCAACAGCATTCCCGCGGGGACCAAGTCGCCGAGGGCGTGGCTGACGGGATCAATGGCAACCGTGATGGGTTCGCCGGCGGCAATCGCGCGGGCGGCGAGGTCGGCCGCAAATTGCAAGCCTTTGCGGTCAAAGCGAGCACGGGCCGAAGTTGCCAGTTGCGGGGACTCAGCGGCCACGGCATGCAGTCCTACGGTCTTCCCCTGGCGCAAGAGAATGCAGACCAACGGGGTGCGAAGCAGAACTCGCAAGCGATCCGCCACAGCCTGGGCCACTGCAGAAGAGTCGGGCGCGGCATGTACCGCTTGAGCGATTTGCGCCAGGGTCTCAGCGCGGTGATGCTCCTCGCGCGACACCTCCGTCAAACGGCTCGCTTCCAACAAGGTACCTAGTTGGCCCACAAGGATCGTCGCCTGGGCGGCAAGATCGTCGTTGAAATAATCCGGTTCCGAGGCTTGCAGGAAGACTGCGGCGCCGATCACTTCATTCGAAACCAGCAGAGGCGCAGCCATGAGGGATTTGGCATGGAATTCAGCAGCCATGGGATAACGGCCTGGAGCCGGATCATTCACATACACCGTTCTGCGCTGGCGCATAGCCTCCAGGGCAAGCGCGCTCTCGCGCCCCTTGAGCCGGCGGCCAAGGAACTCAGCGGCCATCAAGCCATCAGCTTCGGCGCCCACCAGTTCCTCGGCGGAATCGCGGTGCCAGAAGTAGGTGCCATCCACGTGAAAGAACTCGCGCGTAGCCTGGCAGAAGAGGCGGATCAATGCTGGTGCTGGAGTTCCATGGGAGGCCGCCTTGGAGAATCGCAAGAGCAGTTTCTCGAAAGCATCGTCCGAGCGAGGGCGGGTATTTTCCAGCACCGTTGAATCTCCGGTATGCATGAGACGGGCACCGCCTAGCACCGCCAAACTACAAGTAATTGAATATACAGGAAAAATAGACTGCGATCTCAATTTGAGTCAAGGAAATAAACAGTTGAGGTGCCGAACTGTGAAATCTTGGTAGAAGGCGGGGTAGTGTCTCAGTCTGAGAAGAAGAGGGACTCGTGAGACGAATTAAATCCTCCAGAAGGAAACCAAACTGCTAGACAATACCTGTCTAAGCTGCTGATTAAAAGCTTCTTAAATGCAGCGTCACCACATCCCGCGGGACGCCCTGAGGGTGGCAAGAACATTGCTGTGATAAAGGGCTGGTTCGTCACGAGGTGGAGCAGTGTCTCTGCAAAAGATGCGGCAATGGACAATGGTCGGCCTCTTGGCGTTAGCGGCGTCGGAGGCAATGTTCCATCCCTTACCCGCCGTGGCGCAGGGGGAATTGACTCGCAAAGCGAAGACGAAGGTAGCTCCGGTTTATCCAGAACTGGCGCGCCGGATGAACATCACGGGCACGGTAAAGGTGCTGGTAGTGGTTTCAGCCAGTGGAAACCTGAAAGACACCAAGGTAGTAGGCGGGAACCCTCTCCTGGTGAACGCAGCTATGGATGCGTTGAAGAAGTGGAAATTTGAACCAGCGGACGTCGAGAATAGCGGAACGGTAGAGTTCAAGTTCTTACCACAGAATTAATCGGGCCCGAATCCACCGGCACTGGATTCAACCCGAGAGTGCAGACCCGACTTTTAGGTCAGATGCAGCCAGGTGCCGGGGGGGCGCCGGCTGGGAAACGAAACGAGCGGAGGAACAGCGAATGACGATTGGCAAGAAACTCTACCTAAACTTCGGAGCCGTCCTTGCGATGGTCGTGGTGCTGTTCCTGATCAATCTCATCGCCGTGCAACGGGAGCATAGCGCCAAGGCCTCAGCCTCGCAGGCGCTGCAAATGGCGGAAACCACCGACAAGATCCGCTTCCAGATGATGCAAAACCGCCTGTCTCTGAGCAACTACCTGCTGAGCGGAGACACCCGCGAAGTTGATCGGTTAAACGACGGCATGCGGCTACTGCAGGAAAAGCTGCAGGCCGGCCAGAACCTTACGACATCCGAGGAGCAGCGGACTGCACTGGGGAAAGTATCGACCAGCGAGCAGAACTGGGCTCGCGAATTTGCCACGCCGTTAATCGAGAAGCGCAAGGAAGTGGATAGCGGCAACGCCACCGTAGCCGAACTTCAGATTTTCTATCTGCAAAAAGACGCTTCCTCCTGGGTGAAAAACGCCAGCGAATATCTGGATGCCGCTGACCTCGAAAATACCAAGGTGCTTGAGGCGAGGAGAAAGTCCGACGAGACCGCGGGAACCGCTACCTTCGTGATCGCTTTACTCAGCACACTGGTGGCGCTGACACTGGGAGTCGTCATTGCTTACACCACCGCCCGATCCATCAGCACGTCGCTCAACGATCTGATGAGGATTGCCCGGCAAATTGCCGACGCTGGCGATCTGGACCACGAAATCGACATCCATCGCAGCGATGAAATCGGCGAGCTGGCCAAAACCTTTGCCAAGATGGTTACTTACCTGAAAGAAATGGCTTCGGTTTCAGAGGCCATCGCGGGCGGGAATCTGGGGGTTGACGTCCAGCCCCGGTCCAAGAATGACACTCTGGGTAAGGCCTTCTCGCGCATGATCGAGGGTTTGCGAAAGTTGGTGCGCAACGGGCGCGATGCGGCGCAGCAGGTGGCCAGCGCGTCCAACCAGGTGGCGGGAGCTTCCGACGAATCGGCGAAGATCAGTCTGCAAACCTCTTCGGCCATTGACGAAGTCACCAGTACCATGCACGAAATGAGTGTCAACGTGCAGAACATGGTGAAGAGCACCAAGGTGCAAGCTTCCAGCGTGAGCGAGACCTCCGCTTCCATCGATCAGATGGTGGCCTCGATCCAGCGCGTGGCGGACACCGCCAAGGTGCTGCTGGACATTTCCAACCGCTCGCGCGAGGAAGTCCACAGCGGTATCGCCACCATGGAGAAAGCGACCGATGGTTTGAATCGCATCAACACTACCATCCAATCTTCGGGCGAGATCATCGGCGTTCTGGGTCAAAGAGCAGACGACATCGGCAAGATCATTGAAGTGATCGATGATCTGGCGGAACAAACCAACCTGTTGGCGCTGAATGCCGCCATCGAAGCGGCGCGCGCCGGGGAGCATGGATTGGGTTTCGCCGTGGTCGCCGACGAAGTTAGAAAGCTGGCGGAAAAGTCGGCCCAGTCCACCAAGGAAATTTCTGAACTCATCCAAAGCATCCAGAAGGAGTCCCGCAAGGCGGTTGAAAACATGAACCGCAGTACTTCCATCGTGAACGAGGGGCTGGGTCACGGAGAAGAACTGAATACCGCGCTGCGCAAGATCTCCAATGTGGTCACGGAAGTGTACAAGTTCGCGCAGGAAATTGGCGCGGCCACCAACGAACAGTCGCACGGCTCTTCGCAGATTGCCCGTGCCACCACGCGATTGAACGAAATAACCCATGAAATCAATTCGGCGGTGGAGGAACAGGCCTCGGGGGCGCATGCAGTAGTCAAAGCCATGGAGCGGATGCGCGAGTTGGTACAGAGCACCACCTCGGGCTCGACCGAACTCGCCGCCTCGGCGGAACAGATGTCAAAGATGTCGCGCGATTTGCTGGACTCCATGGGCAGATTCATGCTGGAGCAGACGGAAGCGGTGGCCTCCTACCATGAAGAGAAAAGCGCCAAAGGCAGGGTTCGGCAGGCTGCCGCCGGATCGGCTAACTGATCTTCGGGATTCCAGCAATGAACCGTGAACTGCACATCGTCGGCTTCAAGGTGGGGCACGAGACCTACGGGGTACCCATCACTTCCTTGCGCGAAATCGTGCGGGTGCCCGAAATTACCGCCGTGCCCGACGCTCCGGACTACGTCGAGGGCGTGATTAATTTGCGGGGGAAGATTGTCTCCGTCCTCGATCTGCGCAAGCGGCTGGGGGAGGTTACGGTCGCTCCCAGCAAGCGCAATCGAATCCTCGTGGTCGAGCACCGGGGGCGGCTTTGCGGGCTGATCGTCGACTCCGCTTCCGACGTGCTCAAGATTCCAGCCGCGGATATTGACCCCTCTCCAACCGAGTTTGTCGAAGGCGGACTGAACTGTGTGACCGGGCTGGGCAAGTACCAGGGCCGGCTGATCGTCTTGCTGGACATTGACAAAGTGCTGGAGTTCAGCGGGACGCGACTGAAGGGCGAGGCAGCTAAGAATGCAGGGCAGCCCGCTTCCGCGGAAAGCGCACGGGGCGCTGCGGGTTCGAAATAGCAGCACGGACAGGTGACATCGAGAAAGCATGGGGACCGCGGGAGCACAAGCACAAATCACCGAACCCGAACTGAAACTCCTGCAGACGCTGGTGTATCAGGAGTGCGGAATGCATTTCGACTCGCGCCGCGCCGATTTTTTGCAGGATCGTTTGCAACGTCGCCTCAAAGAATGCAAGTTGGACTCCTTTTACAGCTATTATCGCCTGCTGATCAGCAACGAAGGGAAAGAGGAATTAAGCAAGCTGCTGGAAAATCTCACGGTCAATGAAACCAGCTTCTTCCGCAACAAGGCGCAGCTGGATCTGTTCCATAAACACGTTCTCGACGACATCCTTCGCCGCAAGCACGAGCGGAGGGATTTTTCCTTGCGCCTGTGGAGCGCCGGGTGCTCGACCGGCCAGGAAGCGTACACCATGGCCATGCAGGTTGCCGACGCGCTC
>Ga0310038_10004326_pt1 | contig 10130 bp, 7 predicted proteins | sample Sb_taG_6_FD_200461 | JGI IMG/M metagenome (GOLD analysis project Ga0310038, IMG submission 200461) | Peat soil microbial communities from Weissenstadt, Germany - Sb_50d_4_PS metaG (v2) (version 2) | ecosystem: Environmental > Terrestrial > Soil > Wetlands > Peat | place: Germany: Weissenstadt... | reverse complement strand
TATCCCCCTCAACAGCGGCAAATATACGCGCACTCCCTCTTCGATCGCCGCTCCTGCCGCTCCGCAATTCACGAATCAGGCGACCGGCCGACGACGCGCACCCGTCAGCATGTCAGTGTGACATATTGCCTTCCGGCGTACTGACGGAAACCACCATTCGCATCTGCGAGCGCTTGAAGTGGCATCGGGCAAAAACCGCTCGGTGCCGCCACGTTGTGCCTGAGATGTGCGCATTCTTACGTTTTGAGACCATTGCCTTAATGAGCAGTCTAATTGCCGGTGGGTTCTCTCCAGATTACACTTAGCGGGTGCGTCCCGTGAGGTCTCCATGCGAAGCACAACGCTCTTCCTGCTTCTGGCTTTGCTGGCAGCCGCGCAATCCCGCGGCGGCAAGAGTGTAACTAGCAAAAGTGTAACTGTTGAACAATTGAGCCGCGAGGTCGGTTCATTCGGCAAGCAAAGTGACGCCAAGGCCGCTGAAAGGCTCTACGACCTGCAACTGACAGAGCGGTTGAGCGCCAATAAACTCGCTTCTTTCGAAGCGGCGCTCCCCGGGCCTGATTCGCGCCGGGCGCTGGTGGCACTTGCAGATCAGTCCGAATTCCTCGATCCTCCGCCGGCGGAGATCCCGAATCAACCGGCGCCGAACGTCGCGCAGCAGCGCGAAAGCATTGCCAGATCCATCGATTATGTCCAGGCCACCCTGCACCGGATGCCAAACCTCTTTGCCAATCGGGACACGATCCGGTTTGAAGACTTCCCGCCCGGACTGCGGGACGAAAGCACAGATACGATGGTTCCGTATCAGCCGCTGCACCCGGTTAGCCGGTCCATGGAAACGGTGCTCTATCAGGACGGCCAGGAACTCGTTCAGAAGCAGGCAGCGCAACCGGGCGGCTCAAATCCAACGCCAACCGGCATGATGACGTTTGGCGAATTCGGACCGATTTTTCCTGTGGTGTATGGAGATCTGCCGAAGGGCAATTTGAGATGGAGCCACTGGGAACAAAGCAAGACCGGCCTGGAGTCGGTATTCCGCTTCGATGTGCCCAAGGCTGCATCGCATTATCAGGTGGAATTCTGTTGCATCAGGGGCGGCATGCTTTTTCAAGAGTTCTCGGCCTACCATGGCGTGCTTATTATCGATCCTGCCAATGGAACCATTCTCCGCATGACGTTGATTGCCGACCTGGAAAAAGGGGCGCAAATCGCAGAGGCAGAATTGATGGTGGAGTATGGGCCGGTTGAGTTGGGCGGAAAGAAGTATTTTTGCCCGGTGAGAAGTATCTCCGTCTCTCGCGCTCCCGGGGAGATCGTACGCATTGCGCCTGACCGCGCGCGCATCTTATCCATGGACCAGGCGACTTCGGCCAATGAGGCTGGAGAGGGCGCGCCTTTGCAAACCATGCTGAACGAGACTACCTTTGACAACTATCATCTCTTTCGCGCCGACGTGCAGATTCTCAGCGCCGGCAACTCCGAAGGCAAATCTCCGCCAATCGTGCCCGCTGGCGCCTCGTCCAAATCCTTGAAGTCACCTTCAGCAACTCTGACGCCGCAGGCGAACGATATGCGTGAATCTGCCGCACCGGCCGCGCCCAGTGAAGATACAGCCGTCGCCAATGGCGCAGCGAAGAGTTCAAGCGCTGCTCCGGCGACCACGCAGTTGAGCGCCGTGTCCGCCGAGCCGTCTGCGGCGCCGGTTCCTTCAACCACGATTAAAGTCTCTGGAGGTGAAGCGCCTAGCCCGGTCGCAATCAAAGACACAATCAATTCGCCCGCGGCATCGTCACTCGCTGCAGCATCAACTTCTCCGTCCCCGGTCTCGTCCGCTGCGGAGATGGCCGTTGTCGTGCCTGCGCCTTTTCCGGCGACAACCGGCACACCCGCCTTCAAGGTAAACACGCGCCTCGTCGATGTGGATGTCACGGCATTTGACCAAAAAGGTCAGCCTGTCACCGGCCTAACGATGAAAGATTTCGAGATTTACGACAACGGCAGGAAAGAGAGCCTTCGTTCGTTCAGCAAAGTCAGTTCGAACCCTGCAGCCCCACAAACCGCTGTAACGTCGGCCCTGCCGGTTCTCTACTCCAACCGTCCCGACGCCAATGGGCCAGCACAATCTGCAACTGCTTCGGCACCTGGAAGCTCGACCATCCTCCTGCTTGACCCGACCAGCCTCAGCTTCGCCGACCTGTCGCATGCCCGCGAGCAAATTCGCAAGTTTCTCGACGGGGTTCCACCGTCGGAACCAGTGGGCCTTTACGTCAGGACAGGTTCCAGCTTTAACATCCTGAACGAAGAAACGACCAATCATGCCGCGCTGGTTTCCGCACTGGACAAATGGATCCCCAGCGCTCAGGATCTTGCCCGCGCGCAGGAAGCGGAAGTGCGCAACCGGCAGCAATTCGACACCGTAAATTCTCCTTCTGACATGCAGTACGTCAACGGAAATAATGGCGGAATGGCAAGCCTGACTCCTCCTTCCGCCACGCCCTGGTCCATGGACATCCCCGGCGGAGGCACGAGTTCGAGCGTCGATCCAAAAATGATGAAAGAAGGGAGTGATCCGGCTCGCGAGACGATGGCTGCGCTGATTGCCATCGCCGCGCACATGAACTCCATCCCCGGCCATAAGGATCTTGTCTGGGTTGCAAGTGACAATGCGCTCGCGAACTGGACTGACCAGGCGGCAGGAAACGACAAGGGCCCGAATACGATCGGCCGTTTCGCCATCCCCACGCAAGAGGCCCTCAACGACGCTCATGTCAGTCTCTATCCGCTTGATGCATCACAGTTGGAAACTGCTGCAACTGACGCGAGTCTCCAAAACAACAGCGTGCAGTTGAATCCTGCGATCCAGGGCTTGGATGGACATGCGGATCTTGAGGCTCAAGAGGCTACCACGACCGACGGCCGCGCTGCCGCCCAAATGCGGCAGGACCTCCATGCGGTTCAGCCTGCTATTCAGCAGTTGGCGCAAGCAACCGGCGGTCGTTCATTTCCACGCGCGGACAACATCATCGGCGATCTCTCGAGCGTGGTTCAAGAAGGACACGCTTCTTACCTGCTGAGTTTCTCGCCCGATATTCAGCCGGACAATCAGTATCATCGGCTGACCGTCACGGTCCCCAGCCGGCGCGGAATTGTATTGCGCTATCGCGCGGGTTATCTCTACAAGAAGGAACCATTTACTCTCAGAGATCGACTGACGCAAGCGCTCTGGCAGCCGCAGGACGAAAGCGAAATCGGCCTTAGCGCCCATTGGGACCACGCCTCGCAAGGCGCAGCGATCTCGCTGAGCATCGCCGGCAGCGACATCGGACTGGTGCAGGAAGGCGATCTCTGGACGGACAAACTCGACATCTTTCTCGTGCAGCGCGACGACACAGGGACGCGAGCACAGGCAAAGGAGCAAACACTGGCTCTTAACCTGAAGCCTGCCACCTATCAAAAGATTTTGCAGGACGGAATCCCATTTGCCGAGTATTTCGAGCACAAGCAGAACTTCGGCACCGCGCGGATCATCGTGGTAGACGAAAACTCCGGCCGCATGGGCTCCGTTACTCTTCCAGTGATCCTCGAACGCGCGAGCCAATAGCCCGGTAAGTGAGAACGGCATCGGAAACGTGAGAAGCAATGTCCTGCTGCAAAACCCACCTGGGTGAATGTATGACCGGCAACGGCGGCTTCGTTGCAACGTGGCGCGCGGCGACCTTGAGACGTTCTCAGACACGAGACCGGCGAGGACAATATTGCGCGAGACGAATCCGTGCGAGTAAGCTCGGCTGAATCCAGAGACTCGGACCCAATTCGGGAGATACCATGAACCCGGATCCGACCAGAATCAAGCCAAATCGATCTGCCAGGTTTACCGTTGCCCTGGGAATCGCGCTGCTCAGCCTGCTGGTCCTTTTGGCGCTTTCCCTCCGCCAGCCCAGATTGTCCACATCGGCGCAGGGCCGTCCGGGAGATCCGCTTGCGGTCAGGAGTTCGAGCTTTTCCGATGGGGGCGCCATCCCGCAGCGGTATACCTGCGACGGCGCCGGCATTTCGCCGAACCTGCAATGGTCAACTGCGCCGGGCGGGACAAAGAGCTTCGCACTCGTCATGAACGATCCTGACGCCCCGATCGACTTCACGCATTGGCTTGCATACAACATCCCGTCGAGTGCCCATGAACTGGCCGAGGGCGCATCAACCGGCGGCGCCATGCCGGATGGATCCTCCGAGGGGACCAATAGTTTCGGTCGAACCGAATACGGCGGCCCGTGTCCGCCCGCGGGCAGGCCTCACCGCTATGTTTTTCACTTGTTTGCGCTCGATAGCCGCCTCGATTTGCCTGCAGAGGTCGAGAGGAGCCGGCTGGAATCGGCGATGAAAACGCACATTTTAGGCAGTGGAGAGATCGTCGGCAGGTACGGGCGTTGACGGTCCGGGCTGGCGCCCGACCCGTAGCCCATCTCTTGACAGTCAGGGCTTCTTCCGCGCAAAATGCGACTGTTAGTCATTTACGAGCATCAGACGTATATGAGCGCTGGTCATATGTCGCGATCGCCAAAATCTCGCAACTCTGCTCGCCGCACGCGACCCGGCATGGGCAGGCGAGAGCGACGTGCCGCCGAGACGCGGGTACGGCTTTTCCGAAGCGCCCTGAAGCTGATTGCCGAGCACGGACTGGCGAATGTGACCGTGGAAGACATTACCGAAGCCGCCGACGTGGGCAAGGGGACTTTCTTCAACTACTTCGCCAGCAAAGATCACGTCCTGGGCGTGATGGCAGAGATCCAGCTGAGCAAGGGACGCGAAGCCGCAGCAAAAGCAGCCGAAGGCCGCCAGTCCATTCAGATGGTATTGCGCCACCTCGTTCGCGGGCTCGCTGAGGAGCCTGGCCGCAGCCCGCGGCTAGCCCGCGCCCTCATTTCCTCATTCCTGGCCAGCGACAGCGTGCGAAATATTTTGAAACGGCACATGCACGAAGGCCGTAAGACGATTGGGGGGATCATCGCAATGGGCCAGAAACGCGGCGAAATTGATCCCCGCCTCAACAAGGAAAAGGTGGCGCTCCAGTTCCTCCAGACGGTGTTGGGAACTGTGCTGCTGTGGTCGCTGCACGAAAAACCAGCGCTTGCCACCTGGATGGGAAACAGCTTTGAACATTTCTGGAGATCGGTTGCCGCTCCGAGGAAAAAGTAGGAACCAGGATGTGTGAATTTGGCAAACTCGGTCGTTTGGCGTCGGTTCTTTTGTGCAGCGCTGCGATGCTGGCCGGAACAGGCTGGGGGCAGCAGACCCCGCCCTACCGCCTGACGCTTCAGGATGCAATTCAACAGGGGCTGCGCGCGAATCTCAACGTGCTTCTCGCCGGCAGCCGCGTAGAACAGGATGAGGGTTCGCAGACTCGCAGCTTGTCGGCTGCTCTGCTTCCGCGCGTGAATGCACAAGTCTACGCAAACTACCAGAATCGCAATCTGCGCGCGTTTGGGATTTCAGTTCCCGGCCTTCCACTTCCCAGCGTCGTCGGTCCGTTTTCAAACTATGACTTCCGCGTTTACGCGCAACAGAACGTAGTTGACCTTTCCAGCTATCGCTCACTCAAGGCAGCCGGGCAGGCGCTTGAAGCGGGAAAGATGGATGAGCAAGATGCGCGTGATCTTGTGGTTCGCGCTATTGCAGGTCTCTACTTAAATGCGCAGTCCGCGCAGGCCCGTGCGCAGGCAGCGCAATCGCGCGTCACAGACTCGAATGCGCTGCTCAAGCTGGCGCAGGACAAGCACGGCGCCGGGACAGCAACAGGCGTAGATATGTTGCGCGCCCAGGTGCAACTGGCCAACGACCAGCAAGCACTGCTTGAGGCGCAAAATGCGTACAAGCATGCGCTGTTGGCATTGGCGCGGAACCTGGGGCTCGATCCCGCTACGCCGCTCGGGCTCGCGGAGCCGCTTCGTTTTCAGGCGCTGGCGCAGGAGCAGGCTGATGATCTTTTGCCCGGTGCTCTGGCCAGCCGCGCCGATTATCTTTCGCTCGATCGCCAGCGGCAGAGCCTCGTTGAGCAGCAGAGCGCAAACCGCGCGCGGTATTACCCCAAGGTCAGCGTCAACGGCAACATTGGCGAGCTGGGCCGCAGCATCGGCGGCGTTGCAACTACGGGGTTGATCCAGGGGCAGATCGATTTCACCATCTTCGATCGCGACCGCGAGGGCGAAGCGCAGCAACTGGCCGGCCGGCTCAAAAGCGTCGACGATCAAATTGCGGATTTGCGCCGCGGCGTGGATGAGGACATTCACGAAGCGCTTCTGAATTTGGAGTCTGCTTCCGAGCAGGTGAGCGTTGCCGCCGATGGACAGAGCCTGGCGCAGCGCGAGCTCAAAATGGCGCAGGACAGGTTCACCGCGGGCACGGCCAACAACGTGGAGGTGGTTACGGCGCAGGACGAGCTGGCGCGCGCCGAGGAGAACTACATTCTCGCGGTATCCGCCCATGTGGATGCAAAGTATGCGTTGGCCCGCGCTCTGGGCGACACCGAAAAGAACATTCTGAAGTTTTCCGGAAATCCATAAGCCATCCGCGCCGGGAATTGGTGAAGACTTCCGCTTGCGAGGTTGAGTGCGATGAAGCGATTGATACCGATCATCATTCTGTTGGCTGCCGTCATTGGCGCCGGCATCTATTTCTATCCGCGCCTAGCGAAGAAAAAAGCGCCGGCCAACGAACTCACGCTGTCGGGCAATATTGAAGCGCACGAGAGCCTTATCAGCTTCAAAGTGCAGGGCCGCATCATCGCGCTGCCCATCGATGAGGGCCAGCAGGTGGAGCAGGGCGCATTGCTTGCGCGGCTTGAAGATGCAGATTTCCGGCAAAAGGTCCGCATTGATGAAGCCGCCGTTGCCGTGCGCCAGAGCAATCTTGCGCTCACGCTCGCGGGCACGCGCGAACAGGAAGTGAAAGCCTCACAGCAAGCCATGATCGACGCGCAGGCCGACCTCGCTGAGAAGAGGCTCGACAACAACCGCGCGCAACAGCTCTTTGCCAAAGACGAGATCTCGGCGCAGGATCGCGACTTGGCGGCCACCGCGCTCAAGCGGTCCAATGCAACGTTCATGGCGGCCCAGCAGCGGTACAACGAAGCCGTGGAAGGAAGCCGCAAGGAAGACATTGCCATCGCTCGCGCCAACCTTACAGAGGCCGATGCCAATCTCGGCTTGTCGCGCATTGACGAAAGCTACACAACGCTGCGCGCGCCGTCGGCAGGCGTCATTACGGTGCGCGAGGCGGAGTTGGGTGAAGTCGTCCAGCCCGGCTCGCCGGTGATTACGCTGGCCGATCTCGATCACATCTGGCTGCGCGCGTACATTGCAGAAACTGATCTCGGCCGCATTCACTGGGGACAGGATGCGACCATCACCACCGATACTTATCCGGGCAAACAGTATCACGGGCGCATCTCCTTCATCTCGTCTGACGCCGAGTTCACGCCCAAGAGCGTGCAGACCACAGAGGAACGCGTCACGCTCGTCTACCGTATCAAGATTGATATCGACAATCCCAACCACGAATTGAAGCCGGGGATGCCCGCCGATGCTCATCTCCAACTTGCGGCCGGTACGAACGGATCGAACGCCGCACCGGCCAAGCCATGACGGACGCTGCCCAACCAGCCATTGTGGCCGAGGGACTGATGAAGAGCTTTCCCGGCGTGCGGGCCGTCGATAACTTGAGCTTCGACGTCCGCGCCCAAGAGATCTTCGGCCTCGTCGGCCCAGACGGAGCAGGGAAGACCACGACGCTGCGCATGCTGGCCGGCATCATGTCCCCCGACTCCGGCCGGGCGATTGTCGGCGGCTCTGATGTGGTGCGCGATCCCGAAAGCGCGAAGCACTCGCTGAGTTACATGCCGCAGCGCTTCGGGCTTTACGAAGACCTGACCGTGGATGAGAACATCCGTTTCTACGCCGATCTCTTTGGGGTGCGCAGGGCCGAACGGGACACGCGATCTGCGCAACTGCTGCAGGCCGCCGGGATGAGTGAGTTCCGCGCGCGCATGGCCGGCAAGCTCTCCGGCGGGATGAAGCAGAAACTCGGCCTGGTGTGCGCGCTCATTCATCGGCCCACGGTCATTCTGCTCGACGAGCCAACTACCGGCGTCGATCCCGTTTCGCGCCGCGACTTCTGGCGCATTCTCTACGAACTCATCGCCGAGGGCGTCGCAATCCTCACGACGACGGCCTATCTCGACGAGGCGGAACGCTGCCATCGTGTCGCATTGATGCATCAGGGCAAGCTGTTGTTTGCCGATACGCCGGCGAACCTGAAGGCGAAGCTCGGCAAGGATGTTCTTTCCATCACCTCGGCTGAACCACGCAGTCTGCGCGACGCGCTCGAGCACGCCGACGGGATTTCGAGTTTGGTGCTGACCGGAGATGGCGTGCACGTCGTGGTGGACGATGCGGCCCGCCGCGTTCCCGAATTCGAGGCGCTGTTGGCCAAGGCTAATGTCCGGTTCGACGCGATGCAGCAAGTCGTTCCCACCATCGAGGATTTGTTTGTCGATGCGGTGGCCAGTGGAGCAGTGAAGCATGGTTGAACCGTCCAAATCCGCCCTGTCCCGACCCGCGCCGAATTCCGTCGCGCCTAACTCCGTTGTCATTGATGGCCTGGTGAAGCGCTTCGGCGATTTTGTGGCTGTAGATCAGCTGAGTCTCACCGTGCGCAAGGGCGAGGTCTTCGGCTTCCTTGGTCCGAACGGGGCCGGCAAGTCGACGACCATTCGCATGCTGTGCGGGCTGCTGAAACCGACAGCCGGCCGTGCTTCGGTGGCGGGATTCGATGTAGGCCGAGAGCCGGAAGAGGTGCGCCAGCACATCGGCTACATGTCGCAAAAGTTTTCGCTCTACAACGACCTGAAGGTGATTGAAAACCTGCGCCTTTTTGCGGGCCTCTACAGCGTTCCGGCAAGCGAGGTACATTCCCGCATCGAGTGGGCGCTGGAGATGGCCAATCTCAAGGGGCAGGAGCACCTGCTGACGCAAACACTGCCGGGCGGGTGGAAGCAGCGGCTCGCCCTGGGCTGCGCGGTGCTGCATCGGCCGCCCATCATCTTTCTCGACGAGCCGACCTCCGGCGTCGACCCCATCTCGCGCCGCCAGTTCTGGGACCTCATCCACCAGATGGCACAGGAAGGAGTGACGATCTTTGTCACCACGCATTACATGGAGGAGGCGGAGTACTGCAATCGACTGGCGCTCATCTTCCACGGCAAGATGGTCGCGCTGGGCACGCCTTCGGAATTGAAGCGCGATGCGATGAAGGGCGAGCTGCTCCTTGCCGAATGCGAACCGCTCGGGCGCGCAGTCGAAGCGCTGCAATCGGCGCCCGACGTGATGGACGCCGCGGTATTTGGCAACGCGCTGCACCTGGTCGTCGCCAATGCGGGCGAGGCGATGCCGAAGGTCCGGGATTTTCTGTCGAAGCGTGGAATTGATGCCCGCCGCATTGAACAGATTCGCCCCACTCTCGAAGACGTTTTTGTCTCGCTCACCACCACGCGCCGCGACGGGGAGGGGCGTACAGCATGAGCCTGACGCGCCTGCTCGCGGTTGCGACGAAAGAGGTGGTGCAAATCCTGCGCGATACGCGCAGCCTCATCATCGTGGTGGTCATGCCCGTCACGCTGATGCTGCTCTTCGGCTACGGTGTGAGCCTCGATCTCAAGCATCTGCCCGTGGTGGTCTGGAATCAGGATGGCAGCCAGCAGAGCCAGGATCTGGTCAAGCGGTTCCAGTCGAACCAGTATTTCCAGATCACCGGCGTTGTCGATCGTTACTCGAAGGTCACCAGGGCTCTCGACTCGGGAAATGCCAAGATGGGCCTCGTCATTCCCTGGAATTTTTCGCAACGATTGAGCCAGGGCGGGCCGGTTGGGGTGCAGGCGCTCATCGACGGCACTGACGACAATACGGCGAACGTCCTCATCGGCTATACGCAAGCTGTCGTGCAGAGTTACTCATCGCAAATTCAGCTCGACTGGCTCGAGCGGCATGGACAATCCATCCCGCCTGGTGCGGTAAATGTCCAGACACGCACTTGGTATAACGAAAATCTCGAGAGCAGCGCGTTCATCATTCCCGGAG
>Ga0310038_10004320_pt1 | contig 10136 bp, 6 predicted proteins | sample Sb_taG_6_FD_200461 | JGI IMG/M metagenome (GOLD analysis project Ga0310038, IMG submission 200461) | Peat soil microbial communities from Weissenstadt, Germany - Sb_50d_4_PS metaG (v2) (version 2) | ecosystem: Environmental > Terrestrial > Soil > Wetlands > Peat | place: Germany: Weissenstadt... | reverse complement strand
TTCCGGGGCGTGTCCCTTGGAACAGCCCTGGTTGAGCACGTCGACGATGACCAGGTCGCGCGCGTCGTAGCGGGTCTTGAGCACGGTGATGCGGTCCGCGAGGTCTGCCGTCCGCAGCCGCTCTTCCGCCACCTGCATGCGGGCGATGGTACCGCAGAACATGGCCTGGATGGGATCGGTATCGAGCGCCCGCTCGATGGGGACCACGAACTCGATGTACTGCAGGTTGTTCTCCACCCAGCGCTGGATGTGCGAGGTCAGCTCGTCGGCACGCTCCAGCGCCAGCGCTCCCTTGCCCTCGCGGTCGAAGGTGAGCACCAGGTTGGCGCGGAAGGGCTCCATCTGCGCGATCAAATCGCGGGCTGTCGCGGCGGGGAGCAGGTCGCGATGGAACAGCTCGCCCCTAAGCGAGCGGGTGACGGCACCGTTCGAACTGATGAGCCAGAGGTCGAAGCCGAGCGACTGCGCGATGGGGAGCGCAAACTGGTGGCGCCGCCCGGTGACCAGTACGATCTCGACCCCGGCCTGGTGCGCGCGGCTGAGAGCGGCCAGATTGGCCGGGGAAACCTGGAATTGCGGATCGAGGAGAGTACCGTCAATATCGATCGCGAGCAGTCGGATCGCCGGGTTCACTGCATCGATTTTAACAGCGCTGTCTACTCCCAGTCGGCGTAGTAGCTCTGCCGCGCCCACACCTGCAGGTTCCGATCCCTGGGCGTGATCTCCAGCGAGCGGAAGCGTTCGCCGCCCACCGCGCCGGGCTTGAAATACACCGCGTAACGCAGCCTCAGGTTCTGCTGGATGGCGTCAAACGCCGGCTGCTCTCCGGAAGGGGAGATGAAAAACGCCCGGCCGCCGGTGACCGCGGCTAGTTTCAGCAGCACATCGTCGCCTGCGAACCTCGCTCGGCGGCGCCGCGGCGCGATGGTGTAGATGGTAATGTTGGATCGCTGCGCCGCCTGGATCACGTCGGCCCAGCCATGGGCGCTTACGTTGTCCTCGCCGTCGCTCAGCAGCACGATGGCGCGGCGCTGGGGCAGGGCGGGGTCGGCATTGCGCAGCGCATCGGTTGCGGCAATCAGCGCGTCGTATACCGAACTCAGGGAGACGCCCGCGACCGGCCGCAGCCCCGCCTCCAGACGCTGAACGTCGCCGGTGAGCGGCTGCGTGACCTCCACGCGATAGCGGAAACCCACGACCATAGCTCGATCCGTATCCGGCCGAAGCACCGTGCGCAGGAAGTCCAGCGCCACCTTGCGCTCGAATCCGAGATCCTTCCGCATGGAGTCGCTCCAGTCGACCACCAGGGCGAGGCGCAGCGGCAGTTCATCTTCCCGGCGGATCTGGGTGATGGCTGCCGGCTTGCCGTTGTCGAGGATCTGCAAGTCGTCGCGGCTGAGTTCCGTCACCGGCTTGCCGCTGCGGTCGGTGACCGCCAACTGCACCGCTACTTCCGCCACCTGGCTTTCGACGACGAACGGCGCTTCCTCGGTCGTGGACAGGTAGGACTTCGTAACCTGAAAGGCCGCCGGCTGCTGTGCCAAAGCCGAAGCGGCGAACGCCACCATCCACAACCCGACTGCCAACGCTGTTCTGCGCATGGATCTCCTCCTTGCCAGGGGTGCGCACCCAGGGCACACCCATCCCTTGCGTCTGGTTTCGAGTCTTCCCCCCGGCGGTCGTCCCTGGCCGACGCCGGCCACCCACAAACCTCAGATTGATGCAGCGCTAATGAAGCGCGCCGCATGCCAGGAAATTTATCGGATGTTACCGGCAATAGGGTTAAGGTTTCACCGTTAGCTTGGTACCCTCACGTGCCTTTCCGGGAACTCCCCATTCCGGGAGCTATGCGCGGGGTTTGTTACACTGCCCGGTCATGGCGAAGATCGTTGCGCTGGAGTGCTCGAAGTGTGGCGCGCGGCTCTCGGCGGACGAGCCGCGGACTGTCTGTCCCCAGGACGGCGGCTCGCTCTGTGCCCGCTACGACCTCGAAGCGCTGCGCGGCCGCTTCACGCGCGAGATGCTCGCCGAGCGCGTGGCCAGCATGTGGCGCTATGCCGAGGTTCTGCCCGACGCCGAACCTGTTTCCCTGGGCGAAGGCTTCACGCCCCTGCTGCACAGCCGCCAATACCCGCATGTCCTGATCAAGGACGAAGGTCTCAATCCGACGGGCAGCTTCAAGGCGCGGGGGCTGTGCGCGGCCGTCACCATGGCGCGGGCTTATGGCCTCAAGAAGCTGGCCGTCCCCTCGGCGGGCAATGCCGCCAGCGCGCTGGCCGCGTACGCCGCCGCGGCCGGGATCGAGGCCCACATCTTCATGCCGCGCGATGTCCCCCAAGCCAACCTGGTCGAGTGCCGCACCTACGGCGCCCACGTCACCCTGGTGGACGGACTCATCAGCGACTGCGCGCGCATGGTCGCCGAACGCAAGCAGGCCGAGGGCTGGTTCGACATCTCCAGCCTCAAGGAACCGTTTCGCGTGGAAGGCAAGAAGACCATGGGCTACGAGGTGGCCGAGCAACTGGGATGGGAGCTGCCCGACGCCATCATCTATCCCACCGGCGGCGGCGTCGGCCTGATCGGCATGTGGAAGGCCTTCGAGGAGATGGAGTCCCTGGGCTGGATCGGCAAAGAAAGGCCGCGCATGGTGGCTGTGCAGTCAATCGGCTGCGCGCCCATCGCTAAAGCATGGGATGAAGGCAAGGCGGTGTCGGATCCATGGCCGCATGGCGCGACTCTAGCCGCCGGCTTGCGCGTGCCCAAAGCCTACGCGGATTACCTGATCCTCGATATCCTGCACAAGAGCCGGGGGACCGCCATCGCGGTCACGGACGACGAGATCATGGACGCCCTGCGCGCCTGGGCCACCCACGAGGGTATCTTCGCCGCTCCCGAGGGCGCGGCCGCGCTGGCTGCCTATCGCCGCCTGCTGGCCAAAGGATTCTTCACGCCCGAGCAGAAAGTCGTGCTCTTCAACACCGGCTCGGGGCTGAAGTACATTGATGTAATCGCGGCGGCGGAGAAGAAAACGCCCCCGGCGCGCGCCATCGGCGGAATCATTGGACCGTATTGAGAATTTGTAATCTGGTAATTTGTAATTTGAGCCGCAACGGTTTACGTAGCCACGCACTTTACAAATAACAATCCCCATGACCACCCGCCTCTACTACACCGACTCGTTCCTCTACGAATTCGCCGCCGCCGTGTGCGAGGTCGTTTGCGGCGAGCGTCCGGCGGTCATTCTCGACCAGACAGCGTTCTATCCCACCAGCGGCGGGCAGGTGTTCGACATCGGCTACCTCGAGGCGAACGGACAGAAGCTGCGGGTCACCGAGGTGGCCGAAGACGAGCAGGGAACGATTCTCCATTACGTCGATGCGGCGGCGAGCCTGGCGCCGGGAACCCGCGTCCGCGGTACGATTGATGCCGCGCGCCGCCGCGACCACATGCAGCAGCACTCCGGACAGCACGTGCTCTCGGCCGCTTTCGTCCGTCTGTTCGAGATGCCGACAGTCTCATTTCACATGGGCGAGGAGAGCTGCACCATCGACCTGCAGGCGCGCTCGCTTGCGCCGGCGCAAATCGACGAGGCCGGCCGGCTCGCCAATCGCGTGATCACCGACGACCGCCCGGTGGAGATTCGCTTCGTCTCGCTCGAAGAAGCGCGCGCGCTGGGCGTGCGCAAGCTGCCGGAAGCGCAACGCGAAAAGCTGCGCCTCATCGACATCCGCGATTTCGATCTCACCGCCTGCGGTGGCACCCATGTGCGTTCCACCGGCCAGATCGGCCCCATCCTGCTGCGTAAGACCGAGAACGCGCGCCAGGGCGTGCGCGTGGAGTTTGTGTGCGGAGAGCGAGCCGTCACCGCCGCCCAGCGCGATCACGCTACGCTGGTGGAGGCGGCCGCGGCGTTATCGGCGCATATCTCCGACGTTCCGCAGCAGGTGCGGAAGGCGCAGGCGGAGCTGAAGGCGGCGCAGAAAACGCAGCAGAAGCTGCTGGAAGAGCTGGCCGAACTCTCTGCGGCGCGCCTCGTGGCCGAGGCGACTCTGCGGCATTCCTCGCGAAGCGATCCTTTTCACATGGTGACGAAGGTCTTTCCCGATCGCGACGTGGCCTTCGTCAAGCTGCTGGCGCAGAAGATCGCCGCCGCAGGTCCCGCTGTAGCGCTGGTGGCCTCGACCTCCGGCCCGCCGACGCTGGTCTTCTGCCAGACGCCGGGGTTGCCGTTCAACATGGGCGCGCTGTTGAAGGACACGCTGGCCGCCGCCGGTGGCCGGGGCGGTGGCGCTCGCGACTTTGCCCAGGGCAGTCTGCCCGATGCCGCGCAGGTTGACGGCGCGCTTCGGCAGGCTTTAAGTTCCTTCGCGCAATAGCAGGTGCGGGCGCGTCTGCTAGAATAATTGTCCGGTCGAGTGGGGCTATAGCTCAGCTGGGAGAGCGCATCGTTCGCAACGATGAGGTCGTCGGTTCGATCCCGACTAGCTCCACCAGGATTCTTCCTGAGGTTTACGCTCGGGATTTCGCCGGCGGCCCTCCGACTTCGCTAAGGGCTCGGCCTCGCGTTGCTCGCCCTCGGCTAACTCCCGCTTGCGCTCACGCCCGCCAAACGGCTCAAGTTCGATCCCGACTAGCTCTATCAATGTCCTTCTCCAGGGAACCGAATATCCTCAAGTGAAAGGCAGCAACAAGGAGCAAAACGGTGATTTACGAAGCTGATCCTTCTATTGCGAGATCGGCTCTTTCGTCGGGCATCAGGGTTTTCGACGAAGAACACACGATCAACGCGAGACCCCAGCCGATTACCGCCGACAAATGCGACGCCATCTCGGCAACGGAGGTCACGCGTCCAGTGAGCCACAACAGGATTGCGCACAGCGAGGCGACACCGAACAAACTGAGTGCCACGTGGGAAGCTCTTGCCTTTCCCCAGCGGCGATCGATCGCCACACCTCCGGCGAGGCCCAGGATGGGCCAGGGGAAAGTAATGACTCCCATCTGCTTGAGCTCGGCACTGCCGCGCAAGTTCCCGCTCGAGAGCTCGCGCAGCATTCGGCTTGGGACAAAGGGGTATGCGGAATACACGATTTTCTCTGCCACGGTGGGCTGATTATCGCCGGCATTGGGGTTGCGAGCCGTGGCGAATACCAACCCAAATGCAAACAGGGAGCCCAGGAGGGCGCCGCTAAGCAGGCCGCTCAACCATGCGTGCGAAGGACGGCGGCGGGCAGCGCCAATCCAGAAGTAAGTGATACCGCCCGAGACCACTAGTGCGGCCAGCAGCATGCCGACGGTTGCCGGGAAATTCGCCTTAATCGCGGTGTCGATTTCCGAATGCAGCAGTCCATGGAAGAAGCTAGTTAACACCAGAATGACAAACACTCCCAAACGGAGGAGCAAAGGCCTGCCCGATTTCTGAACCGGATGCTTGTCCGCGATGCCAAGCAACTCGTGGCCGAGCCACTCGCGCAGCGCATCAAAGGCCGGTTCCAGGAAAATCACCACACCGATCGATACCAGGACAATTGCAGCGACTTCGTGAAGTTTTTCCTCGGGTTGTTCAGCGAAAAAATTGTGGACGGCATGAAACAGGACAAAACTGAAGGCCGCACCGATGCCCGCCGACATGGAGACATTCCATCGCTGCCAGGGCTTGGCGCATAGGACCCTGGGGGACGGGAGCACGGCCTTCAACTTGCGCGTCAGGTAGAGGCCGAATCCGAAAATCAGAAACAAACGCACGGCCTTCAAGTCAGGGAACATGCCCAGCACGGACGCGCTGACGAGCAGTAATCCCGGCCAGACCTTGGGCATGGTCTGCCCGTTTCGCGATTCGCCATCCACAAACTTCGCGATCTGCCGGCTCCACTTGAAAGACCAGACATACTGGTAGATGGGAATGAATTGAAATCCCACGGCCTTACGGGGAGAAATGGAGTAGGAAGAAACAGTGTACTCCGCGAGTGACCTGTGGATGCGATGGACGCAAAACAGCCAGTAGCAGGATCCTACAACGCTTGCCAGGACAACCAGCTCATCACTCCTGACCAGGAATTGGAAGAGCAGGCAAATGACACCCAGGATAATGCCGATCCACATTCTCGGAAGGGGTGTATGAATACGCCCGTGCGGCTTGGCTGGCTCGCTCGCACCGCGTGCGGGTGCTTTATCCGCCGAGAAACCGGGGGCAGTCCCGGGTGAACTCATAAACCAACTCCTGAACTTACGTCAACTTAAATAGCTCCAGCTCACCGAGCCGCATCTTCCCCATGATTGAGGCTACTATGTTCTGCGCATCTGCTCGGACTGTCGGCTTCATCTTGAGGCGCATTGGTGCAACTCCCGCTGCACTGGAACGTGGTGCTTGTCTGGGCGGGAAATAGCCTAGTACTCCGCTTTGAGCTGTCAACCAGAAATGTCATTTTGTTCTGAAAACAGAACAGGGAGTGTCACCCACCTGTAAATGGGGGCTCTCGTTCCTCTCTCAGTCCGGAGATTCGCTATCTCATTCAGACTTAATGGTTTGTAACGGCCGCCCCGCTTGCGCTCACGCCTGCCAAACGGCTCAAGTTCGATCCCCGACTAGCTCCACCATATTTCGAAGCACTTGAGCGCGGTCATTCTCCACCTGCGCAGAGGCGGTTTTTGTCGATGGCTCAATCATCTTCGGTTGTCGGTCTGCGGCTCGGTGTGGATCAGAACTTTGAACAGCTCGGGTGCTTCTTGCTTGAAGCGGATCTCCAGCTCGGTAGAGATGTCGTGCACCCGCGCCAGCGGCAGCGTGTCCGGCAGGGTGCAATGGCAGGAGACATTGATGTGGCTGCCGGCTCGTTTCAGCGTGATCTCGTGCATATCGAGAATCTCGGGAAACTGGCTGGCGATGCGGCGCAGCCGGCTCTCAAGCGCGGGATCGCGAATCTCGTCGGTGGCCTCGATGTGCGCCGGCTCGCTCTCGATGTGGGTCAGGATGGAGGAAATCTCCGGCACCTCGACGCCTATGTCGCCTTCCAGGCGGGTCACCAGATCATGCGCGTCCTTGAGCGGCATGCGCTCATCGAGTTCCAGGTGTTGTTCCACGTGCAGGAAGCCGCCGAAATCCTGCACGCTGACCTCGTGCACGTTGAGGTTGCTGCGTGCGGCCACGCCGCGGATGCGGTCGAACAGGTTCTCCTCCCGCGGGGCGCGGGGGATGGGGTGCACCACCACGTCGGCATCGGGAAGCACGTGGTGGACGGCTTCGGCCACGTCTTCCGCCACCTGTCCTGACTTCTGGAAGGTGACGTTGCGGCGCAGCGCCACCGAGAGGTCGGCGAAATAGCGGTTGCCAGCGCGGCGGATGCGGACGCGGTCCACGCCGAGCACGCTCTCCACGCCTTCCACCTCGCCGATGATGCGGCCACGCACCCCCGTCGGAGCGGCATCCAGCAGCGCGTCGATGGTCTGGCGGGCCAGCCGCGAGCTGACGTACACCACCACCCCGGCGACGATTAGGGCGGCGATGGGATCGGCGTCGCGCAGCCAGCCGATCTTGAGGCGGTGGCCGAGCACGACCAGCACTAGGCCGAGGATGACCACGCCGCTCGACCAGATGTCGGTCGAGAAGTGCAGGGCGTCGGCCTGCAAGGCCTGGCTGTCGTATTTGTCGGCGACGCGCCGCAGCGCCCGCGAACGCCACCAGTCCACCGTCATCGAGGCCAACATCACCAGGAACGCGGCCGCGCTGGGCTCGATCTCGACGTGGTGGAAGAATAGCCGCCGTATGGACTCGTACACGATCCACACGCAGGTCAGCAGCAGCAGGCCGGTCTCGAGGAAAGCGGAAAAGTTCTCGACCTTGCCGTGGCCGTACTGGTGGTCGGCGTCGGCCGGCTTGTCGGAAACGCGCACCGAGAGCAGGGTGATGAAGGCGGCGATCAGGTCGAGCCCCGAGTGCGCCGCCTCGGAGAGAATGCCCAGGCTGCCAGTAGTGGTGCCGACCACCACCTTGAGCGCGGTGATGGCGGTGGCCGCCAGCACGGAGTTGAATGCTACCCCGCGCTTTTCCACGCGCATGTCGCTGGCACTGGCGTTGAGGTTGGGCGCAGCCATCTCCCGGCATTTTACGCTTGTGGTGCGGAGCGCCGAACCCGGCCCCCGCGCCGCCCGCCAGCAGTGGGAGCTTGTGCTAGCATGACCAGAGACCTCTAAGGAGTGAAGCGCCCAATGCGTTCTTTCGTTCTGGTACTGATGATGTGCCTGTGTACGCTTCTGGCCGCGGGACAGACGAGTTCCCCTCAAGCCCCGACTGCTGCTACACCCAATGCCGCCGCTCAGGGAGAGAAGCCCGGCAAATCGGCCGCGCCCGCACAGTCGCCCTCCGCCAAACAACAGGCCGCAGAAGCCCAGGAAGTAGCGCCGGATGCGACTGTTATCACCATCAAAGGGCTGTGCCCGGCTCCTGCGCGCAAGGCCGCGGCGAGCAAGACGGCCCACGCTTCCGCGGCGGCCAAGCCCGCCCCTTGCCAGACGGTGGTTACCAAGAAGCAACTGGAGATGGTGATCGAAACGGTCCGCCCGAATCTGCAGCCTGCGCAACGGCGGATGCTGGCGCAGCAGTATGTCGAGCTGCTGGTGGTGGCCAACGCCGCCACCAAGGCCGGTACCGAAAAAGACCCCAAAGTGAAGGAACAGCTCCGGCTGCAGAAGCTGCAGATCCTGGCCACCTCGTACTCGCGCGAGTTGCAGCAGAAAGAAGCGGAAGTCCCGGAAGCCGACATCGAGAAGTATTACAAGGAGAATGCGGCGAAGTACGAGCAGGCCAAGCTGCTGAGAATCTACATTCCCATGGTGACAGAAGAGGGCAAGCCGCCCGACACCGCGGCGAGCAAACTCCTGGCCGAGAAGATCCAGCAGCGCGCCGCCGCCGGCGAGGACTTCGACAAACTGCAGAAGGAAGCCTTCAGCGTCGCCAGCAATAAGGGCACGGCCCCGCCCGTGGACCTGGGGGAACGCCGCCGTGGCACCCTTCCGCCCAAGCAGGAGGAGGCCGTGTTCGGCCTGAAAGTCGGTGAAGTTTCTGCTGCCCTGGATGAGGCTTCCGGGTACTACATCTACAAAGTGGTCAGCAAGGATGCCGTCCCGCTGGACAAGGTGCACGACGAGATCAAGGGCACGCTGGGCCGGGAGCACCTGCGTGAGAGCATGGAGAAGCTGCGCGGTTCGGTGGAGTCGACGTACAACCCGGCGTACTTCGGGAGTGCGGCTCCGCCAGCGGCCGGCGGAGAAGTCGCTCCGCCCCCGGCGGCACGGCCGGCGCCCGCACCACCAGCCCCGGCAGCGGCCCCGCCGCAGCCGCCGACGCCCGCACAACCGGCAGCACCTCCAGGCACACCCGAGGCGCCCAAGCCGCCTCCTCCGGCTCCGCCGCCAAGCAAGTAAAGGATGTCCGCACCCGAGAAGACGGTGGTGGTCACCGGCGTAGCCGGCAACCTGGGAGTGCGCCTGCTGCGCGAGATCCCCGAGTTCGAGGTCTTCGGGCTCGACCTGCATCCCTTGGGGGTCGCGTCCGCCGTCCCGAGCCCTCCGTCCTTCCATTTCCAGACCATCGACCTGGGCGAAGAACCTTCCAGCCGCGAGTTGATCGAGCTGCTGCGCACGTCGGAAGCGCAGTCGGTGGTGCACCTGGCATTTGTCATCGATCCCATGCGCACCGGAGTGCTGGACGTGGAGCGCATGTGGCGCATCAACGTGGCCGGAACGGCGCGGGTGATGGAAGCCATCTCGGTGGTAAACCGCAACGGCGGCGTGATCAAGAAGTTCGTCTATGTCAGCAGCGTGGCAGCCTACGGATCGGACCTCTCCGCGCCGGCGACCGAGGACCATCCGCTGGCCGGGCACACCCTGCCCTACGCCATCCACAAGCGCGAAGCCGACCAGGTGGCGCAGGCGCGCGCCAAGACCATGGGCGCCTGCAGCACCTATATCCTGCGGCCACACATCTTCGCCGGCGCCAGCATGCGCAATTACCTCATCAACATCCTGCGCGGCACGCCCTACGGGCAGGGCCGGCTGGGGCGCTGGATGGAGCAGGGCGGACGCAAGCTGCCGGCGCTGGTCCCCTACGGCCGCAAGTATCTCGACACCCGCTTCCAGTATGT
>Ga0310038_10004319_pt1 | contig 10137 bp, 5 predicted proteins | sample Sb_taG_6_FD_200461 | JGI IMG/M metagenome (GOLD analysis project Ga0310038, IMG submission 200461) | Peat soil microbial communities from Weissenstadt, Germany - Sb_50d_4_PS metaG (v2) (version 2) | ecosystem: Environmental > Terrestrial > Soil > Wetlands > Peat | place: Germany: Weissenstadt... | reverse complement strand
GACGTTGACCGAGATGTTGAGCCGAGTGTTGTCTTGGTCCGTTCCCATCCGAAGAGCGTGCCAGGCAGCCGTTTGACGGCAGGCCTCGTTGAGGACCCAAGACCCCAGGGGCACGATAAGGCCGCTGTCTTCTGCCAACGGGATGAAGTCCTGGGGAAGGAGCAATCCTCGCGTGGGGTGTTGCCATCTCACCAGTGCTTCCATCCCTACGAGTGTCTCGGTGTGAAGATCCACAAAGGGCTGGTAGTGCAGCTCTAACTCGTTGCGCTCGAGGGCGCGGTGCAGCTCATTGGATGTCCTAAGGCGACTGACGACGTTCTGCTCGTCGTCTTCGCGGTAGATCTCGATGCGTGATGGCCCGCACTCTTTGGCTCGGTACATGGCAACGTCCGCATTGCGCAACATGTCGGCGCCGGTTCCCCCCGCATGAGAGAGGGCGATGCCCACACTGAGGGTGACGAAGACCTCACCGCCTTGCAGAGCAAGGGGCTGTCCCATAGCCATCACGAGGCGTTGCGCCACCTCTAGGCAGTCGTTCTCGTTGTTGACGTCCTCGCACAAGACTGTGAACTCATCCCCTCCGAACCGCGCCAAGGTGTCACTTGCCCTCATGGCGGTGCTCAGCCGATCGGCTACCGCCCCCAAGACTTGATCGCCAACCTCATGACCGAGACTGTCATTGATCAATTTGAAACGATCCAGATCAAGGAAGATTACTGCCACCTCTTGGCGATCTCTGGTGGCTCGCCGAAGGGCTACATCAAGTCGATCCATGAACAATTCACGGTTCGGTAGACCGGTGAGAGCGTCGTGTATGGCGGCATATGCCAGGCGTTCGCGCAGAGCCCGGCGCTCCGTTATGTCCGCCACCTGACCGATCAAGTAAAGCGGTTGCCCCTCGTCGTCACGCACACACGAAACGCTTACCGCGACCCATACCTCGTGCCCGTCGCGGTGTATGTAGCGCTTTTCGAGCTGGTATCCGGGCAAACCGGTTGAGACGAGATGTCGCATCTCGGCCGACGTTGCCTCTCGATCATCGGGATGCGTGAACTCATTTACCCCGACGCCGACGAGCTCCTCCGGGCGTTTGCCGACGATGTCACCGAGGGCGGGGTTGGCCCGGATGATGTGGCCTTCCAGGTCGGTCATGGCCATGCCGATCGGGGCACTCTCAAACGCCGAGCGGAAACGCTCGTGCGCTTCTCGCAATTCTGTGATGTCGTGAAGGTTGCCCACAATGCCACATACGTCGGGATCGTCGAGATGGTTGGTGATAGTGGCCTCAAATTGCCGCCATGTGCCCTGCGAATCTTGACCACGCAGCACGGTACGAAGCACTCGCGATGGATCGGCTATCAGTGGCGGGAATTCCTCGGCGACGCGTGCCAGATCGTCGGGATGCACGAACATTCCCATCGACTCCTTCTTGTAGGAGTCAGGTGAACGGCCCAGACTTCGTTCGAAGGCCGGACTGACGTACTGCATGATGCCGGCCTGGTCGGTCACGACGATGATGTCGGCCGAGTTCGAGACGAGAGCCTTGAAGCGACGTTCGGACTGGCGCAGTTCGTGCTCCACCGTCTCGCGCCCTTTGGTGGCGCGTCCGAGCAATTCGATGACGAGAAGAGCACCCACCAAGGCGAGGGCGGCTACTCCTTGCACAACTGGTTCGCGAATGAGACTGGGTGCGAGATGGAACGCGATGGCCAACTGGCCGAGGACCATGGCGATCGCCGTCCACGTGACGCAGGGCCACTTGGCCTGTGATCCGAAGCCCTGGATGGCAGCGGCGGCTCCGAAGAGAAAGCCGATGGACAGGATCGGCCCCCACCCCGTGCAGTAGGTGACCACGGCGATCACTGCCATGTTGGCTCCGACGTGGGCGCTCAGGTGCCACCGGCGCCGAGGCTCTCCCCACAAGGCCGAGGAGAGAACGCTGGCGGCACCCCCGCCAACCACGACCGCGAAATAGAGCCAGTACGGCTCGGTGGCGATGAGGTGCCGCCACCGCAAGAGGCAGAAGAGGGCGACGACCACAGGGTTGGCGAGCAGATTGAGATCGAAGGCGTTCGTTCGCAGTCGTGCGAAGAAGGACGCCTCTGCGCCCGCGTGATCCGTCCCTGGGCGCGCTGGGTCCACCTGGGCAATATCGGCACCCCCGGGGTCCGGCTTGAAAGTACCGATGACAGCTGTGGACACGCCTGCAGACGTGAGCTCAGGGGCTCGAGCCTTGCAGACTGCCCAATGCCGAGGAACAGCGGAAATTCAGGCTCTGATGGGTCGTGGGGCGTTTGTGGGGCAGAAGGTGGAATTCGAGTCCGAGCGAGGGTCCAGCGCCCCCAGACCAAGGGTCCGAGCGACCCGAGGATGGCGACTCGGGCCCAGGCCCGCGGCGATGACACAGCGAGGGTCAGTGTCCGCTGAAATCGAGAGCACTGCTGGCTCTTGCGAAGGAAGGCGCCGGCTTCCGACCGAGATGTGGTTGCCGCATCTCAACGTTACTCCCGAGTAATGGGCGCTCTCTGACGCATAAGAAGAGACGGGCGCTGATTCACGGAGAGAGAAATCGGGACAGTGTGGATAACACGTTCCAGGTGGTTTCTCGCTGCGCTTCCAGGTGCTTTCTCGCTAGTGGCTCTCCTTGCCCTGGCGTACCGTCAGCTAGGTCGGGAAACCCGCGATCTGACCGCAAGTGGCGGATCTGGTTCGAGTTAAAGGGGAAGGACATGCGTCGTCTGATTATGGTCTTGGCAGCGGTGACGACAGTGGCGGTGCCGGTGAGTATTGCCACAGTTACCCTGGCACCGGCAGCGAACGCTGCTGTTTCGTTGACTTGTGCGAAGCTCTCGGGGACTGAGACCGGCAGCGTTACGGTCAAGAAGTGCTCGGTACCCAAGGCCGACAAGAAGACCTTCAAGGCTCTCACCGCCGCCAATGCAACTGCACTGGCCACGGGGGGCACTCTTACCTGGAGTTCGAGCGGCGACCACGTCACCGTCGGCTCGCCCACCCTTAGCTCGGGACCTGCCGGTGCGTGCCCCAGCAACGACACGACAGAAACAGCCACCGGCACTGTGATTTCCGGTGATGGCGTCGTTACCCACAGCGGTGACACCTTCAAGACCACGGTGTGCATCACTTCGAAAGGAAAGATCAAGAACGCCAAGGGCACTGTCATAGACCTGTAGTCAGACAGGCGGCGGGGGCTGTTTTCACGCCGCCAAGCCAAGAAGTGTGACGCGAGACCCCACCCGAGTGAAGGGTGGGGTCTCGCGTCGTCCTAGGTTCTCCCGCTCACTCCGAGCCTGTGATGCGCGAGGACTCTTGCCGCCATCCAATCACTCGTACATCGACGACTAACGGGGGAACGTGGCTTACGGAAGAGCGGAAGCCAAGACTGGCGATGCCGAGGGTGTTGTTTCGCGCGTCCTCCTCGTCGATGATCACGACGTTCTTCGCGCCGGGACCCGCCAGGTGCTCGAGACGTCGACGGAGATCGTCGTTGTCGGCGAGGCTCAAGACGGGCTTCGCGCTGTCACCATGGTGGAGGATCTAGAGCCTGACGTCGTGCTCATCGACATACGGCTCCCAGATCGAAATGGCATTGACGTAGCTCGTCAGCTGGCGATCTCGCACCCAAGCACTCGGGTCGTGATCTTCTCAGCCTACGACGATTCTGCGTTTGTGCGTGCCGCGCTCGACGTCGGTGTCGTGGGATATCTGTTGAAGACGATGGCACGTGATGATCTCGTCAAGGCCGTGGTGGAGGCGGGTCGGGGAACCACGGTGCTCGCCCCCGCGTTGTCCGAGCGCTTGGCGAGACAGCGCACGCTACGGGCTAAGAGCAGGCAACCTGCTCTTACCCGGCGGGAGCAGGAGGTTGTTGAACTGGTAGCCCAGGGGCTCACCAACAGGGCGATTGCCGATCGCCTGGGCGTGAGCGTGCGCACGGCCGAGGGCCATCTCAATCATGCTCGGAGCAAGCTAGGGGTTGAATCACGAACAGAGCTCGTCCGCCTGGTGTTGAGATACGGCGCTGTATCGGTTGCACAAGCAAGTGAAGCCGAGCCCTGAGGATGAGTCCCCGGTTACGGTCTCTTTGGGCGCTGGCGCTGCAGAGTCGGCCCATGAGCCGAGGTCGTTTTGGAATATGGCTCCGTGGACGTCGAGTTAATGCTTCCAGACCGTCAGCAGAGAGCGATCTTCTCAGCCGACGGTAGGTTCGATGGCGGAGCACTCGTGCCGCACACTCCGTTATCCCGAGTGCTTGGGCCAGATCAGCCACCCTGCCGATTCCATTGACCTCCAGGTCACGAGCCGACGCCGACGCCCCTGTAGTCCCTCGATTGCCAACTCGAGCGGCCGTTGAGCTGCTCGTCGGACCAGCTCTCGGACTCGGGGGCCGGGGGCCGATCTGCTCAATGGGACCAATGCGTTTCGGGCCAGCCGTACCACGCCACCTGCTCCGACTTCCCAGCAGGGTAGTGGGCTTCCTCCGGTTTGACGGACATCCAACATCAGGGGCACAGCCCCGGAAAGGATGTCCACAATGGAGACCATGGAGCGGAGGAAGCCCCGTCCACGTCGGTCGTTCACCCCGGAGTTCAAGGCTGACATCGTCGAACGCTGCCGTGCCGGCGATCGCACCGTCGGCCAGGTGGCCCGGGACTTCGATCTGACCGAGACGGCTGTTCGGGCCTGGGTGCACCAGGCCGAGACCGACGCCGGGGAGCGACCCGGCCTGACCAGCGACGAGCGTGAGGAGCTCTCGCGGTTGCGCCGGGAGAACCGGCGCCTGCGGGACGATGTCGAGGTCTTGAAGCGTGCAACAGCTTTCTTCGCCAAGGAGACCCGGTGATGGTTGACCCCTTCATCGAGGCGGAAGAAGCTGCGGGTCACAGCGTGAAGTGCGCCTGTCGCCTGCTCGAGGTCTCCCGTGCCGCCTACTACGAGCGACGTAACGGCGCCCCGTCGCAGCGCCAGGCCACCGACGCCGAGCTGACCGAGAAGATCACCGCCATCCACACCGAGTCCAAGGGCACCTATGGGTCGCCCCGGGTGCACGAGAGGCTGCGTCAAAGCGGGGTCGACTGCGGCCGGCGCCGGGTGGCACGTCTCATGCGCTGGGCCGGCGTGGAGGGCCGGTGCAAGAAGCGCTGGCGCAAGACCACCGTGGCCGATCCGGCCGCCGAGGCGGCCAAAGACCTGATCCAACGTCACTTCGGTCCGTGCGAAGACATGGATCGGCGCTACGTCGGCGACATCACTTACATCAACACCTGGCAGGGTTGGGCCTACCTGGCCACAGTCATCGACCTGGCGTCTCGCCGGGTGGTGGGTTGGGCGCTGGCCGATCACATGCGCACCGAGCTGGTCGAAGAGGCACTCACCATGGCCTTCGCCACCAGGCGCCCGGCCGAAGGTGTCATTTTCCACTCGGACCGGGGATGTCAATACACGAGTCGGGACTTCGCCGAGCTGGCGAGGGCCAACGGCGTGGTGCTGTCGGTCGGAAGGAAGGGCGAGTGCTGGGATAACGCCGTGGCCGAATCGTTCTTCGCCACAATCAAGCGAGAGCTCATCGACACCCGCAGCTGGCCGACCCGGGCAGGACTGCACCGAGCGGTCTTCGAGTACATCGAGGGCTGGTACAACACCCGGCGCCTGCACAGCTCGCTCGGCTACCTCAGCCCCGCCCGGTACGAAGCCATCCACAACAACGCCGACCGTCAGGCGGCATGATCAACACAAGCAACCTGTCCGTCGAACCGGATCAAGCCCATAGGTGGCCACACAGTGTCAGGGACCACCTGCAGACTCGGGACTGGACTTCTACGTTGTCCCGACCGATGAGTAGCTGATGTCCCGATCCATCACATTGGATTTGGTCGGGGGGGCTTACCGACACAACTCGGCTGACCAGGTGGGACAGACGCGTTGCTTGCGTCCTTTCCCACGCTATTCCTCTCGAATCCCGACGAATTTGCTGGCGGTCACAGCCCGTCCTCTGCTTTCCGCTGTGTCGGAGGTCGGACGGACTGAACGGGAGTGCTAACAGGTGTCTTGCTGCGCAAGTGGTCGAGTGTGGTACCCGGCTGGAGTTGGTCAGGTGCTCCGACAGCCGCGAACGCTGCTCCGACCACCATGGCAGCAAACAAGGTGGATGCGGCGCGGACCACGGTGAATCGAGGTCGGGCGCGATGGGCCTCTCGAGCCCGTTGATCCGCAAATCGACGTCGAAACTCGGACTTGGGCACGCGCTCCGCGCGGAGGTTCCACAGCGACGCAATCGGGGCACAAAGGTACACGGCGCACTGCAGGGAGACGATAGCGATGAGGAGTATCGGCGGACGTGCGTTGAGTAACAGGAGAACTGCCGATACGGCCAGCGCGATCGCCAGCACGCTCTCCCATCGACTGACCCAGAGGGCTTTCCGTAGGCGGTGGGTCTCCGAGCCGGTCTTTGCGGTTCTGAGGAACACGCCTTCCCGCCGTGCCATTCCTTCGACGCAGCCGCGCGCAGTAATCCAACTCGCGGACAAGCTGATGACCAAGGCAAGGAGGGCCTTGCGGCGCGAAATCGACTTCCAATGTCGAAGCGCCCACATCATGCAGATGGTGGCGATGATGATGAGGGACATGGGCAATAGCGTCTTGTCGCCGGCAAGCGGCATGAGGGCGAAGTTGGACCCTGAGAGCAGCAACCCGGTGATCACGAGCAGAAGCAGAGAGAACGCGGCCATCAAGAGGTCCCGAAACCAGCTCAAGCACGCCATAAGGTAGTCCCTGCGTTGGCTGCTCGAAAGGTGGTTATCGGGAGATCGGTCCCAGGGCATCAAGCTCTTCCAGTGAAGCCGGAGGATCTGCATGGCACCGAAGCACCACCGATGGCGCTGGGTATTCAGGCCCGCGTAGGTAGGAGGCACGATGCCTCGGCCGAAGCATCTTGGCACGTACAACCCGGACCAACCGGCCTTGAGCACCCGGAGCGATGCCTCCGTGTCCTCACTGATGCACCATTCGTTCCAGCCACCGACGTTTTCGAGGGCGCTGCGTCGGAACAGGCCCATCGTGCCGACGAAGGGTACCGAATCCCGTTCATTGCGCGAGGACATCGCGGCCATATAGAAGCCCTGATACGAATCCACGCACGCTGTGTAGTAGGCGCTTCCTTCGAAGTCCCTGTTTCCTTCAAAGCTTTGGACGAACCCTAGGCGAGGATCGGAGAAGTATGAGACTGTCTCACGTAGATAGTGTGCTTGGACGATGTCATCAGCATCGATGAGCCCGATGATCTCGGCACGTGGGTCGGTGTAGCGGCGGAGCGCCAGATTGCAGGCCCCTGCCTTATACCCTGGCCAGGGAGCCACGTGGACAAAGCGGACGCGTTCGCGATCGCGGCAATAGTCTTCGACGGGGCCGTATACAGAGCGATCCGAAGTGTTGTTGTCGATGACGACGATCTCGAAATCCGGGTAGTCGATCCGCTCGACCGCCTTAATCGTCTCGATAAGCAACTCGGGTGGCTCGTTGTACGCCGGGATATGGAGCGACACCATCGGCAGGTAGTTGGGATCGGCCACCGGTGGTGGACGGGAGTGGCGTGTGCGGCACAACACATCGCTCACATAGTTGACGTTCGAACTCCACACCAGGAAGGCCGCCAGGTCAAGGAGGATCAGTAGGGACGAGGTCAAGACCTCGAAGATCGAGCTAGCCGCGGCCGTCGCCACGAGGGCTGCGAACGCCAGGAATGTCAGGCCGGCGGCGGCATACGATGCGTAGAAGACCTGTCCGACGACGGTGAAGTCGGGGCGCAGGATGATGACCACGATCGAGAAGATGGCAAGTAAGTAGGCCGCCGTCTCGAGGCCGAAGGCAGGCAGGTTCCACAGCTCGGCAGTCAGAAAGCACGCGAGGGCAGATATGGCGGCCACACCGGCCGCGGCCACCAGAACCTCGGTAACCCTCGATCCTGTCCAGCGAAACCGAGTGCCGAGACTTCGGGCCGGACTCAGAATCAGGATGGTCGAGAGGATCAGCTGGACGAAGCAGACGATGAACAGGTCATAGAGGTTGAACGCGTGTAACACCTGTCCCCACCCCCACGTCGTCGGCCAACTTCCAAAGTGAAGCCATTCAAGCCTCTCAACAGGAGGGAGTCCTAAGAGAAAGTCGCCCGCCAATGACCCGACCCTCATGGTGAGGCGGCCACCCCACGCTGCGCTCAACCCCTTCCCAACTCGGGGCCAACTCGATTCACGGATGGTGGTTCTGGGCACTCACGGGATGCGGTCCGGGGCGCGGGAACCACCGACCGGCCCTGCGGCGCTCGATGAGGACCGGTTCACCGACTTGACACGAGTGTCCCATCCCAACGTCGTCGGGCAACGGTCGGTTGACATTCGGTACGCTGCTCCGACGGAGCCGGAGATGGCCGACGGGAAGGGGGCGGCGGTGTCGATTGCGCGCACGACGTCGCATCACAGCCGGCCGCGAACCGATGCCACCGGAGCCCGGACCTCATGGCTCCGTTTCTTTATCGCCCTCGGTCTCCTGCTCGTTGCCCTTGCGCCGGCGGCGAGCGCCCAGGCGACCGGTAGCCGTTCCGCTCGATCAGGAGCACCGGACCAGCAGCGGCAATCCGGAGGGCGGTCGACGGACTTCGAGGCAACCGGCTACTTCACCACTGTGCACGAGCACGGTCGATGGTTCTTCGTGACACCGACCGGCCAGCCCTTCTTCTCGACCGGCGTCGACCACGTCACGTCAGATCCGGACACCGACCAGACGACCGGCCAGTGTCCGTACTGCGAGACGATTCAGAGCCAGTACCCGAGCACCTCCGCGTGGGAGGCGGCCACGTTGGCGCAGCTCAGATCGTGGGGGTTCAACAGCCTCGGCCCCTTCAGCGACGACAGCGAGTTCGCGGGCCAGATGCCCTATACGGTCCAACTTTCGATGGCGAGCGGGGATGACTGGTTCGCACCGTCTTTCGTGACCAATGCCGACGAGGTGGCCGCCACCCAGGTCGCACCCCTGGGTGGCGACCCCAATCTGATCGGCTGGTACACCGACAGCGAGCTGACGTGGGGGCCGGACATAACGAACGAGAACACCGAGCTCCAGGACTACCTGGAGTTGCCCGCGGGCTCTCCCGGTCTGGCCGTCGCGCAACGGTACGCAGGGCGGCCCGACGAGTTCCTCTACGTCCTCGCCACCCGGTACTTCCAGGTGACGACCGCCGCCATCCGTATGTACGACCCCCACCACCTGATCCTGGGGGTCAAGGCAGAGGGCCAGTACATTCAGCCTCAGCTGCTGGAGGCGGCCAGCCATTTTGTGAACGTGTTCAGCATCGACGACTACACGCTTCAGACGGGCTTCGCCCAGGGTATCCACGCACTGTGGAGGCAGTACCTCCCGGTGACGGCGAACTTCGCAAATTTCGAGAGGTACGCCAAGATACCGATCATGGTGGCCGAGTATTCCTTCATCGGCGAGACACCCCAGACACCGGACACCATTCCGGGCGTCTACGCGACCTATCCGACCCAGGTGTCCCGGGCGATCGCTTATGCTGATTACGTGGCGCCTTTGTACGAGGACGCGCCGTGGGTGGTGGGTGACGAATGGTTCGAATACGTCGATGAACCCCAGGGGGGACGTGTCTCCGACGGTCGGAACAACAATTTCGGCCTCGTGAACGTCGAGAATCGGCCTTATGACGACCTGGTGACCCAGATGGAGATCATGCACTCGATCGCGCCCGACCGGCTGGTTCGGTCCGGAGCGATGTGCGACGCGTGGGCCCGGGCGGAGAGCGGTGTTGTCTGCACTGCCACGATGGCCCGGGTGAGCTATCCCCTGGAGGTCTTGGGGACCGCCCTTGCGAACGCCAACCAGGGCCAGGGTTACCGCGATGACGTGGTCGCCGAGGGAGGGAGGCCCCCCTACACCTACACGATCCAACACGGATCGCTTCCCCGCGGACTGCGCTTACACTTCGAGACGGGGGACATCACCGGCAAGCCCGAGGCAAGTGGCTCGTACACCGTGAGCATCGAGGTCACCGACTCGACCACGCCGGTGCCGCGGAGGGCCACCGGAACCCTGTCACTGGACGTTGCGCCG
>Ga0310038_10004305_pt1 | contig 10151 bp, 20 predicted proteins | sample Sb_taG_6_FD_200461 | JGI IMG/M metagenome (GOLD analysis project Ga0310038, IMG submission 200461) | Peat soil microbial communities from Weissenstadt, Germany - Sb_50d_4_PS metaG (v2) (version 2) | ecosystem: Environmental > Terrestrial > Soil > Wetlands > Peat | place: Germany: Weissenstadt... | reverse complement strand
TGCCGGACGTGCGGTTCCAGAACGAAGCCGATGCGATTCGGGCCGCGGGTGGACAGGTCTGGCGCGTGACCCGTTTCGACTCCTTCACGGGCGAGCCGTTCGATAACGGCCTGAGCGCGGAAGCGAAGGCTCATGTGTCGGAGACCGACCTCGACCACTACGACTTCGACCGCTACTTCACCAACTTGAGTTTCGGAGGACTGCGCTCGTTGCTGCGAACGGCGCTGCAAAGCCTGTGAACGGACTCAACTGGACGTGGCCGCAAATCCCGTTTCACTGGCCGTCGTGGAACCAAATCTTCCCGAATGTTCCCTCGTTTCCCGCGTGGTCGTTCTCGCTGCCGCAGGTCAGTGGTTACATCATCCTCGTGCTGTTCCTGCTGGTGGTTGCAGGTCTGCTCTCCTACCATTTCTCCTCGGACCTGCGCGACTACGTCGACGACCAAATCGCGGCGAGCAAGATGCGGCGACAGCGACGGAAAGAGCAGCGCGAGCAACAGGAGTCGGGCGAATGATGTCGCTCATCTACTCGCTGGCTCGACCCTGCACGCACCGAATGCCCGACGGCACATCGGCATCGGTCCAAGAGGTTCGCGCGGACCGCTGGGGCGCATGGTGGGGCTGGCTGTGCCAACTCTGCGGGCAGGGCGACGTCGACGCGTTCGCCTATCTCGATGCGACGAAGGAGGAGTGTCTCGCATGAAAGCCCTTGGCGCGCCCGATGCCGTCGTCGCGTTCGGACTGTCCGTGCTCTTCGTCGGCGTGATGATGGGCCTCTACAGTCCCTACCTGCTCTGGGGGCTCGCGCTGTTCGTCGTGGGATTCCTCATCGCGGCGGCGACAGTGCTCATCCTCCTTCTCGATGACGAGCCGCGGAACTTGGAACCTCCTGAGATAATCGACCCGCGGTCGAATGAGGAGCGTGCCTCCGAGATGGCATCGGAAGGAGGACGGCCGTGACGGAACCCGTTTTCGTCGGATTGGACGGCGAGATGACGAACAACACACCTCCGCCCGATGGACAGTTGGTTCAAATTGGAATCGCGCTGGGTCCTCCCACGAATGCCCGATTCGTGTCGGACATAGGTCCCATCTTCTTCCGCTTTTCGGAAGAGGCGCGCAAGGTCAACGGGTTCACCGACGAGCGGGTGCGGGCAGCGCCGCAGCCCGCCGCTGTCGACAACCATCTCTACGAGTGGCTGGTCGGACACGGCGCGAAACCGAAGAGTCTTGTTCCCGTCGGCTTCAACGTTGGCACTTTCGACATGCCTTTCGTGCGCTACTACTTGCCGCGAACGGCATCGCTGTTCTCCTATCGTTCCGTCGACCTGAATTCCATCGTCTTCACACTCGCACAGGTGCTCGGCAAGAACTGGAAGGACATCAAGACCGACGCCAAGAAGTTCGCGGCGAACCCGAAACCTCACGACGCTTTGGCGGATGCCGTCGAAGCTCTGGACTGTTGGAACTACCTTCAACGGCTCATCTACAGGGGAGGTCGAGATTCATGGTCACTGTGAGTGCGGTCATCACGAACCACGACCCGTCGCGGGTCGAGATGCTGATGAAGGCGGTCCGCTCCGCCATTGAATCGGGGGCGGACGAGGTGCTGGTCGTGCGACGTAAGTTCGATTCGCTCGGAGAGTTCGACGGCCACTACCGCGAAATCCACACCGACGAAGACAGCCCGGGCGGCAAGCAGGCCGACGGCGTGCTCGCGGCTACGTGTGACGTGGTCGCGTTCCTCGACGATGATGACGTGTGGGCCCGACTCAAGGTCGAGTGCGTGCGCGCCATTTTCGACACGCGGCCGAAGGCGGTCCTGTTCGACCACGGCAATCTCATCGCCGACTCCGAGGGTCACGCGCTGGGCATCGGCGAGCCCGGACCCGATGGCCGCTACGTGCTTTCCTCCAACATCTCCGTGCGTCGGGAATGGGCAATCGGGCACGCCCCCTTCGTTCGCTCTGCACGCTACTCGAACGATGCGGCGTGGCTGCTGGCGGCCGACCTGACGGGTGAGGACCGTATCGTGGTCACGAACCTTCCGCTCACGTTCTGGACCTACCACGGGAACAACATTTCGCGTCCGCACCATACGACTCTCGAAGAGTTTTGCCGCAGCCGCACGGCTCACTACCAGAGATGGGTTCAAGCCGAGGCTGTGATGATGGACTACATCTGCGCCAACGGCCACTCCCGTCACCTCGAACTCTTCGCGCAGCATCAGCGGCGCTGGCAGGTCTTTCTCTTCCTCTCGGCGCTGACGGCCGACCGCAACGCACGAACCGTTGCGTTGGGATTCCGTCGGGCTTACGACCGACGCGACCGCATGTCGAAGCTGGCGACGCTCGCCATCCTGTCGCCAAGCGCGGCGCGTCGTGCGCTCTTCCGATTTAACAGCTATCGCAAAACGCCCGGGGCGCGAGCGTGACTTGGCCATGGTTCGCGGTGACCATGACCGTGAAGAACAATGGAACCACCATCGGTCCCACGCTCGATACCATTCTGCCGCAACTCTCGGCGGGTGGAGAACTCGCTGTCGTCGACGGGGGCTCGACCGACGGGACGATGGCGGAGATGCGAAGGCGGCGCGTCAACTGCATCTCGGTTCCGTGCAACCGCGGCGAGGGACGCAACCTCGCCTTCGAAGGAACGGTCGCGCCCATCGTCTTGGCTCAGGTGGATGGCGACAATCTCTACGAGCCCTTCATCTTCGCTCGGGTCGCAGCGGCTCTTCAGGACCAGCCCAACCTTGACTTGCTCATCGCCACGGGGCTTCACGACCCCGCTCCCGGGCGGTCGCACATCTTCGCGTGGCGACGAGCCGCGTTCAACCGCATGGGCGGCTACCCGCCCGAGCAGGAGGGCGAGGACGCCAAGGCGTTGCTCCGAGCGTTCCGCGCGGGACTGAGGGTAGACCGCGTGCTGTTCCGAACGATTGCGACCGACCAGACCATCCGCAGCTATCGGACGTGGGGTTACATCGACCCGCTAAATGGATGGAAGCGGGCCACGAATCTCCACGAGTCGACCGTGCGGCACAAGAATTGTGGATACCACTATGCGGACTCGGTCCGCTTCATGTGGTTCACGCGAACTTCGCTGGTGCGGTTCGTCGCGGGTGCTGTCATCGCTGCCTACTCCCATGTCACGGGATGACGCGATACTCTCCCGGCTGAGAACGATGAAACACCCTATGGTTCACTCGGTCGTCTTCAAATCGGTCGTGCCGCGTTGCCTTGCATGCGAGTTCCTTGGAGCCGAGCACGCAGGTCCGCACGACCACCTTGGCAGGGTTAGGCTGCGGAGATTCCACGTATGACCACGCAGACCAAAGATACGAAGACCCTGCGCACACTCACGAAGGAGCGACGCGACGCGCTGGCGCTGGTGAAGGCACACTACCTTGGTCCGCATGGGGAAGGGTCGCTGTCGACGGGCGAATGGCATCGACGAGCAAACAAGTTGCTCAAGGAATGTGGTGAGATACCGTGAACGTGACGGAGGCCATTGCCATCGAAAATGTGGTCTTTGGCGTCGGGTCGTTGCTCTTCGCACTCGTGGTGCTGCCGACGATTCTGAACAAGGAGTCGCGCGTGCCGCGGACCACGTCGGTTCCCATCATCCTCGTGCTCCTGTCGTTCCTTCCTATCTACGTGTTGCTCGGAACATGGTTCGCTTTCGCGTGCAACGTGGCACAAGCGCTCGCGTGGCTTCTCGTCGCGGTTTACCGACCGCTGAAGGTGGAAGGATGAGCCGACTCCAACGCTCGCAACGCGGAGGCTCCTCCGAGTTCCTCGTCATCGTAGGGTTCATCGTCATCATCATGGGATTCTTCTGGGGGTGGGCGGGTAATGCGCTCGGTTTCGGTTCGGCCGACGCCACGCACTCGGATGCACTGGTCGTCTTTGGCATCGTCGTCATCATGCTCGGCGTCCTGTGGGCGGCCATGAAGGGAGAATCGGAAGTATGAAACTCGGCGAGCAAATCGGACGGGGTGTTGCCGACCATCCATTTCTCACGGCGGGCGCGTCGACGTTCATCATCCTCATAGTTCTCGCACTGACAAGTCCCAGTTCCTTCAGTTTGTTTGCCGAGGGAGCAGGGGTGTTGTTCATCGTCGCCATAGCGGGGGTTCTGCTCGCGCTCATCGGAAAGAACAAGCGCGAGGACGGGGAGTGGAATCGGTGACGAAGGAGCAGCGCGAAGCGGACATTCGCATGATTCAGCGGTTCTACCCGTTCGCTACGAGAGAATACGGTCGAATGTATTTCCTCCCCGCGGGGGTGCTGGTCATCGCCATCGGGGTGGTCATCTACATCACGACGCATCGCCTATGAACGCCGACCCCATCGACGTTCATCTTTATGTCCTCGGGGCAAGGACCGATTGGGTCTTCGGCGCGGTGAACGACGACCCCGATTGCGCGGCCTTCACGATGAAGGGCGACACCCACACCGTCTTCCTCGTGCGGAAGCCTCAGTGGGTGAAGGTAGAGTCTGTCCTGAACCACGAGATTCTCCATATCGTGCTCAACCGTCTCGGTCTCGTGCTGGCGAGCAATCGCCTCGACCTCATCTCGAACCACGACGGCAAGTATCGACATCTCTGGGGAGGGCTCTGAATGGAAGACGCGGTTGCCCGCATGCCCGACATTCGCTGGCGCAACTTTGCATGGTGGGTAGTGCTGACGATTGGGGTCGTCGGCGACGCGGTCACTACGTGGATGGGCATCGCGTCAGGAGCATTGAAGGAGTTGAACCCACTGGGAATTGCGACGATGTCCATTCTGGGCCTCGGGGGCGGCATCCTCGTCTCGCACTTCGCCCTGCTCCTGTTCGCGGGCGGCGTTCACTGGCATCTGGGCGACCATGACGAGTTCGTTACGGTCGTTCTTGCCATCCTCGCCATGGCCTTCCTCATCATCTTCGCCAACAACCTGCTCGTGCTGACAGGAGAATGGCCGTGAGGCGCAAGCTCTACGACGTTCTCGACACGTTCGCATGGTGGGTCGTGCTCTTCGGTCTCAACATGGTGATGACGCCAGCGGTGCTGTTCTTCTACGTCATGGCCGACCGACGGCGCGAACGTAAGGAGGCGGCCGCCCGTGCGTAGCGGCGCTCTGCTCGCAGCCGTCATAGCAGGAGTCTTCCTGCTACTCTGGGTCTTCGCGGGAGACATCGCGTCGTGGTGCTATGCGAACAATGCGGCATGGCTCGCGCCGTTGTTCAATCTGTCGCTCCTCATCGACGCGACCGCACTGATGGTGCTATTCACGCTCATCCTCGCGGTCTTGCCCAACCCCGAACAGGAGTGAACCGTGGCGATGAAGCGACCCGCCTACGAGGAATGGACGATGGAGCGCTACCGAGCGGCCGTTGCCAACTTGCTGCGATTGCGAAGCGCCTACCTGCTGGTCATCCTCATCGCGTGGGCCGCCGTCGGTATCCTCTTCTGGTCGGATGATTCGTGGACGTTCTCGACAAGCCTCTGGTGGACGACGAGCCCCGGGTTCTGGTGGGTGCCGATTGCGTGGTGCTCTTCGTTTCCGATGCTCCTCATCGCGGGATGGGGCTACTTCGTCGGCTCGCCGAGAACGCTCCTGTTCATGCCACTGGCTCCTGCCCGAGGCAAGTCGTCGGACGTGGTGTTCACTCTCCTCACGCTCGGGTCGGCTCCCAGCACGGTTGCCAACTCCGTAGCATCGGTCTGCTACTGGACGAGCCAACACCCCGAGGTCTCGTTCCGAACGAACATCTGGGTGGTCGTCGAGGAGAAGGGCTACCTCGCGCACAAAGCGCAGTTCGATGCCATCGAAGGAGCGCGCATCGTCATCGTGCCACTTGACTTCGAGACCACGAAGGGCACGGGGAAGAAAGCGCGAGCCCATTATTACGCAACGCAAGAACGCCGAGCCGCCTTCCCCGACCTCGAACACACGTGGGTCTACCACCACGACGATGAGACGGCGCTGGGCGAGGACGCCATCTTCGGCATCGACGAGTTCGTCCGAGTCCATGCGGGCGAACGGGCCATCGGATACGGCGTCATCCTCTACGACCAGTGCTTCAGTTGGAGGCCATCCCAAGTGCAAGAACTGACTCGCACGTCGAACGACCTGAGCAGCCTCACGTTCATCGACCGTCACGACAACGCGGTCGGTATGTATCACGGCTCACACAGCCTCATTCGCGCCGACATCGAGGACGACTTCGGATGGGACATCGGTCCCGGGACCATCAGCGAAGACCTGCTGCTCGACATCGGCGCTCATCGTCTGGGCGCGACGTTCTACGCGCTGCACGGCTTCGCCCACGAACAGGCAGCGCTCACCGTCCGCGACCAACTGAAGCAACGGCGTCGCTGGATTCAGGAAGCACTGGGTGTTTACGGAGGAGAAGAACTGCCGCTGTCACGACGGGTCGTTGCCGTCTACAGTTACGGCGTGTGGTTCATGTCGGGCGCCACGATTCCCCTGATGTTCGCCTCGCTCTGGTTCCACATCGGGTCGCTCGTCGCGGGCACGTTATTCGGATTCATCTGGGCGTCGATGCTGACAAGTTACCATAGGTCGTGGATGCTCCATCGGGCCTACGTCGACCACCGATGGACGGCCAGCGCGGTGACATGGGGCATCGTCGGCGCACTGGCCGACGGGTTTGCCCCGTGGTATGCGGTCTTCACGAGGCGCCCCAAGCACTTCGAGGTTGTCGCCAAGGACGCTCCTCATGTGTGAGACCTGCCGTCAGGCGCCCGGCTTCGAGACCATGGGGCCCGATGACCCATTCCCATGCATGTGTCCGTGCCCCATCAAGAACGATACGAAGTATTTATACTTCCGACCACTGATTTGTTCCGAGTGCTGTCACGTGGCGCTGGACTGAGCCATGCCTACGTTCAGCCCAGAGCGGTCGGCGCTACGTGGAATCGGCTCTTCAGCAGTCGTCGTGTCGCACATGCTCGGCTGGTTCAGCGTCTATCTCGTTTTCAGCCCCACGGAGTCGTGGATAACAAGCGATGTTCGTGACATCGGGTGGATGGGGGTCGCCATGTTCCTCTCGCTGTCCATCTACCTTCTCATGGGCTCGCTCGATGCGAATCCAAGCCTCGCCCATTACTTCACTCGACGCGTCAAGCGCATCTGGCCTCTCTACATGGCGACATGCGTTGCCGTATTCGCTCTGCTCGACCCGAACTGGACAACACTCGTGTGGAACCTCTCGTTCCTCGCGGTGTTCAGCCCGAGTCACGCCTTCCATCTCGCGGGCAACACCATCTACACGAACTATGTTGTTTGGACGCTTCAGGTCGAGGAGTGGGCCTATCTCTGCTTCCCGCTCATCGCGCGGCTCGGGCATCGCCCGCGAATCGCGGTGGCGGCGGGGTTGCTCGGAGCGGCGGTCGGGGTCATGGTCTGGTCGCCCGTCCCACTGGGTTCACTCTACATCACGCCGTGGCCGTGGCTGGCCTGCTACGGGTTCGGACTACTGGCCTACGAAGCGCGCGGCAACTGGCGCTCGGCGGGGAGATGGTCGGCGTTGGGGCTGATGGCAGGGTTCCTCATCCCGTGGCCGTTCGGATTGCTTGCCGTAGGGCCATTCGTCGCGTGGGTCATCGTTTATCCGCCCACATTCCTGAAGAACCTCGCGCTCGTCGCCATCGGGGAATGCTCTTATGCGCTCTACCTGACCCACATAATATTTCTCGACCTGCTGGGACCATTCGGTATCGCCATCGCCTATCCGTTCTCGTGGCTGGTCGAGTCGACGCAGCGGGGACGAGAAATGCGCCGCCGCGTGAGGGGCATACGTCCGCATAACCCTCCCGGCTAACGGTGATGTCCGTCTGCTTTCGTTCGACGAACCAGTCTCACTTTGGCTTGCTGTGTCCGAATCCTGCCTGTCGCAAGCCCCTGAGCCAGCACGTCGCGCGCCCCAAGGGCGGCCACAGGGGCATCCTGACCCAAGGCACGGCCTCGTGCGGAGGGGCACCCTGCTTCGACATCCTGATGGCATGAAGAGATGACGAAATGGATGGCACAGCCTCAACCGAACCAGAAGTGGAAGGAGCCCGTGGTCCCGCATCCGTTGGGGAGCGCGGTCTGGGTGAGCATGACGAAGCGTCCGTTCTGCGGGCATCGAGACTGCAAGAAGGTCACGCATCGGTTCACCATGGTAGCATGGTGGCTGGAAATCGACCGACGGGCCATCGGCAAGACTCTCGACGAAGCAGGAATTATCGCTTTGGAGGTCTGACATGGGCTTGATGGTGGATAGGGTCATCAAACAAAAAGTGCTCGAACAGATGGAGACCGACCAAGAGACGCTCGAACCCATGCTCGCCGACCTGCACGATTACGGTCTCTTCGTGCTCGACCCAAAGACCAAGCACGCGTTCATGGTAGGATGGTCGAGCGGGTTCGCCGCGGCGCATGCGATGACCAGAACTCCCGATGGGAAGATGCCTTCGCCCGTGCCTGACGGCGACGAAAATGCGCCGAGCGCGTTGAAGGGGTCGAAGGCGCCTACGCACATCGACCCGATGGTGGGGTGACCATGAGATTCCACAATCTGTCGGCACTGGACGCGGTCATCATCTTGGCAGTGACGGTGTTCGTCGTCGGCTTGCTCATGGCACTGGGTGGCGTCGCGGGATTCGGCATCCCGCTCCCCTGATGCGAGGACTCGGGATGAAGCGGCACTACCGCTTCGCCGTATTTGCTGTGTTACTGCTCGCGTTGTCTGCGCTGCTCGTCGGGCTACCCGTGTCCGCGTTGTCGGTCGGCGGAAGTTCGTTTTCCTCAGTCTCAGGCCCTACCCCGGCCACCATATTGCCGGCGGCAACTTTGGCGAGCAATCCGATTTATAGTTCGGCCTATCAAAGCTGTGACGGTGTCGGTAGTTGTTCTACGGCGCCGATTACGACAGTCAAGGGCTCAACGCTTATTTTCTTCTATTTCGCCGCAGGATTTCTCAAACCCAAATCGTATGGTGATTCGGCCGGCGACACGCTTATTCCGAAGGTTTCCACTCCTTCCACAGCAACAACAGAGACTGTCGACATATGGACGGTTGCAAATTCGACTGGCTCCGCAGCACTCTCGGCACGAGTCGTTACAAACGCCACTCCGAATTGGGGAATCGGCGTGGTTGATGTCACTGATGTAAGCGCCGCCCCCATTGAGGGAACTTGCGGAAAGGCCGGAGCCAATGGGACTACTCCCTATTCGTCTATTTTTCCCGGATATTGTCAGACAAACGGCGTGTTGCCCAATTCCCTATTGGTAGAAGCAGGTGACATCCAAGGAACCACGTCGCCGGCCGTTCTGAGCGGCGTGACTGTGATTCAATCACAATCGGGTGCCGCACCGGCGACAACGATTGGCGATATTCAGTTTGCCAGTTCTGGTTCTTATAACATGACCTTGAACAAGTCTGCTTCTGGAACGGCGACGGGCTGGGCTTTGGCCGGCATCGTGTTGAAGCTGCTCGACCCCGCACCGACCTCGTTAGCGGGAACGGCGACCGGACCGACCACCGCAACGCTGACTTGGTTAAACTATGCCAACCATACATGGTTGAAAAACATCACGGTCGCTTATGGTTCGACCTATGGACTTTACAACCAGTGGTTTTCGGCTGGCGCTTCGGCGATTGCCAATATAACAGGTTTTAGTCCGGGGACCACATATTACTTTGTAGTTTGGTCGTGGACGGTTGGCCTTGGTTCGGGTGCGGCGCAGGGATTGTATTCGAACATCGCTCCTGTTCATACGCTCGCCTACGTCCAAACCGTCCCGATTCTGTCTGCCTATGCGGTTTCTACGACGGCCGTCAGTCTGTCGTGGACAGCCCCCGCCAACACGACGTTGACGAACTACACGGCGGTCTGGGGAACCTCTTATGGAACCTACACGACGGGCTCACATAGTCTCGGCGGAGCGTCAACGCTCGACTACACGGTCGCGGGTCTGGCAACCAACACGACGTATTGGTTCGAAGTGTTGACGTGGACGGGAGCCGCGGCTCGCGGCCCTGTATCGAACGTAGTTCCCGCTCACACTTTCGCTAACAGCATCCCCGTTCAGACCATTCCGATTCTTTCCGTCTATGCGGTGTCGACGACTTCAGTCAGTCTGGCATGGACGGC
>Ga0310038_10004302_pt1 | contig 10152 bp, 8 predicted proteins | sample Sb_taG_6_FD_200461 | JGI IMG/M metagenome (GOLD analysis project Ga0310038, IMG submission 200461) | Peat soil microbial communities from Weissenstadt, Germany - Sb_50d_4_PS metaG (v2) (version 2) | ecosystem: Environmental > Terrestrial > Soil > Wetlands > Peat | place: Germany: Weissenstadt... | reverse complement strand
CCTGAAGCGGCTGACGGCCTACAAGGGCGTGGACATCTCCCCGGTGTGGAACCCCAAGACCGCAGCGCAGATCGCCTGGGTGAGCGACCGCGCCGGGCTGCCGCAGATCTACATCATGGACGCCGACGGGGCCAACGTGCAACGCATGACCGATGGAGGCTATGCGGTCTCGCCCTCGTGGGCGCCCAACGGGCAGTTCCTGGCCTTTAGCTGGGGACGCAAGTGGGGGCCGGGAGAGCCCGGCGGGCAGGACATATATATAATGGACATCGCCAGCCGCCAGTGGGTACAGTTAACGCGCGAAGGGCGCAATGACTTCCCATCGTGGTCGCCCGATGGGCGCCACATCGTGTTCCAGTCCAACCGCAGCGGCAGCGACCAGATCTGGACCATGCTGGCGGACGGCAGCCAGCAGCACCAGCTAACCTTTACGGGCTCCAATAGCATGCCGAACTGGAGTTGGAAGTAAATCTTCACGGGGCGCATTTTTTTATGCTTAACTCCATCCGGGGCCAAGCCCCCGGAGGAACGATTGCGAGCTTTCTCGCAGGGAGGGTGAAGGTGAAGCACAGCAGGATGAAGTGGATCACGATCGTTGCGACGTTGGGGAGTTTGATGATGCTGGCAACCGCGGGCTGCCATCACGCGCCACCGCCGCCACCGGCAGCCGCACCGCCGCCGCAACCCACCGCGTCGCTGACGGCCAATCCCAACAGCATCCAGAGAGGCCAGTCCACGACCCTGACCTGGCAGACCACCAACGCCACCGACGTGACCCTGGAAGGCATAGGGGCGGTGCGAGCTAGTGGGTCGCAGCAGGTGACGCCCACCGACTCCACCACCTATCGCCTGACGGCGAAGGGCGCAGGAGGAACCCAGGAAGCCACGGCGCGGGTCACGGTAACCCAGCCGCAGGCGCCGCCGCCGATGGCGTCCGCTCCCAGCGATGAAGAGCTGTTCAACCAGAACGTCAAGGACGCCTTCTTCGACTATGACAAGTCGGACATCCGTCCGGACGCGCAGCAGGCCCTGCTGGCCGACGCCGCCTTCCTGCAGCAGCATCCCAACATGCGCTTCACCATCGAGGGACACTGCGACGAGCGCGGCTCCACCGAGTACAACCTCGGACTGGGCGACCGCCGCGCCACCGCCGCCAAGGACTTCCTGGTGCAGCAGGGGGTGAGTGCGGACCGAATCCGCACCATCAGCTACGGCAAGGAGAAACCGTTCTGCAACGGCCACGACGAGCAGTGCTGGCAGCAAAACCGGCGCGGGCACCTCGTGTTTCAGCGCTGAGATGATGTTTTCATCGGGACATCGGGTGATCGGGTGATTGGTTTTCAGATCACCCGATCTGCCGATCTCCCGATCACCCGATGTGGTTGTCCCGGGGCGCGTGCTTGCCCCGCATCTTTTACAATGCGCAGAAGCCCCTGTGCGGCATCTTAAATAATGGTATGAAGACAAAGAGACTTCTCTCCCTACTCGCCCTGCTGGGGCTGTGGTGCGCCCTGCCGGCGTTCGGCGTCAGCAAAGAAATCGTGCAGCTCCAGACCCAGGTGCAGGCGCTGACGGACCAGATGGCGCGCATGCAGCAGTCGTTCGACGAGCGCATGGGCGTGATGAAGAACCTGATCGAGCAAACCACCGACAACATGAACAAGGTCACCGGCGCGGTCAACGAGCTGCAGAAGACGCTCTCACAGCAGAACAGCGATATAGGTGGCAAGGTGGACCAGGTGTCCACCCAGGTGCAGGCGCTGCACGATTCCCTCGACGAGATGCGGGCGCGGCTGAACAAGCTGAGCACGCAACTCGACCAGCTCGCCGCGCAACAGCAGAACCTGCCCTCGCAGGCGCCGGGCGTGCAGCCAGGCGCGCCCGCGGTGCAGGCGCCGCCTCCCGACGTGCTCTACAACGGTGGCCTGCGCGACTACAACGCCGGCAAATACGACATCGCCAGCCAGGAGTTCAACGATTACTTGAAGTTCTATCCCACCACCGATCTGGCCGGCAATGCGCAGTTCTATCTGGGTGAGATCGCGTATCGGCAGGGCAACTTCCAGGGCGCCATCCAGGCGTACGACACCGTGCTGCAGCAGTATCCCGGCGGAAACAAGGCCGCGGCCGCGCTGTTGAAGAAAGGCTATGCCCTGATTGAGCTGGGGCAGCGCGACGCCGGGGTGCGCGAGCTAAACAGCCTGATCGCGCGCTATCCACGCTCGGTCGAGGCGGCGCAGGCGCGCGAGCGGCTGCGGCAACTGACCTCGCGGAAGACCTCTCCCAGCCACAAGCCGACGGCACAGTAGCAGCTAAGTCCACGTGAAGCGGCACCCCGCCCGCCGGGCGCGAACCCGTGGCGCCTATTTCCCGTCCGGCAATCCTCGCAGGCAATAGCGCAGCTCGGCCGCCAGTTCCAGCACGCGCATGCCTGGCTGCACCATGATCTTGCAGGAAAGTCCCACGCGCGCCGCCGTGCCTTCGTCCGTGTCATAGCTGACGCGACAGTACTGGCATTCCTCGTTCCAGCAGAAACGGCCGTAAGGGACGGTGTCCGGCGCCAGGTACTGGAAGGCGCGCAGCAGAGTGTTGGAATCCGGAACCTCGTATTCCCTGCCCTTCACCGTGATCTTGACCAGCTTTTCAAACGGACGAAAGATGGGCCCCACGTGGCTCATGGCGCGATTCTACAGAAGCCGCCGCACCGCGGAAAAAACCAAGCCGCCCCCGAGGGGCGGCTGGTAGTTAATCCGCAGCAAATCCGTGCTACTGCGCGTTGATGGCGCGGTGATGATGTTTGCGGTGCCTGTGGTGATGGCGCCGCTCGGTGCTGGCGCTGATGCTGTCGGATTGCGCGCTGGTTGTGCTGAGCGACGATGGCATGGCCTGGGCTCCGGCCGCGGGCGCCACGAGCAGCGCCGCGAACAGGAGCAAGAAAAGCTTCTTCATTCGAGAAATCCTCCCATGTACGCCCGGAAGCGACAAAAGCAAATCACCTCCGGGGCTTGAGTCAACATAACTCCAGCCGGGCGGCATCGCAATCAACCATTCGCATCCGGTGTTAGCTTCCGCGGTAACAGATTTCCCGGAAAGGGTGCGTTCCGAGGTCACGCCGATGTGAAACCGCCGTCACCGACTCCCGCCCGGGCAGTATGGCAAGCTTCGACTCGAGGATTATTCCCGCGGGAGCGTGCCTGATGACCACGGAAAAGCGCAACAGGATCTACCTGATCAATGACAACGACCTGCACAAGGGAGCTCTCGAGGAAGACAACCCGCGGCAGAAGCCGCAAGCCAGGTTCAAGGGGCAACTGTCGCACCGGGAGAGCGATCCGATGATCAAGGCCAGTGACAGCGACTTTCCCGAGCCCGGCTCCAGCCCGGAACACTCCGGCGAGCCGGAAGAATAGGCTCTTGGCTTTTAGCTCTTGGCTCTTGGCCAAAAGCCGAACCGCGAGATCGATCCCTACCCTGGGTCTGCCTACCGCAGGCTCTCCATCACCTCTTCCAGCACCGCTTTGGGCGGGCGCACGGCCTCTGCGGGCAGCGTGGCCAGAGGCTCGTCGGTCACGTGCAGCAGGTCCATGAAGGTGGGCTTGTTGGGGTCGATGTAGAACACGCCGGTCAAGGTCTCGCCCTCGTGGTGAGCTGTGCTGAGGGTCTTAATGGCAAGCAGCTTGTCGGTAGGATCGTAGTCGGCGTCGAGCTTGCGCAGGCGCAGGTGCGAGCCATCGTGCATGGTGAGGTCCACGGTGGTGCCAGGATCGTATTCCACGTCGATGTCTTCGAAGGAAGGAATGAAGCTGATTTCCTGCAGCGGCTCGTCGTGGTCCTTCATGTACTTGTAGGACTTGGTCGAGCCCTCGTGGTCGTTGAAGGTGACGCAGGGCGAAATGACGTCGAGCATGACGGTGCCGCGGTGGGCGATGGCGGCCTTGAGCATGGCCAGGAGCTGGCGCTTGTCGCCGGAGAACGAGCGCCCCACGAACGACGCCCCGAGCTGGATGGCCAGCGCGCAAGTGTCGATGGGCGGCAGATCGTTGATGACCCCGGTCTTGAGCTTGGAGCCCAGGTCGGCGGTGGCGGAAAACTGGCCCTTGGTGAGGCCGTAGACGCCGTTGTCCTCGATGATGTAGATGAGGGGCAGATTGCGGCGCATGAGGTGGATGAACTGGCCGATGCCGATGGAAGCGGTGTCGCCGTCGCCGGAGACGCCCAGCGCGATCAGGTTGTGGTTGGCCAGAAGGGCGCCAGTAGCCACCGAGGGCATGCGTCCGTGCACGGCGTTGAAGCTGTGCGAGCGGCTCATGAAGTAGGCCGGGCTCTTGGAGGAGCAGCCGATACCAGAGAGCTTGGCCACGCGTTCCGGTTTCACGCCCATCTCGTACATGGCGTCGATGATGCGCTCGGAGATGGCGTTGTGTCCGCAGCCGGCGCACAGCGTCGTCTTCCCGCCCTTGTAGTCGATCACGGTAAGGCCGATGCGGTTGGTCTTCGGTTCCGCGGTGGGAGTGGTGGCCATGGTCAGTTGCCCTCCAGGGTCATGAGCTCGTCGGTGACGGAGCGGGCGTCAAGCGGAAGCCCGTTGCAGTGAGCGATGGAGCGCAGCTTCGCCACCAGCTCCACGGGCACGTCGAGGCGGAGCAGGTCGAACAACTGCCCGTCGCGGTTCTGCTCCACCACGTAAACTCGCTCGTGGTTCTCGATGAAATCCTGCACCTCGCGCGAGAAAGGGTAAGCGCGGATGCGCAGGTAATCGGTCTCGAGACCGTGCTCGTTGCGGAGCTGGTCACGGCTCTCGGTGATGGCCCAGTGCGAGGTGCCGTAGGCGATGATGCCCACGCGCTCGCGGCTGGAGCCCGTCTCCACCGGCTTGGGAACACGCGTGCGCGCGGTGTCGAACTTGTGCGCCAGGCGCAGCATGTTGTTCTCGTAATCGTCGGGACGCTCGGTGTACTGCGCTTTCTCGTTGTGGCCGCTGCCGCGGACAAAGTACGCCGCCGCGGGATGCTCGGTGCCGGGCAGGGTGCGATAGCCGATGCCGTCACCGTCCACGTCCTTGTAGCGGGCGAAGCCGCCGAGGCGGTCGAGGTCCTCCTTGCTGAGCACCTTGCCGCGCTCGATCGGTTGCGTGGGGTAGGGGAACGGATCGGACATCCAATTGTTCATTCCCAGGTCGAGGTCACTCATGACGAACACCGGCGTCTGGAACCACTCGGCGAGGTTGAGGGCGTCCTGGGCCATGGTGAAGCACTCCTCCACCGACGCGGGGAACAGCATGATGTGCTGGGTGTCGCCGTGCGACAGGAAGGCGGTGAACATGACGTCGCCCTGGGCGGTACGCGTGGGCATCCCGGTGGAGGGCCCGACGCGCTGGATGTTCCAGATGACGGAGGGAATCTCGGCGTAGTAGGCGAGGCCGGCGAATTCCGCCATCAGCGAGATGCCGGGGCCGGCAGTGGCGGTCATGGAGCGAGCGCCCGCCCATCCGGCGCCGATGGCCATGCCGATGGCGGCTAATTCGTCCTCGGCTTGCACGATGGCGAAGGTCGCTTTGCCGTCGGGGCGAATGCGGTATTTCTTCATGTAATCGATCAGGGTCTCAACCAGCGAGGACGAGGGCGTGATGGGATACCAGGTCACCACCGTGACCCCGGCGAACATCGAGCCCAGCGCCGCGGCAGTGTTGCCGTCCACAATGATCTTGCCCGCGGTCTTGTCCATGCGCTCGACGCGGCAGGGGTCCTTCTTGGTGAGGGTGGAGGCGGCGTAGTCGAAGCCGGCTTTGGCGGCGCCCCAGTTCAGGTCGGCAGCCTTCACCTTGCGGGCGAACTGCTTGCGCAGCGCTTTTTCGACCTGCACCATGTCGAGGCCCAGCAGGTGCGCCATCACCCCCACGTAGATCATGTTCTTGACCAGCTTGCGCAGCTTGGCCTCGGGGCAGACGGTGGCCACGATCTTGTCGAAGGGCACGGCATAGAAGGTGAGGTCGGGGCGCAACGCCGCCAGATTCATGGGCTCGTCATAGAGCACGGCCGCGCCCGGGGAGAGCGACAGCACATCCTCGCGCGCCGTCTCCTGGTTCATGGCGATGAGGAAGTCGATCTCCTTCTTGCGCCCGATGTAGCCGTGCTTGTTGGCGCGGATGGTGTACCAAGTGGGCAGGCCGGCGATGTTCGAGGGAAAAAGGTTCTTGCCGGAAACGGGGATGCCCATCTGGAAGATGCTGCGCAGCAGGATGGTGTTGGCGCTTTGCGAGCCGGAGCCGTTCACGGTGGCGACTTGCAGGCTGAAGTCGTTGACGAAGCGCCGGGAATCATCGTGCCGCGATACTTCCTGAGCGATCAGATCAGTGCTGGCCATAGATTGCTGGGAAGCCTCCCGCTGTGAGCGGGCTCTTGCCGGACAAAACGATTCATTATAGCAAGGTAGGCCGGCGTAGCGCCGGCTGTCACGGCGGCGTCCCGCCGCCGCATCCCGCGCTATTCCCCGGTGAAGAACTGGGCCATCAGGCGGAACTTGTCGTAGCGGGCCGCCAGAAGCTGGGAGACAGTCTGGGTCTTCAGCTCGGAGAAATGCCGCTCCAGCACGCCGTCCAGCAGTTCCGCGGCGCGGGCGTGATCGGTGTGGGCGCCCCCGGCGGGCTCAGGAACGATCTCGTCAATGCAGCCGAGCTGCTTCAGGTCGTCGGCGGTGATGCGCATGGCTTGGGCGGCGAGCTCTTTCTTGGAAGCGTCGCGCCACATAATGGAGGCGCAGCCCTCGGGCGAGATCACGGCGTAAATCGAGTTCTCCATCATGAGCACGCGGTTGCCGACGGCGATAGCCAGCGCGCCGCCCGAGCCGCCTTCGCCGGCGATGGTGGTGATGATCGGCACCTCCATGCGCGCCATCTCGCGCAGGTTGCGGGCGATGGCTTCGGCCTGTCCGCGTTCTTCAGCGCCCAGGCCGGGATAGGCGCCGGGGGTGTCCACAAAAGTGAAGATGGGCCGGCCGAATTTTTCCGCCAGCCGCATCAGCCGCAGCGCCTTGCGGTAGCCCTCCGGGTTGGGCATGCCGAAATTGCGATAGAGCTTGGTCTTGGTGTCGCGGCCCTTCTGATGGCCGACCACCATCACTTGTTCGCCGTGGAAGCGGGCCATGCCGCACACGATGGCGGGATCGTCGGCAAAGCCGCGGTCGCCGTGGATCTCGCTCCAATCGGTGAAGATGCGCTCCGCGTAGTCGAGGGTGTAGGGGCGCTGCGGGTGGCGGGCGAGTTCGGCTTTGTGCCAAGCGTGGAGGTGCGCGTCCATCTGCCGGCGCAGGGCGTGCACCTGGGCGTGGAGCTGCTCGAGCTGGCGGCGGGCTTCCTGATTATCACCGGCGGCGTTCTCCAGTTGCCCGATCTGGTGCTCGATGCGCTCCAGCTCGTGTTCCGCGCGGGCCGCGGCCTGCGTGTTGGCGTCCTTGCCGTCCACCGATTTCTCCACCATGGACCGCGCTACCGACACCCAGTGTTCCGGGGCCGGCAGGGCTGCGGCAGTAGGCGCCCCATCCGGCGGGACAGGAGTTCCCGGAGCGACCTTGGGGGTAACCATACTACGAGGACCTCAATCTATGACGCGGACGCTGCCGCGGCCGCAGAGCTGCTCGACCTGGGAAATGAAGGACCGGTCCGGTTGAACATTATATCCCTCGGCCTCCATCACCACCATGAAGTCTCCGGAGCGTTCCAGATCGAACAACAGCTTGGCCTCGCCGTGGCGCTCGCGGCAAAGCTGGTGAAGAGCGTCGATAGTTGATTCGGTTGCGGTCTCCAGCGGCACGCGGATGCGCAGCGCGTGCGGCAGCTTGGGCTGCGCCTGCTCGAGCGGCGTGACGTCGCTGACCGTCAGCTTGGGATTCGATCCTTCCTCCACGCGCACGCCGCCGCGCACCAGCACCGGCACTTCCACGCGCAGCTTGTCGCCCAGCCGGCGATAGGCTTCCGGGAAGACCAGCATGTCCACCGAGCCGGACATATCTTCGAGCGTGCCTTGGGCATACATCTCGCCCTTGCGCGACTTCTGCACGCGCAGGTTGGAGATGATGCCTCCGGCGCAGATCTCGTCCTTGCCGGTGGAGGACTTCATGGCGGCGATGGCCTCTGTCGAGAGCGCGCTGAAGTCGAGCAGCTTGTCGCGATACTTCTCCAGCGGATGGCCGGTGATGAAGAAACCGAGGATTTCCTTCTCGGCGGCCAGGCGCTGCTGTTCGTCCCAATCGGGGACTTCAGGGAGCTTGTCGTTGTTGGCGTGCTGCGCGGGCTGGTCGTCGAAGACGCCAAACAGGCCGTGCTGGCCGGACTCGGCGTCGCGCTGCGTCTTCTGCGCGCGCTCCATGGCGCGGTCGAGGATGGCCATCAGTTGCGAGCGCTTGCCCAGCGGATCCATGGCGCCGCTCTTGACCAGCGATTCGATCACCCGCTTGTTGAGCAGGCGCAGGTCCACCTTTTCGCAGAACTCGAAGATACTCTGGAAGCGTCCCAGTTCCTTGCGCGCGGTGATGATGGAGTCGATGGCGTTGCGGCCGACGTTCTTCACCGCGGCCAGCCCGAAGCGTATGGCCGTGCCGTGCGGAGTGAAGTTGGCGTCGCTGACGTTGATGTCGGGCGGCTCGACGGGAATGCCCACCTCGCGGCACTCGTTGATGTACTTGACAACGTCGTCGGTGCTGCCGGTCATCGAGGTCAGCAGCGCTGCCATGAACTCCACCGCGTAGTGAGTCTTGAGATACGCGGTGTGGTAGGCCAGTAGGGCGTAGGCCGCTGAGTGCGACTTGTTGAAGCCATAGCCGGCAAACTGCTCCATCAGGTCAAAAATGCGGACGACTTTCTTCTCGGGATACTTGCGCTCAACCGCGCCCTGCACGAAGCGCTCGCGCTGGGCCGCCATTTCCGCCGGATTCTTCTTGCCCATGGCGCGGCGGAGCAGGTCGGCTTCGCCCAGCGAGTAGCCGGCAAGGCGATTGGCGATCTGCATCACCTGTTCCTGATAGACGATGACGCCCAGCGTCTCCTTAAGGATCTCTTCCAATTCGGGAAGCTCGTAGGCGATGGGCTTGCGGCCGTGCTTGCGGTCGATGAAGTCGTCGATCATCCCGCCCTGGATCGGCCCCGGACGGTAGAGCGCGTTCAATGCGGTGAGGTCCTCGACCGCGTTGGGCTGGTAGCGCCGCAGCACGTCGCGCATGCCGTGCGATTCAAACTGGAACACCCCCGAGGTCAGCCCGGTGTGGAAGACGCGGCGGTAAGTTTCCTGGTCGTCGAGCGGAAGCTTCTGCAGGTCGAGGGTCCGGCCGGTGGTCTGGACAATGAGCTTGAGCGCGTCGTCGAGGATGGTGAGCGTGGTGAGCCCGAGGAAGTCCATCTTCAGCAGGCCCATCTTCTCCACCGCCTTCATGTCGAAAGCGGTGACGATCTCGTCGTTCTTGGTGCGGTGCAGCGGCACCAGCTCGATCAGCGGCTGCGGCGCGATCACCACCCCCGCAGCGTGCACCCCGGCGTTGCGCACCAGGCCTTCCAGTTTGCGCGCGGTGTCGAGAAGCTGGCGGACCTGGGGGTCGCTCTGGTACGCGGTCTGGAGCTGCTCCGATTCCTTCAGCGATTCTTCCAGCGTGATATTCAGCCGCTGCGGGATCATCTTGGCGATGCGGTCCACGTCGCCGTAAGGGATGTCCATGGCGCGGCCGACGTCCTTGATAGCGGCCTTGGCCTGCATGGTGCCGAAGGTGATGATCTGGGCGACGTTCTCGCGGCCGTACTTCTGGGTGACGTAGTTGATCACCTCGCCGCGGCGGTTCATGCAGAAGTCGATATCGATGTCGGGCAGCGACACGCGCTCGGGATTCAAGAAGCGCTCGAACAGCAGCCCGTTCTCCAGCGGATCGATGTCGGTGATCGCGAGCGCGTAGGAGACGAGCGAGCCGGCAGCCGATCCGCGGCCCGGGCCCACGGGAATGTGGTTCTCCTTGGCGTAGCGGATAAAGTCCCAGACGATAAGAAAATACCCGGCAAACTTCATCTGCTGGATGATCTGGATCTCAAGCGACAACCGCTGCTCGTATTCGGTGAGCGAGTGCCGCAGACGGCCTTGGGCTTCCAGCTCGCGCAACAGCATCAGCAGGCGGGCG
>Ga0310038_10004288_pt1 | contig 10171 bp, 12 predicted proteins | sample Sb_taG_6_FD_200461 | JGI IMG/M metagenome (GOLD analysis project Ga0310038, IMG submission 200461) | Peat soil microbial communities from Weissenstadt, Germany - Sb_50d_4_PS metaG (v2) (version 2) | ecosystem: Environmental > Terrestrial > Soil > Wetlands > Peat | place: Germany: Weissenstadt... | reverse complement strand
AACGCCCGAGCAACTGGTCGAGACCTTCTACGTGCCGCTTGGGTCCGTCATAAACCTTGGCTTCCCCTAGCTTCGTTCGCGCGGGCGAGCAGAAATACGCATCCACGGAGATGTCGACGTGGCCATTTGAGTGGGTTTCCTGCGTAACAGAAAGCCCTGGGATCGACAAAGAGCCAGCTAGGACTGCCGAAAGCCCCACCTCGTTTAGCCTGGAAAAGTTAACTTTGTTTTTCTCTAGGTGGCGGACCGCCTTTTCCAACAGCGCGTCGAACGCCGCCTCGAACTCTTCATCAGTTTGGGCAGTGAAGAGGTCTAGGCATTCCGGCGCCTTTCTTTCCATCAGCTCAACAAGCGCCAGCACGCTGTCCCTTTGTGGCCTCATTGGAGGCGAGCCTTTGAGTCGACAGGGGTCCACGCGACGACAATCCCACCTGCCCAGGCCTTCCACTCGTCGTTGGTGATCGACTCTTCTCTCCACCAGGCCCTTAGCCGCTTCATCACTTCGATGTTCGAGACCTCTCCTGCTTGAGATCCCGAGCGATAGTTCATCTTCAACAAACCGCAGCTAGGCTCGCTGAGTAGAGCGATGACCGCTAGCACGTCGTGCGGATCTGAGGAGCCCGGTTCGAGAATTGAATCAATGTCTGAAAGCAGGAGAACGTTATCAGGATTGGCACTCATCGAGGCCCAAATAGCCCGATTGATTATTGTCCATTTGTGATCTTCTCCTAAATGTTGTTGCAGATAAGCGCTAGCGCGTTTCGACAACGTTTCAAACCCTGCCCCACCACTGGTCTTGATTGCGACTGGGGTAAAAGAAGCCGCGCGGAGACGGCCGTTGCTGTCGAGAAGCCAGTTTATGCCCGAGTGGATCCTGAGTTCGTCGAGCCCCGCGGCATTTTGGGGCCGGGGAAAGACTGGGCATCCGGGAGACCAAAGCTCTACACTTTCAGTGTGCTCTTGGTAAAACTCAGAGTCCGTGGTAATCCGAATTGCCTGGCTCATGCCGGGGGCCAGGTATGAATACTCTCGCTGTGCCAGTGCACTGACCTGAATTCCTGGCGGTCGAGCCGACTCAGAGTTGACGACGCGGTCGAGGCCATCGAGATCATAAAGTGGTGTCGTTCGAGCGGCGAGTGCCAAGCCAGCATCGCTGATTCCATCGAGATCTAACCCCGTTCCAGCTTGTCGGATTGCACTATCTAAGTCACTTTCAATTTGATCGCGGCCCTTGCCGTCAGTACCGTCGCGGAAATACGCTGTGGCAGCTGCGACAGAATTGGCTGAAGCCTACCAACGACATTCTCGAACAGTCCTATTCTGTTACGCAGTACCCTGTAGACATCAGTTTCCACTGTGTCGTCGTAATGCAGATTGACGATTTGGATAAGCGGGTTTTCCTGGCCGAGCCTGTCAATGCGCCCAATACGCTGCTCGACACGCATTGGATTCCATGGCATGTCGTAGTTTACGATTGCCCCGCAAAACTGGAAATTAAGACCTTCGGCAGCAGCATCGGTGCACAGCAGGACCTCTGCCTGGCCGTCACGAAAGCGACGTTTGGCGTCATCGCGCGAGATGACCTGCCATGTGCCATCCGCACTCCTAATCTCACCTCCCCGACCGGAGTAGCACATAAGTCGGATGGGTACGTTGCGGCTGAATTGGTCGCGCAAAAAGTCCATAGTGTCTGTGTATTGGGTAAACACCATGGCACGGTCGTAGCCGGCGTTTCTTAGCTCTTTTAGCACGGCCCTAAGCTTTTCCAACTTCGAGTCTGGTGGCAACGCCTGGATCCGCCGAATGAGATCCTCGACTGTGCTGCGCTCCTCGAAAGTCAGGGCCTCATGCTCCAAAGCAGCGGCCTCATCAGTATCGAGCAGTTCCTCGTCGACTTCACTATCGAACACATCATTATCCAGACCCCTCCTAGCGCTTTCGTCGTTGCCCTTCTTCATGGCCTCTAAGTGACCGCGCAGCGTTTCCTCCAAAGCCCAAAAACTGCTGGCAAGCCGACGACGATAGATTGTCATCACAAACCCTACCGCCGTACGTTCCTTTGCCGATGCGCGATTGTAGGTGTTCGAGATGTACTCGTCGACTTGCTTATACAGCTCACGCTCTTCGATCGTCATGTGTATGAACTCATCCTTCACGACGCGGTCGGCTATGGGAGTAGTGATCTGTCCTGCCTTGTAATACTTCCGCAACAGTTCGCGGGTATGTCTGGATACCAAGCGCCGCACGGGCGTATTAGCTCGAACCAGAGCGATGGCTGCCTTACGATCGGTGTGCTCAAGCTGCCGACGTGGAAGATCCGCAACGTCACGGAGCGCGCGGAGGATTCGATTTGCTCTCAATCTACTCCCGGAACAAAATTGGACAGCCTCTTCTGCACTGACTAAGCCATAATGTTGTTCGGCCGATTGAAACAGCCTGGCTAATTCGTCCAGAGCTTCTGGAGATGGACTTGGCTGCTCGACGAGGTTGAAGAACCTGCGAAAAGCGTTCTCAGTCCACTCGGAAGGCAAACCCAACAGGCTTAGAAGATCCCAGACCTCAATTGGATCAACCTGCATCGGCGTCGCCGTCAGGAGCATCAGCCCCTGGGTGTGGTCTTTCAGCGAGCGCATCAGTCGCAGAAGCTTGTTAGGACGCATGTCGGGGCCGACTCCACCCGATCGCCTACGTGCATGGTGGGCTTCGTCAAGTACGACGATGTCCCACGGCTCAGCTTTGAGCAACTGTTCTGTGCGACTCTCCCGACGCATCAATTGACTAGAAGCAATCACGAAAGGCTGAGTATGCCACTTGTCCGAATCAACAAACTGCCAGTCATGTCCCCGCATGGCTGGTGATGGATACCAGACCAGGCGTTTCCCGTCGTAGATTGGCCAGTTCAGGTTGAACTTCTCCCGAAGTTCTATCTGCCATTGCCGGAGTGAATCAGCCGTTCACAAAGTTGAGGAAGCCGTCAAAGATAGATGGTCTTGGCTTCAGCAGCTTGGTGTGATTGTCATCGGGGTGTTCTTGTGGTCTCTTCCGGGGATGGTCTGGCATTCCAAGTGGCGATATGCCGGAGCCTACGGTGTCACATTAGACAAAGTGCATATGGACAAGCATCCGCATGACTGTGCATTCCTTGCGGCCCCACTTGGCGAGAAATATTGTCACTACCAGCGAACTGTTTCAACCGTCCGCTGGGCAACATCTACCACAGGTCAGCCGATTGTGTCATACGATGATGGCAAGACTTGGAGCGTATTTGAACCGGATGCTAATGTTTACGTGCCCAAGATTTCTACGGTCGAAGAAGTCTATGTTTCTTGGGAAAAGAAAGACGACTAGCGCAGACGCTCACATGCCGTCCCGTGATCCGTTTGCGATCCGTTAACGGCAAAACCAAGGTGACCGGAGAGCATCTCGAAAATCTGAATCCCTTCAATCGCGGATGAGACTCTATCAATACACTCGGAATGACGGCCAGAGTTGAGCCAGCCAACGCACGCGCCCTGATCCAGCAGGCAAACCGAAGAGCACATTGATGTCATCTGCTGAATCCAATGAGTTGAAGAACCAGACCCGGCTGAATAGACTCCGTTTAGGATGAGCAGCATAAAATTCTGCACCGCTCTTCGCGATCTCGTCCAACGTCAACGGGAAATGTGGAGTGTTGCTCTTCTGCTTATTCCATCCACCATGAATGAGCAAGTACGTTTCCACGATATGGTGCTGAGCGAGTTTAGTCTGCCGTTTTGGCTTGGCAAATTTGACGAGCTTGTCCTCCAGAGCTTCTTCCAAGGTCTGAACGGAAACATACGGATTGTATGCGCCTCCGTCCGGCTCAGCCTGAATCCAAATAAAACCATGCGGAGGGCCGTCGATGTAGCGTATCGCTTGGAAGTAGGTCGCCAGCATCGGGAACTCCGGAAACTCCGTCTGGTAGTACCCGTGTCCTTTCCGCTCAGGATTCGTCAACCATGTTTGGTCAACATCGGTCGCACATTTGTAGAACTCGTGCCTCAAAGCGGACTCACCGGATGAAGCAACCCTCACGCCCCAACGAGGTTTGATGGAAGCAAGGACGATGTTCGTCGGCTGATATTCCTGTTTCCAACCATCGCCGATGATCTTAAGCAAATCCTCCCGCTGATCATCGCGGTGCTGGGCCGCGCCCATCTGCTTTTCATCCAGCCATTCCCTGAACTCCAGACCTATTGCTCCTGCCGGGCTTTGGGCAATGAAGTCGGGCGGATCGTCTGGGTTGTGAACCCACGACAGAGCCTTCCCGGTGAAGTCTGGGAACCTGCATTCCAGATCGTTGAGGATTGGTCGTTCTCGATTGAAATGACTAGAAGTTACCGTTGCCATACAACGTACCTTTCCTGTTCACTTCATTGTACGTCGAAGAATTCCTCCCTCTCTGCGATACGGTCGTCGCTATCCAACTTCGAGATTACAAGCAACGCCGCCGCACTAGGCACCAGCCGCTCTCACGAAGCAGAGCCGATCAATTACAATTCGCAAGGAGGATTCATGGCAAATCTAACGGGACTAGCGGGCTTTGTGTCGAAGTTGAGGGCGGTGAGAACGAATTTGGTGAACGAGCTTCGGCATGTTGACGCGGCTCTTTCCGTTCTTGGCAAGCTGGGCGGCGGGAGTAATTCCACCAGAGCGAAGCACACCATGTCAGCCTCGGCTCGCAGGCGGATGAGCCTCGCGCAGAAGGCGCGATGGGCAAAGGCGAGGGGTCAAGCGCCGAAACCGAAGCGAACCATATCAGCAGCAGGTAGAAAGCGAATTGCGGCGGCACAGCGGGCACGATGGGCGAAGCTGAAGGCGGGGAAGAAGAAGGATTAGGAGCCAACGGAACCTGCGAGTATGTAAGGTTTTCATGCTCAGTGCCCGGTCTACTCTTGCATCGTAGTCGCGGAAGCTTAACGAAATGAGCAGGAGCTATTTGCCCGACCTGAATTAAAAAGGAGTCATGTTCATGAGTCTCCCCACAATTCACCGCGTCGTCACCGGGCACGATGAGAATGGCAAGGCCATCGTCTCCTCGCAGGGGCGGCTGCCCACTGTGGTTGAGATCGCGGCAGTTCCGGGGATGGTCTTCCATGAGGTGTGGGCCACCGCTGGCAGTCCGGCAGCAATCGACAACGGCATCGACCCAACGCTCATGCCACTCCGCTTGCTGCCGCCTAAGTCTGGTACCCGCGTTCGCTTTGTGGACTTTCCGTCCGAAACGCCGGACGTTCTGGTGCGTGGCAGCGAGAGGGCTGAGGACGCATTCGCGCAGATCGGCGACGTGGCGGCGGTAACCGTGAAGACCGATTCGCCGCACCCGCTGATGCACCGAACCGAAACCGTGGACTACGGGATCGTTATCGAGGGCGAGATCACTCTGGTGCTCGATGATTCTGAGGTGCTGCTCAGGCTCGGCAGCGTAGTAGTGCAGCGCGGCACAAACCATGCGTGGGCGAACCGCTCCGGGCGGCCGTGCAGGATGCTGTTCGTGCTTGTGGACGGAACCTACGATCCAACCATTGCCGCCAAGCTGGCTGGGCGCTGAGCGGAAGTGTGCGGGCAAGGCGAGATGAGTGTGAGTTATTCAGGACTAGCACTCCAGCCTAAGAACGTCTAACAAAACCGCATTTCTCCAGCAACCCGTGGAAAGGGTCGGAACATCCCTATGGACGGGAGTTGCTCAATGGCCATCGAACTCTTGCCTGACGGGTTGTGGGAACTGGTCGAACCGTTTATCCCAGTCGCCAAGGCCAAGCCCAAGGGCGGAAGACCGCGCTTAGCGGACAGGGCATGTCTCACAGGCATTGTATTCGTCCTGCGCAGTGGGTATTCCGTGGGAGTGCTGCCGCAAGAGATGGGGTGTTGTCGCGCCCACCGAACGATGGGAGCTGTAATTGCAAAAACCCCACGTCTCAGTAACGAGACGTGGGGATTGCCCAAGTCACTCTCGGTCATTGCTGTCCTTCAATGCTGGACTCGTCCTGTAGGGGGACGGCGCGATACGTGTGAACCTCTCCGGTGCTGGTTGCGCCCAGGCCTGTGATTTCACCGCGGGAATTGATGCCGCAGCCAGTCAGCAGATACAACGGTGACGTGCCTTCAACCAGGGTGTTGAGGTCGGTCATCACCCCGTTATTCCAGATAAAGGCGCGCGGACTGAAGCTTGAGCTGAAGGATATCCCAACGATCACGCCGTGGTCGTTCAGACTAATGGCGCTGCTGGCGACGTCGCCTGTGAGTATACCCAAGTCCTGCATGCCTTTGGCCTCAGTCCAGAGAAAGGCGTGAAAGGTGGTATCGCCGGGAAGGTCGGAAGAACCGACCGCCTGCCCGCGATTATTGATGGCGAGGGCTAGGTTTCCCCCAGCCTGTCCGGTGCTGCCGCCGAGGTTGCCAAGGTCGACGGCTTTGCCGTTTTGCCACAGCAAGGCGTGCACAGACTGAAGGCTGTCGAATGTGTTCGGATTGAAGGTCGAGCAGACTCCAGACCCTCCGACCACTTGGCCATAATCGTTGATTGCGAATGCGATGCCCTCGGGATCGCCATTCTCAGTGGGCAACTCGATCGTATTGTCATTTTCCCAAACCACAGGCTTGAACTGGTAGACCTGCGGAGCGGGGCAGGCTGGATCGGCGGTGGTGTTTTCGGCGACGCCGGCGACGATTCCCCAGCGATTGATCAGATTGGCGGCGCCGTTTTTGCCGCCGAGCGTGGGAAGGGCTTTCATTCCGGCGCTTGTCCACAGATCAGGTGAGTGCCGAAGCCGCAAAAGTCTTCTCCGTTGGGATCGGAGATAGAGGTCTCGGCCTCACCCACGGACCGGCCGGCGGAGTTGACGGCGAAGGCGAAACTGTTCGGTCCACCCAGCGTACCGAGATCGGTGATGCGTTGGCCGAACCAGAGAACGGCGTGCTGAGTGTTGTCGGGAAGGTTCGACGACCCACTTACCACGCCATGACTGTTCATGTAGAAAGGCTGGCTGAAGGTGCCGCCAGTCAAGGTGCCAAGATCAACGACATGGTAGTGAACGGGCGCTGGTTCCTGTTGAGCGGCTAGCCGGACCGGCATCGCCAATACAGCGAGCAGGCTCAGCGCGGACGGGGTTGCGATTAACAATGCTTTCAATGTGGATTTCATGTTCCCTCCTTGTTGGAACTTGCTCTCGAATGCTTTCTATCCAGTAAGACGGGAACCGGAGGTAAAAACCGGCACGGTGAATCAGAAGTAGATGAAATGAGGACTGCTACCGGGTGACTAGACAATCATTGGGGAGTGGGCCTCATAGCAGTTGGGGTGTAAAGTATTGAGAGACTGTGGAGGCTTGGATGGAGCCGCCTTCTGCCCACGACATCACCCAGCTGCTCAGGGCCTAGACTGGAGGAGACCAAGAGGCTCTGGAAAAACTCACCCCTCTGGTGTATCAGCAATTGCATCGAGTGGCGCAACGCTACATGGCGGGGCAACGGCCCGGTCACACTCTGCAGACCACCGCTCTGGTGAACGAAGTGTACTTGCGGCTGGTCGACTGTGCACAAGTCAACTGGCAGGATCGGGTGCACTTTTTTCCGTGTCAGCGCAGTTGATGCGGCGTATCCTGATCGATTTTGCCCGCTCCCCGGCTACCAGAAAAGAGGCGGTCATGTGCCTCACATTTGCTTGGAGGACGCCCCGTCAGTCTGCAATGAACCCGATGCGAACATCGTTGCCCTGGATGACGCGTTGAAGGCGCTGGCCGAGGTAGATGATAGGAAAAGCAGGGTGGTCGAACTTAAATTTTTCGGTGGCCTGAGTATTGAAGAAACCGCCGAAGTCGTAGGGGTTTCGCCGGAAACGGTCGGAAGAGACTGGAAGCTGGCAAAGATGTGGCTGCTGCACGAGTTGAGCGGGCGAAATTGAAACATGGAGCCTGAACTTTGGCGTCGGATTGAAGAGCTTTGCCAGGGTGCTATGGAGCTTGACCAGAGCCGCCGCGGTGAATTCCTCGAACGCTCCTGTGGGGCCGACAAAGAACTTCGGCGCAGAGTGGAGGCGCTACTGGCTCACGAGACAAAGGCCGAGCATTTCATAGAGTCTCCCGCTCTGGAAGCTGAAGAATCTGACTTTGCCATGACCTCGGCCCCTCCGATAGTACTTACGGACGAATTCAATGCCGCCGCATACTTCATAGACCGCCATATTCCAGAGGGCCGCGGCGCAAAGGTGGCAATTGAGTGCGGGGATATTCAGGTCAGCTATCGCCAACTTTTTGAGCGCGTGAACCAGTTGGGCAATGGACTCAGAAGTGTTGGTGTGCGCATCGAAGAACGCGTTTTCTTGCTGCTGTTTGATACGCCAGAGTTTGCCGTCAGCTTTTTCGGTGCGATCAAGATCGGAGCGATCCCGGTCCCTGTCAATACTCTGCTGAAACCCGCCGACTACGCGTACCTGCTGAACAACTCGCGAGCGCGCGTGGCTATCATCAGTCAGTCATTGCTCTCTCTCGTCCAGGCCATTCCCAAGCATCGGTTGCGCTATCTCGAGACCATCATTGCCGTCGGCGCTGGGCCGCTGGCGGGCGTGGTCCCCTTTGAGGAACTGACCCAGAAGAGTTCTTCCACCCTGGATGCAGAGCCGACCAGCAAAGACGATGCCGCCTTCTGGCTCTACTCCTCCGGCAGCACGGGTCAGCCCAAGGCTTGCGTTCATCTTCAGCATGACATGGTGGTGAGCACAGAGCGCTATGCCAAGGGGATCCTGAACATCTCGGAGAATGATCGCTGCTTCAGCGTCGCCAAACTTTTCTTTGCCTACGGACTGGGGAACGGACTCTACTTCCCACTGGCCGTAGGCGCCACCAGCATCCTGCTGCCCGGTCCACCGAAACCGCAGAACGTCTTCGAAGTCCTTGAACGGCACCGCCCGACCCTGTTTTTTTCAGTTCCATCGAACTACACCAAGCTTCTTTCCAATCCCCCGCCGGACGGACGAGAATTCGATCTCTCCTCGGTGCGCCACGCGATTTCCGCCGGAGAAGCGCTGCCGGCAACGGTATTCCATCGTTTCAACGAGCGCTTTGGAGTCGAAATTCTGGATGCGATCGGCTCAACCGAGGCGCTGCACATGATGATCTCCAATCGTCCGGGAGCTGTGCGCCCGGGCTCCAGCGGCACGATAATCCCCGGATTCGAAGCCCGAATCGTGGACGACAATAACCGTACGGTGGCGCAAGGGGAGGCCGGCAATCTGCTGGTTAGAGCTGACTCTGTTTGTGCCTGTTACTGGAACCAGCACGAAAAGACTAAAGACACGATTGAAGGACATTGGATCCGAACCGGCGACAAGTATTACCAGGATGAAGACGGATATTTCTGGTACGCCGGACGGTCCGATGACATGCTGAAGGTCAGCGGCATGTGGATCAGTCCAATCGAGATAGAAGGCGTCTTGATCGAGCATCCCGCGGTGCAAGAAGCCGCGGTCGTCGCCCGAGCAGACCAGGACGGGCTAACAAAGCCGGTCGCATGCATCGTGTTGCGCGATGGAGTTTCTGGCACACCTGAGCTCGCCCGCAAACTGCAGGATTTTGTGGTTAGTCGTTTGCCTGTCTTCAAGCGTCCACACGCTGTAGAATTTTTTTCCGAATTTCCCAAGACAGCCTCGGGAAAGCTCCAGCGCTTTAAACTGCGCACGGCAGTCAACAGATAGCGTTTGGGCCGAGGCGGCTCGCCTGGCGGCTTTTCTCAATCGGCACGGAACTCGAATCGCTGTTGCTTGGGCGAGAAAAAGCAGTCGCCGACAATCAGGTTTCAGTCGCAAGTGAAAAAACGGCGCGTTTCGTAAACACACGGATCATCTCGCGACGATACTCAGCGGTCAGGGCCGAGGTGGTCAACGGTTTCGCGGTCTGGGCTGCGAGCACACCGGCGGCTTCTGCCCACTCTTCCGTCACGCGCCTCCCAGCCAGGAGTTCGGTGGCCCCTTTCACCAGCACGGGCGCGGGATTCACGGCGGTCAGTCCAATGCGTACGTCTTCGATGTGTCCGTTGGACTGCTTCAGAACCACGGCGACTCCGGCGAGTGGGTAGTCAATCGAGCCGCGGATGCGCAACTTGCGGTAGACGCCGCGACGGCCGGCCGAAGATGCAGGCAGGAAGACGCGAGTGA
>Ga0310038_10004285_pt1 | contig 10175 bp, 5 predicted proteins | sample Sb_taG_6_FD_200461 | JGI IMG/M metagenome (GOLD analysis project Ga0310038, IMG submission 200461) | Peat soil microbial communities from Weissenstadt, Germany - Sb_50d_4_PS metaG (v2) (version 2) | ecosystem: Environmental > Terrestrial > Soil > Wetlands > Peat | place: Germany: Weissenstadt... | reverse complement strand
AAGTTCGTGCGGGAACTTCGATCCCTGGGCTATCAGGTCATTCCACCCGTCCCTACTGCGGGTGCATCGGTATAGGTTTTCGACCGTGCCCCACAAGCGCGCTATCAGTACTACGCCTTCACGGCGTGGAACTCCCAGCCCTTGCGGAACATGGGCTTCAGGAGCTTGTTGGCTTCGGTGTTGTTGGTGATGCGCATCTTGTCCGGGTCGTAGTCCAGCTTGCCTTCATGCCGGAGTGCGATCACACCCAACAGCATCCATTCCACGAACGGAGCGGAGACCTCGAAGTTGGAGCATGCCGGGTCGCCGCCCTTGCACGCGCGGATGAAGTCGCGCATGTGGCCGGGCGAGCGTGTGAGCAGCGGAGCGGGCATCCGGTAATCCTTCATCTTCTCGATCGGGATGAGCCGCGTCACGTCGCCGTAAGTGCCGGTGGTCAGCATTCCCTTATCGCCGACAAAGAGACTGCCATCCGGCTGCGGGAAGCGCAGCGGCGTGGTGGCCGCTTTGAGCGCCTGGAACTCCTCCCAATTGAAGACGCGGCCCGGAGAACGGAACTCGTTGGAGGCCGGGCGCATCATGCCCATTCCCATGCCTCCGCCACGAGCCGCTCCCGGAGCACCGGTAGGAGCACCGGCAGGAGCGCCGCCCGGAGCACCACCAGGAGCCGCCCCCGGAGCGCCCGCGCCTGCGCCGCCGCCGCGCCTGCCGCCACCCATGCCGCCACCGCCCGCGCTCGGGGGATCGCCGATCCACTCGCCGTCGGGCACGCCCGAGATCTTGGGGCTCTCCTTCAGCCCGTCGTACCAGAAGATCTTCAGCGCCGGCATGTCGCCGTAAGCCGCGAAATCGTAGCGGATCACCGACGCCTTGGGGAACATGAAAGAACTCGTACCTTCCTTCTTGACGCACTCGACGCCGGTGACCTTTCGTTGGGAAAGATGCAGCGCCATGTTGGGCGCGCCCAGAATGTGGCAGGCCATGTCGCCCAATGCGCCGCAGCCAAAGTCGTAGAAGCCGCGCCAGTTGAAGGGCTGATAGAAGAAGCCCCCGTTGCGGTCGGGTTCGGTCTTGCCGTCTGCCGTAAAAGGCCGCTTTTCGGCCATGCCCAGCCAGAGATCCCAATCGAGCGTGGACGGAACCGGATCTTCCTTGGGGATTTCGGTGAGCCCCTGCGGCCACATCGGCCGGTCGCTCCAGGCGTGCACTTCCGTCACGTTGCCGATGTCGCCGTTCCAGACGATCTCGGCGCACTGGCGCGTGCCTTCGTTGGAGTAGCCCTGGTTGCCCATTTGGCTCGCCACCTTATATTTGACGGCCGCCTCGCGCAACTGCCGCGCTTCCCAAATGGTGCGCACCAGGGGCTTTTGCACGTAGACGTGCTTGCCGCGCTCCATGCACCACATCGCGGCTGTGGCGTGCATGTGGTCCGGAATGGCCACGATCACGGCATCGATGTTCTTGCCTTCCTTATCGAGCATCTGCCGGAAGTCTTTGAACCTCGGCGCATTCGGAAACCGGGTGAACATCCCGGCGGCGCGCCGGTCGTCCACATCGCACAGTGCGACGATGTTCTCCGTCGGCGCGGCGGCCGAGATATTACTCGCAGCCTGTCCGCCGGCTCCGATTGAAGCAACGTTCAGCTTTTCGTTGGGGGATTTGAATCCCAGGGCCTTGAGCGATGGCGTGCTGCCGAATCCAACCGCCGGAACAGCGCCGGCCAGCAGGCTGCCGTAAAAGAAGTGCCGCCTTGACAATGCCATTTTCAGATCTCCTTAAATAACAACTTATCCTGTTTCTGAAGATTACGCCAGACAGCTCTTGACGTAGGCGAGGCACTTCTTCGCCTCGGTGACGATGTCCGAGCCCTCCGGAATCGGGTACTCCAGCTCCAGGTTCCCCGGGAATGGGTACTTTTCCGTTTTGAGCAGTTGGAGCACTTCCTTCATCGGCGTGTCGCCCGTGCCCCACACGGCGACGTTGGGACCGTGGTCCTTCTTGCGGTCCTTGAGGTGCAGGTTGGTGATCTTGTCGTGGTGCTGTTTGATGAAGGCAACCGCATCGTAGCCCGCCGCCGTGAAGTGGCCGATATCCAGGTTGATGCCGTTGTACTTCCCGTAGGCCATCAACTGGTCATAGCTTTCGAGCGTGGCCGTCTGGTTGGGATCGTTGGTCGCGTCGTGGCCGTGGTAGCCCACCATCAGCTTGTGCTTGTCCGCCACCGGGGCTATCCGCTTGGCCATGGTCAGCGTCGTGCTGGTGGTGATTCCTTTGACGCCCAGACCCTTGGCCATGCTGAAGCCATATTCGATGTCTTCATCCTTCATGCTGTCCTGCATGTTGTAGCAGAGCAGCGCGACCTCCACGCCGGCATCGTTGAATCTCTTCCGGACGGCCTTCCAGGTATTGGCGTTCGCCGCAGCGCGCCATTGCGCGACCTTTTCCATGGCAGCTTGCCTTTCGGCCTGTTGCTCGGGAGTCAACTGCGCGCGGCCGCCGCCGCCTGGCCCGCGCTGGCCCCCGCCGGGAGCCCCGCCCGGCGCCTTGGTGGCGCCCCGATCGCCGGCGGCTCCCGGCGCTCCGCCCGGCCCGCCGGCTGCGCGCCCTCCTCCCCCGCCGCCTCCGCGGCCGAAGGCCGGCATCGCGGGCGCGCCCGCGAGAGCTTCGCAATGATTGGACATCAGCTCCGCCTCGCCGAGCCCGATTTCGACATACGCCTTGATGATGGCTTCCGGGTCCGGGCTGGCGATCCGGTTGAAGCTGTACGTGATGGCGCCAATCTGCACGCCGCCGAATTTCGAGTCGATCATCTTCGCGCCAAATGCCCTGGCCAGCGGCACGGAAACCAGCGCGATCCTTCCCATATCCCGTCTTGTATATTGCATAGTGTTCCTTTCAGCCGATGTGCGGCCTATGCGTATTTCAAACCAAGCGAATCCATAATACCTTTCATGTAACCGAATGCAAGCACCTCGCCGCCCATCGTATACCCGCTCGATCTTCCGTTCTGCGCCTCCCCGGCGAGCGCCGGCGCGTGGTCCGGCCGGATGGGCCCGGTGAATCCAGCCTTGCCGTAGATCTCCAGCATGCGCACGATGCCGGCGGGGCCGTTGTCGTGGAAGGTCTCGTGAAAATGGCTGGTTTCGCCCTGGACGTCGCGGTAGTGCACGAAGAAGATCTTCTTGCGCGAGCACCACTCCCTGGCGAGAGCATAGACGTCTTCCTTCATCAGCCCGAAGTTGGCCTGGCAATATCTCTTGGTGGTTTTTGCCGATGCCGGCCCGTCGCCGGCGCCCATCAGCGTGGCAACCGAACCCCGAATATAGGTGCGGCGGGATAGCTTCACTGCTTGTAAACCTCCAAGGAGAAAGCCGGCAGAGCGGCATCCCGCTTTTGCGGTTACACCCCTTGCATGCTAACACCTGGCGCCGGCGGACGGGCGCTGCCGCGCAACCCCTGAAGATACTCCAAAATAATGTCACCCCCTAAGTGCAGCCAAATTCCGTCACCCTCTGCCAACCGGGAGGGTGATCGAGTTGAGCCAAAGGGAGTTGCAGCGGGTCAAGGCGATCGAGAATGCGGTTGCGGGTCACATTTACGGTGGGCGAGGCGGCCAGGCGGTTGAGCTTGCTTGCGCGGCAGGTGAAGCGGCAGAAGCAACGATGCGTGCCTGGCGAAGGAGATTGGGTCAGGCACGGGAATCGAGGGCAGACGCGGCCGTGGCGGATCGCCCAGCGGGTTCGGGCCAAGGTGTTGAAGTTGGCGGGAGGCAAATACGCGGGATTTAACGATTCGCCGCCGTACCGGAGCGCGCTCAAACCAGTCGAGGTTCTTCTTCGGAATCCTCTGTTGAGCTAGGGCCGGCGCTTCCGGCGCACGAAGCGAGGTCCCGTGACATGGATTGCGTGGACAACTCCGCAATCAGGCTCTCGAGCTTTTCCCGATCCAGCGGCTTCGTCAGGCACCCGTTCATGCCGGCGCCCAGGCAAATTTCGTGATACTCCGTGGTGGCGTGGGCGGTCAGACCGAAGATGACGGGCTGGCGGCCGAGGGGGAGGCGGCTGCGGATTTCCCGAGTCGCGGACAGGCCGTCGACTTCGGGCATTTGCACGTCCATAAGAACGAGGTCGTAACGATTTTCCATCACGGCCGCGATGGCCTCGGAACCGTCGGCCGCCAGGTCCGCCTTCACGCCGAGTTTCTCCAGCAGCATCAGGACGACTTTCTGATTTATCGCATTGTCCTCCGCGACCAGCACGCTCAACTGGCGGCCCGCGCACACTGCCGGCGGCGGAGCGGTGGGCGAGGCCGCCGGTTCCTGCGCACGGCCCATCAGGACGGTGAACCGGAACCGCGTGCCCTCGCCGGGCGTGGATTCCACATCGATCCTTCCTCCCATCATCTCGACCAGCCGTTTCGAGATCGCCAGACCCAGTCCGGTTCCCCCGTAACGGCGGCTGATGGAGGCGTCCGCCTGATGGAACGATGAGAAGAGGCGAGGCAGTTGGTCCGGGGCAATCCCGATACCGGTGTCGCGAACCTCGATCGCGATCGAACAGGATGTCTCGTCCTGCCGTTCCACACCGGCCGAGAGGACCACCTCTCCCGAACTGGTGAACTTGAGGGCGTTGGAGACCAGGTTCATGACGATTTGCCGCAGCCGGGTTTGGTCTCCGGCTACGTACACGGGCAATTCCGGCGCCCAGTTAAAACCAAGGCGGAGATTTTTTTCGGCGGCCGCGGCGCGAAACAGCCCTATGCTTTCTTCCAGGGCACGGCGGAGGCGGAAGGGCGCGACCTCCAAGTCCAGTTTTCCGGCTTCCACTTTGGAGAAATCCAGGACATCGTTAATCACCCTGAGGAGCGCATCCCCGGAGGAGCGGATCATGCGGACCATGTCCAGGGCCTCGGCGGAAACCGGCATGGCTTCCAGCAGCTTGCTTAACCCGATGATACCGTTCAAAGGCGTCCGGACCTCATGGCTCATGTTCGCCAGAAAACGGCCCTTGGCTTCGCTGGCCGCGTCCGCGCGCCGCTTCTCTTCCATCACCTTGGTGCGTTCCGATTCCAGTTCGGCCGTGCGTTGTTGCACCGCGCGCTCCAACTGCCGGTTCCTGCGCCGCAGCAGCCCGTTCCTCCACAGAACGACGCCCCACACGGCGGCGGCGGCCAGCAGCAGAGCAATCGACCGCCACCACCAGGTCTCCCACCATTTCGGCTCGACCTGGAACTCCGCCACAGCCACTCTCGCCGACACCGGCCCATCCCGAACCCGCGACCGGATTTCCAGCCGATGCCGGCCCGGGGCAAGCCCGGCAAACGAGATGGTCCGCTCGGTGGCGTCGGTCCAGTGTTCGCCGTCCAACTGGTAGGCGAAGCGCACCAGTTGCTCGCTCTTGTAGCCTAGTGTGGAGAACTCGGCCCTGACAACCCGCGATTTCTGTTCGATCTCGAGCCGGGTCAGAATGGGATTGGCAACGGGCGGCGACGACCAGCCACCGCCAGGAGGCTGGTAGTGCGCCAATCCACCGCTGGTACCGATCCACACGCTGCCGTCCGGATCGGCCCAGAAGGCCTCCCCGTCGGTGTCGTTCCAGATCAGCCCGTCTTCCGTGCTCAGGTATCTCCAGGAGCCGCCGGCGAGGACAGATACTCCGTTGGCGCTGCCCCGCCAGAGGCGGCCTGACGCGTCAAAGCCGTGAAAGGCCGTGACCTCGACCGACGAGGCATCGGCAGGCAGGACCGGCGTCGCACGAACGATGCGGTCTCCCGAGAACTCGACTCTCTCAATTCCGGCATCGTAGCGGTGGTGCAGCCAGAGAGCGCCGTCCGGGCCGATTGCCGGAATATACGGGTCGTCGCTCAGGAGCCCATCCGCATTCCGGTACTGGCGCCACCGGCCATCGCTCAATCTCCACAGCCCGTCGGGGTTGGTGATCCACATGGTCCCCTGTTTGTCTTCCGAAAAAGCCCACGCCACGTGACGCAGCGATTCGGGTTGATCGATGCGGCGGAAGCGCTGGGAGGCAGGCGGCCCGCCGTTGCGAAAGATGCCGCAGGCTGTGGCGACCCACAGCCGGTCCAGGTGGTCGACGAAACCGCGGTGCGAAGTCCCGCAGGGGAGCCCTTCCGCACGGCCGAACAGGCGAATCTTCCCGGTTGCCGGATCGATGCGGGCCACGCCGCCCGGCTTCAGAACCGCCCACATGGCGCCATCGGAAGTCTCGCCCAGCCATCGAACGTTATCGCCCCCCAAGCCGTCCTTCCGGGTCCAGGTCCGTGGCGGGCCCTGCCCCTCCAGCCGTGCCAAGCCCAGGGAAGTGCCTACCCAGAGCGCGCCTTTCCGGTCGCGCCGGATGCTCCAGATCAGGTCGGAAGGCAGGCCTTGCGCTTTGGTCCAGGCTTCCCATTCGCCGTAACCCAGCCAGCGGGCCACGCCGGCCCCGATCAGCGCGATCCACAGGGATCCCTCGCGATCTTCCAGCACCGCGCTGGCCATCGCGGTGCGCAGCCCCCGCCGATCGTCGATCACTCTCCAGTTGCCCTCGCGGCCGATGGCCAGCCCCTTATCGGTCGGGACCATGACCGATCCGTCCCGGCCCGCGGTCAAGGCGCCCCAAAAGGTGCTGGATGCGATATCCGGTTTTTCCTGGACCAACCGCGCCGCGCCGGGCGGCTTGCGGTACAGCTTGCTGGGGCTGCGGATCCACACCGAACCGTCCGGCGTTACAGCGATGGCGTCCCAGGCGTCGTCCGGCAATCCTTCCGCCGGCCCGAACATCGAAACGCGCCCGTGGTCCTCGACGCACAGCCGGCGCCCGCAGCCAAACCAGAGCTGCGAGCCGTTGCGCGCGATTCCGCGCATGGGCGTGCCGGCAAGTTCCGGCCCCAAAGGATAGGGATGCGCGGAGAAGGAACCGTCGCCGTCCGGCGCCGCCTCGTACAGGCCGGAAAGAGTCGCCACCACCACGCGGCCCTGCGCGTCATTGGCCATCCGCTGGGTGCCCGACAACATGCCGCTCAGCCCGGCGACGGGGTGGAAGCGCTGCCCGTCGAAACGGAAAATCCGCCCGCAGGTGTTGGCCCAGAGCGCGCCATCCGCCGCCACGTGCAAGGCATGGACTTCGGTGGCGCAGGGCAACCCTTCGGCGGCGGCCATCAGGCGAAAGCGGGCGCCGTCATAGCGGTACAATCCGCCTTCCGATCCGGCCCAGATGTAACCGGCTCCGTCCTGCGCCAAGGACAGGATGGTCATGTTCTGAAGCCCATCGGCATCCCCGTAGTGGCGGAAACTGTACTGCTGGGCGACACCGGAGCCATTGCACGCCAGGATTAGCGCGGCACACGCACCGAGGCTAGGGCGAATTCCCACATACTACATATCGGCCCGGACCGCGAAACGCCCAGGAGCAGGCGTCACTCCTCGCGCAGTGCCCTCACCGGGTCCACGCGTGCCGCGCGCCGGGCCGGCCAGAAGCTCGCGAACAGCCCCGCCGCCAGGAGCAGCATCGTGACACCGGCGAACGAATACGGATCGAACGTGGAGACGTTCCGGACCAGCCCGGCCAGCACCTTCACCGACGCCAGGCTCCCCACAAGCCCCACCACGATGCCCGCCACCACCAGCCTGGCGCCCAGCCCGAGCATCATGCCGGTCACCTGCCGGAACCCCGCGCCGAGGGCAATGCGGATGCCGATCTCGCGCGTCTGCTGGGCCACGGCTTGCGAGATCACGCCGTAAATCCCGAACAGTGCCAGCACCAGCCCCAGCGCCGCGAACACGGCGAACAGCAGCAGGTTGAATCGCGGCCGCGCATAGGCGTTCTCGGCCAGCACGGCTTCCATCGGTTTGTCGTCCATCACCGGCTGCCCCGGGTCCACCGCGAAGACCTGCGCCTTGACGGCCTTGTCCAGCGCTTCGGGCCGCCCGTTGCCCAGCACGAACAAGCGGTCGGCGCGATTCACAATGGTGAACGGCACGAACATCTCCGGGACGGTTTCGTTGGTGCTCACGCGGTTCACCGTGTCCTTTACCACGCCCACCACCTGGAACGAGTCGTCGGCCAGGCTCACCGGCGGCTGGCGCAGCAGCGGAACGCGGACCAGCCGCCCGAGGGCATCGCCCGCGCCGAGATACTGCCGCACGAAGGCCTGGTTCACCACCACGCTGTGAATCCGCGCGTTCACCTCCTGGTCGCTCAAGAACCGCCCCTGGACCACGCTGATGCCCATCACCTTCAAATAATCGCCGTTGCTCTGATCGAGCATCACCCGCTGGCCGTTCTGCGGCGCGCTGCCCACCACCTCCACCGGCAGCGAGGCGTTGTACACCGGCGGCAACCCGCCGTTGATCCCCACCGCCAGCACTCCCGGAACCGTTTGCATCCGCCGCAGCACTTCCTGGAGGAACGCCGCGCGCCGGCCCGGATCGCGGTAGCGCTCGTCGGAAAACGGAATGCGCAGCGTGAGGATGCGGTCGGGATGAAACGCCAGGTTGGCGCCCTGGATGGAAATCAGCGTGCGGATCATGAGGCTCGCCCCCACCAGCAGCATCAGTGAGAGGGCCACCTCACCGGCCACCAGCACGCCGCGCATCACCCGCTGCCGCGCGCCGCCCGACGAGCCCCGGCCCGCCTCCTTGAGCGGCGTGAGCAGGTCGCGGCCCGAAAGGTGCAGCGCCGGCGCCAGCCCGAACAGCAGCGACGCGGCCACCGACACCGCGAGCGTGAACAGCAGCACCGGCGCGTTCAGCGTGATGTGGGCCTCGTCGGGAATGGTGTTGGGCGGCACCATGGCGATGATTCCCCGAAGTCCCGCGGCCGCCAGCGCCACACCCAGCGCGCCGCCCGCGATCGCCAGCAACAGGCTCTCGGCGAGCAACTGCCGCACCAGCCGGAATCGCCCCGCACCCATCTCCGCGCGCACCGCGATCTCCCGCCGCCGGGATTGCGCGCGCGACAGCAGGAGGCTCGAGACGTTCACGCAGGAGATCAGCAGCAGCAGTCCCACCGCGCCGAACAGAATCCATAGAGCGCCCTGAATGTCGCTCGGAAAGGTCTCGCCGAAATCGCGCAGCACCAGCTTCCACTGCTTCGGAAAGACATTCGGGTTGCGCTGTTCGATGTCCTGGAAGACCGGCTGGAGCCCCGCCACGGCCTGCTCGCGCGCGATTCCCGGCTTGAGGCGTCCGAGCAGGAACACGTCGCGCTCGCCCTCCACCGTTTGCCCGCGGTGGAACACATCCGGCAGGTACACGTCGGCGCCGCGCCACATAAAACGCATCGGCATGACGCCGATCACCGTGCGCATCCTGTCGTTGAGCCGCAGCTTGCGGCCGATCACGCCGGGGTCGCCCCCGAACTGCCGCTGCCAGAACTTGTAGCCCAGAATCGCAACCGGCTCGGCGCCCTCCACGGCGTCGGAGGCCATGGTGGCGCGGCCGACGAGCGGCGCGACGCCCATCACTTCAAAGGTGTTCATGGTGCAGTGATTGCCGCGCAGCCGCTGCGGATCGCCCGCGCCCGTCCAGGTGACGTCGGACCATGTGGATGCCACCACTCCCTCGAACACCGTGTTGTGCTCCGCGATGTCCAGGAACTGGTCGATGGGATAATAGCCGCCGTAACCCCCGCGCGGCCCCTGGACCCCCACGCTCATGAGCCGGTGCGGCTCCTTGTAGGGAAAGGGATCGAGGATCACCGCGTAGATCACGCTGTACATGGCGGTGCTTCCGCCGATGCCCAGCGCGAGCGATCCGGCCGCGATCGCCGTGAACATCCGGCTCTTGGCCAGGTTCCGCGCTCCGAAGCGAATGTCACCGAAAAACTGCTCGAGCCAGGTAAGAAGTTGCATCCTGCGCCGCCCCCATTATCGACGATCGGGCCGGCTGTTTTGTTAGGCTATATCAACATGATCGCGAAATGCCTCGTCCTCCCCTTGCTCGCCGGGGCCGCGCTGGCGCAGCCCATGGTGATCAAAACCACAACCCTGATCGATGGCAAAGGCCACGTCCTGAGAAACCAGGAGATCGCCATCGAATCCGGCCGCATCGCGCGCATCGGCCCCGCGAGCGGCAAGCCCATGATCGACCTCGGCGGCCTCACGGTGATGCCCGGATGGATCGATACGCACGTCCATCTCGGCTGGTACTTCAATAAGGAGGGCCGGTACGACCC
>Ga0310038_10004284_pt1 | contig 10175 bp, 10 predicted proteins | sample Sb_taG_6_FD_200461 | JGI IMG/M metagenome (GOLD analysis project Ga0310038, IMG submission 200461) | Peat soil microbial communities from Weissenstadt, Germany - Sb_50d_4_PS metaG (v2) (version 2) | ecosystem: Environmental > Terrestrial > Soil > Wetlands > Peat | place: Germany: Weissenstadt... | reverse complement strand
CGGCCGCCGACATGAGCGGCCAGGCCGCCCGCGCTTTCGGCTGGCCCCGCGAGTGGGCCGGCCAACTGGAGCACGCCCGCGAGCAGTTCCCCGGCATCACGTACTGAAATACTGGGCCGTGCTACCGGGCCGTGGCCAATCGAGAGAGCTGGCCGGGTGCCGGGATTCGTCCGGGCGGCAGACGGACTATCGCTGGGAGCGGCGCGGGCGGAACTTGATCCAGGCCACGATGGCGACGGCCACCAGCAGCCAGGGCGAGAACAGGAAGTGCACGGCGAAGCTGACGATGATGAGGGCCACGATGGCGATGAAGGCAAGGGCGATGATCCAGGGCATGGTGATCGGTCTCCGTTCAAGTTGAGCTGGTCGCGGTTGCCGCGCCCATGCCTCAAGGCTGCCGCCGACGGTGGCCGCCGTCGATCGGGATCGGCCCCGGTTCACACCCTGATGCGCCCCTGACGGCATCGGTGCCATCCCTGACCGCAGTCCCGGGATGCGATCGTGCGCCCAGCGGAATGGGAGGTGACACCGTGGCGTAGTCCACGGTGACCTTCGTGTTCGCAACTCTCGTCGTCGCCTGCCGGTATGGGGCCGGTCCGGGCATCTGCCAGGAGGCCCGGTAGCAGGCTGGCGACTTCGCCTGGAAACGGGCCGCGCGCTGCGCTGCGCATTACCGCCAGTGCTGCGCCGTCAGCCAAAGTCCACTACCGGCAGACGATCAGCCACTTTCCCGATAGGCGCGATACAGCCAAGTCTGAACGCGATTAACGTGGCAACGTCGAACTCTCTCGTACGCGCGTAGCGGCGGTTCGGGATCAACCCGGGCCGTGGGTGGCGTGTCACAGTTGAGGCCGCTGCCGGTTCGGCGGACGCTCCGGAAGGCTGAGCTAGCCGCCGGGTGGATGACCGCGCGAGTTGGTCGGCGGAGAACGTCGTCACGCTCGTTACCGCCGGTTTAAAACTCGCCAGTCGCCGCGGCGCACATGGCGGACAGGTCCATGGACCACCGCCTGGTCAGAATGAACGCCCACACCCAACTCGCGCCGGAGCCACTGCCCGGCCTTGGCCTAAGCCCTGGTCATGGTCCCCGGGGCGTCAGCCTCCTGGGCCGGCGCCACTTACCTGACTCCTGATCAGTGGCGGGCCCTTGCCGACCGCTGCGTCGGCTAGCTTCGGTGCTCGGGTGCGTACTTGAACGAGAGCTGAAGCTTGGTGCGGTAGGTGATTGCCCCGCCCTCGTCGAGATGGATGTCCTGTTCAACGACCTCGGCGACACGAAGATCGCGGAGGTGCTGACCCGCGGTCTTTATCGCCTCGGCGGCGGCTTCTTCCCACGAAGTGCCGCTGGTCCCGATGATCTCGACCACGCTATATACGCTCATGGCGTCTCCTTTGACGGCTTCTACAAGCATACGGCGACTGCACGGACGGCCGGCTAGCCGCTTGAAATGATCGGCCATGGTCACGTCCGGCACCTCCCGCACTGGCCCGCTGGCGGCCATCACGCGCTCATCTTGCCCGGTTCCCCACCGTTCACCACACTAAACCCGCACGTCAGGTCAGTCGCCCGCATGGGTGCCGCGCGGCGTGCCTGTGCCGCCAGCAGGGCAAGGTCACTGCGACGGTGGCGGATGCACAACGGGTTCGTCCGCGACTCCGCCGGCCGAAGGCCCGGTAGCAGGGCGCGGGCCGGGCGCCTGCACGCGGCGGCCGATCGTCCCCCGGACGTCGGGACGTCTGGCCCTGATCCAGGGCGTGCCATCGGATGATTGTTAAACCAAGCGGATTGCAAACTATGTTTTGCAGCATGGCGGTCCGGGGCGGGCCGCTGCCGGAGGGATCCCGGCGGGAGTCTCCGGCGGACCCGGCATAGGAGGCCACGATGAGGTCGGCAGCAGTAAATCCGGCGGGGTGGCCGGCGATGCCCGGGCCGGACGGGACGGGACCAGACGTCACGGTGCCCGGCGAGCCATCGGGGACGGCGCGCGCGGCGGGCGGGATCACGCTGGGCGTGGAGGAGGAGTTCGTGCTCCTGGACCCGTCCGCCGGCGCCACTGTGCTGGCCGGCCCGGATCTGGCGCGGATGCTCGGCGGGGAGCCGGGGGTGCAGCAGGAGCTGATGCGGTTCCAGGTGGAGACCGCGACCGGGGTGTGCACGAGCCTGGACGACCTCGGCCGCGAGCTGGCCCGGCTCCGGCGGCTGGTTGCGGACGCCGCGGCATCTGTGGGCTGCCGCCTGGTGGCGTCGGGGATCGCGCCGTACCGCACGCCCGGGCTGGTCGCCGTGACGGACCTGCCCCGGTACCGGAAGCTGGCACGGCGCTACGGTCCGCTGGTGGCCGAGGCCGGCGGCACCTGCGGCTGCCACGTGCACGTCGGGGTTCCGTCCCGCGACCTCGGCGTCCAGGTGCTGGCGCGGCTGCGGCCCTGGCTTGCCTCGCTGCTCGCCATCACCGTCAACTCACCGATAGCGCGCGGTCGCGACACGGCCTGGGCGAGCTGGCGGTACCTGGCCTGGTCACGCTGGCCGACCGCGGCGCCGCCCGCGGTGTGGCCGGACGCCGCCGCCTACGATGCGGCGGTCCGCCGCCTCATCGGGCGGGGCGCGGCGCTCGATGAGCGGAGCATCTACCTCCTCGCGCGGCTGTCCCCGCGCTACCCCACGGTGGAGGTCCGGGTCGCCGACGCCTGCCTCGACGCCGGCACCGCGGTGCTGCTGGCCGGGCTGACCCGCGCCCTGGTCGCGACCGCCCTGGCCGAGGCCCGCCGGGGGACGCCAGTGCCAGCGGCGCCGACCCGGTGGGTCAACGCGGCCCTGGCCGCCGCGGCCCGGCGGGGGCTGGCCGGGACAGGAGTCGACCCGTTCACCGGGCAGGCCGCCGATGCGCGCAGCCTGCGGTCCCGCCTCCTGGATCATGTCTACCCCGCGCTCAGCGACCGCGGTGACACCCAGATCATTACCGGGCTGCTGCGCCGGCTCGACCAGCGGGGGACCGGGGCCGACCGGCAGCGAGCCCTCTTCGCCAGTGCCGGGTCCGCGCCCGGGTTCGTTGAGGCACTCGCCCGCGCCACGCTATCCGGTGACGAGCCGACTCGCAGCGGCCAGCCAGACGCGGGATCCGAGCGGCGCCGCGAGCGGACACCGGGACCGGCTCCCGTCGTCCCCTCAGGGGACCAGGACGGGCTGCCCCAGGGCATCGGCAGCATGACGGACCCGTCAACGAGTTCCCCGGCCAGAGCCCGGGGCCAACGTCCCGACGCAGCCTGACAGCCGCGGGTGAACGGCGCCCGCGGGGGACCCATGGCCATGCCAGGCGGGAACAATGACCCTGATGGTTTGCCCGCCGCGACTGGCTGGACAGCCTCAGCGACAGCGACTTCAAGCGAGCCGACGAGGTATGCGGCATGCTCGCCGGAGAAAGGCACCGAACTCGGCGGCCCGCGGACCGATCACCTGGACGGAGCGGTCCGGGAACTGCGGATCCGGCTCCGCGATGTCGCGGCGAGGATCACGTACTGGTGTACTGCTGAGGGGACGATCGTGCTCCTGACCGTGTTCCGGAAGACCAGGCAGCATGACCAGGGGCAGATCGGCCGGGCGGTCCGGGCACAGCACATATGCGAACGTGACCACCGGGGCACGCGGCGGAACCTGCGAAAGGCAGGTGTGATGACCGGCTACCACACCCGCTGGGTCCGCCCGCCGGACCAAGCCGAGGATCCCGAGCCGATCGCCATCCGCGAGGCCCTGGCCTTCGGTAAGCGGTCTATGACCAGCGCTGCGCCCTAGGTCTCAGCATCGCCGACCAGGCCGGGCGGGCAGGCATGACCGTCGATGATATCGAGTGCATCGAAGAGGGCGGCACCGAGCCCACCATCGCCCTGCTGCAGCGCCTGGCCGCAGCCCTGGACTCTGACGTGCACCTGACCGCAGGACACGACCTCGGCTCCCTATGGTTCGAACCCCACGCAGCTTGACCTAGTCGGCACGGCTGTTCCGGCCAGAGGTGGCGGCCGTCACACACGGCGACGCGCACTGTGGCGGAGGCTTCAATATCCGCCTAAGCCCGTCTCTGTTGTACGGCATGGCCGTCCGTGCCGCGCCGAACGTGGAGTTATGGAGCGACGGATCCTGATCTCTGACTGGATGCCGATGCGGGTTCTCTGCCGGCCGGAACGCCGGTCCGTGGTGCTGGTGGTCCGCAGGTGACTGGCTTGCCATCGGCATCCGCTGCGGTCGGCACGTCACGGCCGGCATCGACCCGGCAAGGTTCTCTGAGCAGCAGAAACGGCGACTTTGAAGAGATAAACTCTCCTGGAGCAGGCTTCACAGCACTGCGGGGGGTACAGAGATCGTGATTCCGGTGCCGCGTCGGGACACCGCGCCTGACAGACTCGCGCTGATTCGAGACCTGCTTACGAGCCTGCCGGCTGCGGTGGCCTACGTGGCCGGACCTGACCTGGTCATCGACTTCGCCAATGACGCTTACTGCCGGCTGGCCGGCGATCGCGACGTGGTCGGCATGCCGCTGCGCCAGGCGCTGCCGGAACTGGTCGGCCAGGGGCTGTTCGATCTGCTCCAGCTGATCATGGAGAGTGAGGAGTCCGTCCGGGGCACCGAAACCGGGGTCTGGGTTCACCGGCGAGGCGGGCAAGCAGAGCAACTTTTCGTGGACTCTATCTACCAGCCGGTGCGCGATGCCGACGGAGCTGTCGCCGGGATCCTGCTGTATGCCGCCGATGTGACCGCGCATGTGCGGGACCGGGACCGGCTGGAAGCGCTGGCCGGGAGCCTTGCCACGTCGGAGGAGCGGTACCGGACGCTGTTCGAGACCATGCCGCAAGGTGTCGTCCACTACGACACCGACGGGTCCATCATCGGGGTGAACCCGGCAGCCAGCGAGATCTTGGGCATGGACCTGACTGCGGTGACATCCTGGCCGGTTGTCCCGGAAGGGCAAGCGGTGCGCGAGGACGGCTCACCGTTCCCGCCGGAGGACCTGCCGGTGCGGGTGGCGCTGCGGACCGGTGAGATCGTCACCGACGTGGTGGCCGGTGTCAGGCACGGACGGACCGGCGAGCTGCGCTGGCTGCGGATCACCGCCATCCCCGACGCCCGGGATGACCAGGGCCGACCCAGCCGGGCATACGCGACCTTCACCGACCTGACCGAGCAGCGCCGGACCGAGGCGGCCCTCCAGGAGAGCACCGCGCTGCTGGGCCGGTTGCGGGACGCCAACGTGCTCGGCGTGGTGGTCTCGACCGAGCAGGGCGTCTATGAGGCCAACGACGCGTTCCTGGACATGATCGGCTACAGCCGCGAGGACCTGGCGGCCGGGCGCGTCCACCACCGGTCGATCACCGCGCCGGAGTGGGCCGACCGGGACCGGGCCGGGATGGAGCAGTTGCGTCGCACGGGCGCCATCCGGCCCTTTGACAAGGAATACGTGCACCGGGACGGGCACCGAGTGCCGGTCGTGGTTGGGGCGGCGGTGATCGACCGCAACCCGCTCCGCTGGGTGACCTTCATCATCGACCTGACCGCCCGGCAGCGCGCCGAGCGGGAGCGCGCCGAGCTGATCGTGCGGGAACGCGCCGCCCGCGCCGAGGCGCGCACCGCCCGGGAACGGCTCACGTTCCTGATGCGCGCCGGTGGACTGGTCGCCGCCACCCGGGACCGGGACAAACTGCTCGACGAGGTCGCCCAGCTGGTGGTTCCCAGCCTGGCCGACTACTGCGTGGTATTCCTGCCGACCGCCGATGGAAGGCTATGCGCCAGCGCGCTCACCCACGCTGACCCCGCCCGCGCAAAGATGCTCGCTGGCCTGCGCGAGTACCCGATTCCCCCAGTGGGCCCGCTGATCCCCCAGCGTGCCTACACCACCGGCGCCACCCAGCTATCACGCGACGTCGCCACCGAAATGCCCACCTGGCTCAAGGCCGAGCCCGACCTGATGGGCATCGTGAAACTCATGAACCCGGAGAGTGCGATCGGCACGCCATTGCTGGTCGGCCAAGGCGTACTGGGCGTCATGGTCCTGGGCCGCGGAGCCGAGCGCCCCCGGTTCGCCCCGACGGACGTCGAAGTGATCGAGGAACTCGCCCGCCGCCTGGCCGTGGGGCTGGCCAACGCAGACACCTTTGCCCGCGAGCACGCCATCGCCGAAACGCTGCAACGCTCCCTTCTGCCCAACGTCCTGCCCCAGTTCCCGGGACTGGACCTCGCGGTACGCTACCTGCCCGCCACCGAGGGGGCCGACGTCGGCGGCGACTGGTACGACGCGTTCCCCCTCGAAGGCGGCCGGGTCGGGCTGGTAACCGGCGACGTGGCCGGCCACAACATCGCTTCGGCGTCGATCATGGGCCAGGTCCGCAGCCTGCTCCGCGCGTACGCGATCGACAACCCGGACCCGGGCTGCGTGCTGCGGCGGACCAACACCGCCGTGGCCCAACTGCTCCCAGACGTGCTCGCCAGCGTCGTCTACGCCGTTCTCGACCCGGCCACCGGTGACCTCGCTTACGCCAACGCCGGGCACCCTCCGCCGATCGTCACCACCGGCCCCGGCCAGGCCGAATACCTCGACGACACGGCCGGCGCCACGCTGGGCGCCTGCACCACCGCCAGCTTCACCACCGGCCACCGGCAGCTTGAGCCGGACGCAAGGCTGCTTTGTTACACCGACGGGCTCATCGAAGACCGGTGCCGTGACATCTCTGAAGGCCTAACAGTCCTTGCCGAAACGCTGCAACGCTCCGGCCCCAACTCGGCCGAGCAAACATGCGCTACCGTCCAGGCGGCCCTCCTCGGCACCGCAAGGCGCGATGACGACGTGTGCCTCCTGGCCGCCCGGCTCACCGGCTAAGCGCCCACGGCATCGCAGGCCAGGTCACACATACAGCCTCTACCTCACCCCGCCACTGATCCGAACGGCGCTTGCAACCGTAAAGGGACGCGCCCGACACGCAATTATGTGCCGGCCGGCCGAGGCCAACTCACCATCGATATGCAGCGCATAGTCGGCAGGGATCTGGTATCGGGACGGGACGCTGAGGTCTCATCTTCCGTAGTCGGCGCCGGTGTGCGGTGCCGAGATAGGCGGGTCAACCTCTGGGTTGATCCCGGGTATCAACCCGGACTCCCACCCGAGGATTGACGCGCCCGCCTGTGCCCCGGAGGCACGCTGGCGGCATGAACATTTACCTGATCAACGCACTGCTCATCCTCCTGGTCGTCCGCCAGATCCGCGAGCACCAGCTCGACCTGCGGGCCCTGGCCGTCCCGGTCCTCGCCGTGGCCGCCGCCGCCGTCATGTTCCTGCACTCGGTGCCCAGCGGGGGCAGCGACATCGCGCTGGACCTGCTGTGCGTGTCGGCCGGCGCCGCCATGGGCGCGATCGGCGGCCTGGCCACCCGGCTGCGCCCGGGCGCCGACGGCCGCCCGCTGGGCCGGGCGGGAGTCCTGGCGGCGAGCATGTGGATCGCCGGCGTCGGGGCCCGGATGGTCTTCTACTTCGCCGCGACCCACGGCGCCGGCCCGGCCATCGCCCGGTTCAGCATCGCGCACCACATCACCGGCCCGGCCGCCTGGACCGCCGCGCTGGTCATGATGGCCCTGGCCGACGTGCTCACCCGGCTGGCCGTCGTCTACCTGCGCGGGCGTCAGCTCACCGCCAAGGCCACCCCGGTCATCGCGACACCTGCCCGGGCCGGCGCCGGTGCCTGATCTAGCATCCCGGCCTGCGCAGCCCAGACCGTGCCCGTGAAGGCGCCGCCGACCGCGGCGCCTTATTCATGCCACCGCACGGCCCGGTCCGTCTCCGCCTGCTCCTGCGGGCGGAAGCGATGAGCCCGCCAGCGTCCAGGTAGCACACGGGCGGTCTCATACCCGCGAGCACCGGCAGCTCGCAGCGGCAGGCGCGCGTCTGCCAGGCCTGGTATGCCTCGCCATCGTCGTGACGGCCCGTGGCCCGTATGACCACCACTACAACGTGCCGGACAATAGCCGCCTTATTGGACGCCATTCCCGGGGCTCAAGGTCTTGATAAGTCGCGCACTCGAAGGCTCATTCTGCGCGCATGATAGCGAGCTGCTGGCCGGTGATGCCGTGCCGAAAGGGCGGTCTGCAGTCGTGGCCGGAAGTCAGAGTGTTCCTACTGGGTAACGGTGGGCGGGGCTGCCGCGGGCCCGGCCGGCCAGCGCGGCCTCCGGGTACTGCAGCGGCGGGTGAGGACCAACGCCCTTCCGGCAGGTGACAGATGCCTCCCGCCATAGGCCCTTCGGGTATGGCGCGTGGCACCCCTGCGGAGTCGTAGAGGGCAAAGGCGGACGAACTGGAGCGATCAGGCCGGGGTGCTCCGGCGTTGCCTGACGATGCCTGAGGAGGCAGATTATGAGTACGAAGATGCGCAGCATGCTCGCCGTACTCGCGGGCGTGACGCTGCTCGGGACGTCTGGCGGCGTGTCGGCGTTTGCTGGCCAGAGCGCGACCGCGACGCCAGCCAGAATCACCGCGGCCACCAGCATGGTGCCGCGCTGCTACACCCGCGACCTGGTGGCGGGGCTGCACGGGTCCCAGATCGGGCTCGGCAACCACGGGTTCGTACTGACCCTGACCAACACCGGCAGCCAGTCGTGCTCGCTGTACGGGTATCCGGGCCTCGGCTTGGAGAACGCAAGCCACAAGCTGCTGACCTCCCACGCGTTCTGGGGCAGCACCTATTTTGACCGGGACCCGGGCCGGACCCTGATCGTGCTCTCGCCGGGCGAGACCGCGAGCGCCGACCTCGCGTTCTCATACGGCAGCGGCCTGCCCGCCGACTCGGTGACCGCGACGTACCTGGAGGTCACGCCGCCGAACGCCTACCGGCACATCACGCTGCGGATTCCCGGCGCACCGGTCCTCATCTACTACGGCAACCTCCAGGTGACGGCAGTCGCGCGGCACACGCCGTACTGATAGGAACCGGGCTGGCATGGCCACCGGCCAAGCCGCGTTCCGCCTGGCGCTGGCGATGCACCATCGCCAGGCGGAGGCTTGTTCGAACCCGCCCCCGGGGCGGCGGGCCGGCCACCTGTGAGCCAGCCAGCTCCCCGGAATTGCTGCGGGCTGCCCGCAAGCCTGATGCCCCCTCCCCTTACACCGCACGGTCCAGGCCACCGGGCCCGGGCTGCCGCCGCTGGCCCTGCGGACCCGGTCTCCGGTGGGCCGGAATCATCAAGGCTCCCCGGCGGTTGTCATCGGCCCAAAGTCATGACCACGCATCCTCAGGTACCGGACGGTACCGGCCCGCCACGAACTCCAGATACCGGTCCACCAGCCGGTCGCCCAGCCGGTAACGGACCTGGCCAGAGCCCGACACCAAACGCACAAGACACGGGAAGCTGCTCATTTCAGCACCTTCCCAGCGTGTGACGCGAGAACACAGGAGCGACACGGATCACCCGTGTATTAAGCGATCTGGAGCGCTTGTCCGTAGGCGGTCCGACTCCGGTCTCCAGCGGGTCGTGACATGGCGTGACCGGCTGCCCCGGCTTAGGTTGAGTTTCCGCTCAATCGCTGGGACCCGCAGCTGGCCCAGCCTCCCGGGTCCTGGCCCTGCCCGGGAGGTACCCGATGACCACTGCCGCCCCATCCACTGCCCTCGCCACGATCCAGCCCGCCTTCACCGACCCCGAACGGCTCGCCCTCGCCGGGTTCCTGGCCGGGTACCGGGGCCTGACTCGCGAGGCGTACACGCTGGACCTCCGCCAGTTCACCACCTGGTGCCGCGTCCGCTCCCTGAACCTGTTCGCGGTCCGCCGCGCCGACATCGGAGGCTTCGCCCGGGACCTGGAAGCCAGGGGCCGCGCCCGTGCCACCGTCACTCGCCGGCTGTGCACCGTCGCCGGGTTCTACCGCTACGCGGCCGGAGAAGAACTCCCCGGGCATTCCCCGGCCGCCCACGTCCGGCGGCCCCGCGTGGACTACGAGTCCCACGCCACCGCCCTGGACCGCAACGAACTGGGCGCCATGCTGGTGGCCGCCGGGCTCGGCCCGCCGCCGGAGCACGCACTAATCTCGTTGCTCGCGCTGAACGGGCTGCGGGTATCGGAGGCCACCGGCGCCGACATCGAGCACCTGGGCCTCGAACGCGGGCACCGCACGCTGACCATCACCCGCAAGAGCGGCAAGGTCG
>Ga0310038_10004275_pt1 | contig 10190 bp, 6 predicted proteins | sample Sb_taG_6_FD_200461 | JGI IMG/M metagenome (GOLD analysis project Ga0310038, IMG submission 200461) | Peat soil microbial communities from Weissenstadt, Germany - Sb_50d_4_PS metaG (v2) (version 2) | ecosystem: Environmental > Terrestrial > Soil > Wetlands > Peat | place: Germany: Weissenstadt... | reverse complement strand
GCACACCGGTCTGGTTTATGCGGCAAGCTGGCCGCTACATGCCCGAATACCGCGCCGTCCGCAAACAATATTCGCTGATCGAGATTTGCAAGAAGCCGGAAGTCGCGGCCGAGGTGACCATCACCGCCGCTGAGGCGCTCGGGGTAGATTCTGCCATTATTTTTGCCGACCTGCTGCTGCCGCTGGAAGTTATGGGGCTGCCTTTCCATTTTTCAGCCGGAGAAGGCCCGGTAATCGAGAAGCCGGTGCGGACGAAAGAAGACATCAACCGCCTGCGCACCGACTGCGCAGCTGATCTGGGATACGTTTCCGACGCGGTGCGCCTCGTGTGTAAGCATTTTGGCGCGCGTCTGCCGGTGATCGGCTTTTGCGGCGCGCCCTTCACCCTTGCCAGTTACATGATCGAAGGCGGTGGCTCGCGGAATTACGTGCACGCCAAAAAAATGATGTACTCGTCGTCCGCGGTTTGGGATCAGTTAATGCGAAAGTTGGTCGCAGTGGTCTCCGAATACGCGGCCCAGCAAGTGCATGCTGGGGCCGACGTCATCCAGATTTTTGATAGCTGGGTCGGGTGCCTCAGCGTCGAAGATTATCGGCGTTATGTGCTGCCCCGCACGACCGAACTAGTGAAAGCGTTACAAAAAACCGGCGTGCCCATCATTTATTTCGGCACGGACAGCGCTACCCTTCTGCCCTCGATGCGAGAGACTGGCGCCGAAGTGATTGGGCTCGACTGGCGCATTCCGCTCGATGACGGCTGGCGCAGCCTTGGTTTCGATTGTGCCGTGCAGGGAAATCTGGATCCGGTTCTGCTGTTCGCGGAATGGAAGGAACTGAAGTCGCGAGCCCAAGAGGTTCTGCGTCGCGCGGCCGGACGTCCTGGACACATTTTCAATCTGGGTCACGGCATTTTGCCGGAAACTCCTGTTGAGAATGTAAAAGCACTGGCGAAATTTGTGCAGGAATACTCGACCAGGGTCATCCCTGCGTCGCAGTCAGGGGATTAGAGGTTGGCCGATTCAAGAAAAAACGCCGTCCTGTTGCTTGCTCATGGCAGCCCGGACTCTGTGGAACAAGTGCCAGACTTTCTTCTGCGGGTAACCGGTGGGCGGCCGCTTCCACAGCCAGTTGTGGAGGAAGTGAAGCATCGTTACGGTCTGATTGGCCGCTCTCCGCTAACCGAACTGACGCTGAAGCAAGCAGAACTTCTGGCAAGTGAATTGGGCATGCCAGTGTACGTCGGCATGCGTAATTGGAAGCCGTTCATCGCCGATGCGGTTCGCGCCCTGGTGTCCGATGGTATCGAGCACGCCGTTGCAATCTGCCTGGCGCCACAGAATTCGCGGACCAGCGTGGGTCTTTACCGCTCTGATCTCGCCAGCAATCAGGGAACGGCCTTTGCCGTCGATTTCGTCGAGTCCTGGCACGATCATCCGCTATTGATCAGAGCCTTTGCCGAAAGGCTGCGTGCCGGATTGGACCGCGCCCGTCGCGAGGCACAGATACAAGAAATCCCGATTATCTTAACAGCGCATAGTGTTCCCGAGCGCACGATCACGGAGGGCGATCCCTATGAGAGCCAGGCGAAGGAAACTGCTTCGCTAGTGGCGCGTGAGGCCGCGCTGGCTTCGGGAGACTGGACGTTCGCATTTCAAAGCCAGGGCATGTCAGGCGGAGCGTGGTTGGGACCGCGCGTTGAAAATACGATTCTCAGTCTGAAGGAAAAAGGTCATCGCGATGTTTTCGTTCAACCCATCGGATTCTTGTGTGATCACGTTGAAGTTCTCTACGACATCGACATCGGCTTCAAGCAATTCGCGGAGACGCAAGGCATGCGGTTGTGGCGCGCCGAGTCGCTGAATGATTCGTCGTTGCTGGTGGCAGCCCTGGCCGATGTCGCCAGAACGCGGCTCTCGCAATCACTGCTAGCCAGTAAATGAAGCGCATTGCCATCATCGGCGGCGGAGTCTCAGGATTGTCAGCTGCCTTCGCGCTGGAAAAGCGGCGCCAGGCTGGGGCTTCGCTGGAATACGCTCTGTTCGAGTCCAGCCCGCGTCTCGGCGGAGTGCTGGTGACCGAGTGGGTGGATGGCTGTCTGCTCGAAGCCGGCCCCGATTCATTTCTCACAGAAAAGCCCTGGGCCAGCGACTTGAGCCGCGAAGTCGGATTGGGCGATCAACTCATCGGCTCCAATGACGCCGATCGCAAAACCTACATTCTGGTGAAGGGCAGGTTAGTCGTGATGCCCGACGGCCTCATGTTCATGGTTCCGACGAAGATCGCGCCGACGGCATTGTCACCGCTGTTTTCCGCGCGCACCAAAATGCGAATGGCTCGCGAGTGGTTTCATCCTCCACGAAAAGCCGACGCTGACGAAACTGTCGCTTCATTTGTCGAGCGGCACTACGGGAGCGAAATGGTGGATCGTCTCGCTGACCCGCTGCTCTCCGGCGTGTATGGCGGTGAGGCCAGCCAACTCAGCGTGCGCGCCGTTCTGCCGCGCTTTGCCGAGATGGAAGCGACCCATGGCAGCCTCGGCCGTGCGATTCTGGCCGCACGAAACAAAATGGCACATGCTCCCAAGGGCCCCGCCAAGCCGCTGTTCACTTCTCTGAAAGATGGCATGCAGCAGTTGGTGGACGCGGTAGTTTCCCGGCTTCCCGCATCAGCGCTTCACTCCAGCACGCCAGTGCAACGTGTTCAACCGCAGAATGGAGGCTGGGTGATTTCCGCAGGGTATGCTTCGGACCAATTCGACGCAGTGATTCTGGCCATACCAGCGCAAGCCGCCGCGGAGTTGCTGGGAACGGCCAGCGCCGGGCTTGCTTCTGAACTGCGCGGCATCGAGTACACCTCGTCAGTCACTGTAAACCTCGGCTATGACCGGAGCGTGCGCGCGTGTCTGCCGCCGGGTTTCGGATTTCTTGTGCCTCGCAGCGAGGGCCGGCACATGCTTGCGGCCACGTTTGTGCATAACAAGTTTCCCCACCGCGCTCCGGAGGATCGAGCTCTCCTCCGTTGCTTCATTGGCGGCGCCCGTAATGAGCAAGTTCTCCAGAGTACGGATGACGAAATTGTCCGCATTGTTCAGGAAGAGCTTGGCCAAATCATCAAGCTGAAGGCCGACCCGCTATTCACTCGGGTTTACCGATGGAACGGTGCGATGGCTCAATATGGAGTCGGGCACCTGGAGCGGTTGCAGCGGATCGAAAGCCTGCTACAGAACCTTCCCAACCTGGCGCTGGCGGGCAACGGGTACCGCGGAATAGGAGTACCCGATTGCGTCCGATCAGGAAATGAGGCGGCAAACAGTGTGTTGCTCTCCGTCGGATTGGCAGAGGCAAGGCCAACCGGACTCGCTTCCTGAGAGTCGATCAAACCAAATTACTCCCGTAACTCTCAGTAACGCTCTCCTGTTGCAGAAACAACCTGCCTCGTTCAGGGTTTAGTAGAGTGGGGGATTTGTATGAGCAAAGCAATTCTGAGCGCGGCTGCGATCGCGGTGTTCGCGTTTACTCCGCTTTGGGGCCAACAGCAAGCCCAGAGCGACACGTCCAAAATGAGCGCGTCCGAAATGAGCGACATGCCGGGGATGGGCAACGACGGCAGCGCTCACGCCATGCAATCCATGGAAGGCCGACACATGGATATGGGCCCGCACATGAAGATGACTGCGCTCCGCGATTTGAAGCCAGGCGATCAGGAAAAGGCCGACCAGGTGGTCGTAGCTGCTCGCAAGGTCGCGGAAAAATACGTGGACTACAAAGTCGCTCTGGCCGACGGCTACAAGATTTTTATGCCTAACCGGCCGCAAAAGCAGTACCACTTTACAAACTACTGGTACGCTTTCGAAGCGAGTAAGCGCTTCAATCCCGATCATCCGACTTCACTGCTTTACGAGAAACAAGGCGATGGCTACAAGCTCATCGGCGTGATGTATACCGCGCCCAAGGGAACTGACGAAGAGGAACTCGACTCTCGCATTCCGCTCAGCATCGCCCAGTGGCACGCGCATGTAAACTTGTGCGTCCCTCCAGATGACAAAAGAAGTGAGATGGGCGGACCGAATGCGCAGTTTGGGCTGCACGGTTCGATTACGACCAAGGAAGCCTGCGATGCCGCCGGAGGCAAGTTCATGCCGCAGATCTTCGGCTGGATGGTGCACGTTTATCCGTTTGAGCAAAAGCCGGAAGATATTTGGTCCGTCGAACGTCAGGCCCACAACCACGTGGACTAGCTCTACGCCTTGATGGAGCACGGGCGTCCCCGCCCGTGTGTTTGGCAAAGCTGGACGGGCGAGACGTCGGGCGCTCCATCCAAGATCACTCAAGTCGTAGCAGCTTCTTCAATCGCTTCCCTCAACTGCTTCACGGCCCAATCGATTTGCTCGGCGGTGATCACAGCGGGAGGGGCAATCAGCACATGGTCGCCTGACACTCCATCCACGCATCCCTGCATGGGATAAACCAGCAGGCCTCGATTCACTGCTGCTTGAGCCACGCGACCGGCGAAGTTCAGTTCTGGGTCAAACGGCCGCTTCGTGGCTTTGTCCGCAACGAACTCCACACCCCACAACAATCCAATGCCGCGCACATCTCCAACCGACTTCGCATCACGTAACCCTTCGAGCGCAACGCGCAGGGTCGCACCCGTCGAGCCTCGACTCTCAGAATCTGCTGCCCGCACGAGTTCTTCCTTTTGGAGGCGTGTAAGGACGGCCCTGCCTGCAGCCAGCGAAATCGGGTGTGAGTTGTAGGTGAAACCGTGCAGAAAGGCTCCCGATCCATCGGCGATCGCGCTGGCCACCCTCCTCGAAACCACGACCGCACCCAGCGGCGCATAACCGCTCGACAATCCCTTGGCGCTGACCAAAATGTCCGGCGCGATGTCCCAATGCTCGACCGCGAAATTTCTCCCCGTACGTCCCATGCCGGTCATTACTTCGTCCGCGATCAGGAGAACGCCATACCGCCGGCAAATCTCCGCCACACTCTGCAGATAACCCGGTGGCGGCACCACGGCACCCAGGGTTGCCCCGCTCACTGGTTCGACGATGAATGCAGCCACTTCTCCGTTTGCGACCTCGATCGCCCGCTCCAACTCCGCGGCGTATTCCTGACCGCAGTTGCGGCAGCCGTCGGTGCAATCAAACGCGCAGCGATAACAATACGGAAATCCCACATGCGCGAATTCCCGGACCATCGGAAGATAGATCTCACGCCGCCGCTTGTTTCCGGAAACCGACAAAGCCCCGAGGGTCGACCCGTGATAGCTTTGCCCGCGGCTGATTACTTGGTACCGCTTGCTTTGTCCGATCTCCACCTGATACTGCCGTGAAAGCTTCAATGCGGTTTCGATCGACTCCGAACCGCCGCAGGTGAAATAGACACAGCCGCCCTCGAAATTCTTACCTGCGAACTCGATCAACTCCGCCGCATACTCCTCAGCCACTGGAGTCGTGAACTGGCTGCTGTGGACAAACTCGAGTTGTTTGGCCTGAGACGCCATCGCTGCTGCGATTTCCGCCACTCCATGTCCGATGAAATTCACCGCGGCCGATCCAGAGAAGTCGAGATATTGCTTGCCGCGCGCATCCCAAAGATAAACACCTTCGCCGCGCACAGCAGGAGGAAAACTTTTGCGGAAGGAACGCCGCAGAACGGCGGAATACGAAGAAGCATCGACTGCAGCGGAATCCGGCACGCCTCGGATTATCCGGCGGCTCGCCCGCAGGTGTCAAAACAACAATACCCACGTGAGTATCGCGAGACGAACCACGCGGCCTAATAAGAGAGCAGTAGCCGCCGTGTAGAATCGGCCTTGGATGGCAACTCCGGCAAACGGTCCTGACAATCCGATGAGTGTTTCGGCGCGCTGGCTGCGCCTCTTCCGGCCCTCTCACCAGCACACTGCGTTCTCGGCGACCGTGCTGTTGATGACAGCGATGGTACTCTCGCGCATCGTCGGCTATTTGCGCGAGGCCTATACCGCGTGGGCATTTGGCGCCGGTCCGACAACCGATGCTTACATCGCCGCTTTTCAGATTCCCGATTTCCTCGCCTACCTGGTCGCCGGCGGCACCATTTCCATCACCTTCGTTTCCATCTACACGCGATTCCTTGCAGAAAAAAAAGAGGACGACGCCCAAAAAACCTTCTCCGTAATCATTACCGTGATGACGCTAGTGTTGGGGATTGGCGTCGTTCTGGCGGAGATCTTTGCACCTCAGATCACGCGGCTCATGTTCCACAACTTCAAGCCAGAGCAACTTGATCTTTGCGTTCACCTCACCCGCATTCTGCTGCCTGCCCAAATCTTGTTCTACGTCGGGGGAGTGGTTTCCGCGGTGTTGTCTTCGCGCCGCCTCTTTCTATTTCCGGCGCTGGGGCCGTTGGTTTACAACGGGTTCATCATTCTCGGAGGTGTGTCGCTTTCGCATTCGTTCGGAATCGCTTCACTCGCTTACGGAGCGCTGGCCGGCACCTTCGTCGGACCATTTCTAATCAATGCAATCGGTGCCGCCCGCGTAGGAGCTGGTTACCGCATCTCGTTCGATGTGCGCAACTCAGCCTTTCGGGAATGGGTTCGAATGTCGATTCCTCTGATGATCGGAGTCTCGCTGGTCAGCGCCGACGACTGGATTCTCCGTTATTTCGCTTCAGATTCTCCCGGCGCAATCAGCCACATCAACTACGCCAAGCGCCTGCTGGCCGTGCCGATTGCGATCCTCGGACAAGCTGTCGGTCAAGCTTCGCTGCCATTCTTCGCGCGTCTGTTTGGCGAAAAACGCATGCAGGAGTTTGCTGACACGGTAAACGGATCGGTCTATCGTACCGCTGCCGCTGCGCTCCTCGCCTCAAGTTTGATGATGGCAGCAGCACTCCCGATGATCGACTTGGTATACCGCCTGCCGCATGGACACTTCGTTTTCTCTGACTCTCAAGCCACCACTACGTACTTTTTTTGGTTCTCGCTGTCTCTTGTGTTCTGGTCGGCGCAAGGACTTTACGCGCGGGCTTTCTATGCAGCCGGCAACACGCTCACACCCATGGTTGCCAGCAGTCTGATCACAATCGCATCGCTGCCCATGTATCGGGCGCTGTACCATGCCTTCTCATCTGTGGGACTTGCGCTGGCTTCCGACCTGGGAATCGCAGCCAACTGCCTCGCCATGGCGATTCTGTTGCATCAGCGCAAGCTGGTTCCGTGGGATGAATTGCAATGGGGAGAGTTGGGAAAAGCCACCGTCACCGCAACCGCAGCGGGGTTGCTAAGTTATCGCGTCGCAGGCGCTATCGTGGTCACCGGCAGTCGCATCGCCGACGTCGAGGCGCTGGCCTTAGTCTGTATCACGTGGGCTGGAGCTGTTGCAGCAGGACTGTGGCTGACGCGATCTCAATTGCCCGGCGATCTGCGGCATCGTAAAGGAACAGCTCTCCCGCGCGTGGCGGAAAGGCAGGCAGAAGAGCTAACCAAGGGAATTGTGCCCTAGACAAATTTCGGCGTCAGGTCTTTCGGCGTCAGGTCTCGGCGCTAATCCGCGACCAAGACCTGCGTCGACGAAGTCTGACTAGGCTCGGGCTGCGACTGCTTCGGCAGCAACTGCCGGCGCTTTTACTTCCTCGCCATTCGGCTTCTGGCCGCCCTTGCGAATATCGATGCCGCCCTTGAAGAATGCGCCATCTTCGATCGAGATGCGCGCTGCAACCACGTCGCCGGTAAGCGAACCATCGCTGCGGATGTCCACTCGATCGCTGGCGGTAAGATTGCCGCGCACTTTTCCCAGGACCACAATCTCGCGGGCATTGATGTTCGCGGCTACCACACCATTGCGACCGACCGTAACACGATTGCCAGCGAGGTTGATGGAACCTTCCACACGGCCATCAATGTAAAGCGATTCCGAGCCGGTCACCTCGCCTTTGATGACCAGCGATTTACCGATCGTCGCCTGATCCGCCGTGCTGGCCGCCACTGCCGGACGAGCCGCAGTTGGGTCGCTTGGCGCAGACGTCACCGGAGTAGGCATAGCGGGACGCTCTGGCTCACCTAGCCGCGAAGGTGTCGTAGAAGGCTGATTTGTCGGTTTCCACATGTCAAAAAAATCCTTTCCTCACGAGAAGATTGAAGGGTCAAGCCCGCATTCTGGTGACCAAACAAATTCTACTCCCGCTGCCAGGTCAAGTCTTGTGGAAATTCTGTGCTTTCTGCACTTTTGGACCCTTTCGTAACCTACTTGTGCACGGGGGAGGAAAACCGGATGCAATGTAATTCCTCCCGCCGAATGGCGGTTCTTATACTGTCCGAATACGCGATTGCGAGTCAAAGTACCGCAGGGACGACACCAGAGTATTATGATTTGAACTATAGACAACCCACGATCTTGGACAGACTCTCCGATTCCGCCATTCTGAAGAAGATCGAACGCCAGTCCAAAAGCACCGCCGGCTTCAAGCAACTGGTGCGGGAACTGGGACTGCATGGTGCCGCTCGTCAGGAACTCTCCCAGCGCCTGCAGCGCTTGATCAACAGTGGCCAACTGGTTCAGATCGATTCAGACCGCTACGCGATTCCGAAGGCCGCTACCAGCAAGAACGTTCTGGTCGGAAGGCTGAGCATGCATCGCGATGGCTACGGTTTTGTCACCCCCGATGCCGCTACCCTCGACCCGCACTTTAAAGCGCTACTCGCCGGAGATATTTTCATTCCGCCACCCGCGGTAGGCTCGGCAATGCACGGGGACCGTGTGCTGGTAGAGGTCGGCACGATCCGCCCCGACGGCCGCGCTGAAGGCCGGATCGTTCGTCCGGTTGTCCGTGCACACAGCACCGTGGTAGGAATCTTTCATCACGGTAATCGCGGTAATTATGTTTCCCCGATAGACCAAAAAATCTCGCAGGAAATCGTAATCCCGCCTGGAATGGAGTACCCGGGAGAGCAGGGAAACTCCGACACTTCGCCGGGTGTTCCAACGACCTCTCGCACGCGGCAGGACGGCGCAACGGTTTCAAGAAAACCGAAGTCCGTCGACCGCGTTCTGGGCAACGAAGCTGCTCGGCGCACCGAATGGGACGATCTCGAAGGCGTAGTCGTGGATGTTGAAATCACCGACTGGCCCTCGGCCACCCAGAATCCGCGGGGAAGAGTGGTTGAGATCCTAGGCTACGAAGACGATTTCGGCGTCGACGTCGAAGTCATCATTCGCAAATTTCACCTTCCGCATCGCTTTCCCCCGGAAGTCCTTGACCAGGCACAAAGCATTGAACCCATAATTCCAGCTCCCGAGACTCAAAAAAGGCGCGACTTCCGCAATCTCCCCATCGTAACCATCGACGGCGAAACCGCGCGCGACTTCGACGATGCCGTCACCGTACGGCAAACCGAAGACGGCAACTACGAACTCCAGGTGCATATCGCGGACGTGGCCCACTACGTCACTCCCAATTCAGCTTTGGATCAGGAGGCGCGGCTGCGCGGCACCAGCGTCTACTTCCCCGATCGCGCCGTGCCCATGTTGCCGCTTGAGCTTTCCACCGATATCTGCAGCCTGCGCCCGCACCTGGACCGGCTGGTGCTTTCCTGCGTGATGAAGATTGACCACCGGGGCGAGATTCTCGGCTACGAGCTGAGCGAAGGAATCATCCGTTCGGCCGAGCGCATGACCTACACCGACGTGAACGCCGTGCTCGAAGGCGATGCCACCACGCGAAAACGTTACGCAAATCTGGTTCCGACATTCGAAATGATGCGAGACCTCGCGCTGATCCTGAACCGCAAACGCGAGCGGCGCGGTTCCATCGACTTCGACTTGCCCGAGCCCGTGATCGAATTCGACGAGTTCGGAATGATGAAAAGTATCACCCGTTCCGAGCGCAACATCGCGCATCGCCTGATTGAAGAATTCATGCTCTCGGCGAACGAATGCGTAGCCGGATATCTTGAGAACAAACGGGTCGCCTCGATTTACCGCATTCACGAAAAACCCGATGCCAAGCGGGTCTACGATTTCGAAGTTATTGCCGCAGCCTTCGGATATTCGCTGGGCGTGGGCGCGCTGCCGATTCAGCGTGTACAGTTCAAGTCCGAGCGCCGTGAAACCCGCGGAACCGGCAAACGTCCGCGCGAAATCGAAATCCCTAAAGAAGTTCACATTACTCCGCGCATGTATCAGAAGTTGACGGAGAAGATCG
>Ga0310038_10004274_pt1 | contig 10190 bp, 11 predicted proteins | sample Sb_taG_6_FD_200461 | JGI IMG/M metagenome (GOLD analysis project Ga0310038, IMG submission 200461) | Peat soil microbial communities from Weissenstadt, Germany - Sb_50d_4_PS metaG (v2) (version 2) | ecosystem: Environmental > Terrestrial > Soil > Wetlands > Peat | place: Germany: Weissenstadt... | reverse complement strand
TGGCCGTCGAAGAAGACGCGCCGCCCGCGCCCGTCTCCGCCTACGCCGAAGCAAGTCCGAACGAAGTCCGTCCCCATGAAGTACGTCCGAACGAAGCGCGTCCGAATGGAAATCAGGCCAAGCCGTCCAACTTCAATCTCTCTTCAGCGGTCGTATTGATGAAAGGCGCGAACAATCCCACGTTCGTGATCTCCTTCCGCAGCCAGAAGGAATTCGTCAGTGGGCTCGCCTGGAAATCCGCCGCCATGGTCTGGGGAGGCACCGCCATCACGCTGCTCGGCCTCTACATGCTGCTGGCGCAGATGGAGTTGCGGTAGCCGCACGATCGTCAGTTTTACGTAAGGGCTCGACCTGGGCGAAGCCAGTAGCTAACTGCTCAATGGCGAACGCGAACCGCTAATTTAGAATGTCGCTTGTGACCGAACCCGTCCGGATCGGGATTCTCGGCGATTTCAATCCCGAATTCCGCTCCCATCACGCCACCAACGATTCGCTCCAGCACGCCGCTCGGAAGCTCCAACTCAAAGTAGAATCGGCGTGGCTTCCGACGCCTTCGCTTCTCGAACCGGGCGCCGCCGCCACCCTCGATTCCTTCGATGGTCTGTGGGCCTCGGCGGGCAGCCCCTACAAGAGCTTCGACGGCATGCTCAAAGGCATCGAGTTCGCCCGCGTCCACGACCGGCCATTCCTTGGCACCTGCGGAGGCTTCCAGTACGCTCTCATCGAGTGCGCCCGCAACGTGCTCGGCATCCGCGACGCCACCACCGCCGAAGAAGATCCGCAGGCCAAGAACATTGTCATCTATCCGGTAGCCTGCGCGGTTCCCAACCGCGATCCGAAAGCGCCCAAGCTCTCGGGAAAAGTCGGCCAGATCCGCCTTCGTCCCGGCTCCTACCTCGCGTCGTTTTATGGAAAAGAAATGATCGAGGAGGAATTTTTCTGCAACTACGAAATGAATCCCGAGTTCGAATGGATGGCCATGGAAGCGGGCTTTCCGGTCGTAGCCCGCGGCTCCAAGGAAGAATGCCGGGCCATCGAGTCTCCCGCGCATTTGTTTTACGTCGCGACGTTGTTCCAACCGCAATTTTCGTCCCGCGAGGACAACCCACATCCGCTGATCATGGCGTTCGTGCAGCACGTAGCCGACTTCCACCGCAAACGACTCGACGACTCCATCCTCACGTGAGGGTGCGCGTTGCCTCCGAAGAAACGCTTCAGTCGCCATGGTATGAGGCGCAGCAGCTACTCCGAAGTCTGCAGTCGAGTCAATGACCGATGACCGACGCCCCCCGCCCAAGCGAGCTTGGACGGGCCACCCACCGCGGATCGACGGTGGTAACCTCTCCCCTTCCTGCCCCGCTGTGGGCCGCAGATTGCTTTCGGAATCGCGCAGGACATCTCCGTTTCTTACATCACTCTAATCGAATCGGACCCACCGAAGCGTGCGGCTAAAACGCCCTGCCAGAAAAAATGGGGAGTGACAGCAATCCCGGAAGATTCTCACAAGGCGGAATAGTTCGGGCATTTCGAAAAGCCTACGACAACCAGGGACTCCACTCGAAAGGACATACTGCAAATGCCGTTAATGACTTGGACAGACAAACTGGGCGTGGGCGTTAGGGTGTTAGACGACGACCACAAGAAACTAATCGACCTGCTGAACCGGCTGGATGATGGAATGAAGAAGGGCCAGGGCAAGGAAACCCTCGGAAAGGTTCTTGATGGATTGGTAAGTTACACCAAGTTCCACTTCGCCCGCGAAGAAGAGTTCTTTGCCAAAACCGGCTATCCCGCGGCGACCCACAAGAAAGAGCACGACGGCCTGGTAAAGCAGGTTTTGGAGTTGCAAGCGCGGTACAAGAAAGGCGAGCTTGCACTCTCGCTGGAAATTCGTCAAGAATTGGCTGATCAATCACATTCAAGGCTGCGACCAAAAGTACGGGCCACATCTCAACGCCAAGGGAATTCACTAGCACCGTGACCGTGCTATGAATTATGCGGTGCAGGGACGGGCGTCTCGCGAGCCTGCCCTGAGCGAAGTCGAAGGGTTCACCCGGACGGCGACGCCCGGGTGTGGATTTGTGTAGCGGCTTACACGCCCAGGCCGGAGCCGAGAAGGCTGTAGAGCAGGATGGCGAGCACGATCAAGGTGAAGGCGACGTACATGCGATCGCGTTCCATAGCGAATCCTATGATGGAGAAGGCTACGCGGGCGATGGGGGTGGCGATGAGGAGCAGCAATCCGAGTTGGATTAAGCCCCGGCCTCGACCGCTTATGACGCTTTGGATGACTCCGGGGATGGTGCGGAATTCGGAAGGCTCGCCGCGAAAGACGCGGTAATCGGCGGGCTCGTGCCCGTGACGAAAGAGGTAGATACACGCTCCCCACAGGACGACAGCGGCCGAGATAAGGACTCCGGCGCGGAGCAGGTTGCCGAGGATGACTTCGATGCGGTGATCGTCCCAAGGTTGCGGCTGGGGTGGGAGCGGGTGTGGGGCGGGCGCTTGGGCGGCAGGCATCAGATTTTTCCCCAGAATCCCTTGTAGAGCATTTGCAGGCCTAGAACGAGAATCACCACGCTGAAGACGAGACGGAGCGATTTGGTTTCGGCTTTGACCAGAATGCGGCTGCCGAGCAAGGAGCCGGCGAGGACTCCTAACATGACGGGCATGGCGAGGCCGGGATCGACGTATCCGCGGCTGAGGTAGACACCGGCGCTGGCGGCGGCGGTCACGCCGATCATGAAGTTGCTGGTGGTGGTGGAAACTTTGAAGGGGATCCGCATGGCCTGATCCATGGCGAGCACTTTGACGGCTCCGGAGCCGATGCCCAGCAATCCGGAAAGCGCGCCGGCGCCGAACATGAGGCTGAAGCCGGTGGGGACGTGCTGAACGTTATAACTGCGCTCCCCTTCCAGGTCGGGGAAACTGCCGTTCAGCCGCAGTTTGGTAGCGAGAGGATCCGGGGGCAGGTTGCGCTGGTCCAACGGGCGCGGCTTGCGGGAAAGATACGCCGAGTAAAGCAGGACGGCGCCGAAGATGATCGCCAAAGCGCTGGTCGGAATCCGGGTGGCCAGAAAAGCTCCGAGCAAGGCGCCGAAGGTGGTGGCGATTTCCAAAAACATGCCAATGCGAATGTTGGAGAATCCTTCTTTCACATACGCAGCGGCCGCGCCGGAGGAGGTCGCGATCACGGAGACGAGCGAGGCTCCTATGGCGTACCGGATATCCACGTGGAAGAAGATGGTGAGCAGGGGCACGAGGACGACACCACCACCGAGGCCGGTGAGCGATCCGAGAAGTCCCGCGACGAAGGAGACGATCGCGACGACGGCGGTGAAGTCCAGGATGGTCATTTGAATTTCTCATAGGTTAACATTTCTTTTCTTAAGAGGATCGGAGGGCAAACGCTGGCGAGGGACGGAATTCATATGAAGACGAAGAAGCGGATGGTACTGGCGATGATCGCCATGGTGATTTTCGCGGCTGTGATGGTGCGCGCGACTTGGGCTCAGGCCGGGCAGCAACCGCCGCCGGATTCGGCGAAGTCTGCGGAAACGCAAGCTGCAGCGGCGACGTCCGCGGGCACGGCAGAGGGGAGCAAAGCTTCCTATAGCAAGGGGTCGTACACGGTCGAAGTAAGCGGATCGATGCAGTGGATGGATACGAACATCGACTTGCGCGGCGGCGAGAAGTTGCAGATCACAGCGGGTGGGACGATCACTTATGCCAAGGGAAACCACTTTGGTCCGGCGGGAATCCCGCGGAGCCTTGCGGATGTAATTCATGAATACGCGGTGCCGAACGGGGGACACGGAGAGTTGATCGGGCGGTTGGGATCGGGCGATGCGGCGGAGGCGTTTGAGGTGGGAGCGAGCGCCACGTATACGGCTCCGGTGGCGGGGCGGCTGTTTCTGGGAATCAACCAGAGCAGGCGAGATGCGGAGGGGGCAACGGGAAGTTTCAAAGTGAAGATCGAAGTGTTGAATGAGGGGTTGGGCACGGCAGATGCGACGGTGGCGGGCGGTCCGCCGGAAACGGCCATGCCGGCGATTACACCGGCGCTACTGGATTCGATCCCGCGGCGAGTTGCGGATCAGAACCACAGCCCGGGGGATATGGTGAATATTTTGATCGTCGGGACGGAAGAAGAAGTGGTGAAAGCGTTCACGACCGCGGCGTGGGTGAAGGTGGATAAATCGGTGGAGAGCACGGTGCTGTCAGGGCTGATGGCCACGTTCGAGAAGAAGGACTATCTGACGATGCCGATGAGCACGCTGTATTTGTTCGATCGTCCGCAGGACTATGGATTTGCGCATGCGGAGCCGGTGCGGGTGGTCATGTCGCGAAATCATTTGCGGGTGTGGAAGTCGCCGCGCACGGTGAATGGACGGCCGCTGTGGTGCGTGGCGGCGACGCACGATATCGGGTTCGAGCGCGATCAGAGGAATAACGGGGTAACGCACAAGATCGATCCGGCGATTGATGGCGAGCGGGAGTATGTGAACCAGACGCTCTCCGGGACGGGATTGGTGTCGGCGCGGGGGCACGTTGTTCCAACACATCCGGTGACCGAGGCGAAGACGGCGACGGGCGGGGGATTTCACTCCGATGGACGGATTCTGGTGCTGGTCCTGAAGAGTGGAAGAGTAGCATGCTTCGTAGGAAGCGGGGCGCGAAGTTTTTCGGCTTCGCGCCATGCTCGCCAAGAACGGCGGGCTTTTCATCTCTAGATCGCAGCTAGCGATCGCGCGGACAAGAGTGTCCGCCCCACACCCTACTGGTTTACCCAGACGACGCGGGATTTCTTCAACTGGGCATGCTGCTTCCTGAGTTCGCGGGCAGCGGCGCCGAGAGAAACGCTCTCTGCCTGCGCGAAATCCGAAGCCCGCCTTTCTCCCTGGGCGGAGGTGTAACTCGTGGCGGCAAGGACGTTTTGTTCCCGAGACATGGGCGCATAAGCTGCGTGTGCCGGTTGAGTGAAAAACTGGTAGCTCTGCGGTTGATTGCTGATAGACGCGCCGCGTTGCGCAAATGCCGCGGTGGTGGAAAGTAGGCAGAGCACGAACAGGGTCTTTTTCATCGCAGGGTCTCCCGATTCTGGAGAAAGCGAGGGATCATCCGCGGGCCAAGCGGCGGATGTGAGTTCCTCCAAGCAGAGTAAGAGCAAGCCCGGTACCAAACTCTGCCGGGGTGAAATGGCGGCTTATGGGGGCTTGCGGGGGGTAGGGGCAATTGTTTGCACAATTGTGGAGAGCACATGGAATAATCGTCAGGCCAAGACCCCCACTGCGGGATTGATTGGTTGCGGCGACCGCCCGGCAGGGATTTTTCCTCTAAGTTACGATAAGGTTATTGGCATGAAAGTGCGAACCGGGGTACGACTCTCTTTAATCTTGCTGGCAATTATGGTAGCGCTGCCAGCCGTGGCGGCCGGTGCGGACTACAAGGTCGTTAAGACATGGAAGCTGGGCGGCGATGGCGGATGGGATTATCTGACCGCGGACAGCGATGGGCATCGCTTGTTCATTGCGCGAGCCACGCGGGTGATGGTCATTGATACCGAGTCGGGCAAGCAGGTGGGCGAGATTCCGGACACGACGGGGGTGCATGGGGTAGCGCTCGATTCGGAAATCGGGCGCGGATTCACGAGCAACGGCCGCGAAGATACGGTAAGCGTGTTCGATTTGAAGTCGCTTGTGGTAGAGAAAAAGATCAAGGTCGGCAGCGGGCCCGACGCGATTCTGTATGATCCGTTTTCGAAGCGCGTGTTTACTTTTAACGGAAAAGGTCATGACATGACGGCCGTGGATGCGGCCAGGGGCGAGGTAGTGGGCAAGATCGAACTGGGCGGGAAGCCGGAATTTGCCGCGACTGACGAAAAGGGCACGGTGTTCGTGAATATTGAAGACACATCGGAGTTAGTGGCGTTCGATCCGCAGAAGCTGACGGTGAAGTCGCGTTGGAAGCTGGCGGACTGCGAAGAGCCGACCGGCCTGGCAATCGACCGGAAAAACCGGCGTCTGTTTGCCGGTTGCGGCGGCAATAAGAGGATGGTGGTGGTGGATGCGGACAGCGGGAAGGTCGTGGCAAGTCCGGCCATCGGAGAAGGGTGCGATGCCACCGCATTCGATGCCGATCGGGGCCTGGCGTTCGCGGCGGCGGGAGACGGCACGATCACGGTTATTCGGGAAGACAGCCGCGACAAGTTCAGCGTTGCGCAGACGGTGACGACGCAGAAGTCAGCGCGCACCATGACGGTCGACACGAAGACGCATCAGTTGTTCACCGTAGCAGCGAACGTCGGACCGCGGCCGGAAAGAAAAGTGGAGCCGGATTCCTTCGTAGTGCTGGTGGTGGAAGCAGCACACTAGGAAGCTGCGGAAAAAGTCGATGTCCGACGCGCAGCCCCTAAAGAGGCGTCTGATTTCGAAGAACTTACGGCATCGCTAAAGCGATGCCCTGATACGAAACCTGAGTTTTTCAGCAACCTGCTAGTCCTGCGTTTGATCGCAACGCCGCGGAATTGCGGTATCGCAATTCTTGCTATTGTTCAACAAGCTAAACGACAGTGATCTGCCTGCGCAAATCGGCAGCGAAAAGGTTTTTAGGGATCATGGCATGGACCCCGCGCACGATGTCCACTACCTGCGTCACCCGGAAACTGACGGCGATGCTGCACAAAGCGTAGGCATCGAGCTTGGTCAGATCGGCACGCGTGGCTAGGAAGCTGATGGCGTTGCGCGCCGCCAGGGTCATAGCCACGTTGAGGTCCTTGTCCAGGCCCAGCATGATCCAGTGGGTCGCGGTTTCCGCCACCGGCCAGGCAAAATTCTTCTGCTTGTGCAGGACTACTTGGATGCGCAATTCCCGCATGCGCGTTTCCAGTGCGGTAAGATTGATTTCACCATCGCCCTGCACGGCATGGGAATCGCCGGTATAGATCAGCGCCCCCGGCTTCCACACCGGGATGAACATCGTCGAGCCTTCGGCCATTTCGTTCAGGTCGGTATTGCCGGCATGAGGCCCTGGGGGAACGGAACTGGTCACTCCAGGAGTTAGCGGAGGATAGAAACCGTCGGGAGGAGCCACGCCCAGCGTCCCTTGGAAGGGCTTGAGCGGTATATGAATGTTCTGGTTAAACTCCGCTGTCATGTTGGGCAGATCGAGCTTCAGATATTTCACCTGTCCTTCGGGGAAATCCTGGGCCAGCAAACCGGTTCCGAGCGTTCCCGGATTATTGAAGACGGCTCCCCAGTCGAACGGACGAATGCGTTTGTAGCGGACCTCCAGCACGTCGCCGGGTTCGGCGCCGTTGACATAGATCGGGCCGATGATTGAGTGCGGCCCGTGTCCCGGATTGCTCACGCGCAGCTTCGCTAACGTCTCGACTGGAACGCCCGGCTGCATTTGGTTCAAAAAGTGTGACCATGTGTTGGGATAGCTGATGGTGTCGCCGGAATCGACTTTGACAATGGGATCGAGGGTGGTGTCGTAGACGCCCAGGCGCACGGTCTTATCATTGCTCTCGACCACGTGGACGCGGCCTTCGTCGTCTTTTTTCGGCGCGGCTGCGGGATCGGCCGCAATCCCGCCGTCTAGCAGATCGGCTGCGTGCGCCAGTTTGTTGTTCGTCAGTTTGGTGAACCAGGGCCCGATGCCCGCCAGCGCACCCATGAAGGCGCTGGCGCCGAGCAGCCGTCGGCGGGAACGGCCGCGGGCGTTCAGATAACCGTCGAGCTTGTCCTGATTCATCTCGTCCATGTGCAGAAGCCGGTCTGCGGCCCGCTTGGTAAAGGCGGCGTCCTTGATATCTTCGCGGAGCACACCCGTGCCCTTCTCCTCGCCGCATCCGAAGAGATTTCCGCAAGAGTGAGGATGGGGTTGAGGCTGACTCTCATGGTCCTGCTGGTGATCGAAATCGTGTGGCATCATTTCCTCCTCTACCGGTCCGCAAAAGAGAAGTCTAGTCTGCGAGAGCACAGCGCGTCACAAGGGCAAGTGCGCGCATTATACCGCACGATATCCGTCGGCGGGGGTGCGCGTTTTCATCTGGAAGTCTTCGGCCGCGCCTGAGCCGACCACGGCACGACCGGGCGCAGGCCTACCGGACATCCCTTTGGTAACCTCCGTCTTCATGACCCTTTAACAGTTCGCCGTTTACAATATTGTAGATCGATGAATTGTGGAGTGTCAGCAGTGGACAGCGTAACCAGAACTCGCGAACGGCAGAAGCTGATGGTGGAATTGCTGGAGAGAAAAATACGCCTGCGGGCGCGCCAGCTCTACGATGAACGCGGACAAGTGGAGGGACTAGAGCTGGAAGACTGGGTAAGAGCCGAGTCGGAAGTTCTGAAATCGAGTATTCTTGCGCCGCTGTGGAACGCTCGCCAGGAGCGGGAGTTGGTGGAAGTATAGAGCTACCGCGCTTCGAGCCGTTCACCAATTTCCTTACGGCGAAAATCAAAATCTTCGACGCTAGCCGGAAATCCGCAGTAGAAGTAACGCGGACGACAGGCTGAGCACCGGACCGGCGATACTAAAGAGCGCTCTACCCCAAGCCGACCCGGCTTCCGGCGCTCCCCCAAAATACGCATCCAGCACAAATGCCATGGCGCAGGTCGCGCCGACTGGAATAAGCCACGATTTTGGAAAGCGTTTCAGGTTCGGGATTGCGGTGGGCAATAGCCACAAAAAGATGTACCAGAGATTTCGATCATGAAGCGAAACAGCGAAGTGGTAGCCGCCGCCGCGGTGCAGAGCAAGACCAAACTGCAGCGGACTTACAAACCTGCCGGTGATCGACCATTGCAGGCCGATCATCGCGGCGAGACTTAGCGCCCAACTGATCAGGATCCAGGCTGCACTCGGCAAGAGATGATATCGAGCGCGATTGTTATCGGGAGTTCGATCGCCCCGGGTTGAGAACCACCAGGCGGATGTAAGCACGATGCTGAACGGGATGAATGACTCTTTCGTCAGAGTTCCCAGCACGGCAATCACGGGCAAGGTCCACAGTTCCAACTCCGACAAGCTCCAAAGCAGTGCCAGCAAGAAGAAGCCTTCGCCGGCGTCCACCAGTCCTACCAGGCGAAGATTGGGAACGGCGAAGTTGACCAGATAGAGCAAAGCGCCCACCAGGCCTACTGCGGAACTGCCCGGCTGACGGTTGTCGAGAATGACCCCGAGAATAACAATGAGCACGGCGGTTCCGGCGACAAACAAAGAGTCGGCAACGAGGAGCCCGAACATGACCGGGTCCCAGGTTGCGAGTCGTCCGCGCGCGAGCAGGTAGAACGGCTTGGCGAGCCATGGAACCAGCACGCGGAAGCGGCGGAAGCGCATGTCTTCGGCGTCAAGGTTGGCCGTCCCGGTTACGATCAACGCGTAGGTCTTGACGTCGGAGAGTCCCGGCGTCTGGCGCGGGTCGAATCGGTTGAGGATCGGGTAGCCCAGGCCGCACGCGATCAGAAAGAACATGCAAAAGAGCAACGCCACTCTGGCGGTCGCAATCTTCACCCGGTTGTCGTGCAGGCTCGTCATTACGTATTGGGGAAGGTAGCGTCAGGAGTTCGACATTGCAACTCAAATTCTCCAGGCGCTTTCGCCGGGCCAACTTGGCTTTTGCGGAACGAATCTGTTAGCTTTCAGCGTCGGCGTGGACGGAAATCTTTGTGGAGGGTGGACGTGGGTTCTCCCTACGCGGTGTCAGGCGAACAGTATGACCGGGACGATATCCGGGCGCATGGAAAAGATGAGCCGACGCGGGTAGAAGCGTTTGTCCGTGGCGTGGATTTCTATTACGTGTTCTTGAAGGGAGTCACGGCGGAGTAGGACGTCTCAATGCCTCGAAAACACATCCTTGCTCTCTTGGAAGGAGGCGATCGACGGACAATCGGACGCTCTAACCAAGTAGCGGCAATTGTGTCCAAGGACCCAGGACTTTTTCCTAAGCTGATTGCAGGTTTGTGGTCCGCAGATCCACTGGTACGAATGCGGACCGCAGACGCAACCGAGAAGGTCACGCGGAAGAACCGCGAGCTTCTCCTGCCCTACAAAAAGGAACTGCTCGGCTTGATGGCCGGGACCACGGAGCAAGAATTGCGGTGGCATCTAGTGTAGTGCGTTATAAGTAACAACCTTTATCACTCCGCACGCGTCTTATGATGGAGGAGACGGTTGCGGATGCG
>Ga0310038_10004269_pt1 | contig 10198 bp, 13 predicted proteins | sample Sb_taG_6_FD_200461 | JGI IMG/M metagenome (GOLD analysis project Ga0310038, IMG submission 200461) | Peat soil microbial communities from Weissenstadt, Germany - Sb_50d_4_PS metaG (v2) (version 2) | ecosystem: Environmental > Terrestrial > Soil > Wetlands > Peat | place: Germany: Weissenstadt... | reverse complement strand
AAGACACGCGGCTCCATCCGCCGAAAGCGCCTCAGAGCCTGCATCGACCCCGGCTTCCGAACAAAGCTCTTCGCCGCTTAACGATTTAGGATTTTGCCCTGCTAACGATCCGTTGTTTGTTGACATTTTCGCGATTTGATCTATGGGAATCGCGCCGAGAGCGAATGAAGGCTCCGACGGGGCGTTGGCGAGCGCTTCGCGCCGACGCGGGGCGCGAGGCTTGCGCGCCCGGACCCGCGAACGCATCGACGCGGTCCACCGAGGCCTCCATATGACAACCAGCGGATGCGAGGCATTCGCGCAAGCGAGAAATCATGAAATTTAGCGAACTCGGCCTGAGCGAAAAGGTGCTCAAAGCCGTGGAAGCGTCGGGCTACGACACACCGACGCCAATCCAAGAACAAGCCATTCCCTACGCCCTCAAGGGCCGCGACGTGCTCGGAATCGCCCAGACCGGCACCGGCAAGACCGCCGCTTTCACCCTGCCCATGCTGTCGATGCTGGAGCGCGGCCGCGCCCGCGCCCGCATGCCCCGGACCCTCATTCTCGAGCCGACGCGGGAGCTCGCCGCCCAGGTCGAAGAGGCTTTCGCCAAATACGGCGTCAACCACAAGCTGAACCTGGCGCTCCTGATCGGCGGCGTCTCGTTCGGCGACCAGGAGGTCAAGATCGCGCGCGGCGCCGACGTCGTCATCGCGACGCCCGGGCGCCTGCTCGATTTCACCGAACGCGGCGGCCTGCTCCTGAACGCCATCGAGATTCTCGTCATCGACGAGGCCGACCGCATGCTCGACATGGGCTTCATTCCCGACATCGAGCGCATCTGCAAGCTCGTTCCTTTCACCCGTCAGACGCTGTTCTTCTCGGCGACGATGCCGCCGGAAATCACCCGCCTGGTCGACACGTTTCTCCACAATCCGGTGCGCGTCGAAGTCTCCCGCGCCGCCACGACCGCCGAGAACATCACGCAGGCGCTTGTGCCTTCGGGATCAACGCCCGAAGAGAAGCGCTCGACGCTCAGGCGCATCATCCGGGGCGCCGACAGTTTCAAGAACGCGCTCATCTTCTGCAATCGCAAGCGCGACGTGCAGGTGGTCTATCGCTCGCTGCAGAAGCACGGATTCTCGGTCCTCGCGCTGCATGGCGATCTCGACCAGCGCATGCGGATGGCGGCGCTCGACGCGTTCCGCGCCGACGAGGTCCAACTGCTGGTCTGCTCCGACGTCGCCGCCCGCGGCCTCGACATTCCCGACGTCAGTCACGTGATCAACTACGACGCGCCGCATCACGCCGAGGATTACGTGCACCGCATCGGCCGCACAGGCCGCGCCGGCAAGACGGGCGTCGCGCTGACCATCGTATCGCGCGCCGATCAGAAGGCGATCGCCGAGATCGAGAAGCTCATCGCGCGCAAGATCGACTGGCAGGACGGCGCTCAATTGCCCCCCGACGACGAGGTCGAGGCGACGCCGAGGCGCGAGCAATCGCCTAGTCGCGTCGGTGCCCGCAAGCGCGACGAGCGCGCCGCGCCGGTCGAGGGCGGCGAGCGTCCGGACCGGCACTCAGATCACAGGGCGGATTCGCGTCGCCACCGCGCCGAGCGCCCCCCGCGCGAGCGCATCGCCGCGGATCAGGAGCGAGCCGCCGCCCATCGCGCCGAGCGCCCCCCGCGCGAACGCATCGCCGCGGATCAGGAGCGGGCCGCGGCCCCCCGCGCTTCCGTCGAGCCCCCGTCGCGGCGGGAGCGTCCCGCGCGGGAGCGTGTCGCCGCGAATCAGGAGCGGGCCGCGCCCCCCCGTCCTTCCCGGTTCGCCGATCCCGCGCCGCGGCGCGAGCGTCCGCGCGGCGACGTCGAGGCGCCGGTGATCGGGCTCGGCGACCATGTCCCCAACTTCCTCCTGCGTCCGGTGAAGGCGCGCGCCCGACCGGCGCCCGAGCCCATCGAGGCGGAAGAGTGACAAGCGAAGCCTCTCGTCTTGCTTTGAGTAGGGGCGAAAAGACGTCGAGGCCAGACGCGGAGCTGGCGAATCGCTATTGACCAGAATCGGCCTTTTCTGGACTCTGATCGTTGTCGTCTTTGGCGTCGTGGTTCCTTTCTTGATTTTCAAGCTTTGCCGTTGGATTGGATTCAGACTTTTCCTTATCTTGTCGACGCTAGCCCGGCGCGAAGTCGAACATTGAACCCAGCGGGGTAGCAAGGAGCGACTCCGCGATCACAGCCTTTGCCCCTTTCTGCTTCTTACGAGAACCCGCGTCCGCGAGAGAGCGCAGGAGCCTCCCCATTTATGTCGACTAGCGTCACGCGCATTTAGCTGTAAATTTACCTTATTCTCGCGCAGCTGGTTGTATCCCGATCCGCGCCGCGCGCTTTCCAAGTACGAAGCAAGAAGGGCCGCAAGATGCGATTGAACAATTTCATAGAGGGTCTGGCGACGCTCCGGCCATATTACGACGACCCGAACGGCCACCACATCGGGGCTGAGCACGATCAGATCTTCGCGTACGCCACAGACCGCCCGCTACCCAGGCCAGACTTCGCGAAAATGTTGGGCTTGGGGTGGTTCCAGAGGACCGTCGGCGGGGAGCCGGACGTGACCTATGAGCCGGCCACTGGCTGGAGTTGCTTCACGTAAGCACGCTCGCGGGCACGGCGCTTCCTCCATCCAAGGGCGCGCCCGTCGGGCGCATGCGACCACCGCCGACGGGCGCGTTTGCCGCGCGCTGAGGCGGAGAAAGACCGGCCGAGCCCGGTTAAACTCCCTTCGCCCTGGCCTTCGCCTGTTTTCGCGCCCCCGCCTTCGGCTTCGCCTTGGCTTCGGCCGCGCGCCGCGCCGCCTCGAGCCCGAGCGCGGCCCAGCGGATGAGTTCGTCGGCCTCGTCGTGCGCTATCGCCGGAAGGCGCCAATAGGACGTCGTCATCGGCTTGCCCTTGGCCACGTAAATGAACGGCGAGGAGCCGGCGGTGGAAAATCCGGCTGCGACTGGGCGTCGACTTTGAGGAACACCTCGCCGCCCGACTCGACCGCAAAGCACAGGCCCTCAGCGTAGACCCCGTGGCCGCCGAACATGCGCTTGACTGTAACCGCGCCGAACGGCTCAAACAGCTCTTTCAAGCCCGCGGCCTCCATGAGACGCGTCAGGCGGGCGCGTTGAGGGCCTCAGGGTTCGCCGGCGTGATCGCGACGCTTTCGCCGCAGCCGCAGGCCGAGGTCTCGTTGGGATTGGAGAAGGCGAAGCTCGCCGACAGGCGGTCGACCTTGAAATCCATTTGCGAGCCCAAGAGGAACAGCACCGCCTTCGGATCGATCAGCAGGCGCGCGCCCTTCTCCTCGACAACCTCATCGAGCGGCGAAACGGATTCGGCGAGCTCCATCGTGTAGGACATGCCGGCGCAGCCGCCGTTCCTCACGCCGACGCGCAAGCCCGCGACCGGCTTGCCGGCGGCTTCGGTCAATTCGCGCACGCGCGCCGCCGCCGCGTCAGTCAGAGTCATCACCTGTCGCCGTAACAGTCGAGACGCCATTTCCTTCTCCGTCGACCGGGGCAAGGCCGGGCGAGTGCTCGACATATAGCATCAGTCCGGCCGTTTTGACAGGGGCCGGGCGGCGAGCGAACCGGCCCGGTTTTCGCCGCGCGGCTTTCCGTGCTAGGCGAAATCATGGCTCCCCGACGCCCCACCGCTCGCAGACCCGTCCTGACCATGCACGGCTGGACCGCGAAGCATTACATCATCTCCGCCGTCATCATCCTGGTCGTCATGGGCATGTTCGCCTACAGCTGGTCCTGAGCGCCGGCGAAGCGGGCGGGGTCAACAATCTGCCGCCGCGAGACTGAGACTGTTCGTGATCGATCCGCGATAAGCTCCTATGTCAGCCTCTATTCGTGAAATGCGTCAGGAGGACGCGCGCGCCTTTCTCGAAGTCCACCATTTGGCCGTGCGCGGTCTCGCCGCGGCGGACTATCCGGCCGAAGTCATCGAGGCCTGGGCGCCTTCGTTCGAATGCCGACGGCGAATATCGGCTGGTCGCGGAGAATGGCGGCCGTATCATCGGCATTGGTTGCTTGGTCGCGCGAAAAAACGAACTGAGGGCGTGCTACGTTCTCCCGTCCGCGAGCCGGAACGGCGTTGGAACGGCGACTCTCAGGGCGCTCGAGCGAGCCGCCCGGGATCAAGGCGCAACAGCGCTTGAAGTGGGACGCCTCGCTTAACGCTGAACCGTTCTACCGAAGCCGCGGGTACGAAGTCTGCGGCCGCGGCGAGCACGTCCTGAAACAATGGAGCGCGGATGGCGTGCGTGAGAATGCGCACGGACCTCGCGTCGCGCGGGAGAGTGAGCGGGAGGTTGTAGCCCGCGGTCGCTGACCGCGGAAGACGCGATCTGCGATCGCGTCTACAAAGGTCGGGCCCTCGCGGCCCGCTGGAGCTTCGCCGTCAGTTATGGCAAAGCCCGCCGGACCGACCCGAACAGGCCGCTTCATGTCCCCCCCGACGCCGAAAAGCCCCGACGCCCTTCTTAAGCGCATCGCCGACGCGCTCGACCGGCTCGCGCCCGCCTCTCCGCCCGCCCCTAATTTCGACGCGGCGGAAGCGTTCATCTGGCGCGCGGACAGCGGCGCGCTAGCGCCCGTCGCGCGGGTCAACCGCGTCGACCTTTCGCTCTTGCGCGGCATCGACAGGGTGCGCGACCTTCTGGTCGAGAACACGCGCCGCTTCGCCCGCGCTCTGCCCGCCAACAACGCGCTCCTGTGGGGCGCGCGCGGCATGGGCAAGTCCTCGCTCGTCAAGGCGGCGCACGCCGCGATCAACCGCGAGCCGGACGTCGCGCTCCGCCTGAAACTGGTCGAGATCCATCGCGAGGACATCGAGGGTCTCCCGGCGCTCATGAGCCTTTTGCGCGAGGCGCCTTATCGGTTCATCGTCTTTTGCGACGACCTCTCGTTCGACGCGGGCGACACGTCGTACAAGTCGCTTAAAGCGGCGCTCGAGGGCGGAGTCGAAGGGCGCCCGGCGAACGTCCTCTTTTACGCGACGTCCAACCGGCGCCACCTCATGCAGCGCGATATGATGGAGAATGAACGCGGAAGCGCCATCATTCCGGGCGAGGCGGTGGAGGAGAAAGTGTCGCTCAGCGACCGGTTCGGCCTCTGGCTCGGCTTCCACCACTGCAGCCAGGACGACTATCTCGCCATGGTCATGGGCTACGCCAAGCACTATCGCCTCGACGCGCACTTGGCCGAGCTCGAAGCCGAGGCGCTCGAATGGGCGACGACCCGGGGCGCCCGCTCCGGCCGCGCCGCCTGGCAGTTCATCCAGGATCTCGCCGGGCGCCTCGGCAAGCCGCTCGAGACCGCGGCCAATTGACCAGCGCGACGCCGGAGACGACGAAGAGAATCGCCAACGCGAAGCCGGGCGACACGGCTTCGCCGAAAACGAGCCAGCCGGCGAACACGCCCACCAGCGGCGTTATGAAGGTGAACGCGGCGAGCTGCGGCGCCGGATAGCGCGTCAGCAGCCAGAACCAGGTTGCGTAGCTCAAGCCGACCACGACGACGCCCTGCCACAGGATGAGGCCGATCGTCGCTGGCGAAAGGCGCGAAGGCGCTGGCTCGCCCAGGACGAGCATCGCAAAGGGCGCGACGATCGCCGCCGCCCCGATCTGATAGAGCAGCACCTTTTCCGGATCGACGCGCCTGAGAGGCGTCGCCTTGATGAGAACCGTAGTCGCGCCCCAGAGGGCGGCCGCGAGAAGCGCGAGCGCGTCGCCGAGCCAGCCGCCGCCCGGCGTCGGACGCGCGAGGCCGACCGCGACGCCGATGAAGGCGAGCGCGAGGCCGAGCCACTGGATCGGCCGCAGGCGCTCGGCCTTGAGGACGAGGAGCGCGCCGAGGGCCACAAAGAACGGCGCGGCGTAGATGAAGACGGTCGCCCGCGACGCCGTCGTCCAGCGGAGCGATTCGTAGAGCGCGATGAATTCGGCGGTGAACAGCACCCCGGCGAACAGGCCCGCCGCCTCCGAGCCGTCGACGCGGAAGATGCGCCGCTTGGTCAGCGCGGCGTAGAGGACGACGCAGACGACGCCGATCGCCGAACGGACGCCGGTCTGCCCGATTGGGCCGATCTCGGCAAGCGCCGCCTTGGCGACGACCTGATTGAAGCCCCACACCATGCACAGAACGAGCGTGAGCGGCGCGGCGAACCGGTCAAGAGGGCGGGTTGTCATCCCCTCCCCTCCCCGTTCGGCCCTCAAAAATCAAGAGCGGCGGAAGCGCAAGGGCGGCGCGCCCTTCCTTGAACCGGCCACCCTCGCGGCGCTTCTTGCGCGCTGCGAGCGTCGGCCTGATTTCGCGCGAAATCTTTGCTACGACGGCGTCATGCTCGACGCGCTGTTCCCCGACCTCGACGCCCTGGCCGGCGTTTGCCGGAGGCGCCGGATCAGGCGCCTCTCCCTCTTCGGCTCAACGCTGAAGGGCGCCGCGCGAACGAATAGCGACGTGGATCTTCTGGCCGAGTTCGAGCCGCAAGCCAAACCCGGGCTAATCGGCATGGCTGAGATTGAAATCGAGTTGTCGTCTCTCTTGAACGGGCGAAAGGTCGATCTCCGGACCGCGGAAGACCTAAGCCGCCACTTCCGCGATGAGGTCGTGCGGACCGCCAAAGTTCAATATGCGGGGTGAAGACGCCATCCGCATTGACCACATGATTGAAGCTGCAGAAGTGCGCGCGCGCTTCGGTGCCGGCCGCGGTCGCGACGAATTCGAGGCCGATCTGATGCTGCGTTTCGCGCTGCTTCGGGCGATCGAAATCATTGGCGAAGCCGCTTCTCGTCTGAGCATCGAAGCGCGCGGGGCGGCGCCATCCATCCCCTGGCAGGCGATCGTGGCGATGCGAAACCGGCTGATCCATGCTTATTTCGACGTCGATCCTGACGTCCTGCGGAAGGCTGCGACAGAAAAGATTCCGTCGCTGCTGGTCGCGTTGCATGCGGTCTCTCGCAACACCAGAGCCCGATCGTGGACTCGTCCGGCGATCGAGTTCCGCCCAGTGATCGCAGGCATAAAATCAAGGGCGGCGGGCCTTTCGTTGGACCCGCCGCCCGGTCCTCGAAGATAAAACGTGTCTCGCGGAAATCCTCGAGGGTCGGGTTTGCCAGGCAGGAGCCTGGACCTCTTCAATCTCCTTTGGCCGTCAGAGGCCGGCGAGATAATTGGTCGGATCGACCGGGGTCGATCCTTTGCGCAATTCGAAGTGGAGCTGCGGCGAATTGACGTTGCCGGTGTCGCCGGACTTGGCGATGACTTGGCCGCGCTTGACCGTTTCGCCCCGCTTGACCTCGAGTTCGGCGTTGTTGCCGTAGGCGGTGACGAAGCCGTTGGGATGCTTGATGAGAACGAGGTTGCCGTAGCCTTTCAGCCCGTCGCCTGCATAGACGACGACGCCGCTCTCGGCGGCCCGAACCGAGGTGCCGGCCGGCACGGAGATGTTGATGCCGTCGTTGCCGCCGGACTTGAAGCCTTGAATGATGCGGCCGCGCGCGGGCCAGCGGAATTCCGGCTCGACGCCGGAAGCGTCGGCTTGCGCGCCGGTGAGCGGGACCTTCGTTTGCGCCGCGCCGGGTTCGACGTTGCCTGTCGGCGCCGAATCGATCGCCGGCTTCTTGATCCGGGACGGCTGGAACGGTTCGACATAGGCGACGGCAGGGCCCGCGGCGTCCTTGGATGGGGGCGGCGCCGCCTTTTCGGCGGGCTTCTCCGCTTTGGCGACGGCTTTGTCCTTCTCTTTGTCCTTTGCCTTCACCTTGGCCGCCTTCGACGACCCAGCGTCGGCGATAGCGTCCGCGCGCTTCTTCGCCGGCTTAGGCGGCGCTGCGCTCGCGACGGCGTGGCCGTCTGCGTGATAGACGGGAACGACGATGCGCATGCCGCCCTTCACCTGCGAGGCGCTCGAGAGGCCGTTGGCCTTGAGCAGCGCGGCGGTAGGAACGCCGTAACGGGTCGAGAGCGTATCCAGCGTCTCGCCCTGGGCGACGACGATCGGCGAACCGCCGACGGCGGTCCACCCGACCGCCGACCCGCCGACGGGCTGCGCAGCGGGGGGGCTCTGCCCCGCGGCCGCCACGGGAGCAGGTTGAGCGATCGGCGCGGCGGCCACGCCCGGCGTCGGGGCCGGCGCCGCGTCGGCTGTCTGATTCGGGAACGGATTGGAGAAGGGATTGCCGCTTTGGCTGAAGCGCGTGACGTCGGACGAGCATCCCGACAGCAAAAGCACGCCGAGCCCAGCCAGCGCGAGACCCGGGCAAGCGCGCCCTTTTATTGACGCAACGCGATCACTCATCGGCTTCTACCCACGGCCACGCAACTGCAGATACACACAGTCTGCGCCCATCGAGTTAAGGGAAGGTTTAAGATGAATCGACGGTTGACGATTATCGCCGATCCCGCACGTCGAATTCCCGATTCCACCATGGTCGCCTCTACAAAGCCCGCGCGAGACCGTGTTCGAGCGGCCTCATCCCGCGCGCCGGACCAAAATCGTCGGCCTCGACCCCGTCGTTTTGATCGCGGGCCAGCCTGATGATTCGCTGCTCGCCACGATCGGGCCCGGCGACGGCCGCAACCAGAACCCCGCCCCGCGCGATAAGCTCGCGAAACGCCTCGGCTGGCGGCTCGATGAGGCCATGGACAATGACTCGGTCGAAGCGCTCGCCGGAGCTGGGATATTCAAACCCGTCCCCCCACAGCGCCGCGACGTTGGGAAGTCCGAACGCCTTGATCCTCGCCGACGCCTCGACCGCCAGCGTCTGGAACCGCTCCAGCGAGACGATCGTGTTCGCGAGTTGGGCCAGCAGTGCGGCGCAATATCCGGTTCCGGTTCCGATTTCGCAGACGCTGTGAGATGGCTCAAGGTCGAGCGCGGCGATCATCGCGGCGACGATCGAGGGCGGCGGCGAAGTCTGCCCGCATCCGATCGGCAACGTGATGTCGCGCCCGGAAATGTCCGCGAACCGCTGCGGCATGAAGAGCGCGCGGGGCGCGCGTTCCAGCGCGCGCAACAGGCGGAGATCGTTGATTCCCCTCGCCCGCATGGTCAGCGTGAACTGGGCGCGTTCTTCCGCCTCTGTCGCGCTCATGCGCTGGGCTCGCGGATGCGATGGTGCGTCCGTCGCTTCACCGTTGGGCGAAAGCCTCCTCGAATCGCAAGCGCGAATCGTTGTCGGTGAGATCGAGACGCAAAGGGGTTACCGAAATCTTTCTCGCCGCGAGCGCAGCCAGGTCGCTTCCCTCTTCCTGCTCATAGGCGCCGCGTTGGAACATGAGCCAGTAGTAGGGAAGGCCGCGGCCGTCTCGCCGCTCCTCGACGCGCATGAGCTCGACGTTGCGCCGGCCCTGCCGCGTGAACGCGATTCCCTTGACCTCGTTCGCGCCGCAGGCGGGAAAGTTCACGTTGACGAGGCCGCCGGGGGCGATGCCGGCGGCGAGAAGCTTGCGAACGACCGGGACGGCATGCGCCTCTGTGGCGTCCCATTCGATCGACGGCCGTCCGACCGCGCCGCCATAGGCCTGCGACAACGCGATCGAGGGAATGCCGAGCATTGCGCCCTCCATCGCGCCCGCGATCGTGCCCGAATAGGTGACGTCCTCGGCGACGTTCTGCCCGCGGTTGACGCCGGAGAGCACAAGATCGGGCTTCCGATCGGCGAGGATTCTCCTCACCGCCATGATGACGCAGTCGGTCGGCGTGCCTTTTAGGGCGAAATGGCGTGGGCCGATTTCTCTTAAGCGCATCGGATCGCTGAGCGAGAGCGAATGGGCGACCCCCGACTGGTCATACTCGGGCGCGACGATCGTCACGTCGTCCGAAAGCTCGCGCGCGATCGATTCGAGGAGCGTCAACCCATGGGCGTGGATGCCGTCGTCGTTAGTGAGCAATATTCGCATGGGCCGCCTTTTCGCACGCGGCTTAAGCTGAGGCGAGCGCGTTCTCGCGGATGGGTGATTCGCGCGACGCTCGGACTGAAAGCCGCTAAGCTCAAACTCTCCACTCCCGGTCGAGCCGCGGTCGGCATCACGATCGAGACCCTAGTCGCTCGCGTCAATCAATTTGAAAGGTTTTGATGATTGGCTTTGTCGACGATGCGGACGACGGAGGCGATCATGGTTGCGAAGGAGATTTCAGTAAAGAAGTATGTGGTGCGGTTGA
>Ga0310038_10004267_pt1 | contig 10199 bp, 5 predicted proteins | sample Sb_taG_6_FD_200461 | JGI IMG/M metagenome (GOLD analysis project Ga0310038, IMG submission 200461) | Peat soil microbial communities from Weissenstadt, Germany - Sb_50d_4_PS metaG (v2) (version 2) | ecosystem: Environmental > Terrestrial > Soil > Wetlands > Peat | place: Germany: Weissenstadt... | reverse complement strand
CATTCCGACGGCGCCGGCATGCCGCATCTGCATCAAAAAGCCGGCGGCAGCCGCATGCCGCCGACCGCGGAGACCGTGGCCAAGCGGCTGCATTACGTCCATCAGGAAGGCGCCGCGGTCTACAAATTCGCCATCGCCCGCATGGCCGACGTCGCCACCGAGCTGATGCAGCGCAATCATCTGACCAGCGATCAGATCGACTGGCTGGTGCCGCACCAGGCCAACAAGCGCATCATCGAGGCGACCGCCGAGCGCATGAAGCTCGACCCGAAGCAGGTGATGATCACCATCCACAAATACGGCAACACCACCGCGGCGACGATCCCGCTGTGCCTGTGGGATTACGAGAACAAGCTGAAGGCCGGCGACCGGATGATTTTAGTCGCCTTCGGCGGCGGCTTCACCTGGGGCGGGGTGTATCTGACCTGGGCGTATGACGGGCAGCGCGAGTAGCCGGTCATTTAACGTCTATCGGGCGCAGTTGTGAAGCGCCATATCGAAATTTTAGATTGCATGGACGCCGACGACGCAGGATGATGAGCCGCCTGTCTTCGTTGTTGGCACCGATCCCAGTTGCTTGATCGGCCGCGACGGCGGCTTGCGCGCCTCAACCCGGCGTGGAGGCGCGCGTTGCAGCGCCGTTTGCCGGCCTCTCAGCCGCAACCTTGGGCATACGACCTTCAAATAGCGAAACAGGCATGTTCGAATTCCAGAGAGAGAGAGGAATCCAATCACATGCCTTCCCAAATTCAAAGGGTGATGCCGCAGGTCAAAAACATTGTTTTTCTGATGCTCGAGAACCGGTCGCTCGATAACGTGCTTGGTTGGCTATACCAGAACAACAACCCTAAACAGGTGCTCCCGGCGAACAGTTCAAAAACGTACGACGGCCTCCAGACCGGCAGCTATTCGAACCCGTATTCATATTGGGACGGAGGAGGTGCTCAAGCCGTGACTCAGCTTCCTTCTGGCCTCGGCCAGTATTCAGATCAGATGCCATACTATGATCCTTACGAGCAGCTTGTGGTTTCATCAATTGACTCTTGGAATGGCGTCATGAACCAGCTGTTTGGAAATCAGTACATGATCAGCGGGCTACCGGCTGCACAAACGCCGCCTACAATGCAAGGATTCCTGCAGGACTACTACGCATATAAAATGCTAGCAAACTACGAGGGGCTCGATATCCTCTGGACGTATACGCCGCGTAATCTACCGATAATTAATAACCTCGCGCGCGGATACGCGGTCAGCGACAGCTGGTTTTGCTCGGTGCCGTCGAATACCAATCCGAATCGCGCGTACTCGATTTGCGGAACATCGCTCGGCATCGAAAGTGACGAGTTTAATGCCTTTCAATACTTTCCGGCAAACACGATCTTCAACGTCCTCGCAACTGCCGGCAAAAGTTTGGGCCTCTACGCTTACGAGCCTAACTGGCTGTCCGGACAATGCTACACCGAATATACATTCCCGTTCATCAGTAAGATTGCCACGAGCTCTGGCGCTCCGGGTGTTCCTGTTCCCAAACAAAGCATCGAGATCGCCGATATAGCTACATTTTTTGAACGTGCTTGTGCCGGTACGCTACCTGACTTTACTTACCTGGAGCCGAAGTGGGGTTATAGCAGTCCTGATGGGTCGCTCGTTCAGGGCACCGACTACCACCCGCCCACTCACCTAAGGCCGGGCGAGACCTTCCTCGGTCAGGTGGGCCAGGCGGTCTACGCAGGTCCACAGTGGAAAGATACCTTGCTGATCGTCACGTTTGACGAGCACGGTGGAACCTACGACCATGTCGCGCCGTCTTGGGGTGCGAAGAATCCGGATGGTATGAATGGACCATCGGGTTTTGCGTTTAATCTCTTCGGCGTGCGTGTGCCGACGATCTTGATCTCGCCGTTCGTGTATCCGTCGACGGTATTCCGCGCGCCGCAAGGCTCTGCATACCCCTTCGACCACACCTCTTTCATCAAGACCATTTTGCTGTGGGCTGGCGTCGATCCGGCAAGCGCCGGACTGGGCGCACGTATGCCGCTGGCGCCAACCTTTGATTATGTCCTCGAAAGCGAGCAGGTGAACTTTGCCGAGTTCGTGCACGCGGCCCCAGAGGCCGCGATCGTGCAAGACGCGCCTCTGGGCACGCCGGGTCAACCGCTCAATGCCCTGTTCGAGGGCATTCCGTTTTTGGTGACCAAGGAGATCTTGAAGTCGAACAACGGCTTTACGCAGATTAAAGCCGCGGTCGAGCGCTATCGCGCGGATCCGGGGAAGTTCATGCGGGACATGCGCGAAAAATACCGCAAGCTGGAAAGCGACGCTGCGCGCCGCTCCTCACCACCATGAGGGGTGGGTGAAAAGCTACTTCCGCTTCGAGATCGGCTGATATTCCCGCTGCGGCGAGCCGGTATAGAGCTGGCGCGGCCGGCCGAGTTTCTGGTGCGGGTCCTCGATCATTTCCTTCCATTGCGCGATCCAGCCGACGGTGCGGGCGAGCGCGAACAGCACCGTGAACATGGTGGTCGGAAATCCCATGGCGCGCAGCGTGATGCCGGAATAGAAGTCGACGTTCGGATAGAGCTTCTTCTCGATGAAATATTCGTCGTGCAGCGCGATGCGCTCGAGCTCGATGGCGACGTCGAGCAGCGGATCGTTGACGCCGAGCTCGCTCAACACCTCGTGGCAGGTCTTCTGCATCAGCTTGGCGCGCGGGTCGTAGTTCTTGTAGACGCGATGGCCGAAGCCCATGAGGCGGAATGAATCCTTCGGATCCTTCGCCTTCTTGACGAATTCGGGGATGCGATCGACGGAACCGATCTCGCCGAGCATTTTCAGCGCCGCCTCGTTGGCGCCGCCGTGCGCCGGGCCCCACAGGCAGGCGATGCCGGCGGCGATGCAGGCGAACGGATTGGCGCCGGTAGAGCCGGCGAGCCGCACGGTCGAGGTCGAGGCGTTCTGCTCGTGATCGGCGTGCAGCGTGAAGATGCGGTCCATGGCGCGCGCGATGACCGGATTGGCCTTGTACTCCTCGCACGGCACCGCAAAGCACATGCGCAGGAAGTTCGAGGCGTAGTCGAGCTTGTTGTTCGGATACATGAACGGCTGGCCGACGGAATATTTGTACGCCATGGCGGCCAGCGTCGGCATTTTCGCGATCATGCGGATCGAGGCGATCATGCGCTGCTGCGGGTCGGTGATGTCGGTGGAGTCGTGATAGAACGCCGACAGCGCGCCGACCGAGCCGACCATGACGGCCATGGGATGGGCGTCGCGCCTAAAACCCTGGAAGAAGCGGCTCATCTGCTCGTGCACCATCGTGTGATGGATCACGCGATCGACGAAATCGGCCTTTTGGGTGGCGGTCGGCAATTCGCCGTAGAGCAGCAGATAGCAGGTCTCGAGGAAATCGCCGTGCTCGGCCAGGTCGTCGATCGGATAGCCGCGATAGAGCAAAATGCCTTTGTCGCCGTCGATATAGGTGATCTTGGATTCGCAGGAGCCGGTCGAGGTGAACCCCGGATCGTAGGTGAAGATGCCGGCCTCGGCGTAGAGCTTCGAAATGTCGATCACTTCGGGGCCGATGGTCCCGTCGTAGATCGGAAAATTGTAGTCCTTGTCGCCGAGTTTCAGCGTGCCGGTCTTGATGTTGGCGCCGGTCTTCGCGTCCATGTTGGTATCCTCGAGTGAGTGGCAACCGAAACGGCAGGTGGCGGGCGGTGGTCAAAGAAGCGGCACGTCCGATCCTGCCAGGAGGTAGCTTAGCAAAGTGTGCACTGCAAGATAATAGGCATGTGACAGAGCGCGCGCGATAAACCTTACGTTTATTTAAGCGCTTTGCGCGCCGGTCTGGTCTGCGACGCGGGCGAGGCTCTCGGCCTTGCCGAGCACGGCCAGCACCTCGAAGATTCCGGGCGAGGTGGTGCGCCCGGTCAGCGCGGCCCGCAGCGGCTGAGCGATGGCGCCGAGTTTTGCACCCTTGCGCTCGGCAAAGGTACGGACGGCTTGCTCGGTCGTCTCCGCCGTCCAGGGCTCAACGGTGGCAAGCTCGGCGGCGATATCGGCCAGCAGAGTTTTGGCGTCCGGGCTCAGCAGGGCGGTCGCTTTGTCGTCCAAGGGGAGCGGCCGATCTGCCACGAGAAACATAGCGCCATCAATAAGATCGAGCAGCGTCTTGGCGCGCTCCTTTAAGCTCGGCATGGCCGCGAGCCACTGTTGGCGCAAGGCCGGCGTCATCTTGGCGGCAAGTTTTGCGCCGCCGGCGATATGGGGCAAGAGCTGGTCGATGGCGGCGAGCAGGTCGGCGTCGCTGCTTTGCCGGATGTAATGGCCGTTGAGGCTTTCCAGCTTGGCGAAATCGAAGCGCGCCGGCGAGCGGCCGATCTGCGGCAGGTCGAACGCCGCGATCATCTCTTCGGTGGAGAAGATTTCCTGGTCGCCATGGGCCCAGCCGAGCCGCACCAGATAATTGCGCAGCGCCACCGGCAGGTAGCCCATGGCGCGGTAGGCATCGACGCCGAGCGCGCCGTGGCGCTTCGACAGTTTTGAGCCGTCGGGGCCGTGAATGAGCGGGATATGCGCCATCACCGGCACCGTCCAGCCGAGCGCGTCGTAGATCTGCTTCTGCCGCGCCGCGTTGGTCAAATGGTCGTCGCCGCGGATGATGTGGGTGACCGCCATGTCGTGATCGTCGACCACCACGGCGAGCATGTAAGTCGGCGTGCCGTCGGAGCGCAGCAGCACGAGATCGTCGAGGTTTTCGTTCTGCCAGACGACGCGGCCCTGGACCTGATCCTCGATCACCGTCTCGCCGGTGAGCGGCGCCTTGAGCCGGATCGCCGGATTGACGCCCGGCGGGGCATCGCCCGGATCGCGGTCGCGCCAGCGGCCGTCGTAGAGTTTCGAGCGGCCGTCACGGCGCGCCGCCTCGCGCATGTCCTTGAGCTCTTCGGGGCTGGCGTAACAGCGATAGGCGTTTCCGGTCGCGAGCAGTTGCTCGACCACCTCGCGGTGCCGCGCCGCGCGGGCAAACTGATAGACGACGTCGCCGTCCCAGCCGATGCCGAGCCAGTTGAGCCCGTCGAGGATGGCGTCGATGGCGGCTTGCGTCGAGCGCTCGCGGTCGGTGTCCTCGATCCGTAAGAGCATCTTGCCGCCACGCCCGCGGGCGTAGAGCCAGTTGAACAGAGCGGTGCGGCCGCCGCCGATATGGAGAAAACCGGTGGGCGAGGGGGCAAAACGGGTGACGACGGTCATGTAGGGCGGAAACCTCGCGAGCAGCGCCCGTGTAGCACAATCAGGTGAGAAAAAAAGTAAATGGCCTCGATTTCCCCGCTGGACTTGACCCCGACGGCCAACTTGTCCAATCCGGGGCGCAATCGCATCTTAGGCGATGGAATCGGCGCCTTGCCGGGCTCGGCGCCAAACGGATTGATCCATGACGGTTGTCGAAACGCCGGTGAAGGAGCCCGCACGCGAAGCGGGCCAGGATTTCATTCGCGACATCGTGCGCGCCGATCTGGAATCCGGTCGGCACAAGGCGATCGTGACGCGCTTTCCGCCGGAGCCGAACGGCTACCTGCATATCGGCCACGCCAAGTCGATTTGCCTCAATTTCGGCATCGCCGACGAGTTCGGCGGCCATTGCAATCTGCGCTACGACGACACCAACCCGACCAAGGAATCCCAGGAATATATCGACGCCATCGAGCGCGACGTGCGCTGGCTCGGCTTCGATTGGGGCACGCATCTCTATCACGCCTCGGATTATTTCGAGCAGCTCTATGGCTGGGCGGAAGATTTGATCCGCGCCGGCAAGGCCTATGTCGACGATCAAAGCCAGGACGAGATGCGCGCGGCGCGCGGCACCTTGACGGAGCCGGGCAGGAACAGCCCGTTCCGCGACCGCGGCGTCGCGGAAAACCTCGATCTGTTCCGCCGCATGCGCTCAGGCGAATTTCCCAATGGGGCGCGGGTGCTGCGCGCCAAGATCGACATGGGTTCCGGCAACATCAATCTGCGCGACCCGGTGCTCTATCGCATCCTGCACGCCGAGCACCCGCGCACCGGCAAGACCTGGAGCATTTATCCGAGCTACGATTTCGCCCACGGCCAGTCCGACGCCATCGAGGGCATCACCCATTCGCTGTGCACGCTGGAATTCGAGGACCACCGGCCGCTCTACGACTGGTTTTTGCAAAACCTGCCGGTGCCGTCGCAGCCGCATCAATACGAATTCGCCCGCCTTAATCTCACCTATACGATCCTGTCGAAGCGCGTGCTCACCGAATTGGTGCGCGGCGGTTTCGTCCACGGCTGGGACGATCCGCGCATGCCGACGCTTGCCGGCTTGCGCCGCCGCGGCGTGCCGCCCGAGGCGATCCGCGATTTCGTCAAGCGCATCGGCGTCGCCAAGGCCAACAGCGTCGTCGACATGGCGATGCTGGAATTCTCCATCCGCGAGCATTTGAACAAGACCGCGCAGCGGCGCATGGCGGTGCTGCGCCCGCTCAAAGTGGTGATCGAGAACTATCCGGAAGGGAGCAGCGAGGAGCTCGAGGCGGTCAATCACCCCGAAAACCCGGCCGCCGGCACCCGCCGCATCCGCTTTTGCCGCGAGCTTTTCATCGAGCGCGACGATTTCATGGAGAATCCGCCGAAGAAGTTTTTCCGGCTGTCGCCCGGCACCGAGGTGCGGCTGCGCTACGCCTACTTTATCACCTGCCGCGAAGTGGTGAAGAACGCTGCGGGCGAAGTGATCGAACTGAAATGCACCTACGATCCCGCCACCAAGGGCGGCAACGCCCCCGACGGCCGCAAGGTGAAGGCGACCATGCATTGGGTGTCGGCGCCGGATTCCATTCCCGCCGAGGTTCGGCTCTACAATCCGCTGTTCACCAAGCCCGACCCGAGCGCGACGGATTTTGCCGCCGACATCAATCCGAATTCGCTGGAAGCGATCGCCGATGCCCGCGTCGAGCCGGCGCTGGCCGGGCGCAATGCCAATGACGCGGTGCAGTTCGAGCGGCTCGGCTATTTCTGTCCGGACCAGGTTTCGACACCCGAACAGCTGGTGTTCAACCGCACCGTGGGCTTGCGCGACACCTGGGCCAAGGTGTCCGGCGGCGGCTGAGCGGCATCTCAGAGACCTCTCTTGTCTTGCGCCGGATTCGCCGCGATGCGCGTGCCCCCTTGGAGAACAGAACGATGAGTCCGTTATTTATAAAGATGGCCGGGCAACAGCATGCGTCTGATAGAAAGCCTGATCTGAGTATGAACCATATCAAAAGGACTTAATGTCGGCCTCGGCTGCGGTGCGAGATACTCATACGGTACATACGCATCGAGACCGCCGACAAGCATGGCACGAAGATTAGAAAGCGCGGCGAAGTGGGGATCTTTCGACAGAAATACACTCACGTCGGGGGCTTCGCTCGCGCTCCAGTGGATCAAGGGAATTTCCGCTGCCTTGCCGAGCAGCCTTTGATAGGCCGTCAGCACTTGCCATGTGCGCGGCTGGGTCAGTTCGTGCAAATATAAATAGATCAGCCCAACCATCACCTCGTTCACGGGTGATCTATATTGAACGGGCGGCGGAACGCTGCCGGATAGGGGAAGGGGCCGGGGTTTTAGATCGCGAAGTCCAGTGACGAGTTTCTCGCGCGCATTCTCCACGTCGAGCACATACGGATTATGAGGAGCGACAATATTGGATTTTGCGGAAGGTAGATAAGGGTTCAAGTCAGGATGTCGCTCCGTCATCCGTGAGATACAGTTTCCGAGGTCCTGGTCGCCAACCGTTTCCAAAAGCAAATTGCGCAAACTCTTGCCGTTACAGATCGGCAAGTCGATAATTTGACGCCGGCTCCACGGCATGGGCTGGACCAGCGCTTCCTTGGCTGTCTCCTGATCCAACTCGATTTCTGGTCCGTGCTGCGCGACGACTTGGCGAAGCAGGGTGGCGACCTTGGCGATGTCACCATCGACTTCGTCCAAGTTCTTTTCCACTAATTCCTCAAACTCATCCGCCGCGTCCAAAATTTTCAGCGCTTGGGGAAACAATATTTTCTGCTGATCTTGAATGATGGCTTGGCGGGATTTGTACCGTTCAACTAATTTATTGAAGTAAAAGCCCAGTAGTACGACCATTCCACCGATTGCCCCTTTGTCGACGACAATCTTGATCAAATCCTCGGAAAACGTCGGGTTGGTTATCAGACTGCCGAGCATGTTGCTTTAAGCCTCGCACTCTCACAGGTCATCATGCGTCTGGGATCGAGTCCCATCGTTATTCCCGAACCGTCCCTGTCGGCATCGAACCCTGGCGGGATGATAAAGTTACTTGCCCACCTTCAGAACGACCGATTGCTTCGATGCTTATTCGTGTGTGGCGTGTGTCGCGCGAAAATGCGCGCTCTCGTCTCCATTTGCAAGCTTTTCTCGAATTAACCGCGCTATTCGCCGGCACCCTGATCGCTGCCGGAATCCGCACCCAACGTTGCCGAACGCAATGCCCGTTTGGTTTCCAGAAACACCCAAGCAGATCAACAGCAAATCATACGGCTGTTGGCCTGGGTCATTGGCCGGCGACAACTGCACGGCGAGCTTTATTCACACGGGCCCTCGCCACGGCGCTCGCGCCTCGCTAGCATGAGGCCGTTGGTGAGTTAGCGCGCAGGGGGCGCGCAGTGGCACAAGACGGTAGCGTAGAGAGCCGCGCGCACGCCGGTGCGCGGGCCGGTACGTGGCCTTGGCCGGTCGGCATTCGCCCGGCGTGGCAGGTCATACGGCCGCGCCCCAATTTCGCTCTCACCGCGCAATTACGGCAATGGGCGGCGCAAGAAATTGCCGCCGACCGCCTGCTGCCATGGCTCGCGGTCGCCTACGGCCTTGGCATCGTCATCTATTTCACCGCGGAGCGGGAGCCGGCGTGGTGGGCGGCGACGGCACTCGCGGCCGCCTGCGCTGCCGGCGCCGTGCTGCTGCGCCGGAATCTGGTCGCCTTCATCGTCGGTCTGTTTGTTTTCTCCATCGCCGCCGGCTTCGCCGCCGCCACGGTGAAAACCGCCATGATCGCGCACCCGGTGCTGCATTATGCGGCCTCGGGCGTGACCATCGCGGGCTTTGTCGAACTGCGCGAAGAGAGCCAGCACACCGACCGTTTCGTGCTGCGCGTCGACCGCATCGACGGCAATCGCATCGACGACAAGCCGCAGCGGGTGCGGCTCTCGGTCAAGCGGGGACTGGCGCCGCCCGCGGGCTCTTTCGTCGAAGTCAAGGCGATGCTCGATCCGCCGCTGCAGCCGCTGGCGCCGGGCTCCTACGATTTCGCCCGCGATCTTTATTTCCAACAGATCGGCGCCTCCGGCTTTGTCCGCGGTGCGGTCAATGTGATTACGCCGCCAACGACCGCCGGCCTTATGTCCCGGGCCCACGCCGTGGTGCAGCGCATGCGCGACGCCATCGACGCCCATGTCCGCGCCGTGCTGCCGGGCGACACCGGCGCGATCTCGGCGATGCTGCTCAACGGCAGGCGCGACGTGATCTCGGAGAATCTGTACAACGCCTTGTTCATTTCCGGCGTCGGCCACGTGCTGTCGATCTCCGGCTATCACATGGCGGTCGTCGCCGGCGTCATGTTCTTCATCATCCGCGCCTTGCTGGCGCTGATCCCGGGTTTGGCCGACAGAAGGCCGATAAAAAAATGGGCGGCGTTCGGCGCGCTGATCGCGACGACGTTTTATCTGGTGCTCTCGGGCGCGGAAGTGGCGACGCAACGCTCCTATTTCATGATCGCCATCGTGCTCATCGGTGTCATGCTCGACCGGCCGGCGCTGACCATCCGCACGCTGACCGCGGCGGCGCTTCTGGTACTGCTGCTGGCGCCGCAATCGGTGGTGCATCCGAGCTTCCAGATGTCGTTTGCGGCGACGCTGGCCCTGGTCGCGGCTTACGACCGCGGCGTGCCGCGGATGAAGGCCGGCACCGACAGCTCGCTCGGCTCGCGCGCCGCGCTGTGGGGCGTCAACGAGATCACGAGCCTGATCATCGCGTCGCTGGTCGCGGGCTTGGCGACGACGCCTTACGCCGCCTACCACTTTCATCGGATGGCGCCCTACGGCGTCATTGCCAATCTGCTCGCCATGCCGGTGGTCTCCGCCTGGGTGATGCCGATGGGGCTGCTTGGCCTGGTCGCCATCCCG
>Ga0310038_10004266_pt1 | contig 10201 bp, 9 predicted proteins | sample Sb_taG_6_FD_200461 | JGI IMG/M metagenome (GOLD analysis project Ga0310038, IMG submission 200461) | Peat soil microbial communities from Weissenstadt, Germany - Sb_50d_4_PS metaG (v2) (version 2) | ecosystem: Environmental > Terrestrial > Soil > Wetlands > Peat | place: Germany: Weissenstadt... | reverse complement strand
CGCTTCCTCGAGGTGGACGTGCCGCAGGTGCAGTTCCCCCGCCTGAACGACAGCAAGATGTTCGTCGACCGGATCATCGATGGCTCGCTGATGGTGCTCAAGGATTGGCGGGCGCGCGACGGCGTCGTCGACGCGCCGGCGCCGCAGCCGGCCTGACCCGGGCCCGTGGGCTGTGCTGGAAAAGGCCCCGCCCCGGGGCCTTTTCCAGCAACGGGTCAGCCCGCGAGCGTGCGGTTGAACCGCCGCAGAGCGAGCGGCACGCACACGGCGATGATCAGCAGGCACCACAGGGCCATCGCGAGCTCGGGATGGACGAGCTGCCAAGACCCGGTCGAGTGCACGCCCTCGGTCAGCCCGCGGACGCTCCCGACCAGCGCCGAGATCGGATCCCACTGCGCGATCGCGCGCGGCACGGCGTCCATGCCGGCGATCGGCACGAACGTCCCGGCCAGGAACGCGAGCGGGAAGATCACGATGAAGCCGACGCCCTGCATCGCGTCCGGTGAGCGGACGAGCATCCCGAGCAGGACGCCCATCCACGTGAAGGCGAGCATCCCGAGGAACATCAGCCCGACGAGCTCGATCGCGTGCGGGGCGGTCAGGTCCGGGTTCCAGCCGAGGATCAGGCCGAACACGACGACGATCGTCAGACCCAGCAGCTGCTCGCAGAACTGGCCCATGACCTGCGCGCTGATGATCGACAGCCGGCTGATCGGCATCGAGCGGAACCGGTCGATCACGCCCTCGGCCATGTCGTGGGACGTGGCCACGCCGGCGCCGATGATCCCGAACGCGAGCGACTGGCCGATGATCCCGGGGAACAGGTAGTCCTTGTAGCTCACCCCCGGGACGTGGATCGCCGAGCCGAACACGTACAGGAACAGCAGGATGAACACGATCGGCTGGATCGTGACGTCGAGCAGGCGCTCGGGCACGCGCGGAATCGCCCGCAGGCTGCGGACCGTCAGCAGCGCGGTGTCGCGGATGAAGCGCGCGGGCGCGGCGGCGCCCGACCCAGGGACCGGGGTAGGAGCAGGAGCTGCGATCGCACTCATGCGGCCACCTCCGTGGGTTGGGATTCGTCGATTCGCGAGTCGGCTCGCGGATCCTCGTACGCCATGTGACCCGTGAGCGCGAGGAACGCGTCGTCGAGCGTCGGACGCCGGAGCGCGATCTCGTCGACCTGGATGCCGGCCCGAGCGACCACGGCGGCCACCTCGGCGAGGTTGTCCGCCTCGTCGGGCGCGGCCACGGACACCATCCGCTGCTCGGCCGACTCGGAGATGTCGAACCGGTCGCGGAGGAGCTCGCTTACGCGTGCGAACTCGCTGCCGTCGGCCGCGATCACGTCGACCCGCTGCGCCCCGACCTGGGTCTTGAGCTGCGCCGGCGTGCCGGCCGCGACCTCGCGGCCGCGGTCGATCAGCACGACGCGATCGGCGAGAGCATCCGCCTCCTCGAGATACTGGGTCGTGAGCAAGAGCGTCACGCCGTCGTCGACGAGCGAGCGGATCGTCGACCACACGACCTGGCGGCTGCGCGGGTCGAGACCCGTCGTCGGCTCGTCCAGCACGAGCACGTGCGGGGTGTCGATCAGGCCGGCGGCGAGGTCCACGCGCCGGCGCTCGCCACCGGACAGGTTCTTGACCAGCCGGTTGCGGAACTCGCCTATTGCGAACCGCTCGATCAGGCGGTCGGCGACGAGCGCCGCCTCGCGCCGGCCGCGACCGCGCAGCCGCGCCATCAGGACGAGGTTCTCGCGCGCGGTGAGGTTCTTGTCGAGCGCGGCGAACTGTCCGGTCAGCGCGATCAGCGCCCTGACCTGGGCCGCCTCGTGGACGACGTCGTAGCCGGCGACGCGCGCGTGCCCGGCGTCCGGGCGCAACAGCGTCGCGAGCATGCGCACGGTCGTGGTCTTGCCGGCGCCGTTGGGCCCGAGCAGTGACACGACGGTCCCGGTGTCGACCCGCAGATCGAGATCCGCGACCGCGATGAACTCGCCGAAGCGCTTCGTCAGGCCCTTGGTTTCAATCGCTGTTATCTGACTCATGCACGAGAACTCTACAGTCACTGAAAAAATTCTGCCACTGAACTTTTCGTCATATCCTGTTTGGCGATGGACCACGACGAAGAGCTGCTCGACGATCCGTTCAGCGACGACCGGATTCACCGGGTGTTCGTCGCCGAGCTCGGCCAGGAGCTGGCCGACTCGTTGCGCCGGGTGCGCCGGTTCCAGGAGACGGCAGAGATGCAGCGCCATCGCGACGAGGGCTTGCGTGAGCGCAAGCGCAGGCTCACCCGGCAGCGGATATCGGACGTGGCCACGATCCTGTACGGCGCCCGCGGCTTCGACAACGTCAAGGTCTCCGAGGTAGCCGACATCGTGGGCGTCTCGGAGAAGACGGTCTACAACTACTTTCCGACCAAGGAGTCGATGGTCCTCGACTGGGCCGACGAGACGGTCGAGAGCCTCGCCCGCGTGATCCGTGAGTGCCTGCCGAGCGAGTCGCTGACCGCCGCGGTGGTGCGGGCGATGAAGGAAGACATGGAACGCTTCGACGAGGTTCCCGACGACCTCGTCGTGTTCCTGCCGCGGTTCATGGAGTTGATCGACTCGACACCGGCGCTGCGCGCTGCGTGGCTCGAGATGTACGACCGCATCGTCACCGTGGCCACCGAGGCGCTGGCGGCGCGCGCCGAGGTGGACCCGCGCGACCCCGAGCCGATGATCGCCGCGCGGGCGCTGAGCGGACTGGGCGGGGTCGCGCTCGCGTCGCGCGTGCGCTACATCGAGCAGGGGCTGCGGGGCGCGGAGCTCCGGGACGCAGTGTTCGCGGACGTCGAGCGCGCGGCCCGGCTGCTCGAGACAGGCCTGTGGTCGTTCAACCTGCTGACCCATGGCCGGCGCACCAAGCAGCAGGTGCTCGACGCCGCCAAGGCCGCCGAGGATGCTCGCGCCCAAGTGGTGAAGGCGCTCCGGCAGGCGCGGACCGCGTGGCGCCAGATCCGCGAAGAGACCCGCGAGGCGATGCGCGAGCAGCAGACGCGCAAGCGCGAGGCGATGCGCCAGCAGCAGGTGCGCAACCGGGAACGCGACCGCGATCGCGAGGCCCAGCGCCGGGGCAGGCGCTAGGCGGCGTCGAGCCGCGCCAGCACCGCGGCCGCCGCCGGCGCGACGTCCGCCGGCAGCCGGCCCAGCAGCTCGCGCCAGCTCGGCTGGAGCGCGATCGCCGCCCGGACCTTCGCCACGCCACCGTCGAGGTCGCCGGCCTGGGCCGTGCCCAGCCCGGCCCAGAACAGCAGCTCGTGGTTGCCGGGCGCGCGCTCACTCGCCCGCACGTAGAGGCGCGCGGCGTCGTCGTGGTGGCCGGAGCCCATGAGCTCGTCGGCCTGCCCCGCGAGCGCGTACGCACCCTGGAGCGCCACCAGCCGCCGCAACTCGCCGAGCGGGTCCGGGTGGTCCTCGACGCGTAGTGAGACGACGGTCTGCCAGGGCTCGGCATCGGGAGCCACTACCAGGATCGCCGCCGACTGGCGGCCGCGCAGATCGCCACCCTCCCGCTCGGCCGCGTCGAGCGCGGCGAGCAGCCGGCTCGTGAGCGAGCCGGCGGCGGCGGTGAACGCCTCGAGCATCGCCGGCCACACCCGCTCGGTGGCCATGATGTTGGCCTGGCACGAGACGCCGGCGCCCGTGACGTGGCCGGCGTACGCCATGCAGGTCAAGCCCGTGTGCGCCGCGACGTGCCCGGCGCCATCGACGACCGCCACCTGGCGCGAGTGGCCGGCCGGATCGTTCGCAACCAGCGTCGCGAGCGCCTGCTCGGCGTGCACGCCCGCGGCCAGCAGGTCGAGCAGCTGCGGGCCGTAGCCCGGATCCGCGTTGGCCTGGGTGGCGACGGTGCCGACGCCGGGGCGGGCCCAGGTCACGATCGAGCCGACCGAGAACCAGTGCGACTGGACGGCGACCCCGAGCTCGCCGGTGTCGGGATCGCGGGCGACGATCGAGTACGTCAAGCCGGCGAGTCGCTTAGAAGGGTGGCCGCACCCGGGGTGCCTGACCCGGCGCCTGCAGCGGATCGGCGAGCTCCTGCTCAGCGACCGCGTCGACGAGCTCTTCCTCTTCCTCGACCGCGCCCTGATCGTGCTGGCCATCGCACAGGATCCGGAACTGGCCGGTCTGCCCGCCGTCGGCCTGCAGGACGATGCCGGGGATGAGCTCTTCGCCCTCCTCGAGGTCGAGCCGCTCGATGTCGAAGTGAGCCATGCCGATCCCCCACGTGTTGTGGTCGGGGTTCTCACGGTCGTGGGCCGCGACGCCCATCGCGACCTGCTGTAGCAGCTTGCCGATCTTGCTCGGATCCGCCATCGAGGTGTTCAGGCTAGCGCTTGCGCACCGTGAGATCAGCCAGAGCCGTTGTGCTCGATGATCTCGATCCGGTAGTTGTCCGGATCGCGGACGAAGCACAGCCGATTGCCGCCGGCGCGGATCGTGTACGGCGGCCGCTCGGGCTCGATCCCCTGCTCCGCCAATCGCGCGAGCGTGCCGTCCATGTCGTCGGTGCTGATCGCGATGTGCCCGTACCCGCTCCCGATGTCATACGAGTCGACGCCGAAGTTGTAGGTCAGCTCGAGCCGCGGCTCGGGGCCGTCGTCGGGCAGGCTCATGAACACGTTGATCGCTTCGTCGCGGATCGGCGCCCGGCGACGCTCCTCGAAGCCCAACGCCTCGTAGAACGCGACCGATCGATCGATGTCAGTGATTCGGTAACAGGTGTGGAGGAGGCTCATGGTCGCTAAGAGTACGCTGCGGCATGTGATCGTCGAACGCTCGATGAACGACTCGTTTCTATCGAACACGTACGTCGTCGCCGACGAGCCCGGCGGGCACGCGGTGATGATCGACGCCGGCGGTCCGGTCGGGCCGCTGCTCGACTATCTGCGCCGCGGGCAGCTGACGCTCACGCACGTGCTACTGACTCATCACCATCACGACCACGTCTCCGAGGTCGATCAGGTGCTCGAGCGCCACCCCGGGACGCCCGTGCTGATCCATGAGCTCGAGCGCGCGCAGGTGCCTGCCGCCACCGGCACGATGGCCCCCGGCGAGACGATCCACAGCGGCGCGCTCGAGATCGAGCCGATCCACACCCCGGGCCACACCGCCGGGATGCTGTCGTTGCTGGTCAACGGCACCGACGTGTTCACCGGCGACACGCTGTTCAAGGGGTCGGTCGGCGGCGTTCATGCGCCTGGCAGCAGCGGCTTCGCCGATATCAAGACCTCGATCATGGACAAGCTGTTGAAGCTCCCGCCGGACACCCACATCCACCCCGGTCACACGGACCCGACGACCGTCGCCGACGAGCTCGAGCACAATCGGTTCGTTCGGATCTGGCGCGGGCTCGACCCGGAGGGCAACGCGCCGTGCACGGCGCTAGGCGAGCCCGCGACGCTGATCCTGTTCGGCGACGACTACGACGGCGGACACAAGGCCTGGGTCCGCTGGCCCGACGGGTCCGACGACATCGTCGCCGGGTCCCGCGTGGATAGAGGCCCGCCCGCCCGCACTACCATTTCGTAAGTGGCGAAGGACAAGATCCCCACCTCGCGCGTGGGGCGGACTGCCAGGATTGGGGGACTGGCCGCGGGACAGGCGATCCGCCAGGCGGGCACGCTCGCGGCCAACGTGACCCGCAACGACGAGGGGCGCAAGATCGCGCTGGAGAAGCGCCAGATCGAGTCCGCCGAGCAGATCGTGGCCGCGCTCGGGACGATGAAGGGTGCCGCGATGAAGGTCGGACAAGTGCTTTCGTTCCTCGACGTCGGCCTCGTCCCCGAGGAGTACCGCGAGGAGTTCCAGCACAAGCTCGCCGCGCTACGCGACGCCGCGCCGAACGTCGCCTTCAAGGACATGCGCAAGGTGATCGAAGAGGAGCTCGACGAGCCGCTCAAGGAGGTTTTCTCCGAGTTCGACCAGGAGCCGGTGGCGGCCGCCTCGATCGGCCAGGTCTACCGGGCACGCCTCAAGGACGGCCGAGAGGTGGCGGTCAAGGTCCAGTACCCGGGCGTCGCCGCAGCCGTTCGCTCGGACATGCAGAACCTCGGCTTGATCCTGCGGCTGGCCAAGCGGATCGCGCCCGGACTGAATCCGGCGGCGATCGGCCGCGAGATCTCCGAGCGGATCCACGACGAGCTCGACTACGAGCTCGAGGCCCAGAATCAGCGCACGCTCGCGCGCATCTTCCGCGGCCATCCGTTCATCGTGATTCCCGAGGTCGTGACCTCCTTGTCACGCGAGCGCATGATGATCTCGGAGTTCATCTCCGGCACCGGGTTCGAGGACTTCAAGAACTACCCCGACGACGAGCGCGACCGGATCGGCGAGATCCTTTTCCGCTTCTACTTCGGCTGCCTGTACCGCCACCACCAGTTCTCGGGCGATCCGCACCCGGGCAACTCGATGCTGCTCGACGACGGCCACATGGTGTTCTTCGACTTCGGGCTGTTCAAGCGGATGCCGCCCGGCGCGGTCGAGCTCGAGATCCGGGTCGCGCGGGCGATCATCGAGAACGACACCGACACGATCATGCGGCTCGGCACCGAGGTCGGCTTCTTCCCCGAGCCCGACAAGTTCGACCCCCAGCGGGTGCTCGCGCACTTCAAGGCGGCGACGTCGTGGTACACGGTCGACCAGTACACCGAGCTGACGCCGGATTACGCCACGCAGGTGCTGATCGACATGAGCGACCCGCGCTCTGAGTACTTCGGCCAGCTCCGTCACGAGTCCGCCCCGCCCGACCACATCTTCGGCCGGCGGATGGAGGTGCTCACGCTGGCGGTGCTCTCGCAGCTGCACGCGCGCGGGAACTTCCACCGGATCGCGCGCGAGTGGTTCTACGGCGACCCGCCGGCGACCGAGCTCGGCGCCCATGAGGCCGAGTTCTACGCCGAGAAGGCGGCCTAGAAGCTCCGCAGCTGTCGCGAGCGAGAGGTGTCGGTGGGCGCAGCGTTCTCGATCCGGACAGCGGCCGCCGGGCATGGACGCCCGGCGGAACCTCGGTCGCGGCTACGGCCCGCTCGGCATCCATGCCTCGCCTTACGGGCCTGCCGCACCACATCCGACGGACGCCGCGCCGCAGGCGCGGCCCCACTACACCCGCTGGATCTGCATCAGGCTCGTGGTCCCGGGGCGGCCGCTGGGGAGGCCGGCGGTGATCCCGACGCGTGCCCCCGGCTTGACCCAGCCGAGCTCGACCACGCGGCGCGCCGAGTCGGCGATCAGCGCCTCGGTGACCTCGTGCCGGCGCATCGACCCGGCCTGCACACCCCACATCAGGCTGCAGCGCCGGACGGTCTCCTTGCCGGGCGAGAGCGCGTAGATCGGGACCTGGGGCCGGTGGGCTGAGATCAGCCGGGCCGAGCGGCCCGACAGCGTCGGCACCACGAGCGCGGCCAGATGCAGGTCGCGCGCCGCCGCGCACATGCTGTACGCGACCGTATAGGCCGGGTCGCGCGCGTCGCGGCGGACCCGCTCCTCGTTCCAGGTCCGGTACGGGAGGGTGTGCTCGGTGCGCTCGGCGACCGAGGCCATCATCTGCACCGCGTTGACCGGCCAGGCGCCGATCGCCGTCTCCTGCGAGAGCATCACCGCGTCGGTGCCGTCGAGGATCGCGTTGGCCACGTCGGCGACCTCGGCACGGGTGGGCCGCGAGGAGTTGACCATCGAGTCGAGCATTTGCGTGGCGGTGATCGAGGGGCGGGCGAGCCGGCCCGCGATTCGCAGCAGCTGCTTCTGGACGATCGGGACGTCCTCGATCGGGAGCTCGATCCCGAGGTCGCCGCGCGCCACCATCACGCAGTCGGCGGCGCGGATGATCTCCTCGGCGGCGTCGACCGCCTGGGGCTTCTCGATCTTGGCGATCAGCGGCAGCCGCGTGTGCCGGCGGACGCTGGTCACGTCCTCGGCGGTGCGCACGAACGACAGCGCCACCATGTCGACCCCGATCGACTCGCCGAAATGGAGCATGTCGAGGTCCTCCTCGGGCACGGCGGGCAGCCCGCGGGTCGAGCCGGGAATGTTGAGGCCCTGGCGCGAGGCCACGGTGCCTCCGATCTCGACCGCGGTCTCGACCTCGCCGTCGCCCTCGCGCACCGTCTTGACCCGCAGACGGATCGCCCCGTCGGCGAGGTAGATGATGTCGTCGGGGTCGACAGCGCTGGCGAGGCCGCCCCAGGACACCGACATCTGCTCGCCGTTGCCCACGGAGTTCGCGCCGCACAGCAGCACGAGTTTCTCCCCGGGCTTAAGCTCGGCGATGTCGTCCTCGAGGCTGCCGATGCGGATCTTCGGGCCGGGCAGGTCCTGGAGGATCGCGACCTGCCGGCCGGCCGCGGACGCGGCCCGGCGAACGAGCTCGGCGTTCTCGGCGTGGATCTCGCGGTTGCCGTGCGAGAAGTTGAGGCGCGCAACGTCCATGCCGGCCTCGGCCATACGCGTGAGCGTCTCGAGGTCGCGCGAGGAGGGTCCGATGGTGGCGACGATCTTCGTGCGGCGCATTGCGGCATCGGAAGCTACTGCACTCGGGAATTAGACCCCCGCCCACCCTCGTTACGGGGCCGTGAGGCCGGCGCCCGTCCACCTCCGGATCTTCTCCTCGAGCACCAACATCGGCAGCGACCCGCTGTCGAGCACGACGGCGTGGAAGTCGGGAAGCGCGAATCGCGGGCCGAGTCTCCGGCTCGCGTCATCTCGCATACGCACGATTTCCCGCTTCCCGATCAGATAGGACAAAGCCTGGGCGGGCATGACGATGTAGCGATCGATCTCGTTGGCCAGAAACGCTTCGGGCATCGGCACATGGGCCACCATGAACCCGAGCGCCTGCCGGCGGCTCCAACCAAGCGCGTGGAGCCCCGTGTCGACGACCAGCCGCGCTGCACGCAGGAGCGATGGCGCGAGCGATCCGAGCAGGCTCTCGGTGTCGACGTAGAGGCCCATCTCCTCGGCCAGTTGCTCGGCGTAGAGCGCCCACCCTTCGAGGTAGACCGTCAGGCCGCGTTGTCGCTGCATGGCGGGCAGCTCATCGAGCATCTGGAGGCGGGAGATCTGGAGATGGTGGCCCGGCACGCCCTCGTGGAAGGCCACCCCTTCCAGATCCCAACCCGTTCCAGCCGTCGGCCGCTCGAGGTTGAACCAGAAGGTCCCGGGCCGGCTGCCGTCGAGCGTCGGCGCCGTGTAATGGGGCGCCATTCCGCTCGCCGCGACCACGTCGGGCATCGGGGTCACCTCGCACGGAGGCGGCAGCGGCGGGGGCACGCACTCTCCGATGCGGGCCTCGGCGCGGCGGATGGCCGCGGTCGCGGCTGCCATCGCGTCTGATGGAGACCGTCCCGCAGACGATTCCCACAACGCTTGATGGAACTCCGGCAGGGAATCCAGGTGCAGCTGCGCGCCGAGTTCGAGCGCGCGAGCCTCGAGCGTCTCGATCTCGCTCAGCCCGATGCGGTGGATCTCCTCGGGAGCCAACGGGAGTGTGGTGGCCGACTGCACGCACAGGGCGTAGTCGGTCTCGCCGCCGGGTAGGTAGGCGAGCCCCGGCTGGTCGCCCGAGCGGGCGCGGGGCAGGAGCTCGCGGAGCAGCTCGAGCCACCGGGCCAGCGCCGGTTTTACGGCGCCCGCGGCCAGCGCGTCCCGCTCCTCGCGCCAGGCCGGCTGGCCGTCCCATCCCGCCGGAGGCTCGGGGGTGGCGAGGGCTTCGGGAACGGCGGGCCCGAGCACGTACTCCGCCCACTCGATCGCCTCCTGGACGAGCGGGGCTACGGGAAGGCGCCCCTTGCCGGCGCCGATCTCGAGGCGCTCGGTCTGCTGGTCGATCCAAGTCCCGGCCGCGCGGAGGCGCTCGAGGTAATCGGCGGCCGCCTCCTCGTCGGCGAGCACCGTACGTGCCGCGGTCGCGAGCAACTCGGCGGGACCGCTGAACGGCATCGCCGTCACCGTGTGCTCGATCAGACGGACGTCGAGCTCCCGCAGCTCGCCGGCGACGTTCTCGCGCAGGCACGCGAGCGTGATGCCCGCGGGCGCGGAGAGGCTCGCGAGCTCCAGTCCGTCCGCCTCGACCAGCGTCGACTCGAGTTCGGAACGCCGGGAGGCCTCGCCCGCCTCGCTGTCGTCGGGCACCCGATCGTCGTAGCCGGGAACGCC
>Ga0310038_10004258_pt1 | contig 10212 bp, 9 predicted proteins | sample Sb_taG_6_FD_200461 | JGI IMG/M metagenome (GOLD analysis project Ga0310038, IMG submission 200461) | Peat soil microbial communities from Weissenstadt, Germany - Sb_50d_4_PS metaG (v2) (version 2) | ecosystem: Environmental > Terrestrial > Soil > Wetlands > Peat | place: Germany: Weissenstadt... | reverse complement strand
CCGAGCATGCCGAAGCCTGGGAAGGCATCACCTACATGAAGTCGCGCGCGGTGGCCGGCAACGTGGAGGGCGCCACCACGTTCCTTCACGAGCTGCAGGACGTCGACTGGCGGCGTTACGGCCAGAGCATGCGGTCGCGCGAGGAGTTGTCCAAAATGCGGACGCGCCTGGAGAAAGAGCAGGGCGCGCGCAATCCGCTGAAGGCCGGCACGGGCGGCTACTACGACATCGACTTCGCCCTCATGTTCCTTCGGCTGAAGGGCGCGGGCATCTTCTACAAGGTGCTGAACACGCCGGAGCGCATCGACGTGATAGAAAAAATGGGCCACCTCGCCAGGGAGGACGCCGAATTCCTGCGCGAGGCGGCGGGCTTCTACCGCGCCATCGATCACGGCCTGCGCATCGCCACCGGCCACGCCGAAGGCAGCCTGCCGACCGCGCAGTCGCAGTTCGACGTGTTGACCAACCTGGTGCGCCGCTGGACGCCCGAACACCTTCACGGCCAGCGCATCGACGTGACCCTGAACCAGGTCCGCCGCCGCACGCGCGAGTTTTTCAACCGCCTGTTCGGACGCCCATGAAGGCCCTGCGCTTCACCGCGGCGGTGCTCGTCATAGCGAGCATCCTGGCGGTCTACCGGGTTCTGCTGGAGGTCAACAACACCACGGTGGCGCTGACTCTGCTGCTGGCCATCCTGGGCATCTCGGCGCGCTGGGGGCTGGCCGAAGCCACCCTGGCGTCGCTGGTCGCCGTTCTGGGATTCAACTACTACTTCCTGCCGCCGGTCCACACTTTCACGGTGCAGGATCCTCAAAACTGGGTGGCGCTGCTGGCCTTTCTGGTGACCGCCGTCACCGCCAGCCAACTGTCGGAGCGGGCCCGCCGCCGCGCCGCCGAAGCCGAGTCGCGGCGTCTCGAGATGGAGCGGCTTTACGCGCTGGTGCAGGCCATGATGTTCGGCGGCACCGCGCGCAAGACCGTCCGCGAGTTCGTCCACCTGGTGGTTCGGGCCTTCGGCGCGAGCGCCGCGGCCTTCTACTATCGCCCGGCGGAAGAAGTTTTTCGCTCCGGTCCGGAAAGCCAGGCGGTTTCCGATCACGACCTCACGGCCGCCGCCGAAATCGACGACGTGTCCATCGACCCATCGCGCCGGCTCGCCACGGCGCCCGTGCGCCTGGGCGGCCGGCCCCTGGGAAGCCTGGCGTTGATCGGGCCGCTGCCTTCGGAGAACACCATTCGCGCCATCGTGAACCTGGTGGCCATTACGATCGAGAAGGCCCGCGCGCTGGAGGACGCCAGCCAGGCCGAGGCGGCCCGCCAGAGCGAGGTGCTGAAAGCGGCTCTGCTGGATTCCCTGGCCCACGACATCAAGACTCCGCTCACTTCCATCAAAGCCGCCGTCACCAGCCTGCTGGGCGGCTCGGCGGGCGACCAGCGCGAATTGCTCACGATCATCAACGAGGAGGCCGACCGGCTGAACACGCTGGCCGCCGAAGTCGTGGCCATGGCCCGCATCGAAGCCGGCAAGCTGCACCTGGAGCGGCGATCGGTATCGGCGGCGGACTTCATTTCCGCGGCGCTTTCGGAGCTGGCCGGCGAGCTGAAGGGCCGCGCGGTGAGCGTCGACGTTCCAGACGGCTTGCCGCCCGCCGACGCGGATCCCGAATTCGTGGCCCAGGTGGTGAAGCAGTTCATCGATAACGCCGCCAGGTATTCGCCCCCAGGATCGCCCATCGCCATTTCCGCCGAGCTGAACGGCGGCAAAATCGAGATTGGAGTTCGAGACCGCGGCCCCGGCATCGAAGAGAACGAGCGTACGCGCATCTTCGACAAGTTCTTCCGCGGGCGGCGGCACCGGTTTGAAACCAGGGGAACGGGCATGGGGCTGGCGATTGCCAAGGGAATCGTGGAAGCGCACGGCGGGCGGATCTGGGTGGAGAGCGAACGCGGCCAGGGCTCGGTTTTCCATTTCTCGCTCCCCGCGGGCGGAGGCGGTGAAACGTGAGCGCCGGCAAGATCCTGGTGGTGGACGACGATCCGCAGATTCGCCGCGTCATGAAGGCCACGCTGGTAGGGCACAACTACGAAGTGATCGAGGCGCGCACGGGCGAAGACGCGCTCCAATGCCTGCCGCGCGAGATGCCCAATCTGGTGCTGCTGGACATGAACATGCCCGGCATCGGCGGCCTGGAAACCTGCCGCGCGATTCGTTCGGGCTCGGACATTCCGGTGATCATCCTCACCGTGCGCAACAGCGAGAAGGACAAAGTGGCGGCGCTGGACGCCGGGGCGGACGACTACGTCACCAAGCCGTTCGGAATCGAGGAGCTGCTGGCGCGCATCCGCGCCGCGCTGCGCCGCTCTCCGGCATCGCCCGAGGGCGGGCCGCACACGTTCGCGTCGCCGGAGCTGGAAATCGATTTCGATTCGCGCCGCGTGCGGGTGCGCGGCAACGAGGTGCGGTTCACCCCCAAGGAGTTCGAGCTGCTGCGCTACCTGGTGGCGCACGCCGGCAAGCCGGTGACGCATCGCGAGCTACTACAATCGGTGTGGGGACCCGACTACGGCGACGAGCCCGAGTACCTGCGCGTTTTCATCAACCAGATCCGCAAGAAGATCGAGACCAATCCCGCGCGGCCGATGTACATCCTGACGGAGCCCTGGGTGGGCTACCGCTTCGCGGGGTAGGTGTGGTGGACGCGAACCCCGGGTTGCGCGGTGAGACCTGGGGATTTTTGCCGGGTTGCTACCCGGAGAGAATTACCCCTGGCCGGCGGGCTTTCTTGACATATGTTGTCAAATATGACAACATAACGATGCCAGGGGAATGAAGTAGCACGGAGAATGACGCGAAAGACACGGCCGGTTTCATGGATCAGAGCGGCACTGAAGGACTTCGACACGTTCCCGGAAGGGGCCAGGTCGATCTGTCTTGCGGCCCTGACGATCGCCGCCGAGGGCGGCAAGGCCGATGTTGCAAAGCCCATGCACGGCCTGGGCTCGGGCGTGTTCGAGATCGCGTTGCCATTCAAGGGCGATGCGTTCCGCGTGGTCTTTGCGGTGCAGCTCGCCGATGAAATCTGGGTCGTGCACGCGTTTCAGAAGAGATCGACTCGGGGCATCAAGACGCCGCAACGCGAAATCGACCTGATAAAGGACCGTTTGAAGAGATTGAAGGAGATGTTGCGATGAAAAGCGGAAAGCTGGAAATGGTGCGGGGAAGCGGTAATGTGTTCCGCGATCTGGGGCGCAAGAACGCGGATGCCGAACAATTCAAGGCCATCCTGGCCGCCGAGATTATCAAGGCTCTCGACCGCGATCGCCTTACCGTGCGAGCCGCGCATGATCGCACGGGCATTGCGGCGGCCGACTTCTCGCGCATCCGCAATGCGGACCTCGGGCGGTTCACCGTCGATCGCCTCATGTCGATCATCAACCGGCTGGGGTCGCGCGTGGAGGTGAGAGTCCGGGTGCGCCGGGCTGAACCGGTCGAGCGGCTGTTGACAGCGTGAAGTCAATCCGGGTGGTACGACCCGATTTTTGCGGCCGTGAAACATAATCGAAACCCGATTGGCGGCGTTCCGCGTCTGTTACGATAGGAGCGATGCTGCGGCCCGTCATTCTCGCCTTCTTGTGCCTTCCCGCTTTCGGCGCCTCCGACCCACAGGCGATCGATGACGCGCTCGCCCATCTCTATAATTTCGACTTCCCGGCCGCTCACCAGAGCCTGAACCGCTACATCGCCGCCCATCCGGCGGAGTCTCTGCCCTACGCCTTCCGCGCCTCGGCTTACCTGTTTTATGAGCTGGACCGCATGGGCATCCTCGAGAGCGAGTTCCTGATCGACGACGACCGCATCGCGGAAAAGAAGAAGGGGATGGCTCCCGATCCCGGCATCCGATCGCAGTTTCTGAAAGCGGTGAGCGATGCCGAGAGCCGCGCCCAGGCCGCCTTGCGGGCTAATCCCGACGACCGGGAGGCGTTGTTTACCATGTGCATTGCGGGCGGCCTGGCCACCGACTACACCGCCCTGGTGGAGAAGCGCCAGATCTCCAGCCTGGGGCCCGCAAAGCGATCCAACGGCTACGCCCAGCGCCTGCTCAGGCTCGACCCGAAGTTCTATGACGCCTACCTTACGGCCGGCTTTTCCGAGTACATGGTCGGCAGCCTGCCGTTCTTCGTCAAGTGGTTCGTCCACTTTGAAAACGTGAGCGGCAGCAAGCAGCGCGGCACGCAGAACCTGGAGCTGGTCGCCCGCGAGGGCCATTACCTCAGGCCGTTCGCCAAGATTCTGCTGGGCATCATCGACCTGCGCGAGAAGAAACCGGAGGCAGCGCAAAAGCTGCTGGTGGAACTGGCCCACGAGTATCCCGCCAACCCGCTTTTCCGCGAGGAACTGGCCAAGGTCAACGGCAGGCTCGGCATCGCCGCCAACTGAGCGGAGGGCACGGGCTCCGGGATTGCCCGCCGCAAAAAGCGTTACAATACTCGCTTGCCGTTCACTGGCGAGGGGATCCTCATGAGCGCGGTACAAGCCATTAGTCCGCCCCCGGACACGCAGGCCGGCGGCCAGGCCGGGCTGGCCCACAAGTGTCTCTACTATATGTCCCTGATGCGCGAGGTGGAGGAACGCATCGAGCGCAAACTCTACCGGCAGGGGAAAATCGTGGGCGGGGTGTACGTGGGCCGCGGGCAGGAGGCCATTCCGGTGGGAAGCGGACTGCTGGCCCGGCCCGAAGACGTGCTGCTGCCCTCGCACCGCGACATGGCCGTGTGGTTCATCCGCGGCGCTCCGTTGGGGCGCATCTTCGCACAGTACATGGGCCGCGTTGGCGGGTTCACCAACGGGCGCGACGGCAACATGCACATGGGCGACCTGAAGCTGAACATCATCTCCATCATCAGCGCGCTGGCCGCCACCGTTCCGGTGGCCGCCGGGGTGGCCATGGGGCTGCGGTACAAAGGGATCGACGGCGTGGCCTTCAACTACTTCGGCGACGGGAGCACCAGCCGCGGCACGTGGCACGAGGGAGTGAACCTGGCCACGGTTCAGAAGCTGCCGGTGCTGTTCATCTGCAACAACAACCAGTACGCCTACTCCACGCCGCTCAGCGGCCAGATGGCCTGCGCCAACGTGGCGGACCGCGGCCCGGCCTACGGCATGCCGGCCGAAATCGTGGATGGCAACGACGTGCTGGCGGTCCACTCGGCCACGGCGCGCGCACTGGAGCACGTGCGCTCGGGCGGCGGGCCGTTCCTCCTGGAATGCAAGACGTTCCGGATGACCGGGCATGCGGCGCACGATGCCGCGCACTACGTGCCGGCGGGCCTCTTCGAAGAGTGGGGGAAGCTCGATCCCATCGTGCGGCTGCGGGAGAGAATGCTGGCCGAAGGATGGGCGGATCGCGAAGCGCTGGATGAGATGCACGCGCGCATCCTGAAGGAAGTGGACGAGGCCGTCGCCTGGGCCGAGAAGAGCCCATACCCGGACGCGGCCACGCTGCTCGACGGCGTCTACGAGACCGAGTAGCCCATGTCCACCACGTACCTGGAAGCGATTCGCGAAGGTCTCTGGGAGGAGATGGAGCGCGACCCCGACGTCTTCCTGCTGGGGGAAGACATCGGCGCCTACGGCGGCGCGTTCAAAGTGACGGCGGGCTTTCTCGAGAAGTTCGGCGAGCGGCGGGTGGTGGATACGCCCATCTCCGAAGAGGCCATCGTGGGCGCGGCCACCGGGGCGGCGCTGATGGGGCTGCGGCCGGTGGCGGAGATGCAGTTCGCCGATTTCATCTCGTGCGGCTTCGACCAGATCGTGAACTTCGCCGCCAAGTGCCGCTACCGCTGGAATGCGCCGGTGCCCATCGTGGTGCGGTCGCCCTCGGGCGGCGGCGTGCACGGCGGGCCGTTTCATTCGCAGAATCCGGAGATGTGGTTCGTGCGGACGCCGGGGCTCAAGGTGGTGTGCCCGGCCACCGCGTACGACGCCAAGGGGCTCATCAAATCGGCCATCCGCGACAACGACCCGGTGCTGTTCTTCGAGCACAAAGGCCTGTACCGGCGCATCAAGGAGGACCTGCCGGCGGGCGATTTCACGGTGCCGATCGGCAAGGCCAAGGTGGTGCGGGAGGGCAAAGACCTGAGCATCATCACCTACGGCGCGATGGTGTGGACCGCGCTCGAAGCGGCCGACAGGCTGGCCGCGGAAGGCGCGTCGGTGGAGGTAGTGGACCTGCGAACGCTGGCGCCGCTCGACCGCGACACGGTGTGCGAGAGCGTGCGGAAGACTTCCAAGGTGCTGCTGCTGCACGAAGACACGCGGACCGGCGGCATGGCGGGCGAACTGGCGGTCAGCATCACCGAGCGCGTCTTCGAGTACCTGGACGGGCCGATCGTGCGGGTGACCGCGCCCGACACTCCGGTGCCGTACAGCCCGCCTTTGGAGGATGCGTTCCTGCCCAATGCCGACAAGGTGGTCGAGAAGGCTCGCTGGCTGTTGCGCTATTGAGCTGCTGCTGGCGGCGGCGCCTGTATTCGAATACCGGGCTGGAACGGCATCCATCGGGCAGGCCATGGCGCTGGCCCTGGAGGACCGCGGCGGAAACCGGCTGGTGATCGCACAGGCTGATTTCCCAGTGACGCGGGAGATCTCGGATTTCGTGGCGGCCAGGCTGATCGATCAATACGGGCTCAATCGCGAAGCGTTCTTGCTGATCGGCCGAGCTGGCCATGCGCCTGCGCCACAGGACCTGCTGACGGCCACGGCGGCGGCGCTGGGCAAACTGGAGCCGGCGGTGGTGCGGTTCGCCGATGGCGCGATTGCGGTTATGGCCGCGGATGGGCAATGCCGCGCTTCGGTCGAGGGCTCGCTGCGAATTGACGGCTGCGCCTCGGGCGAAGTCGTACGGTCGCGGCTGCGCCTGGCTTTTCGGATGGTGGAGCCGGCGCACGGGCTCGAGCATCGCGGCGAACTGGCGCCGGCGTATCCCGTACAGGCCATCGCGCTGGGCAGGCAGGCGGCGATCCTGGCGGTCGGCGCCGAGGTCGCTCCGGGCCGTTTTCGCGCCCCGGGCCGCATCGTCATCGGGAGCGCGAACGACGTTCTGCCGCTGCCGGACGATCCGGCCATGGACCGGGCGGTACGCGAGGTGCTGGCGCGGGTGGGGCGCTAGCGGCTATCATCGAACCGTGCGACCCATCGCGTTGTGGGCTTTGCTCGCGGCCGCGTCATCCGCGCCGGCGCAGGCTCCCGGCGAGATCCGCGGCTCGGTTGTGGATGCCCGCGGCGGCGAAGCCCTGTCCAACGTCGTCATCCTGCTGGTGGGCGGCAGCTATCGCGCCACCACCGATGGCGCCGGTCATTTCCACATCTCGACGGTCGCGCCCGGCGACTACATCCTGAACGTCTCGACCGTGGGATACCACCTGGTGAAGCGGCCGTTTCACCTGGACGCGGGCGAGATCAAGGAATTCGAGGTGGTGCTCAGCTCCGACACGCTCCGCCAGACCGATACGGTGGACGTCCAGGCCGGGCCGTTCGAAACGGCGCGCCAGGACAGCCCCTCCACGCTGGTATTGGCGGGCAACGACGCCAAGAACCTGGCCAGCGTGCTGGCCGACGACCCGTTGCGCGCGGTGCAGAGCCTCCCCGGCGTGAGCTCCAACAACGATTTCGACGCGCGATTCTCGCTGCGCGGCGCCGATTTCAGCCGCATCGGCCTGTACCTCGACAGCATCCTTCTGCACGAGCCGTTTCACATGCTGCAGGGGCAGGCGGTTTCGGGCTCGGCCACGGCATTCAACGGCGACATGGTGGAGGAGCTGGAATTGCACGAGGGCGCGTGGCCGGCGCGGTTCGAAGACCGCAGCGGCGGCGTCCTGGACGTGCACACGCGCGACGGCAGCCGCACAGGCACGACGTTTCGCGTGGCGGCCAGCGCGTCCAACGCCGGGGTGATGGCGGAAGGTCCGCTGGGCAAGAAGAAGCGCGGCTCGTGGCTTGCCGGCGCGCGCAAGAGCTACCTGCAATATATTTTCGAGCGCACTTTTCCGGACACCAGCTTCATTTTCGGCTTCGAGGACGCGCAGGGGCGGATCTCCTACGATGTCACGCCCAAGAACAATATCACCCTGTATGTTCTGGAGAGCTTTTCCTCGCTCGACCGCCACTCCAACATCTCCACGCTGGGGATCAACGCGCTGGTGACCGCGGGCTACCATTACACGCTGGGCAATTTCGCATGGCGATACACCGCCTCCGACAAACTGCTGGTGACGAGCCACGCGGCGTGGATGCGCGAGAAGTTCGACAACAACAATCCCACCGCGCTGCCGCTGGGCGCGGGATACTACGGCGAGTGGGTATGGAACGGCTCGGCCACGTGGATGTGGAACGCGCGCAATGCGATGGACGTGGGATGGTCGGTGCGGCGCCTGCGCGACGGCGGCTTCGACAATCAGTACCAGACGAATTCGCCGCTGCCGCGCCTGCTGGACCGTTTCGACGGCACGGCGCTGCGCGAGGGCGGGTTCGCGCAGCAAGGGTGGGCGGCGTGGAACGGCCGGCTGCATCTGAACGCGGGCGTGCGCTGGGACCATCACTCCATCGACCGGGTGACGGCGGTGTCGCCCGACGCTGCGCTGGCGTTCCTGCCGGCCCAGGCGACGCGCATCCAGCTCGGCTGGGGGCAATACGTGCAATACCCGGAAGTTTCGCTGCTGACCTCCATCCTGGGCTCGCGCGGGCTTCTGCCCCTGCGGTCGAACCAGACGATCGCGGCGGTGGAGCAGCGCCTCGGGCCGCGGACGCGCCTGCGGGCCGAGTTCTACGACCGCATCGACCGCGACCTGCCTTTCCAGCCGCTCTACGATCCGCGGATCATCCTGGGGAAGATATTCATACCGCCATCGAACCCGCGGTATGTGAATTCGCTGCGCGGGTACTCGCGGGGGTTCGAATTCTTCGTGCAACGCTCCAGCGCGAACCGCTTCACGGGGTGGATCTCATACGCGTTCGGCCGCACGGCGATGCGCGACGGCGGCGAGCCGGTTGGCTCGGACAACCACTTTCCTTCGGAGTGGGACCAGCGGCACACCTTGAACCTGTACGGAGGCTACCGGCTGAAACCCACCGTGAACCTGAGCGCGCATTTCAGCTACGGCAGTGGATTTCCCATGCCGGGCTTCCTGCAACAAACCGGCTCGCTGTATTATCTGGCCAGTGTCCGCAACCAACTGCGGATGGCGCCGTATGCGCGCTCCGACGTCCGGGTGAACAAGTCGTGGACCAAGGACAAGTGGAAGCTGACACTGTACGGCGAAGTGATCAACCTGACGAATCGCACGAACTACATTTTCGACAGCTTCGACGGGTACAACAGCAAGACGTTTCAATCCTTCCTGACGCTGGACACGATGTTCCCGATCCTGCCCTCGGCGGGGATCGTGTTCGAGAAGTAGGCGGGGACCAGGCTAGGCGCGGTCAGGCTTTTCGAGGATCCCGCAAACGCCGAACCGCGAAAGCAACCACAACGGCAGTTCCGATCAGGGTCAAGGTACCCGGCTCGGGTGCGGCGGTAAAGGCAATACCTCGTGGAAAGTCATTGGGGAACCCGATGTTTCCGACAAGCGTGGTGGCGCTTGTGGTGGTATTGATCCGGTACAAGCCCATCCCGACGCCGAACAGGTTCCCATTCGAATCGAAGGTCAATGCCCGCAAGTCGCCGCCTGGAGGTCCTGAATGTACCAAGGTTCCTGCGCCTGTAAGCGTGTTGATGGTTACCAGCCCTCCGAGGTCGTTGTCCCATCCGTATAGTGTGCCGGTGGGCGAAAACGCGATATCGGTGACACTGTCGCTCGAGATGGTCCCGATGAATGAGGCGGCTCCGGTTACTTTGTTGATTGTGTAGAGGCCGGGCGGAGTTACCAGGTTCACGTCACGGATCGAAGCGAATAGAACGCCGGTGGACGAGAACGAAAGACCGCTCACACCGATGTCGGCCAGGCCGGTGCCGGTAATTGCGGGGCCAAGGGAGCCAACGCCAGTTACCGGGTTTATGGTAACAAGATTGGCGATTGCGCCTGTCGTGGCTGTAAAGAGGGTGCCCGATGAGTCTCTGGCAAGAGAAAGGGTAACCGTCAAGCCCGATGGGCCGACGAGAGTGCCGGCACCCGTGGACGTATTGATGCTCAAAGCGTCTGAAGGAGTAACTGCGA
>Ga0310038_10004255_pt1 | contig 10215 bp, 6 predicted proteins | sample Sb_taG_6_FD_200461 | JGI IMG/M metagenome (GOLD analysis project Ga0310038, IMG submission 200461) | Peat soil microbial communities from Weissenstadt, Germany - Sb_50d_4_PS metaG (v2) (version 2) | ecosystem: Environmental > Terrestrial > Soil > Wetlands > Peat | place: Germany: Weissenstadt... | reverse complement strand
CTCGTCCATCGCATCTTTGGGAATGAGCGCGAGCCGCAATTTCTCCTCGAGCGCCACGCGCCGCGCCTCGAGCTCGGGCCGTTCCTGTTCGGCGATGGCGCGCATCTCGGCGTCGGTCGACGGATCCTCGATCAGGCTAGCGAGCCCGTCGAGCTCGCGCTGGGCGTCGCGATAGGCCTTCACCGCCTCGACCACCGGGGCAAGCTCGGCGAACTCGCGCGACAGCTTCACATAGGTCTCCGCCTGCAGCGGCGCTGAGAGATCGCGTTCGAGCGCGGCATGGCGGGTGACGAGGGCCGTGAGTTTCTGGTCGGGCAGCATCTTTAGAATTCTTGTTTGAGCATGATCTTATCCGAAAACCGGTTGCCACTTTTCGGGATCATGCTCTAAATCTGCAGCGCTTCGCGGGCGGCGAACTGTTTCAGCTGCTCGCGGATAGGCGCGCCGCCGTTGAGCTTGTCGATGAGGGGGCGAAGAAACGCCGCCGCCTTGCGGCAGTCAAGGTCGAGCAGCATGGCCTTGACCGGGCCCACCGCCGACGGCGTCAGCGACAGCGAGCGATAGCCGATGGCCGCCAGCGCCAGCGCGCCGATCGGTTGCGAAGCCAGCTCGCCGCATAGGGTCACCGGCTTTTTGTGTTCGTGGCACTTGTCGGCGATGTCTCTGAGCGCCCGCAATACCGGCGCCGACAGCGGGTCGAAGCGGCTGGAAACCCGCGGATTGCCGCGATCGACCGCATAGAGGAATTGCACCAGGTCGTTCGAGCCGACCGAGAGGAAGTCCACCCGTTCGAGCAGCTCGTCGAGCTGATAGAGCAGCGACGGCACCTCGACCATGCTGCCGACCTCGACCTCGTCGGGCAGCTTGTGGCCGTGGCGCCGCAGATGCGTGAGCTCCTTCTCGACCAGTTCCTTGGCCTGGTCGAATTCATCGACGGTGGCGATCATCGGAAACATGATTTTCAGCGCGCGGCTGCCGGCGGCGCGCAGCAGCGCACGCAGCTGCGTGCGCAAAAGCCCCGGCCGGTCGAGACCGAGCCGGATGGCGCGCCAGCCCAGCGCCGGATTCTCTTCCTCGACGTTACGCATATAGGGCAGCACCTTGTCGCCGCCGATATCGAGAGTGCGGAACGTCACCGGCTTGTCGCCGGCGGCATCGAGCACGGCGCGGTAGAGCGTGTATTGCTCGCTGGTGCGCGGAAAATTCGGCGCCACCATGAACTGCAATTCGGTGCGGAACAGGCCGATGCCGGCGGCGCCGGTATCGGCGATGTGCGGCAGGTCGACGCTCAAGCCGGCATTGAGCATCAAGGTAAATTCTTGGCCGTCCTTGCTGACGCAAGGCTTGTCGCGCAGCGCGAGATATTGCTGCTGGCGCCGCGCGCCAAGCCGCACCCGCTCCGCATAGGCCGCCTCCATGTCCGGCAACGGCCGCACATGCAGATCGCCGGCCGAGCCATCGACGATGATGGCATCGCCAGGATCGACGACGCCGGTGGCGTTATCGACGTCGCCGACCGCCGGAATGCCCAGCGCGCGGGCGACGATCGCGACATGGGATTGCGGACCGCCTTCTTCCAGCACCAGGCCGCGCAGCCGCTTGCGGTCGTAGTCGAGCAGCGCCGCCGGGCCCATGGAGCGGGCAACCAGGATCGCGTTCTCCGGCAGGCTTTCGCGCGACGGCGCGTGGTCGCGGCCGGTGAGCTGGCGCATCAGCCGGTTGGCGAGATCGTCGAGATCGTGCAGGCGCTCGCGCAAAAACGGATCGGTCTGCCGCAGCATGCGGGCGCGGGTGTCGGACTGTACGCGCTCGACCGCGGCCTCGGCGGTGAGGCCCGTCATCACCGCTTCCTCGAGCTTGTGCACCCAGCCGCGGTCATAGGCGAACATGCGATAGGCTTCGAGAATGTCGCGGTGCTCGCCGCCTTCGACGACGTCGCCGTGTTCGAGCAATTCGTCGAGATTGGCGCGCAAAGTCTCCACTGCCGCGGCGAGATGTTTCATCTCCTTCGGGATGTCGTCGGCGATGAAATTGGTGACGACGACGCGGGGCTCGTGCAGCACGACGTGTCCCATCGCGATGCCATCGCTCAAGGCAGAGCCCTTGACGTGGACCGTGCGCCGCGCCGCCGGCTCGGCGCCGGGGAGCGCCAGCGCGGAGAGCTCGCCGGACGCGATCATCTCGGCCAGCACCATGGCGGTGGTCTGCAGCGCTTCGACTTCTTCTTCCGAATAGGTGCGCCGCGCGCGGTTCTGCACCACCAGCACGCCGAGCGTGTTGCCGGCGCGCAGGATCGGCACGCCCAGGAAGGAGTGATAGATTTCTTCGCCCGTTTCCGGCCGGAAGGAGAAGGCCGGGTGCGCCTGCGCGTTCGACAGATTTATGGCGCTGGCCTGGCTCGCCACCAGGCCGACCAGGCCCTCGTCCGAGCGCAGCACCGTCTGGTGCACGGCGTCGCGCTTTAAGCCTTCGGTGGCGTAGAGCTCCAGCGTGGAATCGACGCGCAGCACATAGACGGAGCACACCTCCGCAACCATGTTTGCGGCGATCAGCACCACGATCTTGTCAAGGCGTTCCTGCGCGCTGACCGGCTCCGCCATCACTTCGCGAAGCCGGCGCAACAGCACGCGCGGACCGCCGAGTGCGCCACGCATGGGTCCCTCGGGCTATGCTTTGACCGAACGCAGCCCGCGTCGCGCCGGTCCTATTCAAAGAGAAGTCCGCCCGGGTCCCAGTCCCGCGGCGACCATCCTCCCGCCTATATCGAATGCGGTATGCAAACCGCAAGCCAGAGACAGCGCTATGACGGCGGCTAAATTTGTGCGCCGCAACGTAAAACCGCGAAAAGCGCCGTTTATGGCGGCGTTTTGTCGAGGCCGTAGAGCGAATGCAGGGTGCGCACCGCGAGCTCGGTGAAGGCCGCGTCGATCAGCAAGGAAAACTTGATCTCGGAGGTGGTGATGGCGCGGATATTGATCGACCGCTCGGCCAGCGCGCTGAACGCCTGCGCGGCGACGCCGGCGTGGCTGCGCATGCCGATGCCGATGACGGAGATTTTGGCCACGTCGGTGGCTCCGTCGAGCCGCGCATAGCCGATGGCCCCTTTGGCCTTGGCGATGGTGTCCAGCGAGCGCTGATAGTCCGCCGCCGGCACCGTGAACGTCAGGTCGGTGGTTTTGCCGTCGGCCGAGACGTTCTGGACGATCATGTCGACGTTGATGTTGGCATCCGCCAGCGGACCGAAAATCGCCGCGGCCACGCCCGGCTTGTCCTGCACCTGACGGATGGAAATCTGTGCCTCGTCGCGGGAGAAGGCGATGCCGGTGACTGTCTGCTGTTCCACGATCTCGTCCTCTTCGCAGATGAGGGTTCCGGGCGGATTCTTGTGCGGGTCGATGTCCTCCGGCCGGTCGAAGCTCGAGCGCACGAAGATGCGCACATTGTGCACCATGCCGAGCTCGACCGAGCGCACCTGCATGACCTTGGCGCCGAGCGAAGCAAGCTCCAGCATTTCCTCGTACGCGATCTTGTCGAGCCGCTGCGCCCGCGGCACGACGCGGGGGTCGGTGGTGTAGACGCCGTCGACGTCGGTATAAATGTCGCAGCGGTCGGCGCGGATCGCGGCCGCGATCGCGACGGCTGACGTATCCGATCCGCCGCGGCCGAGCGTGGTGATGCGGCCGGTGTCCTTGTGCAGGCCTTGGAAGCCGGCGATCACCGCCACCTCCTTGCGTTCCTTGAAACGCTTGACCAGTTCGGCGCCATCGATGTCGAGAATGCGCGCCGAGCCGTGCACGTTCGAGGTCAGGATCGGAATCTGCCAGCCCTGCCATGAGCGCGCGTTGACGCCAATTCCCTCCAGCGCAATAGCCAGCAAGCCGGCTGTGACCTGTTCGCCGGAGGCGACGACCGCGTCATACTCGCGCGTGTCGTGCAGGGTCGAAGCCTCGCGGCACCATTCGACCAATCTGTTCGTCGTGCCGGCCATGGCCGAGACCACGACCGCGACCTCATGGCCGGCGTCGACCTCGCGCTTGACGTGGCGCGCCACGTTGCGGATGCGGTCGATATCGGCGACCGACGTTCCGCCGAATTTCATCACCAGGCGGGCCATGACTTCAGTTCGCAGCCTTCAAAGACGGACGCGCCGGCGGCGCCGGCGCATACATACCGGCGGGGTCAGGCGGCTGCAACCTGACCCCGCTTTGCTCCGTGCACGTGCCGGAAGCGCTTAATTCTTGACGTATTCCTTGACGTCGGCGTCGGCGGTGAAGCCGCCGAACACATGGCCGTCCTTGTCGGCGGTGACGCCCTCGGGCATTTCCGCCTTCGGATCGGTCGCGGCGATGAAGGCCGTCACCTTGCCGTCCTTGACGCTGCCGATGCGGATGCCCTGGCGGAACGGCGCGTTGACTTTGTCGCTCGATTGCGAGTCGGCGACATAGAGGATGTCGTTGCGGATATAGACGCCGCTCGGCCGGCCGAATTGCTTCCACTCGGCGATAAATTTTCCGTTCTGATCGAAGATCTGGACGCGGTTGTTCGAGCGGTCCGCAACGTAAAGCCGGCCCGCCGAATCCATGGCCAGCCCATGGGTGACGTCGAACTCGCCTTGGCCGGAGCCGTGGTGGCCCCAGGTGGCGAGGAATTTGCCGTCGCGCGAATATTTGACGATGCGGTCGTTGGTCTTCTCGCCATGGCCGTCGGCAATGAAGATATCGCCGTTCGGCGCGACCAGCACGTCGGACGGGCCGTTGAGCTCGTCATGGCCATTGCCGGCGACGCCCGGCTTGCCGATCGTCATCAGCACGCGTCCATCGGGACTGAATTTTGTCGCCGTTTCGCCCCTGCCGTTGCCGGCTTGACCGTCGGTGACCCAGACATTGCCGTCGCGATCGATGCCGAGACCATGCGGCCAGTTGATCAGCTGCGAGCCGAAGCTCACCACCTGCCGGCCGGTGGCGTCGAATTTCTGGATCGGCGCGATGCTCGAGCCGACGCAGGTTTTGCCGCCGCAGCGGTCGAACACCCAGAGGCTCGTGCCGTCGCGATCGATGTCGACGCCGATTGCCTGGCCCCAGATCCGGCCTTCGGGCAGCTTCGCCCAATGCTCGACCACCTTGTACGGGTTCGGCGCGCTGTTCGGATCGTCGGCCTGGACCTGCCCGCCGGAGACGGCAACGGCGCCGACAATTGCGGCGCCGACGAGGCCTGCACACAGCGTTATTCTTGCGCGTTCGCGCATGGCGATTCCCTCCCTTGAAATTTCCGCGCTGTACTTGCGACAGCTCAACGCAAACGTGCGCTCTTTTGCGCATTGCCGCAAGCGTCCGGCGCGACGGGCGCCGGAATTGTCACGGCGTATTGCGCCGTGATACAGACAGCCGAAATTGCGCTATCAATCATCGCAAAGCGCGAGCCGCATTCAGCCGCAGCGTTGCGTCGTGTGAGGGTGTGAAATGCCTGCCGTGATCGATCCCGTGACCGGGCTTGAGCTTTACGAGCTCAGCCATCGCTGGGGCATGTATACGCCGATTTTCCCGGGCTACGAGGAGATCAAGCTCGAACGCATCACCCATCACGCCAAGCAAGGCGTAATGACCCACAAGATCACCACGATCTTCCACACCTCGACGCACCTGAACGCGCCGATCCATCTCGTGCCCGGTGCGCCCGCGGTCGGCGATCTTGAGCTGCAAAAGTTTTTCGGCACCGGCGTCGTGCTGTCGCTTCCCAAAAAGAAGTGGGGACTGATCGAGCCGTCCGATCTGGAGCGCGCCAAGCCGGCGATCAAGGCCGGCGACATCGTCCTCATCAACACCGGCTGGCATCGCAAATACGCCGACAGCAAGGAATATTTCGGCTACGCGCCGGGCCTGAGCAAGCACGCGGCGGAATGGCTGGTCAAGAAGCGCGTAAAACTCGTCGGCGTCGACACCGCTTGCATCGATCATCCGCTGGCGACGTCGCTTGGGCCGCATCGCAACGGCCCGCAGATCAAATATCTGCTCCCCGAATACAAGGAAGCCAGCGGCCGCGAGGCGATCAAGGATTTCCCGGAATGGAATGCGGCGCACCGCACGCTGCTCGAAGCCGGCATTCCCACCATCGAAAACGTCGGCGGCGATATTGATGCGCTCAGCGGCAAGCGCTGCACGTTCCAGGGCTTTCCGTGGAAGTGGCATGAGGGCGATGCCTGCGTGATCCGGCTGGTCGCCATGCTCGATCCGAAGGGCGCGTGCCGGCTGGAGCGCGGGGCGGGGCGCAAGGTGTCGGCGGCAAAGACATCACCAGCCATCAAAAAATCAGGGCGCGGTGCCGACAATCTGCAATACTTCGACCTCAGCCATCCGTGGGGCCACGGCATGCCGCAATGGCCGTCGCGCGCCAATCTCAATGTCCGGGTCGTGGAGTTTCACGCCAAGGACGGCCTTCTGGTGCAGCAGTTCGAAGGCATCATGCATCGCGGCACGCATATGGATGCGCCGATCCATGTGGCGGAGAACCAGCCGACATTGACCGGCTATCCGCTGTGGCGCTTCTTCGGCACCGGCGTCGCGGTTTCGATCCCGAAAGGCAAGTGGGGCGTGGTCACGCCGAAGGATCTGCAACGCGCCGAGCCGAAGATCCAGAAGAACGACATCGTGATGATCAACACGGGAAGCCACAGGAACTATGGCGACAATCCCGATTACTTCGCCTATTCGCCCGGGCTCTACAAGGAAGCCGCGGAATGGCTGGTGGAACGCGGCGTCAAACTCGTCGGCATCGACGTGCAGGCGCTCGACCATCCGCTCGGCACGTTCCTCGGCCCGCACGGTCCGGGCCCGGCGCAGCCGCATCTCGACGTCGAGTACAAGGCCGAGACCGGCCGGCACATCATCGAGGATTTTCCGTACTGGGAGCCGGCGCACAAGATCATGATGACCAACGGCATTCCCGGCATCGAAAATATCGGCGGCGATATCGATGCCATCACCGGGCGGCGCTGCACATTCTTCGCGTTTCCGTGGCGCTGGCCGGAAGGCGAGGGCTGCGCGCTGCGCGTCGTCGCCGTGCTTGATCCGAAGCAGGCGTTTCGTTTTGAAACCGGACGATAAGGCAGCGTCATGATCTCCGAGCCGCTACGCAATCCGCTGTCGCTGTTCGATGTCAAGGGCAAGGTCGCCATCGTCACCGGCGCCTCGGGCACGTTCGGCCGCGCCACAGCGCTGGCGCTGACCGCGCTCGGCGGCAAGGTGCTGCTTGCCTCCGGCAGCAAAGGCGAGCTCGACGAAGTTGCCGGCGAAGTGCGTGAGCTCGGCGGCGATCCGGCGGTGATTGTTCGACGCCCCGATAGCCTCGCGGATGCCCAGGCGATGCTCGACGCGGCGCTGCAGAAATTCGGCCGTGTCGATCAGCTCGTGGTCGCCTCGGGCTTCAACAAGCCGGGCTTCATTCACGAATTGGAATACGAGGACTGGCAGGCGGTGATGGATGCCAATGTGCGCGGCATCTGGTTCATGGCCAAGGTGGTCGGCACCTATTGGATCGAGAACAAGGTGAAGGGCAAAGTGCTGACGATGTCCTCCGTGCGCGGCCGGCACGGCAATGTTTCCGGCTATACCGGCTATTGCACGTCGAAGGGCGCCACCGATTCCCTGACGCGCGTGCTGGCGACCGAATGGGCCAAACACGGCATCACGGTGAATGCGATCGCGCCGACCGTTTTCCGCTCCAAGCTGACGGCCTGGATGTATGGCGACAACGAGCTCGGCCAGCAGACGCGCGCGCGCTCGCTGTCGCGCATTCCGCTCGGCCGGCTCGGCGAGGTTGAGGATTTGGTCGGGATGGCGATCTATCTATTGTCGCCGGCGTCCGATTTTTGCACCGGACAGATCATGTATGTCGATGGCGGTTATACCGCGGGCTAATCGCCGCTCGATCGATCGCTTTTCTTCGGCGCAATCGGCGCTTCGCCCAAACATGCGGCAGTCGCCATCACCGAAGACCAGAATGCAACCCACAACAAAGCAGGCATGACCATTTCTCCTCTATGGATTGGTCAAACAAAACCGGCGATGAAATAACGTTTATGCTGCACTGCGGTTCCTTGAAACACACTGGTGTGAGGGCGATGTGAGCGAGCCTGGAAAGCAGAAAATCGGCGTGATCGGCGGCGGCCTCATGGGCCACGGCATCGCCTATCTGTTCGCCGCGGCAGGCCACCCGGTCGGCCTGTTTGAACCGATGGCGGACATCCGCGCTTCACTGCCGAAGCGGCTGCAAGCGATCGTCGAGCTCTTCGGTGACGATCCGGCCCTGCTGCAACGAATCGAAACCTACGACCAGCTGGCGCCTGCGGTGCAGGGCGCGGCTTTCGTGTTCGAAGCGGCGCCGGAAAAATTGTCGTTGAAACAGAAGATTTTCGCCGAACTGGAAAGCGCGGTCGCGCCGGAGACTATACTCGCCAGCAACAGCTCGGCCATTCCCTCGACCGACATCGGACGCGATCTTAAACACCGCGAGCGCGTCGTCGGCACCCATTTCTGGAATCCACCGCATCTGGTGCCTCTGGTCGAAGTCATCCAGAACGATAAGACCAGCGACGCCGTGGTGCGCGCGACGATGGACTTGTTGCGCAACGCCGGGAAAATCCCGGTCCACGTGCGGCGCGATATTCCGGGCTTCGTCGGCAACCGCTTGCAGCATGCCATGAAGCGCGAGGCGATCGCGCTGGTCGCCGCCGGCGTCTGCGACGCCGAGACCATCGACACCGTGGTCAAGGAAGGATTCGGCGCCCGCACGGCGGTGCTTGGGCCGATGGAGCAGTCCGATCTGGTCGGCTTGAACCTCACCCTCGATATCGCCGAGGTGCTTATTGCCGATCTCGATCGGACGCCGGGGCCGCATCCGTTCCTCCGCGAAAAAGTCGCGGCCGGCAAGCTCGGCATGAAGACCGGCGAGGGGTTGCGCAAATGGGCGCCGGGCGAGGCCGATGCGGTGCGACAGCGGCTGTCGCGCTTCCTCGTCGAGCAGGCGAAGGCCAGAAAGAAAAGTCCGGCCTAAAACGGCAGTCCGACATATTGCTCCGCCAGCGACGCCTGGGCGTGCTCGGAAGCCAGCAGATAGTCGAACTGATTGAGCCGCATCTGTTGCTCGAACGGCGTCTCGTCGGGGAAGCGGTGCAGCAGCATGGTCAGCCACCATGACATGCGCGCGGCGCCCCAGACGCGGCGTAACGCGGTGTCGGAATAGCTGTCGAGGTAGTCGGTCTTGTTGCGGCGATAGGCTTCGGTCAGCGCGCGCGACAGATAGAAAACGTCCGAGACCGCGAGGTTGAGGCCCTTGGCGCCGGTCGGCGGCACGATATGGGCGGCATCGCCGGCCAGCAACAGCGCGCCGTAACGCATCGGCTCGGAGACAAAACTGCGCAGCGGCGCGATGGATTTTTCGATCGACGGGCCGGTGACGATGCTGTCCGCCATGTCTTTAGGACAGCGCGCCTTGAATTCTTCCCAGAAGCGGTCGTCCGGCCAGTCTTCGAGCCTGGTGTCGAGATCGCACTGGATGTAGTAGCGACTGAGCATCGGGTTGCGCTGCGAGGCGAGCGCAAAGCCGCGGCTGTGATAGCAATAACAAATCTCCGGATAGGGCGGCGTCTCCGACATGATGCCGAGCCAGCCGAACGGATAGCTCTTCTCGTAGGTCTTTGCCAAAGCCGCCGGGATCGATGCGCGGCTGACGCCGTGCGAGCCATCGCAGCCGGCGATATAGTCGCAGTCGATCCGTTGCGTCGTGCCTGACGTCTCGAAGGTCACGTAAGGCTTGCCCGACGTCAGGTCGTGCAGCTGCACATTGGCGGCTTCGTCGATCACCTGACCGCCGGCGGCGTCGCGGGCGGCGTAAAGGTCTTCGGTGATATTGGTCTGGCCGTAAGCCATCATCGGCTTACCGGTATATTTTTTGGTGTCGATGAGAAAGCGCGGCCGGTCTTCCCAGGCGATGCTCGAGCCGTCATGGGGCTGGCCTTCGCGATCCATGCGTTCGCCAAGCCCGACTTCGCGCAACAGCGCAACGGTGCCCGCCTCGAGCACGCCGGCACGAATTCGTTCCAGCACGTGGGCGCGGGTCTGGCGCTCGAGCACGATGCTGGCGATGCCGTTGCGGTCGAGAATGTGCGAGAGCAGCAAGCCTGCCGGCCCGCCGCCGATAATGGCGACTTGGGTACGCATC
>Ga0310038_10004248_pt1 | contig 10219 bp, 9 predicted proteins | sample Sb_taG_6_FD_200461 | JGI IMG/M metagenome (GOLD analysis project Ga0310038, IMG submission 200461) | Peat soil microbial communities from Weissenstadt, Germany - Sb_50d_4_PS metaG (v2) (version 2) | ecosystem: Environmental > Terrestrial > Soil > Wetlands > Peat | place: Germany: Weissenstadt... | reverse complement strand
TTCTTGAACATGATCTACCTCGGGTACGCGTATTCACAACCTATCGACACCACCCCCCCCGTGAAAGTTCCGAAATCGAGAAGGGTGATGGAATTTCGATCATGAAGACGTGGACGTGGTGGCGCGAAGTCGGACAGGCAGCAGAATACGGGGCAGCAGCTTCACTCCGCGCGCAGAGCTTCTACGGGGTCCACTGCGGCCGCGCGCCGGGAGGGCAAGTAGCTCGCGAGCGCCGCCGTGGCGATAAGTCCGAGCGCCGCTCCGGCGTAGGTGATCGGGTCAACCGCGCTCACCTTGAACAGGAACGACGACATCAGGCGCATCAAGCCGAAGGCTGCGCCCAGTCCGCAGGCGACGCCCACGCCCGTCAGCAACAATCCGTGGCTTACGAACATGCCGGTGAGCTGTTGCTGCTGCGCGCCCAGCGCCGTGCGAATGCCGATCTCCCGCGTCCGCTGCGAAACTGAATAAGCGATCACTCCGTAGAGGCCCACGATGCCGAGCATCAACGCCATCGCTCCCGCGACCCCCAACATCACCAGGGTGAACGAGGTCCGCGCCATCGACTTCTCATAGAAGTGCTGAAGCGTCCGGATATTCGCCAGCGGCAGGTTGGGATTCACTGACCACACTGCTTGCCGTAGTTCTCTTGCGAAGCTCTCCGAGCCGACGCGCGGGCTGCGTATGGCGAAAGCCAGGTCGCGGTGCAGCATGGGCGATTGATCGAAGAAATGCTTCATCAGGATTGGCCAGTGTACGGAGGTCGGCGCTTCCTGATTCAACCCGTCCTCGCGGACGTCTCCCACCACGCCCACGATCTCAAACCAGTCGTCTTTGGGGCCCGTCCGGATGCGCTTGCCGAGCGCGTTGGCTGGGCTGCCCCAGTAATCACGCGCCATGTTCTCGGAAACCAGGACCACCGGCCTCATGCTGTAGATATCCGCCCAGCTGAGATCGTGGCCGGCAATGAACGGAACACCGATGGTCGAGAAGTAGCCGGGAGATACGTACCGGAAGTGCCTCAACGGCGCCAGCTTGTCCTCCGCGTAAGTGCGGCCCTCCGCGTAAATCGGATTGTAACTGTCATCCCCATCCATCGGAATGCCGGTGCCGAGGCCCACGGATGTAACTCCGGGAATCGCCGCGAGCTTCTTGGCAATCTCCTCCTGCATGCGGACGACTTGCTCCGGAGCGGCGACCTCCGCTTCGGGGATGGAAAGCCAGAACGTCTGGACTTCAGCAGGATGATGGAAACCGGGCTGAACGTGGGTCAAAGCGCGAAAAGTGCGAATCATCAGGCCGGAAGAGATCAGCAAAACCAGCGCCAGTGCTACCTGCACAACCACCAGCGTACTGCGCGCGCGATGCCGCTCGCGGCTTTCACTCAGTGTGCGTCCTCCCTCCCGCAGACCTGTCCCCAGGCCAACGCCCGCGTATTTGAACACCGGAACGGAACCAAACAAGAGGCTCGCGACCACCGCCACACCCAGAGTGAACAACAGCACACGCGCATCGATGCCGATCTCTGCGAGACGCGGCAGGCCGGCCGGCGCCATAGCGATAAGCACCCGCAACGCGCCGTAGGCAAGACCCAACCCCAGCGCGCTGCCGGCCAGGCTGAGAGTGAAACTCTCGAACAGCAACTCCGAGGCGATGCGTCCCCGAGTGGCGCCCAGAGCGGCGCGGATGGCCAATTCCTGCTGGCGCCCTTCGGCCCTCACCAGGAGGAGGTTGGCCACGTTGGCGCACGCGATGAGTAATACCAGCCCAATGCTTCCCATCAGGACCCACAGAAGCTTATCCGCATCCCCGACGACATCATGCTTCAAGGGCCGCACGTTCGGCCCGATTCGCGCTTCCTCAAGTACTTTGGGGCTGAAGCCCGGCGGCGGCGGAAAGCTGTTGTTGACGATCGGGAGCATGCGCGCCACATCGGCATTGGCCTGCTCGATGGTTGCACCGGGTCTTAATCTGGCCACCGCACGGTAGCTGAAATTCCCCAGGAATGCCTTGCTGCGATCGATCTTAAGCGGCATGAACAGGGCGGGCTCTCCGCTGTCCAAAAAGCGGTAGCCCTCCGGCATCACGCCAACGACCTCGCGAGCCTTCCCGTCCACCCTGAGGCTACGCCCCAGCATCGAGCGGTCGCCGCCGAACTTCCGTTGCCAGTATCCGTACGACAACATCACTGTCTCGGGACTGCCCATCAACTCGTCCGATTCATTGAACGACCGCCCCAGCGCAGGCGGCACGCCCAACGCGGGAAGCACGCCATACGTGACCAGCAGCGAGTCCACCTTCTCCGGATCACCTTTACCGGTGACGGTCGAGGAATCGCCGGCGTACGCGCCGAAGGTCTGGAAGGTCCGGTTTTGCTCGCGAAAGATGAAGTAGTAGGCGGGACCGAGGGGCACGTCTTTGAAATTGAGCCCGGGTGCGGTGAGCCATACCCCGGCCAGATCTCCGGGGTGAGGATAGGGCAGAGGCTTCAGGAGAACGCTCTCGAGGACGCTGAAAACCGCAGTGTTGGCTCCGACGCCCACAGCGATTGTGACCAACGTGATCAGAGTGAACATCGGGGTACGCCGCAGCCTGCGTAGAACCTGTTTGAAGTGATTGACCGTAGATTTCATGAAACCACCTCCCGCGGACGTGACCGCTTACAACTCCATACGCGAGTCCGGCGCGAGAAGTTCCGGATTCTCCCGGCCTCCCCGATTGCCTGGACACGGTTGCTCTCCGGACGAGAGCAGAGTGTTCGAGTGTGGAAATCGCTGCCTCATCGGCCGCTGTTTTTTCGCTCCAGTGGAAATGCCCATAATCATACAGCGGCGCCATAGCGAGGCCGGGGGATTCTCAGGGGCGACTTGTGCTTATGTTGTAGCGGTGGCCTGGGCTTTCAACTGTCCGGCCCGAATTGCTTTCAGCAGGCTGGCGTGATCGCGTTCGGCCTGGTCGGCATAAGCGGCGGCGAATTTCGCAAGGGAAGAATCGAACACGTCGTTCTTGCCGAGATATCCGCCAATCAGGGCGGCGTCCCCGGTCCGCGCGTGGGCTCGCGCCAGTGTCCATCCGCAGATCTCGACGTATTCGAGCCAATCACATTTGGCCATGTTTTCGAGTTCAATTTTCATCTTCATGTCGCGGAGTTGGCGGAAATAATAGCTGCGGCCTTCCGCATCGCGTGTCCACCCGAGAAATACGTCGCTGGCCGATTGCAGCATGCGTTGCCCGGTCACGACCCGCTCACCGTGATTGGAATAACGGCTCTTGCCCGCGTACGGCTCGAGCACCGAGGGGAGCGCTTCCTTGAATTGCAGCAGCAGGGGGTCGTGCTCGCCGGCCAGCAGCAAGGCCACAGCGCACCGCGTTCCTACGCTGCCCACTCCCACCACCTTACGTGCAACGTCGAGAATGTGATAGCGATCCAGAATCACCCGCCGCTCCGCCGGAAGCGTTTCACGATACTGATGGAACATCTGGAACACGTGCTTGCGCATAACGTCGCTCTGCCGTGGATGGTAGACGAGTGGGGGTTGGTCCACGATGCGCGGGCGCCCCTTGATGACTTTCGCAATGCGCGGGAAGATGTGCTCCGCGGTCTGCACCCGCGCTTTCTCCTCCACTTGTTCCCAGCGTTTTCTCGCCGCCGCCGTTCGGGCTTCTTCGACGAACACTTCGGCGTCCATGTGCGAATACCAGACCTCCAACAGGCGCATCTGTGCGTACTCGCGCATGTGCTCGCGATACGACTGCGCCATCGTCAGCACGGCGTCGTCGCAACTCCCCCCGCCCAAGCCGAGTTCACGTGATGCCAGGACGATACTCGCCGCCAGTCGCTCGATGTCCCATTCCCAGGGGGCCTGAAGGGTTTCGTCGAAATCGTTAATGTCAAACAGTAATCGGCGCTCAGGACTGGCAAAGCCGCCGAAATTCGATGCGTGGCAATCACCGCACGCCTGTACGCGAATTCCGGTTGCAGGAGTCTTCGACAGGTCCCACGCCATCACCGCCGCCGAACCTCGGAAAAATGCGAAAGGAGATTGCCGCATCCGGCCGTACCGGATCGGCAAGAGTTCGGGGAGGCGCCCGCGGTCAGACTCCCGTAGCATCTCGATGGGATTGGGGCGGTTGGCGGCAACAGCCCACTCGCCATAGGAACTCCGTGGAACTCGTTGCCGCATCCCTTTTCCCGCGCTCATACGCTCCGCGGGGCCCGGGCCAATGAGACTGGCATCTCGATGTCGAATCCGGTATGTCTTTCCTGCTTGTGTGCTCATGGTTTACACCGACATTGCTGAAAGTTACCACCGTAGTGGCTATAAGGTGCAGTGCACCACAGACGCATCGCCGTGTCAACTGTAACAATGGGGCCCTGATCCGTCGGCAACGGCGGGCGACACATCCTTTACCCGCAAAAGGCGGTATAATCCTCTTCACTATGAGCTATCTCAATCTGCTCCCCTGGTGGGGGTGGTTCCTCTGCGGTATCGGTAGCTTTTTTCTGGCAAGATCCATCGGCCGGATTGCCGACGACCACGGCAGCATTGCGGCAGAGATCGGCCGACTGCTCGTGGGCTTCGGGGGCGTCGTCTGCATCGTGCTTGGGGTTTTAGTTCTTATTTATTAGCCCACCGGCAGCACTGTCTTACCCCGGAGGACCCTCATGAGCCCACGCCGTTTCCTCACCTTTGCCGGCAAAGTCACTGCGGCGCACCTCATCACCGGTCTGGCCGCGGGAGCAATCGCCTACCCGCTGTTGACCCAAGAGTTCTACGTTGGGTCGAACCCCATCTTCAAGATCTTTATGCGTACGGAGACCGAGCCGGAGTTGTGGGGGCATGTGGCAACCTGGTTCCTCCCGGCCCAGCTCCTCGAGGGAATTCTAATCGCCGCGGCGCTTTTCCCGTTTTTTGACACGCTCATGGCTTGGCCGTTCCGCAAGCGCTTCCTCTCCATCTCCGGCCTGTACCTTGGGCTGGGATTCTGGGCGGCGACGGTTGCCGCCCCAGGAACGGTGGAGGGCATGGTTTACTTGCGACCGATTTTCACTCCACTCGTCCATCTGAAAGTCCAGCCGGAGATCATTGGGCAGAGCTTGGCTCTTGGGGCGATGGTGGCATTCTGGATGGGACCTCCGGTGGCAGTGACGAGTGACAAATAGTACCATGGCCGACCGAGAAAGCACATTTGTCCCTCTGTAAACGAGCCGACATTGACAGCACGCTCCGTGACGGCTCAGCGAGCGCCCAAGGCTCCTACGATGGCCCGCCAGTGCGTCAGAAATGGCCCAGGACGCTTCGGGAGGAAATAACTGGGCAGGATGGTATGCCAAATGAAAATGGATGTTCTGGCGAGCGGTGACGGAGGATTCGAAAAAGCCGTCGATCCGCGTCACTTGCGGTCAATTTGCCAACCTTGCCTCTAATGACCAGTTCTCCGGTAACGCAAAACGATGGCCACCAAAGCGCCACCCGCGAGGCTAGCCGGGAAGAACCAGCGGGCGTCGGGAACCTCGATCAGGGTCCGGATCATGATCACAGAACCCCAAAGCAGGCCCAACCAACCTTCCACCGGAATTCGGTCAATTCTGATGCCAGGATGTATTCTCATCGCCAGTTCCTCCAGAGCGCTTTGCGGAGCACCGGGCGGTCCACGCCGTGACCGGCCCCTTCTTTCGTCCTCCTAGAGAATTGACACCGCCAAATTGTCACTTGTTCCAGAAAAAGCGACCGCTGATCATTGAACGATCACCGCCACCTTGATGCTATCCAGCAGCGGGAAATTCTTGTCGAGATAGGGTTTCCCTTCGTTGGTAATCCTGCCCTGGTCCGGACCGTTGCCCCTCGGCGCGCCCTCGCCATAACCGCTATAGAACTGTTGAACCACATCCATGCCTTCCACAACCTTGCCGAACGGCGCGAAGCCCATGGCGTCCAGGTTCCGGTTATCGGCGAGGCTGATGAAGAGTTGGGTGGTGCGGGTGTCGCGGCCGGCGGTCGCGAAGGTCAGGTAGCCTGTCAGGTTGCTCTGTTTTACAGGATCGTCCTTGATGTTGGCGTTGGCCCAGACGCGAGAGACTTCAGGTCTGGCATTGAGTCCAAACTGCGCGACGAAACCCGGCAGCACGCGGAAGAATGCTGCGCCGTCGAAGAAATGGTTCTTCACCAAATTGTAAAATCGGTCGGCGCCCAGCGGCGCCCAAGCGCGCGTCACCTCCACCACGAAATCTCCTTTGGTGGTTGTAAACTTCGCCTTAAACGTGGCAGGAGCTTGTTCCTTCATTGCGGAGGGAACCATCAGAGAGAGGCGCGGCGCGGGGTGCTGTGGGGCAGTCTCCTGCGCCCAAGCCTGTGGGCAGGTAATTCCTATCGCAAGTAACATTGCGAAGAATACGGTGAGCCGATTTTTCATATTCAACTCCGTGTTTCTAAGATCTCAATTCAAACTAGTCAGTCACTTCAGGGTCGTTCCCACGAACGCGAATTGATTGAGTATGCGGATACATCAATAAGCTGTCATCCTGAGCGGAGCGAAGGATCTCCGCAGTTGTTCGTAGGTCATTGAACCACGGGAAACTGCGGAGATCCTTCGCTCCGCTCAGGATGACAGGCGTCCGACACCCGGCACCTACCTGCGCATTTCGTGGCTCACGCGCTCCACCTGCCGCATGACCCGCAGGAGGTTGCCTCCCAGTATCTTCTTCAAGTCCTGCTCGCTATATCCGCGCCGGGCCAGTTCCCGAACCAAGTCAGGAAGCTTCGAGACATCCTCCATGCCAATGGGGGCCGAATCGATGCCGTCGAAATCCGAGCCCAGGCCGACGTGGTCGACCCCGCCCACCTGCACCGCGTGGTCAATGTGATCGGCGATCGCTGTGTAACTCGGCGCCGGCAGATCCTTCAGCACGGATTGCTGGATCTTCTCCTCTTCGAGATAGGGCAGCCGCTTGCCCTGGCTCGCGTAGCGCGCCCGCGCCGCCGCAAGTTCCGCATCCAACTGCTTTTCGACTTTCTTGTAAGCATCGGCGTAAGCCTGGCTCAGGAAACCCGAATAGAAATTGATGTCCATCACGCCGCCGTTTTTGGCCAGAGCGCGAATCATATCATCACTCATATTGCGGGGAACGTTGCAAAGGGCGCGGCAGGAGGAGTGCGAGGCGATGACCGGCGCTTTGCTGACGGCCAGCGCATCGTAGAAGGTCTTGTCGGACACGTGCGAGATGTCCACCATCATTCCCAGGCGGTTCATGCGCGCCACCACTTGCTTCCCAAATTCCGTCAGCCCATTCCACTTGGGCTGGTCGCCGGAGGAATCAGCCCAGCCGGTATTGGCGGTGTGGGTCAGCGTCATGTAACGCACGCCCAAGCGAGAGTAAATATCCAGGACGTGCAGGTCGTCCTGAATGATGTGGCCACCCTCCACTCCCATCAAGATGGCGAATTTGCCTTGCAGATGAAGGCGCACGATTTCATCCGCGGTCGTGGCCATTCCCAGCACGTCGGAATGACGCGCCACCTGCTCGTTCACAACGTCAATCAGGTCGAGGGCGCGGTGAATCAGGTCTTGCTTCGGCCAGGTTACGTCCACCCAGATGGAAAAGAACTCCGCGCCAAGGTGCCCCTGCCGCATCTTCGGGATGCTGACCATGTAAGGGCTGTCCGGCTGAGTGAGATCGTAGGCCTCATCCAACACCATTTGTGGCGTGTCCGCGTGCGTGTCGATGATGATGGCCTGCTGGAGAACCCTTTCCGCCGTCTTCTCCGCATCGGCGGGCGGGCGCTGGGCTGAAAACAACGAGCCCGCTGCCAGGCTGCAAGCCAGTAGGACTTTGAAGATCTGCCGCGAGTTGAGCATAATGGAGGCCTTTGCCGTTCCAGAGCTTTCGATTATCAGAAGTTGCTATAGCTTTTGTCAAACGCATTCTGGTCGGTGTTATAATCATTTACTCTCTTTTCAGCAGGCGGAATCTATGGCCAATACTCTCCCACGTCTGATCGTTCGTGACGCGTTTGGGAACCAGCGCGAAGTTGAAATCGTCCGCTCGCCCTTCACCTTGGGCAGGCAGAGCGACAGCGACCTGGTGTTGCTGGACAGCAGAATCTCGCGCCGTCACGCTCGCATTGTTCAGACGGAGAAAGGATACGAGATCGAGGATTTGGGGAGCCGCCACGGCACGGCGGTCAACAATGAAAAGATCACCTCCTGCCTGCTGAAATCCGGAGACCGCATCAACTTGGGCGTGGCGGACTCCTACATGCTTTCGTTCGTGGAAGACCAGGCGGTGCTGCCCGAACTGCTGGAAAAGCTGGAGAAGGCCGCCGCCGGTCCGGCTCCCCAACTCCAACACCTCGGATTGCTCCTGCGCATGGCCCAGATGATGCATCGGGCTCCGGCGCTCGAGGAAGTCCTTATGGCGCTGGTGGACTCAGCGTTGCAATTGACCAACGCGGAACGCGGATTGTTGTTCCTCCTCGAAGAGGATAAGACGCTGCACCTGAGACTGGCGCTCGGCGCCGGTGGCGTTTACCTGGGACGCGACGTCAGCGACTACTCGCGTACGGTGGTGGAGCGAGTCGCGGCTACGGGCCAGGAAGAGGTAATCCTGGAGGACCAGATGACCGGCCGCACGGCCCAGGAAACCAGGATCGTCCGTGCCGAAGTGCGCGGCATCGTCTGCGTGCCTTTACAGAAACTTCCGGTTTCCGAGGCTCGGGGCGAGACCATGCAGATCATGGCGCCGGAACTGCTCGGCGTTCTTTACCTCGATACGCGCTCGCACCCCACCGCCGTCACGGGACTCGACCGGCAGGTGCTTCAAACGCTCGCCGTGGAAGGCGCCACGGTCATCGAGAACGCTCGCCTGCTGCGCATTGCCCATGATCAGGAGCGCATCCAGCACGAGATGTTCCTGGCCCGCAACATCCAGCAGGGGCTTTTGCCGCGCAGTTTTCCAGAGAGCGACTACTTCCAGGTACACGCCACAACTACCCCCATGGAGCAAGTGGGCGGCGACTACTATGACATGGTCTACCTGCCCGACGAGCGTTTCGGCTTCATTGTGGCGGATGTCTCCGGAAAGGGCCTCCCCGCGGCCATGCTGGCCACCAATCTGCAAGGAGCCTTTGCGGGCGTTGCGTTGGGCGATCCGGAACTCCCTCTGCTCTTCCGGCGCGTCAACGAGTTCCTTTGCGAACGTACCCCTCCGGAAATGTTCGCCACTATACTTTATGGCGTCCTGGATCGTTCGGGCCGATTTCAGTTTGTCAACGCCGGGCACGTTCCACCCCTGCTCATCCGCGCCGACGGCAGTGTGGAAACTTTGACTTCCTCGAACTTCCCTGTGGGATTGTTTCCAACCGCCGCGTTTGACGTCAGCAGCGCTCAATTGAAATGCGGCGATTTCTTGATGATCTGCTCGGATGGCGTTACCGAAGCTCACGCCGCAAATGAGGAACTGTTCGGAGAAGCCCGAGTGGAGAATGCGCTCCAGGGTTGTACCGGCCTCGCGGCGGACGAAATTTGCCATCGAGTGGTCAGTGCGGTGCACGATTTTGTCGGGGATTACCCCCAAACCGATGACATCACGCTCACGGTGGTCCGATTTGGGCCACAACCCCAACCTGCAAACTAGAAACTGGAAATCGGAAACTGGAAATTAAAGCCGCAAACGTCACTCGCCTTGTCATTCCAGGTGGTCACGGGTCTTCGGCCTACCCAAAGGAATGAGAATCACGTGCGTCGCGCCTTAATTGAAAGAGCAAGACGGGCAACTGAGTCCGATACCGCGCGTGCAGCAGCGCGAATTGAGGAGTTCAATAAGCTTTGCGTTTTCAAGCGGGGAACGCCAGGTAGTGGATACCAGATGAGTCAGAGCTTTTTGCGGGTGGCGCAGTTGCCCACGGACCATCCGCGAGTCGAAATCGACTTGAACGTGGAAGGGAGATTCAGGGACGCAGTATTTCGCAATGTCCCCGGCCATCAGGGTATGGTGAACACCGGGATCGCGTTGGAGGTTCCTCAGATGCGACGGGCGTTAACCCGCTATCAATGCAAATGGGAGATGAAGGACCGCACGGGAACGCGAAATTCGCGTTCCTGTGCACTACCTGCTTTTCGCTAGTCGTAAAGGTCGCTCCAAAAACTTCATGGCACTGGAGACGAACTCGTTTTCTCCGTCCGCTTCGCGGCAAGCGGCCGTATGGCGTTCAAGAAATCG
>Ga0310038_10004235_pt1 | contig 10233 bp, 6 predicted proteins | sample Sb_taG_6_FD_200461 | JGI IMG/M metagenome (GOLD analysis project Ga0310038, IMG submission 200461) | Peat soil microbial communities from Weissenstadt, Germany - Sb_50d_4_PS metaG (v2) (version 2) | ecosystem: Environmental > Terrestrial > Soil > Wetlands > Peat | place: Germany: Weissenstadt... | reverse complement strand
TGTGGACCTTCTCGACCTTCTCCGCGCGCAGCTCGTTTTCCTTCAGCAGGTCGAGCACGGCGGAGATGGGCGTGTGCGTCAGCGCCTCGGTGGGGAAGGCTTTCATGCCGCATTGAGTGATGCGCCAGGACTCGCCCAGCCCGTCGGTCAGCACATTCAGCTTCCACTCCGGACCGAAGCAGTGCGTGAGGCCCTCCTTGCCGTCCACCACGTGCTCAGGGCCGGTGTAGCCCTTTTCGGCGAGCAGCGCCGCGAGCACACCGCTCTGGGTCGCCATCGGGTCCACGGTGTTCTTCATCATGGTGAGTTTGCCGGCGGTGACGGCGCCGAGCGTGGCCTGTCGGCTGGCGGAGATGCCGATGGCGTGCTGGATCTGCTCCCAGGAAAGGTGGAGCACGCGCCCGGCAACGATGGGCGACACGAAGGCGGTCAGCGTGGCGTGATGCCAGCCCCGCTCGCGGATGCCGGGGAACGCGGCCTCGCAGAAGCGGCACTCGAACTCGTGGCCGAGCACCAGTCCGACGATCAGCTCGCGGCCGTCGGCGTTCGCGCGCTCACCGCATGCCAGCGCCGCAGGAAAGATGTCGGAAGGATGCGATGGGTCCTGCTTCCAGTAGATATCGTTGTAATCCATGCAGCGGATCATTAGCCCGTTGGCGAGCGAGGCGGAGACGGGATCGATCCGCTTGCCGGTTCCGATCACGGTGCAGGGTCCGCGGCCGGCAGTTTCGTCGAGCACGGCCAGCGCGATCTTTACGTCGTGCTGCTGGAACCCGCCCAGAGCGCAGCCCAGCGAGTCGAGCAGGAAGCGCTTGGCCTGATAGACGGCATCGGGGGAGAGGCGGTCGAAGGTCAGATTGGCGGCCCACTGGGCCATGGCGGCGGTGACGGTGCTCATTTCACTTTCTGAACGGCAGATAGCTCATGAAGTCGGCGTGATGCACGATGATGGCTTCCGTCGTGCGCTTGACCAGGTCACCTTCGGCGGCGTGGGCGGCGATGATGTGGCAAACCGCTTCGGGCACGCCACACTCCATCGCCAGCGCCACCCCGGTGAACGGATGGCGCAGGAACTCGCCGCGCTGGCTCTGGCGCGCCTTGCCGTCCACCACTTCGTACTCCAGCAGTTTGCCGACATCGGCCAGAATCGCGCCGGCGATCACGGTATCGAGATCGATCTTCAGAGCTTTGCCGAGAAACTCGATCATCGACTCCGCCGCCCGTCGCGCGATGTGCACCACGCAGCGCTTGTGCTGCATGAACGTTGCCGGGCAGTCGGGTACAAGCAGCGTGAACGGGATGCGGTTGAGATCGTCGGGCGCAAGGGGGCTCAGTTCGAAGGCGCGCACCCAGGTGGCGGCCACTCGCGCGCGCAGGCGGCGGTCCTCGATCCACTCCAGCTCCGGCCACAGCCGCTCGACCGCTTGGCGCAGCACGCTGGGCTCGGCTGCGTAGCCTGGCGAGGCGTTGGCGGATTTCTTTGCTTCCCGGCTGCGTGGCGGCATGGCTTCTCTCAAGAAAGTGTACTCGCGACTCGGCTCGCGGCTGTGCCCAAAATCGCTGCCCACGCCGGCTCCGCCGGCGCTCTCCCTTTCCCCGCCTCCTCCTGTACAATACCCACCCGCATGACGGCGCGGCTGATGAATAATCCAGATGAAACGCTGGGAACACAAGGAAAGCGGGAGGCGGCGGATGAGGTGGTGGTTCCTGGCAATTATGCTTTCGATCATGCTGACGACGATGACTGCTCTTGCTGCTGACAGCGTGGAAGCTCGCCTTAAGCAACTGCAGTCCGCTCTCGATGAGGAATGGGAATACGCGCTGCGCACCCATCCTGAGTTGGCCACCTATGTGGGCGACAGCCGCTACAACGACAGGCTGAGCGATCAATCTCCCGAGGCGGTCGAACGCGACCTCAAGCATGCGCAGGAAGCGCTGAAGCACATCGAGGCCATCGACACCAGCGGCTTTCCCGAGCAGGAGAAGCTGAACCAGCAACTGGCGGTGCGCGAACTGCGCGAGCAAATCGAAGGCACATCCCTCAAGAACTGGGAGATGCCGGTGAACCAGATGGGCGGCATTCACCTGGAATATGCCGCCATGCCGTCGCAACTTCCGTTCCGCACGGTGAAGGACTACGAAGACTACCTGGCGCGGCTGCATCAGATGCCGCGCGCCTTCGAGCAGACCATCACCGTGATGCGCCTGGGCATGAGGGACCGCATGATGCCGCCGCGTTATGTGCTGGAGAAAGTGGCCACGCAGGCCGAGGACATCGTCGGCAAGCCGCCGGAAGCGAGCCCGTTCGCCCGGCCAGTGCTCAAGTTCCCCTCCGGCATTTCCGAAGCCGATCAGAAGCGTCTGCGCGAGGCGGTGCTGGCGGCGGTGAAGAACGAAGTCGGACCCGCGTACGCGAAGTTCGCCAAGTTTGTGCGCACCGAATATGCCCCCAAGGGCCGCACCGAGTATGGGGTGTGGGCGTTGCCCAACGGCGACGCCATTTATCGCTTCGACGTCCGGCAGATGACCACCACCGACCTGGGGCCGGACGAGATCCACCGCCTGGGCCTCAAGCAGGTCGACGAGATCGAAACCGAGATGCTGAAGATCGCCCGCCAGCAGGGCTTCAGCGACCTCAAGAGCTTCAACGCGCACATTCGCACCGACCGCAAGCTTTACGCCACTTCGGGCCAGCAGTTGCTCGATCTCTATCAGCACTACACCGACCAGATGTACGCCAAGCTGCCGCAACTGTTCGGGCACCTGCCGCAGAACAAGCTGGAGGTGGTACCGATGGAGGACTATCGCGCGCCCGATGAGGTGCCGGCCGACTACTCGCCCGGAGCGCCGCAGTCGGGGCGGCCGGGGCGGATCAACGTCAACGAGTACGCTCCCGAGAAGCGGCTGCTGCTGAACGCGGAGGCGATCGCGTATCACGAGGGCATTCCCGGACACCATCTGCAATTCACCGTCGCCGCGGAGCTGCCCGAACTGCCGCCGTTCCGCAAGTATGCCGAGTTCACCGCTTACTCCGAAGGCTGGGCTTTTTACTCGGAGCGGCTGGCCAAGGAAGTCGGCTTCTACCAGGATCCCTACAGCGAGTACGGCCGGCTGGGAAACGAGATGTGGCGCGCGGTGCGGCTGGTGGTGGATACCGGCGTGCACTCCAAGCGCTGGTCGCGCGACCAGATGCTGGACTTCTTCCGCCAGCACACCGCCATGGATGAGCAGAACATCGTGACCGAAGTGGACCGCTACATCGTCTGGCCGGGGCAGGCGCTGGCCTACAAGCTGGGACAGATGAAGATCATCGAGCTGCGCGAGCGGGCGCGCCAGCGGCTGGGCGAGCGCTTCGACATCCGAACGTTTCACGACGCGGTGCTGGCCGAGGGGCCGGTTCCGCTGGATGTTCTGGAAAAGCGCATGGACCAATGGATCGCGTCGCAGAAAGCCAGCGCCGGGCAGTAGCGGCGCCGTATGGAACTTCATTCGCCGCGGATCAACGCGGAGGAACGCGGATAAAACTAAGAATACAAATCAAGCAATCCCTCTGCGTCCTCCGCGTCCTCTGCGCTTGTCATTGGTTTTCCTACATCACGACCAGCGGCGGAAAAATAGTGCCTGCTCCGCGATGGGCACGGTGCGGGCCGAGAGCGCTGCCAGTTGCGGCTCGCTCAAGGGCGTGAACTCGCGGGCGAGCTTGACGTTCTCTTCCAACTGCGCCACGTTGTCGCAGCCGATGATGACGGTGCTTACCGGCAGCGAGAGCACGTAGTACAGCGCATCCTTCATCGTGAGCGGCCCGGCTTGCGTCTTGCCGTGGGCATACGCTCCGACCGCGGGCCAGTTCGAAATCAGCCGTCCGCGCGAGGGAATCTTCATTCCGATGATGCCCATCTGCTTCTCCACCGCCAGGGGAAGCAGTTTCTCCTGGAAGCTGAGGTGATGTTTGTCGGCAGCGTTGACCGCCATCAGGATCTGGTCGAAGGGGAAGCGGCGAAGGCATTCCATCAGCACTTCGGGGTCGGTGTGCCCGGTCACGCCGAGGTAGCGGACCATCTTCTGCTCGCGCGCCTGTTGCAGAGCTTCCAGCGCGCCGCCCTTGGCGAAGATGCGGTCCACGTCATCCTGCGTATCGATGTGATGGAGCTGCCAGGCGTCGAGATGGTCGGTATTGAGCAGCTTGAGCGATTCCTCGATCAGCCGCAGCGAGCCGTCGCGCGTGCGGTCGTGGGTCTTGCTGGCCAGGTAGACCTGGCTGCGGCGCCGCTTCATCACTTCGCCGATGTAGCGCTGGCTCCAGCGCTTGCCGCCGCCGTACATCGCCGCGGTGTCGATGTAGTTGACGCCCAGATCGAGCGCCCGCTCGACGATAGCCACGGCTGCGGCTTCGTTGTCCGGCTGCTCGATGGCCGCCTGGCCGCCCAGGCTGAAGAGGCCGGCGCGGTATCCAGTGCGCCCCAGGTTGCGCGTGGGCATGGCTTCCGGCGTGGCGGGATTCGAGGGTAGCGGCGGCAGCGCAGACGCTGTCCGGCTCAGCAGACCGCCGGCCACCAGCCCGGCGGTAGCCACTCCGGTTTGCTTCAGGAAGCTGCGGCGCGAAGAAGGGGGTTTCTCGGAATCGTCTTTCATAGCGCACCCATTACCAGATTTTAGACGCTCGAATCAGTGATTGGTATCACTCACCGCGGGCAGGGTCCGGAGCGAAATGGCTCAAGGCGCAACCCACTCCAATCGGCTTTCGTGGGCGCTGACAGATTTTAACGACATTTGTTGGTCGGATCTCCTTCAGCCATCATGATCTCCAAGACGCGCTTTTCTGGAAGGCCTGGAATAACACCAGTTAAATACGCTTCTATGACAATCTCATCCTGCTGGTTCTTGAACACCGCCTCAGCTTTGGCTCTATTACGGTCATCAAGCTCAGTGATGGTAAAACAACATTCTATTGTGTCCCCAAAATATACCGGCTTCTTGAAACGCAAATTCATTCCAGATGCCAACCAGCCAATTTGTCCGCCGATCTCAGTGAGTATGCTGGCGACCAACAGTCCATGACAAATTCGGCCGTGAAAATTTCTTACCTTTGCAAAGCGATGATCAAAATGCACAGGGTTATAGTCTCTGCTGATATCCGCAAAAGCCATCGTATCCGGTTCCGTGAATGTGCGTGAAACAGCAAAAGAGTCACCTCGCTTCAGCCCTGCAATCGCTTTTTTTCGGATGTATGACATACAAGCTGTCCCTCACGATGAAAGAGACTCCCATCCTCCCGGGATCCGGACAGTGGCCAGCGCGCGGTTCAGCACGTGCGTGTAGATCATCGTCGTGCTGACAATGGTGTCACGCGCAGGGGGCAGAATCCGTAAGCGGCTCAGGCCCCAACCCACTCCATCATGGCTGCGGCCCAGGAATAGCCCACGCCGAAACCCACCAGCGCAAGGCTGTGGCCCGGCTGGATCTGGCCGCGGCACGCCGCCTTCTCCAGCGCAATCGGGATGGTGGAGGAAACGGTGTTGGCCGTGTCCTCCAGATCGACCCAGAACTTTTTCTCCGGGATAGGAGTTCGGGCGCGCAGGCGGTCGAGCATGAATTTGTTGGCCTGGTGGAAGATGAAGTGGTCCACCTGCTCCACGCACCGGCCGCTCTTCTGGAGCAGTTGCTCCAGCAGCTTGGGGACGGTTTCCACCGTAAACCGGTAAACCTCGGGGCCGTTCATGTAAAGGTTGCGCTGGGAGCGCCAGTTGCCGCGGGCATCCTCGGTTTCGACCGCCTGCTCGCAGCCCACAGGCTGGCGCATGCCGCCGGCGGGCACGATCAGCTCGCCGGCTCCGCGGCCGTCGGTGCCGAAGACGAACGGCCCGATCAGTTCTCTCTCCGACTCAACGGTGGTGAGCAGGGTAGCGGCGGCGCCATCGCCGAAGATGGTGCGCACGCTGCGGTCGCGGGGATTGATGAACTTGCTGTAGGTCTCGGCGGTGATGAGCAGGACGTTGGTGGCGTTGCCGGTCTCGATCAGGCTCTTGGCCAGCGACAGCCCATAGACGAAGCCGGAGCAGCCCTGGTTGAAGTCCAGCGCGCCGCAATCCAGGCGCAGGCCCAGCCGGTCCTGGACCAGGCACGCCGTAGTGGGCAGAAAGTAGTCCGGGCTCTGGGTGCAGAACAGGAGAAAATCGATGTCGGCCGGGGCGCAGGCGCCTCTCGCGAACAGGCGCTGGGCCGCCGCTACTCCCAGGTCGGAAGAGCATTCATCAGGCGCGGCGATGCGGCGCACGGCTATGCCGGTCTTTTCCAGTATCTTCTGCGCGTCCCAGCCGCCGAGTTGCTGCGCCAGTTCTTCGTTGGTTAGTGTGCCGGTGGGAAGATAGGAAGCGACTGCCTTGAGCGCCGCCCGCCGCCGGGCTCCATCGCCATGGTGCATGGCTGAACTCCGCCTCTCAGACAAGACTCGCCATCGGCAATGGTACCCCTGCTCACCAATGTCGCGACCTGCGGAAACTCCCCTTCATATTACACATCTGGCAGGCGGGATTCGAGCCACGCTGAGGTTCTCCGGGGCAGCGCGGGACAAAAGAAAGCCGCGGCGTGAAGTTGGCTCTTCATGCCGCGGTCAGGAGGTGTACCCCAAGGCTCTTGTCAGCTAGGCGTGCTGGACCTCCGCCTTGGCGCGGGCGCCTGCGGGCAGGGTGGCGAATTGCAGGTTCGCGATCGCCACCGCCGCGGACAACCGGAAATAGCGCTTGTAGGAGACGTAGGCCCCGGTCATCACCGGCAGCATCAGCAGCGGCGTCTGCCATCCCACGTAACGACTCGCGGTAGCGGCAATGGCGGCCACGCCGGCGCTCAGGACGAAGTAGGAGAAAGTCAGCGTCAGCATCTCGCGCCACACCGTGACCAGGTTGATGTTTTCGGTCAGCGCGATCACGCCCGCCACGGGCAGGGTGTCGGCCACCAGGAAGGCTGTGCCCGCCAGCGCGATCAGCAGCGACTTGGCGGCCAGCGAGGGGATGGCTGCGCTGTAGTGGAACACCAGGTCCGCCGCCGCCACCGCCACGACCAGGGTCGAGATGTTGAACAGCACCTGCACCGGTCTCATGCGCCAGCCTTTGGCCGGCAAGCCCTGGATGAAGGCGGAGAAGGCTGCGATCAATACCGTCTCCGGGAAGCTCAGCTCGGCCACCGCGATCAGGATGAACGGCAGGTTCACCGACATGTTCCCAGTCGTGCCCGGCAGCTTGACCTTCAGCCGGGAGGCGATCATGGCGATGATCAGGAAGGACAGGAACCGCACCGCATCCTTGCACTCCCACCGCATCATCCCGCCCGCTAGGGCCGCCACTCCCATCGCCGCCATCGCACCGATGAAGAGCTTTGCGCTTATGGTGATGTTTTTCATAGGCGTCTCCTTTCGCTCTTCATCTCGCTTACTGACAGGTGACGGCGGCGGTGCTGGTAACCGTGCAATCACCGGGGTCGCCGGCGCTCATGCCCTGCATGGTGGTACCCCACAGAATGCTGCTGCCCCAGAGGATGCTGAAGCCGGAAGCGGTGCTGCTGCCCCACACCACCGAGCTGCCCCAGAGGATGGAGGAGCCGCTCAGGAACACGTTGTTGCCCCACACCAGCGAAGTGCCCCACAGAATGCTGGTTCCCCAGAGCACCGACTTGGAGGCGCCGCTAACCGCGGTCTGGGTGATGGTGACGGTGTTGGTGGAGGGGTTATACACCGCGGTCGGCGAGAGGGCCAAGCCGCTGCCGGTGTCGCTGTTATTCAGCGCCGCCGCCGCATCCAGGTAACCAGCGCCGTAGGTGAAGATGTCGGACTGGTTGTTGTAGACATTGCCTCGATAATCGGCCGAGGAGCTGTAGGTTTGGTAGTTCTTGTACGCTGACTTCATCAGCCGGGCCTTCACCAGGTCGGGAGTCAGCGTGGGGTTCTTCTGCAGCATCAGCGCGGCCGCGCCCGAGACCAGCGGGGTGGCCATGCTGGTGCCGCTCAAGGTGAAGTACTTAGAGCTGCCATATTGCGCGCCGCAGTCGGTGCCGCTGTTGTTGCACGGAAATACGTCCAGGCTGGGGTTGCCATTCACCAGGGTGGCGCCGGGCGCGAGCAGCGAAACCACTTTATTGCCGGGAGCCACGAGGTCGGGTTTGACGATGTGGTCGATCAGGGTCGGGCCCTTGGAGCTATAGCTGGCGATGGCATCGTTGGCGCGATTGGAGCTGCTGTCGTCCAGCGCGCCCACGGTGATCACATAGGGATCGTTGCCGGGGGCGCCGATGGTGCCATAGCCGTGGGTGTTCATGGAGTTGTCGCGCCCGTTGTTGCCCGCTGCTACCACCACCACGATGCCGGCGTTCCACGCCTGCTCCACCGCCTGGCACAGCGGATCGACCGTGTAGCTTTCGTAGATGCCACGGCCCAGCGACAGGTTCAGCACCCGGATGTTGTACTTGCTCTTCAGTGCGATGGCCTGGCTGATGGCGGCAATCACGGCGCTATCAGTGCCGTAGCCGTTGGCATCCAGCACCCGCAGGTTGATGATGCTGGCGTTTGGAGCCACTCCGGTGTACTCGTACTTGTACTTGCCCTGCGAGCTCTGGGCATCGCCGGCGGCCAGTCCGGCCACATGGGTGCCGTGACCGTAGGCGTCTGCGGTGCTGCTGTCGCCGGTAACGAAGCTCTGGCTGTACACCACCCGCGAGTTGGAGGCGCCGAACACGTTGAGGTCGGGATGGGCGTAAAGGCCGCTGTCCACGATGGCAATGCCCACGCCGGTGCCGTCATAGCCGTAGCTCTGGGCGATGTCGGTGTTGATGATCTCCCGGGGTGCGTCGAAGTTGGAGGTCAGCTTGACCGTGTGGTCCAGCGAGACGTGGGCCACATCGGCATCATCCAGCAGATCCTGGACCGCGGAGAGCGGCAGCGTGTAAGCCTCGGCCTTGATCACGCCGAGGTGCCGCTTCGACCAGCCGCCCCGGCTAGTCACCAGGTCCAGGTGCTTCTGCTGCGGCGTCACCTGATACTGCACGATGACGTCGACCACGGTGGAAGGATCTAACGCTGCCAGCAACTGCTGCAGCGGCGGACTGGCCTTGTGCAGATCCGGTTTGCTCGTGGCAGAAGCCGCCGGCGCCGCCAGTAGCATCAGGCAGGCCACCAGCAGAGTGGCGATCCGCCCGGCCCGAGAGTATCCGGCCAATTCTTGCTCGGACGGCCTCTGGTCGCCATCCTTGTTGTCGTTGCGACCTGCGCCCCAGCCGGCGCTGCTGCTGAGGGGCGGATAGGTTCTGAACTCTGTTTGCTTTCTCATATGTGTGTAACTCCGCATGGGTAGCTGCCTCGGTAAAAGCAGGCCAGTGGCCAACCCTTGAGTTCATTTAAGTTGTTGAAAATAAATTAGAAACAACGGAAGACTAGGACCGCAATTGGAGACAAGTTGGCACAAGCCAGAGGGCGCCTGCGCCAACTTGTCTCCGCGCCCGCGGGGGTGCGGTGATCGCCTGGCTTCGGCTGCGGGAAACCGCGGCCCGCCGGTGGCTCCCGCCGGCGGTTCCCGCTCCCTCGCGTCCAGCCACCTTTGTAATGTGTACAGGCAGCTACATTCAGCGGATTGTTGAGGCTGGTGCCGCGGGCTCAGGACAAAATGTCTGCGGTACCGGTGTGATTGCGACAGATTGTCGCTCATCCCCACTGACACGCCCGAACGAGAATGCTCAATCCGTTCAAAACGCTAGGAAATGGTCTGGTTGGCTGGCTTTCGCGATTGGCCTCCCGCTTGCCGATAAAGGTAGAGAGCAATCCCTCTATGCCGAAGCGAGCCCTAGCGTTCATTTTCCTGACGGCGTCTCTGGGAGCGGCGGTGATGGCCGCCGGAGCGCTGCGCTGGGAATCGCACGACAGCCTGCGCTTCGCCTGCTATCTGGTGGTGGCGTTGCTGGCCTCCGGCCTGAAGGTGCAGTTGCCCGGCATCGACGGCACTATGTCGGTGAACTTCCTGTTCATCCTTATTGGCATCCTGGAATTGTCCTTGCCGGAGACCTTGCTGATCGGTTGCGCTTCCGGCCTGGTGCAGTGCTTGTGGAACACCCGCACCGCGCCCGCGCCCATCAAGGTAGTTTTCAACGTGTTCAGCATGATGGCGCCGGCCATCGCGCTCTCGGCTTTCGCCTATCACCGGCTGGCGCCGGTGCTGCACAACAGCGTGCCGCTGCTGCTGATCGCCGCCGCCT